>Ga0316189_10000119_pt1 | contig 70320 bp, 54 predicted proteins | sample LowCovwburrow_MG_FD_204930 | JGI IMG/M metagenome (GOLD analysis project Ga0316189, IMG submission 204930) | Coastal sediment microbial communities from Maine, United States - Lowes Cove worm burrow | ecosystem: Environmental > Aquatic > Marine > Coastal > Sediment | place: USA: Maine...
CCAGCCGGTTGGGGAGCGGCTTGCGGGTGGCCGCGGCCTTGGGCGGTCGCTTGTTGGCTGCGCCCTTCGCGGCCTCAGCAGCGCTCAACACATCCACGCCTTCAGCCTTGAGGAGGGTCTCCCAGCTGCCCATTTCCTTCGGATCGACGAGATCCGGAGGCAGGAGCGCGGTGAGCTCATCGCGCGTGATGTGGCCTTTGCGCTTGCCGAAGTCGATCAGTTGCTGCTTCAGCTTTTCGACGTCAATGCCTTTGCGTGCTCCCATACGTCTTCCCCACTCTCGGTTGATTTGCCCCCCGGAAGTCAGAAATGCCGTTCGGCACTTCCCCCGGTGGGTAGTCGAGGCGACCGTTCCTATAGCAGGTACGACACAGATGGCAGGGGTAACCTGACTTTTTTGTCGAAGCGCCACAGATTTCCCACAGATACCGACATGGGGCCCGAATTCGGGCCTGGAGGGAGCGTGCGGGAGCACGCGGCGGCCCCGGCGGCAATCGTCCGCCGCCCGCGCGATCTAGCGGGGACCGTGCGCTGGGTCATTCGCGACTAATTTCAAACGGTTCGGCGCCGGTCGACGTGCGCGAAAATGCTGTCGAGTAATTATGGATCGCGCCTGAAAATCGCGGGAGATCGTCTGTCCAATGGGATCCACTCGCGTGATCGCAGGCGCTCATCGGTTCAGTTCCGCGGCCGATATCCCGAGCCGCGCGAGCTCGGACGGTCGGCACATTCGACCCGCGTTATCGCCGTTGGGGCGCGGCGCGTTCGATGATCGTGTCGAGCGCGCAGCCGCTGGGCAGGGTCCCGTACGCATGGCCGCGATCCTCCAGCAACCGTGACGACACAAATGCGTCGGCGACCGCAGTCGGGGCGCTACGTACCAACAGCGAGCCCTGCAGGGCGACCGCGATGGACTCGACCAGGCGCCGGGCATTGGCCTCGAGTGCATCCGCGCCCCCGAGCATGGTCTTGATTCGGGCAACCGAGTCCGTCAGCGGCGCGCAGTCGCTGGCACCGAGCTCAATCTCGTTGAGCACCGCCTCGATGCAGCCGGGATCGCGTCGCATTGCCCGCAATACGTCCAGGCAGATCACATTGCCTGAGCCCTCCCAAATCGAGTTGAGCGGAGCTTCCCGATACAGACGCGGCAAGATCGATTCCTCGACGTAGCCTGCACCGCCATGACACTCCAGCGCCTCGTAGATCGCCTGCGGGGCGCGCTTGTTCAGCCAGTATTTGGCCGCGGCCGTGGCCAGACGACCAAACGCTGCGGCGCTCGCATCGTGGGGGCCTTCGTCGAAGCTTCGCGCGACCCGCATCTGCAACGCGATACCCGCCTCCACCTCGAGGGCCAGGTCGGCCAGGACATTCTTCATCAGCGGTTGGTCGGCCAAGACACGGCCAAAGGCACTGCGATGACGGGTGTGATGGATGGCCTGCGAGAGTGCTTGGCGCAGCAGTCCAATCGGAGCACCCGCGGCGTCCAGGCGGGTGTGGTGCACCATTTCGATGATGGTGGGTACGCCGCGCCCATCCTCTCCGACCATCTGCGCCCACGTGTCGTCGTATTCGATCTCGCTTGAGGCGTTGCTGCGATTGCCGAGCTTGTCTTTGAGCCGCTGAATGAAGAAGCGGTTGCGCTCGCCATCGGGCAAAAAGCGCGGGACGAGAAAACAAGACAGGCCCTTGTCGGTCTGAGCCAGGGTCAAGAACGCATCGGACATCGGCGCCGAGCAGAACCACTTGTGGCCCGTGAGTCGGTAGCTTTCGCCGCCGCCTGTGCGGCCTTCGGGGCGTGCCTTGGTGGTGTTGGCGCGGACGTCGGAGCCGCCTTGCTTCTCGGTCATCGCCATCCCGATGGTGGCGCCGTGTTTGTCGGCGGCGGGGATGCAGCGCGGGTCATAGGTGGTCGACAGCACGCGCTCGACCCACTCGCTCGCCACATCGGGTTGGTTGCGCAGGGCGGGGACGCACGCGTAGGTCATGGCGACGGGGCAAAGCACGCCGGCTTCGGCCTGGGTGAACAGCAGCCCCAGGGCCGCGTGCGCAACGTGGGCTCCCGCTTTGGGCGTGGACCAGGGCAGGGCGTGCAGGCCGTGGCCAAACGCCAGCGTCATGAGCTCGTGGTACGACGGATGAAATTCGACCTCATCGACACGCTGGCCCCAGCGGTCAAACGTCTTGAGCGTGGGCGCCGATTCGTTGGCCTGGCGGCCCATCGCCACCACCGATTCGCTGCCGACCAACGCGCCCAGTTCCGCGCAGCGGTCCGAAGCCCACCCGCCACCTTCACGGACCAACGCTTCTTGCAGCGCGGGATCGCCAGACCACGCGTCGTAGGGGTCCAGCGGTGGCGGCTGATTTTGCACCGTGTGGGTGCGGAGATTCGTGATCGGAGCGTGGCTGGCCATCGCGTTGACGACGATATCCCCGTTGTCGTCGCGACGCGCCACGCTACACTTGAGAGGGCGTGGGACCCGTTGTTGAGCATCGTACGGGCGAAGAAAAAAAAACCGGAACGATCACGGCTCCTGGCTCGTGTGGACAAGGACCCATGGTGATGTCCGCAACGTCTGCCACCGGCCTGCCCCTCCCGGACTCGCGCAGCGCAGATGCGTCATCCACGCAGGTCGAATCCATCGTCCGCCAGCACGGCGGCATGGTGCGTCGTGCGCTGCGGCAACTCGGTGTGGCGCCGCATCTTGTGGACGACGCGGCCCAAGATGTCTTTGTCGTGCTGGTGCGCCGTGTCGAGGACTTCGACCGCAACCGGAGCCTATCCAACTGGCTATGGGGAATCGCCAAGGGGGTCGCGTCGGGCTACCGCCGCTCTGGCCGTCGTCGCGGGCGTCTTCACGCCGCGCTGGCCGAGTCCGCGAGCGCGGGCTCCCCAGGCTCGCGGCCGGGCGAGGTCGAGGCCCGCTGCGGCGGCGCGGGGCGGCCGACTTGGGCGGTCTCGATGCCGAGCGACCAGCGCAGCGTGGAGCAGCGGGTGGCGGGGCGGCAGGCCAGCGAGATCCTCGCCGAGTTTCTGACGTCGCTCGACGAAGGCAAGTGCGCGGTGTTTGTCATGTCGGAGATCGAGGGGTGCAGCGGGCCCGAGATCGCGCAGCGGTTGTCGCTCAACGTCAACACCGTCTACGCCAGGCTCCGGGCTGCGCGGAGATCGTTCGATGCTGCGATGCGCGGCGCCGAGCCCAGCGACGCTCGCCCGTTGTTTGCGAGCTTGCTCCCTTCGCTCGGCACACCGCTGGGGCTCGTCGGTGCGGCGGCGGTGGCGGCCCTCGCCATGCCATCGGTCGAGCTGCCACGCGACGACGAGATGAGATTGGCGGGATACCACGCGATCCCCGACGCGGTCCCTGTGGCCAGTCGTGGCGCCGTGTCCGTTGTCGACGATCCCAAGGTCGCCGAGGTCGAAACGCCGGGTTCGTCCAGGCGAACCCGAGCCGTGCACGCTCCGCAGCCGGAGGTGAGCTCGGAGCTCGCGTTTGCCTCGGACCCGCTCGATTTTCCGTTTGAGTCCGACGACGGCATCGTCGAACAATCTGCAGCATTGGGCACAGACGACTCCATTGGCGGCCAAGGATTGGGTAGACGCCCAAGCCCACGACGGGCAGGCCAACAAGGAGAAAAACCAATGCTGACTCTCGCCCTCGCCGCGGCCCTGGCCGCCCCCGCCCCCGCACCACAACCAAGTCCCACTACCGACGCCGATGCCGACGACGCAGCCCGTGTCGGTGGTGACGGGGTTACCGCCGTCTACGAGTTCTTCGACGATGAGATCGCAGGCGATCGCCTCAAGTCCGACGGCACGATCATCCTGCAACGACCCAGCGTTCGGCACAAAAGCCTCATCGACGTGCGCGGCCACTTCAACGGCGAGATCATCGTGATGGCGCTGGACGTCTAGCCCTGTGTACTGGCCCTGCGTACTGGCCCTGCGTACTGGCCCCGCCTATTGGCCACGCTTATTGACACTTCGGGCGAGGAAAAACACGTAGTCCGCCCCACCGCCACCATCCCGAAATCTTAGTTTTCGGGGTGGTTCGTGAGGTTTTTGACCGCGTTTTGTCCGTTCTGAGGTCAAACTTCGGACTGTGCAGTCCCCCTGGACCCAGTCGGCATTTTCGATCCTGTTCTGCTTGAGCGCGTGCGCCAGTGACGATGGCGAAGCGGCGGGCGGCGACGGGACAAGCGCTGCGGGTACCGCCGCCGTGGGCAGTGACGGGAGCGACGGTGTCGGCGGCAGCGGACAGGTCGACGGTGGTTCTTCGGACGGGGCCGGACCCGCGCTCGAGCCCGCGCGCGGAATCACGATTTCGGCGGTCGACGCCAATCCGGGCGTCGCCATTCCCGTCGCCATCGATGGTCAGTGGGTCGAAGGCCCAGACCGACGCGCCCAGATCCCCAAGGGACGCAACACCGCGTTTCGGGTCTACGTCGATGTTGACGAGGCCATCTGGGTGCAGCGCGAGATCGAAGCTCACTTCACGGTCATCAACCCCGAGGGCGAAGAAGAGGTCTACATCGAGACGGTCGACATCGGCTCGGACTCGTCGTTGACGTCGCTACAGTCGAATTTCCTGTTCGGTGTGCTCGCCGAGTTCATGGTGCCGGGTGCGGAGTTCCGCGTCGAGCTGTACGAGGCCGGTGGCGACTACGAGAGCTTGCCCGCCGTCGAGTCCCCGCCGACCGCGACCGAGGGCGACGCCCTGATCGGGATCGAGCCTTCGGAGCAGAACATGAAGATCGTGCTCGTGCCCGTCGACTACAGCTTTGGCGGGTGCACCGCGGCTGTCGACACCTCCGACGAGGTCATCGGGCAGTACGAGGACGCGATGTTCCAGATGAACGGCCTCGAGACGATCGAGCTCGCTGTCCACACGCCGATCACCGTCAGCGACCTGGACCTCACCGATCCCAACGACTTTTTCAGCTTCCTCAATCGGATCGTCGCGCTCCGTGCGAGCGAAGCGCCGGATCCCAACGTTTACTACTACGGTCTGTTCGACAACTGCGGCGTGTGCATCGGCAACGGCGGCGGATGCCTCTTGGGCGTCGCGCCCGGAACGCCAGGCTCCTCCATGGGCGAAGCGGGAAGCCGTGCCGCGATTGGCACCCAGTTCCTCAGCGGATCGGAGGTCGGTATCGATACATTTGTGCACGAGATCGGGCACTCGCAGGGGCGCGCCCATGTCGCGTGCCCGGGCGGCGGCTCGGCGGGCCCCGATCCCAGCTACCCGCATGAAGACGGGGGAATCGGCGTTTGGGGATTTGGGGTCACGGACTTCCAGATCCGAAACTCCAGCACGCACTTCGACTACATGGGCTACTGCAACCCCACGTGGGTCTCAGACTGGCAGTGGAAGGCGACGTACGAGCGTATTCGGGAGCTGTCGAGCTGGGATGCCGCGGACATGGCCGACGCCATGGATCGTTCGAGCGTGCTGATGGGCAGTGTCAACTCCGAGACGGGTGAGTCCCACTGGTGGGTCGACCGCGGGTGGGTTGAGCCCGAGGCGCTGCAGGAGTTCACGCGGCTGCGCTACATGGTCGACGGCGAGGTCGGCGCCGAGACACCCGTCGCGGTGATGCCTTGGTCCGAGGGCCCGTGGGTCACCGTGCGGGCGCCACTCAACGCTCCTGAGGACTACACGACCCTGGAACTCGACCTGCCGACGGCACACCTTGTTGTCCCGCGGACAGCCGTCAAAGCGCTCGCCATCGCGGAGTAAAAAAAGCGTCCGGGCGCGGAAGATTTCCGCGCTCCGTGGGTCATGATCAATACACGAGGTTGATCGAATGGAACTCGACATCAGAGACCAATCCGTCCCACACGATCCCGAACTCCGTCGCCTGGCACGCCGCCGCACGCAGGCCGCCCTTTGGCGCATTCCGCTGGTGCGGCGCGTCGATCTGCGACTGGCCGATATCAACGGCCCACGCGGCGGTGTTGACCAGCGGTGTCGTGTCGCGGTGGAGCTGGACCAGCCCGGCCCGACCATCGTGGCCGAAGCGACCGATGCCACAATGGCGACCGCCATCGACCAAGCGCTGAGCCGAGCGGCCCGCCAGATCCGTACGAGCCAGAGCAAGGCGCAACGCAGGCGTCAGCGCTGAGGCAGGGCCGCGGCTGGCAGGCGAGCTTTTCGCGAGCCTGCTAGCATGCGCGTCGCCGCGTGAAGATCGTCTATCTGTCGCATTACTTCCCGCCCGAGATGGGGGCCCCTGCGGCGCGGGTATCCGAGCTTGCGCGAGAGTGGGCGGCGGCCGGGCATGAGGTCCAGGTCGTGACGGGGTTTCCCAATCACCCGTCGGGCATCGTTCCCGCCGAGTACCGCGGCCGCGTGATGCAGCGCGAACGCTGGGAAGGCGTCGACGTGCTGCGCACGTGGGTCTACGCAACGCCGAACCGTGGGTTCGCAAAGCGGACGCTCGGCTTCGTGTCGTTTGCAATGTCGTCGGTGCTGCTCGGCGGGTTGGACAAGCGCGTGCGGGACGCTGACGTCATCGTCGCGACCTCCCCGCAGTTCTTCTGCGCGGTAGCCGGTTGGGCTCTGGCCCGCCTGACCCGCGCACCCTTTGTGCTCGAGATTCGGGATCTCTGGCCCGCCTCTATCGTCGAGTTGGGCGTGCTGTCGGCCCACCATCCCGCGACCCGGGTGCTCGAAGGCCTCGAGCAGTTCTTGTACCGGAGCGCGGACCTGCTGGTCAGCGTTACCGACTCGTTCACGCGGGTCTGGACGGAACAAGGCCACGATCCGAGAAAGATGCGGATCATCAAGAACGGGGTCGACCTGACGACGTTTGTTCCCGCCGAGCGCGAGGGCGCGGTACGGGAGCGACTGGGGCTGAGCGGGAAGTTCGTGGTCTCGTACATCGGGACACACGGCATGTCGCACAACCTTCAGACGCTTGTCGCAGCGGCGAGACTGCTCGCCGCGGATCCCGACATCCACTTCTTGTTTGTCGGTGACGGTGCCGAACGCGAGGCGTTGGCGGCGTCTGCGTCGGAGCTGCCCAACGTCTCGTTCTTGGGCGTGCAGCCCCGCGACGCCGTGCCCGGCTTTGTCACTGCCAGCGATCTGGTCGCCGTGCTGCTCAAGCCCATTCCACTGTTCGAGAAGGTCATTCCATCGAAGATGTTCGAGATCATGGGCTGCGCGCGGCCCATCCTGTTGGCTGTGGACGGCGAGGCGCGCACGATCGTCCAAGAGGCGGGCTCGGGTTATCACGCCGAGCCCGACGATGCCGCGCAGTTGGCCGCGCGCATCCAAGAGGCTAAGGCCGATCCCGAAGAGGCACGCCGAAGGGGTGAAGCGGGCTTGGCCTACGTACGCCGAAACTTCGACCGCAGTCGGCTTGCCGCGCAGTTTCTCGAGGACTTGATCGAGGTGGCACAAACGGGCGCGGGCGCGAGTGCGGGGCGGTGACGGCATGTACATCTTAGGGCTCTCCAACACGACAGATCCTGCGGCGTGCCTGATGCGAGACGGCGTCGTGGTCGCGGCCGCCAGCGAAGCCGGGTTTACGCGTGATCGGCACGCGACCGGTTTTCCGCATCACGCGGTCGAGTTCGTCTTGTCGGTTGAGGGCCTGCGCCCCGCGGATGTGGACCATCTCGTGGTGTCCAGGGACCCGTACAACGTCGCACACCGGATGCGTCACGTGGCGGAGACCCTGGTGCTCAAGCCAGGCACGTTCACGCAGAAACTCCGCCGCGCGGCTTCGGTCGTGGGGGCCGTTTCGGCGCGGGGCGAGGACGGCGGGTGGGCGAGCACGTTTTCGGTGGCCAAGAAGATGCGTGCCCACTTCGGCAGCACGCCAGCCAAGACGCACTACATGGATCACCACCAAAGCCACATGGCGAGCTGCTTTTACGCGGCTGGGTGGGATGACGCTGCGCTTTTGGTGATGGACGGGGCGGGCGAGGCAGCGTGCACGTCGTGGGGGCACGGCCGTGCGGGCGGGCTCGACACCATCGATGAACACCGGCTGCCGCACTCGCTGGGGCACTTTTACGCTGCGGTCACCGGGTATCTGGGATTCAGGATGCTCGGCGACGAATGCAAAGTCATGGAGCTTTCGGCGCTCGGCGAAGGCACGGGCACGGCGTGGATCCGTGACAACTTCCTGCGGTCGGTAGCGCCCGGGCGCTATGCGTTGGAGACCGAGCTGCTCGACTTCCACCGTGGGCTGCAGGGGCAGTTCACGGGGGGCTTTGCGGATCACTTTGGCCCCGCGCGTACGGGCGACGATGCGCCGATCACCGACGTGCATCGTGACATCGCTGCATCGACCCAGCGGGCCTACGAACAAGTCGTCTTGGACATGGCCAAGGCGCTGCAGCGACGCACCGGCCTTACCAAGCTGGGGATCGCGGGCGGCTGCGGCCTCAATGCTCTGACGAACGAACTCATTTTGTCAGAGGGCGTGTTCGAGGACATCTACGTTCCGTCAGCGCCCAACAACGCAGGTACTGCACTGGGGGCGGCGATGCTGCTGTACGCTCGGCTGACAGGCAAACGCCCGGACCCGCTCGAACATGCCAACCTCGGCCCTCAGTTCACGCGACTTGAGCTCGAGGTCGCGCTGTGTGACATGCCCGAGCTGACGTTCGAACACATCGAGAGCGAGCGCGCGTTGGTCGAACGTGCGGCGACGGCACTGTGCGCAGGTCAGTTGCTGGCGTGGTTTCAGGGGCGGATGGAATTCGGTCCACACGCGCTTGGCGGTCGCTCGCTGCTGGCCGACCCGCGCAGCAAGGCGGCCGCCGAACGGCTGAACGCCAGTGTGGCGGGGCGTGACACCTGGCGTCCGTGCGCATCGTCGATCAAGGCCGAGCGCGCCGCGGACTACTTCGAGCTGGGGCAGGTCTCGCCCTTCACGATGCACGCCGTCAGGGCTCGGCCGGACGCGGCAGCGCGGCTGCCTGCGATCGTGCACGCGGACGGCACCGCACGGCCGCAAGCGGTGGAGCGTGAGCACAACCCGCGCTACTGGGCGCTGCTCGATCACTTCGAAGCCAAGACGGGCATTCCCGTGCTGCTCAACGAGCGCTTCGGTGAACCTGAGCCGCTGGTCTGTCGGCCGGCCGAAGCGTTGGCAACATTCCGGGCGTCGGACGTCGACGCGCTTGTGCTGGGCGATCTTTGGGTCACCCGCCGAGCCGACGCGAGCGCTTAGCTCGACCGATACCGCTCGAGGTCCGGGCGCACCGTCCAAATCTCTGTGAGTGCCTGCTCGATAAACTCGCGGACGGCAGGCTCGCGACTGGCGACAAACTGCTCCGGGGTGCCGACGTAGCTGAACTTTCGCTCGTGCAGCAGGGCGATTCGGTCGCAGACGCCAAACGCCGAGCGCATGTCATGGGTCACGAGGATCGACGTGATCTGCAAGCGCTGGCGAAGGTCTTGGATGAGCTCGGCAATGCGCGTGATGCTCTGCGGATCGAGTCCCTGGGTCGGCTCGTCATACAGAACGACCTCCGGCTGAATCGCGATCGCGCGCGCGAGGGCGACGCGTTTGCGCATGCCGCCCGAAAGTGACGCGGGGTGCTGGTCGAGAACGCGCGCCTCCAGCCCAACCCATTCCAAGCACTGCAGAACACGCGTCCGCATGCGCTCATCGGTGGCGTTGGTGTGCTCGCGCAACGCATAGCTCACATTCTCGAGCACGGTCATGGAGTCGAACAGCGCGCTGCCCTGGAACAGGTAGCCGACCGAACGCCGCACCTCCAGGAGCTCCTCGCTGCTCATCTTTTCGAGGTCGCGACCCTTGAACAGGACTTTGCCTTGGTCTGGCTCGACCAACCCGATCATCATCTTCAGCCAAACGCTCTTGCCGCAGCCGCTCTCACCGATGATCGCGAGCGTCTCGCCCGGGAAGACTTTTAGACTCGCGTCTTCGAGCAGTGGGTCCGAAAACCCCTTGTAGATGCCCCTTAGCTCGAAGATCGGCGTGCCGTCGGCCTTGGCGGAAGGGTCCGCGATCACGGTTTCGCTCGGGGCCATTGGCGCACATGGTCGCATTGCGCGCGATGCGGCGCACGCGCCGTTCACAAACGGCTTGCTTCACCCCATGACGCAACAATCGCGCGACGGAGCCAACACCCTGGATTGTGGACCGAAACCCGGTTTGATGCGAACCTACAACGGACACGAAGGAGGCCTTTGCGCGGGCCTCCTGTTCGAGCAACTCTGACGCTCGGCCCGCGTCACAGTGCGAGCGAGTCGCATCACTTTCGGACCATGCCCATCCCGTCGGCGAAGGAACCCCTCAGCCACGATCCGCTCCTCAACGAGACGATCGCGGGGCGGTACGTTATCGAGCGGATGATCGGACGCGGTGGCGTTGGCCTGGTCTACCTCGCGCTCGACCGAGAGAAGGACAACCGCAACGTTGTCGTCAAAGTACTCGCACCGCACTGGGCCGAAGACGCCGATGCGGTCGCTCGCTTCGATCGTGAAGCCGAGCGGATGTCACGGCTGGAGCACCCAAATGTCGTCAAGATGTTTGCGGCCGGCAAGCATCGCGGTGCTGCGTACATCGTCATGGAGTTCCTCGATGGGGAGCCGCTGCGGCAGCATCTCAATCGCGTCAAGCGACTCAGCTTCGAAGCGTTCATCCCGATCGCATCTCAGATTCTCGCGGGGGTTGGGTACGTGCACGCGCGCGACACGATGCTGCGAGACATCAAGCCCGCCAACATCATGTTGTGCGAGCGCGACGGCAAGGCGAGCCACGTCAAGTTGCTCGACTTTGGCCTCGCCAAGCTCACCCAAGAAGACCGCGAGATCACCAAGGGGCACGTCATCGGCACGGCGGGCTACCTGTCGCCCGAGCAGATCAAAGGCGAGGCGGTCGACGTGCGGGTCGATGTCTACGCGCTGGGGATTCTCTTCTTCATCCTGTTGACGGGTGAGTCGCCGATCATCGGCGACAACGACGGCGCGATCCTCTTCAATCATGTGCACGGTACGCCCAAGCGGCTGACCGAGGTCTTGCCGGAGGGCCACGGCGTCCCCGATGCCGTCATCGAGCTGGTGCATCAGTGCCTGGCGCGCGAGCCTGACGATCGTCCTCAAGACGCCAACGAGATTGCCGAGATTCTGTTCGAGACGGTGCATCCGTCACTGTTCATGCTGCCGACGGCGACCGAGCAGACCCGCAAACCTGCGCGCGACTTTTGGGCCGCGCGCATGGCTCGAGGCGCCCGCGCGGTCTCACTCGACGAAGACGAAGCGTCTGGGCTGCACACGCGTCCGGTCGTGAAGCGGACGCTGGCCGAAGTACGCCAGGCGGCCAAGGTCACGCCCGAGGCTCGGTCCACGCCGCCACAACCTCCCGCGAACATGCCCAAGGGGCTCACGCGCCGCACGGCGGCCAGGCCGCCTCCGCCGCCACCGCCCAGAAAGCCCAAGGGAGCCGGCACGCGTCCAGCGATCCCTGTCGCCAAGGCGGCAGAAACGATGACGGGGATGCCGCTGATGGGCGGCAGTGCACCGTTCCCCGTTTCCGAGGAGATTCGCGAAAAGCGTACGTTGCTGGGGATTGGCGGGGCGGCGGTGCCCCGCTCGGCCCCGCAAGTCGTTCAGTCGCCGGTCGAGCCCAATGCCCGGCCGCGTCGCAGCACACGCGCGCCGACCATCGGTACCGCGGTCCTCAAGGCGAGCGCTCCCCGACGTGGTGGCCCGCCGCCAGACTCGGCGGAACTGCCCACGACTCGCGTGTCCTCCGAGGAGGCCAGGCGCATGGCGCTGACGCCCCCGCCGCGCTCGGGGACGCAGCGGCCGAGCACGCAGCCTCCACCCCAACAGCAGATGCAGGCGCCCGTGCAGCCGGGCCCGCCGCCCGCGGCACCGCATCGATCGGCGGCGAGTCCGGCATCGGGCGCGACCATGGTTCCCGGCGCCCCCATCCCGGGCGCGACTCTGGCTCCCAACGATTCCGCGGTCGCGCTCCCCAGTGCACCCGTGGCGGCCAACGCGGCGCCGGACGTACTGCGCCGTGGGCAGACGTTGCCCCCCGCAGGTCCCAAGCCGAGCACCGTCGTGGGCCTCGAGGCGATTCCCGACGCCTCGCCGAGCAAAGCTGGATTCAGCGCTCTGCTTATCGGCGGTGGGGTCGCAGCCTTGGCCGCGGGCATCGTGACCGCCTGGTTGTTTCTGGGTGGCGACACCAACGACAAGCCCGAGGAGCCCGCGAAGATCGTTGCGGCTGAGGTCGTCCCCGACGATGAGCCCGCCAGGCCCGACGAACCCGCGGTGGTCGACGATGCGCCGCGCGTAATCCAAGTGGGGCGGCCCAGTGATCCGCCGGCCGACGGCGGAGCGGACCCAACGCCTGACGGCGCCGCGGGGAACCCAGAGGGTGCCCCCGATATCCCCGTGGAATTGGCGTCGCTCTCGGTCGAGGGCCCTGTCGGTGCGCGGCTGTTCGTTGACGGCGAGGAGACGGGTACCTTGCCGTTCGAGGGCGAGGTTCCGGTCGGTGATCACACGCTACGGGTGACCTCGCCGGGTCTTGAACGGTGGGATTCGCCGGTCGCGGTGCAGGCCGGCGAGACGACAAAGGTGGTTGCCACGCTCAAGCGGCGCAAGGGCGGGAAGAAGCGATCCCGCCCGGACGACACGCCACCCGCCACCGAAGCCCCGCCCAAAGCGGGAGATCCCCCCAAGAAGCCCAAGAATGACAACGTGTTCATGAGCGGGACGGACAAGAAGGGTTCTGGGGGTATCTTCTTGCCAGTCGGCAAGTAGAGGCCTGTGAAACCGATCCTCAGCTTCAAACTCTCGCGTTCTCTTTTGGCATTCGTGTCCCGTCCTGGGTCCCGCCGCGAAGTGCCTTTTGCGGTCGGGCGTGGGCTGGCTCTGGTCGCGGCGACCGGGCTGGCGCTGGGTACACCACCCACCGTTGCGCGCGCGGCCACACTCGCCGTCGCGACGCCCCAGGAAGACGCGGAGCCGCTCGTCGCCGAGGCCGTCGAGAAATTCCAGGCCAAGGAGTACGAGGCGGCTGTTGAGCTGTTCGAGAAGGCGTATGCGCTCTCTCCAGAGCCCAACTATCTGTTCAACATCGGCCGGGTCTACGAGCAGTCCGGCAACCTGGAGAAGGCCGTCGAGTTCTACGGTCGGTTCGCCAACCTGGGCGAGGTCGATCTCGACGCGCGCGCGATCGCGGTCGAGCGCCTTCAGGTCCTGCGGAAGGTTCTCGAAGAGACAGCGGCCAAGGAGCCCGACCCTGAACCCGAGCCTGAGCCTGAGCCTGAGCCCGAGCCCGAGCCTGAGCCCGAGCCCGAACCCGAGCCAAAGAAACCCAACGGGATGCGCATCGGGGGCTTCGTGCTTCTGGGCGTGGGCGCTGGCGTCGCGGGCATCGGTGGCGGCGTGTTTGGTGCACTCGCCCTGCGCAAGGAGGGTGACCTCGACACGCTCAACACGTTCGAGAGCCGCGACGCGGCCGTGACCGACGGCAAGCGCAATGCGCTCATTGCCGACATCAGCTTTGGGGTCGGCGGTGCGATGATCGTGGGTGGCGCGGTCCTCGTTGCGCTGTCGTATTCGAAGAAGAGAAACGCGAGCGCCCGTGCGTCGGTGGCTCCGGTGCTCTCAAGACGCGGTGCTGGGCTCGCAGCGCAGGTGAGGTTCTAGTGCGTATTTCAACCCGTTCGATCTTCTCGCTCGTCGTGGCGGGCGCCGTTACCGGGGGCACCCTGGCGTGCTCCCTCGCCCTCGACTTTCTCCAGTGCCGTGACGACGCCGATTGCGTCAACGCCGCTGGCGCGGATCTGGTGTGCAGCGACAATGAGTGCATCGTTCCACCTGAGCCCTCCACGGTGTCGTGCGCCGCGGCATCCGAGTGCGTCGACGCGCTCGGCGACAACCACGTTTGCAACGGAGGTACCTGCGCCGCGCTGACCTCCGAGGAGTGCACGGAGGCGTTCCTGCCCTCCGGAGCCGACCCGAACTCCGTCGTGTGGGTCGGGTCCGTCCTCGCCACGTCCTCGCCGTTTGATGAGATTGGCCTGCCGCTGCAAAACGCAGTGCGTCTTGCGGTCTCGGATTTCAACTCCGTTGCGACGGTCGGTGGCAACGAGGTTGGCGTGATCTTCTGCGACACCCAGGGCTCCACCAGCGTCGCCGAAGACGCGGTCGACCATCTCATTGCAGCGGGCGTGCAGGTCATCGTCGGCCCGACGTTCTCCGAAGAAGTGCTCGCGGTGACCGATGCGGTCGTCGACGCGGGGGTCTTCATGATCTCCCCAACGGCGTCCAGCAAAGACATCACCGACCTGGACGACAACGGCCTCGTCTGGCGAACAATCTCCAGCGACGTCCACCAGGCAGCCGGGCTCACCGACCTCGTGTCGGAGCTGGATCCGGACCCATCCACCGTCGTGCTGCTCGTCAAGGACGACAACTACGGCAACGGGATCTTGAGCGATGTGACCGAGCCGCTCGTCGCCCGTATCCCTGGGTTGGTCACCCTCAAGTACTCCGACCCCGCCTCGTTCTCGAGCAACGATGATCTGCTCGCCGAGTACGGCAATCGGATCGCCACCGCGATTTCAGCGGAGCCCGATACGGTCGTCGTGATCGGCACCTCGGAGGCTCGGGAGCTGATCTTGTTCTACCTCGACTCGTGGGCCGACCTCCCGGGCCCGCCCACGTTGCCGCGCTTCATCGTGACGCACGGAGGCGTCTTGGTGATGGAGGACATCATCGCAGCGGTCGCGGAGTCGTTCCGGCCTGCCTTGATGGCCAAGGTCCAGGGCGTGGCCCCCATCGTCCAGGATGACGACAACTTCGCCGAGTACAACATCCGCTACAAGATTCGGTTCGACGACGAGCAGCCGCTTACGATCTCTTCGCTGTCGTACGACGCTGCGATGGTCTCGTTGCTGGCGATGGCGGGCGCGGGCGCGTCGCCCACGGGCAGCACGGTCGCCGAGCAGATGGCGCGGCTGGTGGATCCGGCCGGCACTGCACTCCGCTTTGGCGGGGCTGGCGTGAAGTTCGTGTCCGACGGTGTCACGGTGCTCAACGACGGTGGCACCTTGGACTTGCAAGGCGTCAGTGGGCCGCTGGATTTCAACCTGACCACGGGCGAAGTCCGGGTGAACCTGGTCAACTGGGGGCTCGTGCCGCGCGACTCCACCAACCAGGCCAGGCTCGACCCGCTGCAGAACTACATTCTGGATGCCCCGCCCGCCGTCAGCGGGACGTGGACGCCGCTGGAATAGCGGAGGCGTTCGCTCAGGGGTTCAGCCCCGACGTGCGTCGATCGAGTACGCACCCGGCCCGATGAAGAACAGGCCGAGGAACACAATGCCGTCTTCGATGGCGTGGCTGGCAGCCAGCACGGACTGCCCCTTGCCCAGGTGCGACATTGCCGCCACCACCATCGTGCCGAACAGCGCGACGCAGGCGGGCCGAAAGAGGAGCCCCAGTGCGAGCAGGAGACCGCCGCCCAGCTCGCTGATCCCAGCGGCAAACCCCCAGATCTCAGGGGCGAAGTCGATCCCGACGTACTTCATCTGCTTGCCGAGCTTGGCCCACTGCCCGGCGCCACCCGCGAGCTTGGGCCAGCCATGCATCACAAACATGGTCCCCAGGCCGACGCGGAGTGCGAGCAGTCCGTGATCACGATAGCGGTCCGAATCGGCCATGACGCTGCACCATGCGGCTGATCGCGCCACGAGGTCAAAAAAACGCGGGGTCTCCGGGTCGGCGACTTTGCTCACAAACGCGCGTTGCTACCTGGGGCGAACGGGTGCGTCTCTTTCTTCGGTACCGAGGTGAGCACCGTGGTTGCACCCTACATCCAACAGATCCGCGAGCTGGCCAGCGGCTTCCGCGACAGCGAGCGGAACCTCCGCCTGTACTTTCCCGATCTCGACACTGCGCCCGGGCCCCGCTCCCTCAACCGCGTCTTCGGCCCGCCCATTGAGCTGGGGGCCGAGGCATGGCCGACCTACGCCCGGCTCGGTGAGCTGCTCGCCGAGGCGGACTGCAAGGAGGAATGGGATCCCAACGACACGCGCATGGAGCACGTGTTCACGATCGACCTTCGCGACGCTCGCGTGTTCGGAGCGCCCAAAGACGCACGGGCGATGCTGCTGTTCATCAGCAACGCCAGCCACCATCGCGCGCGGGGCGAGGCAAACGCACACACGTCGGTCGTGTTCTTGAACGAGGAGCAGGTTGCACGCGGGCTGTACCAAGGTCCGCTGCCCACGCGCTCGCGGCAGCGCTGGACCCGGCGGTTCACCATGCAAGCCGTCGACGTCCCCGGAGACGTGTTCGACAGCGCTCGTGGCACGGATGCACTGGACCCAAGCCTGATCCCGCTGTACGCGGCGATTCGGCAGGCCCCCGCTCGGCTGGGCGGGTGTCCGACTTGGCTGCGACGCGAGGGCCCAGGGGAGGCGACCGAGCCATCCGTGGCGCCACGCATTGGGCTGCCCGCGCGAAAGAACTTCTTGATGCAGTTCCGGCAGAGCTTCGCCGACGTCAATCTCGGCCGTTCCGGGATCATGTTTGTCGGTGGGCAGGGTGCCTACTGCCAAAGCCGAAGGCCGCCGACGGTCAGCGGATCGTAGACGGGTCGATGCTCAAGTCCGTTGTCTCTTCGAGCCACGCCCTGAAGAGGGGGACGGTCGCGGGGGTCGCGTCCAGCCAAAGGCGGAGCTCCGACGGTGCGCCGACGTCCGCCAGGATGCCCTGGGAGGACCAGGCAATTGGATTGCGCAGCCGCGGCATGCCGCGGGATTGGCCCGTTTGTACGTGGGTCCACCGTGGCTCGAGCCCGATTCTGTCCTCTGGGAGCAGGAGCAGGGCGTCGCGGTCGGGCGCTACGAGCAGGCGGTCATAGCCGGGGGGGATTCCGGGGAGCACCTGCATCGCGTCGTCATCGAGCGTCCACAGGAGCGTGCGGCCGTCGTGGGTGCGGAGCAAGAGCGTGACAAAGTCGGCGTCCGACAGCAGCATCGACAACTCGGGCTCCTCGAACAGCAGGTGCACGTCTCCCGATGCGATACCCGCCTGCCAAACGGCCAGGGTGGTCGCAACCTGGTGGCCAGCGTCGTCCAGGACGGGTGTCGAGGTTGCGAATCGCAGGTTTTGCCCGTCGGCGGTAAAGACCAGCGCCAACCGTTGCGCGGGCGACATGTCGTCCGGCCACGACAGCGGCACGCCTTCGCCGCGCGCGAGGTCCCATAGCTGAGGCCCATCGTCATGCTCAGACGCTAGCCAGCGCCCGTCGTCGGAAAACCGGATTCGGTCTGCGGGCCGACGGGTGCGGGGGAGCCGGGTGACCACCTCTCCGTCGACGTCGTGCAAGACGACCCAGCATCCAATCTTTTGGCATTCTCCGACAGCAACGTGATCGCTGTTGGGAGACCACACCAGCTCGAACGCGATCCGCTGCCCATCTGGACTTGCCATGTGCGGCTCGGGCGAGTCCGTGATGCTCCAAATGAGCAATACGCCTTCGTCATCCAGCCCCGCCAAGGCGTCGTTGTTGGGGGCGAACTGAAGCGCTACGACCCCGCGCGCGATCTGGGCGAGCTGGCGCTCCTTGGTGCCGTCGGCCTGCCACAGATCGACCGAGCCGTTGAGCGACCCCGTGGCGATTCGTTCGCCGCGAGCGTCCCACGCCAACGCACTGAGTGCGCCCGGGGTATCGGTGACCCGCGACCCGTCGGGGAAGACCGCAGAGCTTCCGGCCGCCGCCAGCTTCCACAACAGGACCGAGCCGTCGCCCGTGGCGACCGCCGCGAGCGCGCCGTTTTGTCGGACCGCGACCGCGGTGGCCGCCCCTGGGAGACCTTCGAGTCGGACGTGGGTACCCTGCGCGTTGCTCACCGAGGCGCCCTGGTCGGTTGCGATGCTCAGCGTCGTGGATCCATCGGGAGTGCGGGCCAGCATGCGTACGGGATCAGGCGACATCTCGCGCCCACCCAGGCCCGTACTCGTGAGCCAAAAACGGACACCACCGTCCTCGCCGACCGACAGCAGCCGTTCATCCCCGTCATCGAACAGCACTTGGCCCACGCCTGCGTTGTGCCCGACCAAGTCGATGTGGGTTTGGCGGTCGAGGTACCAAAGAATGGCGCGTCCGTCGTCACTTCCCGAGGCGAGGATCCCAGAGTTGGCCGAGAGCGCGAGCCCCCGAATGGGGCCCGTGTGGTCGGTGAGGACCCGCTGCCGCGTGCCCGCCCAGGATGTGATGCGGATGGTGCCGCGCGTGGATCCGGTGACGTACATCGAGCCGTCTGCGGCGAGCGCCACGGCCGTGAGAGAGCCGTCTGCGGGCTCGACGATGCGATGCCCAGTGTCGCTGGGATCGTTGAGCTGCCACAGATGTGTTCGGCCATCGGCGCACGCTGCGACAAGGCGAGCAGCATCTTGGCTCAGCGCGAGCTGGCGTACCGCTGAGTCGGTCGTGCCTACGACCGAGACTTGGCCGGTGCGCTCCGTCCAGCGATAGACGATGCCCTCGACGCCCGAGAAAAACAGCGCCCCGTTGGCGGCAAACGTCATCGTGTCGATGCGACCGGTCCCGCCGTCGGGGCGTGCGAGTCGCCGGTGAACGATGCCACGGCGCAATGCGTCGGCGGCGATTGCCCGAGCGCCAGGGAGCCAGCCCTCGTTGTCTTTGGTGAGGTGCTTGAGCGCCGCGATGGCGCGCGCAGGGTCGAGGTCCACGACGCCGCGCGCGTAGGTCAGCACCAGGTCGTCCCACTTTTCGGAGACGGTCCGCGATTGTGCCCGGCGAAGCTCGGCTTCCGCGTTGATGGCCCGCGAGCTGTCGAACCGTTGGCGCAACCCCTGACCGACCGCATGCACCCCGCGCTCCTCGCGGTCGGCCCAGTACATGCCGACCCCCAACGCGATGGTGACAACGATCGCGAGGCCGAGCAGCACCCGCCGAAAGACCTGCCGCGGGTCGTGGGTGAGGGCCTCCAGCAGCGATTCCATGGAGGCGTGGCGCGCGTCCGGCCGCACCGACAAGCCCCGTGCGAGCGCATCGTGAACGCGAAGCGGGACGTCGGTGTACTTGGGGGGTGCTTGCAGATTCCCCGTGAGCACGTTGCGGCGCAAGGTCGAGAGCGTGTCTCCGGGGAACGGCCGGAAACCGTAGAACGCTTCGTACAGAGCGACGCAATACGAGAACTGGTCTGACCGCGCATCGGCGATCGTGCCCAGGTGCTGCTCGGGAGCCATGTACGCGGGGGTCCCCATGATCACGCCCGTGCGCGTGAGCGGTTGCCCCTGCGGGGATTCACCAAACGTCTCGTAGATCGACGACACCGCCAAGTCGGCCAGCTCGATGCTGATCTCGCCGCTCGATTCGCTCAGCGCCCGGAGCACCTGCTTGCGTGGCGTGGGGCCCTCGAACTCGCGTCGCGCGAGACCGAAGTCGACAACCCGGACCGCTCCATCGCGGCGGACCAGCACGTTGTCGGGCTTGAAGTCGCGGTGGACGATGCTGGCCGCATGCGCGGCGGCCAGACCGCGGCCTGCCCGTATGTAGGCCTCCAACAGGTCGCGCCAGGGGCGGTTGGGCTCGGCCTGCCACTGCTTGAGCGTGCCCCCGTCGACAAACTCCATGGCGACGTAGACTTGGTCTTCGTACGGACCGACCTCGTAGACCGAGATCACCGATTCATGCGAGAGCCGGGCGAGCGCTTGGGCCTCCCGCATCAGTCGCGCCCGGCCGTCCGTGCCCGTTCCCCCCGTGCCGTCGGGCCGCAGGAGCTTCACGGCGATTTTGCGGTCGAGCTGGTCGTCGTACGCGGCGTAGATGACGCCCATCCCCCCCTCGCCGATGCGCTTGATGACCACGAAGCGGCCGATGCGGGCGGGTCCATCGGCGGGGCCGGGGCTGTCGGTCAGCACCTTGCCCGCGGCGAACGTGCTGGCGGAACCGAGGCTCTCTTCGCCCGCGAACAGGCGCGCCTTGACCTGGGCCCGCACCCCTTCGAGCCAACGTTGACTCTGCTCCGACGGCGCGGGCGGGCCGCTGCTAGGGGTGGTCATCGACGGTCCCGAGCGTAGCAGCCCGGCGCGGATCGCTGCTACGGATCCGCGGGCGCTGGGCCACATGCGGCGGGTTTGTCGGCGCCCAAACAGCATCCGGCGTGCGTACCGGCCTCGCACGATGCAGTCCGCTCGCGCGCGTCAACGAGATCCAGCGCGTCACGGCAGACGCACATCTTTTCGCAGCAGTACGGCCCGAGATCCTGAGGCGCGACACAAGCAAAGCCAGTCTGGCAGTTTGTTCCCGGGTCGCCATCGCCACACTCGCTGTCATCCACGCAAAACTGCGAACACATCGAATGCTCGAGGACCTGCTCCGGAGTCACGGTGCACCGCCCGTCGCGACAAAGAAATGCGGTTTGGGACCCGATGTCGGGGTTGCAGTCGTCGTGTGTGTCGCAGGAGCCGGACGGCGGTTCGTTGTCGTCGGAGTAGATGCAGACCAACTCGGAGCACGACAGCGCTGGGAACGTGACTGTGAGTCCGTCTTGCGGCTCGGCGGCGCCGTGGCTGCAGGGGGCTCCCACATCGGATGTCTCGCAGGCGAGCCCCAAGCAAAGACACAGTGCCAGCACCACGGGAGGGACGATGAAGAGACGCATGGGAGGGAGCACCCGGTACGCCGCGCCGTGTTTCCCATGCGATAGCAACTCGGTTGGCTGCGCGGTGTGCGGGGTTGCGCTGCGGAGAACCAACCGCGAGGCGGCGGTGACAAACTCTATGGAAACTTCGTCGGCGGCTGCGAGTGGAACACCTTGTGGTCTGCGCCGACGACACATGTCTCGCGTCGCCGACGCCGGCTCCACATGCTGACCCTGTTTGTCCTCACTACGGCTTGCGCGTTGGGCCCTGCCGTCAACGTCGAGGTCTCGGTCTCCACTCCCGCGGAGAACGAGGTCTTGCGAGGATGGCTGAGCGCGCGACTGATGGAGGAGGGCTACGACCTGGCATCCAGCCCGCAAGCGGCACAGAGCGCGGTTGTCGTGCGGGCCGCGGGCGATGGGATGACCGTCGATGTGCGCGGCGCGGGGCAGCGCAGCTTCGCGGTCGAGGCGGGGCCGGCATCCGTGCAGCGGCTCGAGGTCCTGCATCGCGCGATTCAAGGTGTCGATGCGACAGCGACCGGCCTCGAGCACCACAGTCCTGCGCGGGCCGTCGCGGTGCGGTTTGTCGGTCCGGCGGACGAGCCTTTGTTCGCCGAGATCGTGGGCGCGGCGCAGGAGGCGGGGGTGCAGCTGACCGCACAGCCGGCCGACGCCGATACCTTGGTCTGCATCGCATCGCGTGGAGGGCTGGCGGAGATTGCGATCGGCGCCGCGGCCGATGGATGTGTTCCGGCCGAGACGGTGGCGGTCGTTGGGACGGATCTCGAGCGACGCCAGTTTGCGTTGGATCTCGTGGGGCGAGCCGTTCCGGCAGAGGGTCCGTCGGTACTGCCGGACGCGACCGAGCCCGCACCTGGTCTCGAGCCGTCCGCGTTGGTGGGGCCAGCGTACATCGCCGACTACGGAGAGTTCCCGCCCATGCACGGCCCCGCGCGGGCCGAGGTGCGGCTGGCTGCAGAAGGCGGCGTCGTGGTGCGGGGCGCGGTCGACCCGGCCATGCGGGCGCGCCTCCGACTGGGTCAGATCTCCGGACTTGGAGGACGGTTCGAAGTCGCGATCGTTCCCTCCCGAGGCCCCAATCTGAGAGTCATCGACACGTACATGTTGGGCGGCGCCGATTGGCAAATGAACGTCGGCGAGCGTGTCCGCTTGGTTCTGGCCGCGACCGCAGGGGCCGACATTCATGCGTTCTCGACCGAGCTCGCATCGGCGGCGGAGGTCAGCTGGGCGCTCGCGCTTCCGGTCGGCGCATCGTTCCAGCTGCGCGGTGGTGCGCGGGTGCACGCGATGGTGCACCCAGGGTTGTCCGGGGTCACGGCGCAGCACAAGAGCCGCAACGCGGGATCGTGGGAGCGCACGCCCTGGCGTGTCGGCGTGTCTTTGGGCTTTTCACACGGGTGGAGGATCGAGTGAGCGAAGCAAGTGGACTGATGGAAGTGCCTGCCCACCTTGCGCCCGCGCCTGTACGCGCGGCGCTGAGCGTCGACACCCTGTATCGGCGCTATCACGAGACGGTGTACCGGATCGCGCTTCGCTATGGCCGCGGCAACTCGGCGTGGGCGGAGGATGTGACCCAAGAGGTGTTCATCGGGCTGTTCGACGTCGTCGACCGGCTCGACCCCCGCCAGGGCTTGGAGGCTTGGTTTTATCGCGTCACGATCAACCGCTGCCTGAACCGCCTTCGCCGGGAGCGCGTTCGGGATGCCGCGCCAGTGCGGTGGCTGCTGGGCCGTTCGGCGCGCGAGCCCGTCGACCCAGAGCGGATGACCGCCGCGCGACAGGGCCTTGCGCAGGCCTGGTCGGTCCTCGACCAGCTCCCTCCCAAGGAGCGCGTGGCCTTTTGCATGTACTACCTCGACGGCAAGCCCCAAGCAGAGATTGGTGAGATCCTCGGACACGGAAAGAGCTACATCTGCAAGCTGATCAAGCGGGCGGAGCAGCGGGTGCGCGAGCTCGGATGGGAGGTTGAGGCCCGTGGCTAGGCCCAGCTTTCCCGCGGTGCTCCAGGCACACGACCGCATGCTTCGCGGTGCGGTGATGCCCGCGGGGGCCAAGCATCGGATTGCGGCGCGCCTGGCCGCCGAAGCGAGCGCGCGATCGGGGCACCGTCGCTGGATTCCGATCCTGGCGTTTGCTGCGGGGGCGGCACTCGTCCTGGCTGTCGTCGCGATGCGGTTTCACGAGCCCACCTCAGGACTCGAAGCGGTACCGGCCGGCGCAGCACCAGAAACGGTGGCGAGCTACGCCGTGCAGGGCAGCGAATGCGTCACGGGGCGTGAGGGGTCGGCGACGTCGCTGGCCGGGGAGTGCCGACTCGTCGGTCGCAACCTGACCATCCAGACCTGGGACAACGTGCAGATTACGCCCGGGGCACGCACTGTCACACTCGCCCAGGGGCAGGCTACGTTCGACGTTGAACGGGTCCCCGCGGGGGCCGAGCCCGTGCGGGTCGTGGTGTCTCACGGAACCGTGGAGGTGCTGGGCACGCGATTCACCATCGACCAGGGAGACGCAGGGGGTACGGTGGACTTGTTCGAGGGACACATTCGGTTCCACCCGGCGGACCCGTCGTTGTCTCCTGTCGATATCCAGCCGGGGCAGCGCTACGCATGGGGAGATCGGGCGGCGCCCAATCAGGGCTTGTCGGGCGCGGGCACCGTGAGCAAGGAGCCCCCTCAATCTGAGGACGAAGCGGTCGACGTGCGCGGCGACGAACTCTCGGAACTCTCGGAGATCGAGGCCACGCTGCACGTCACGCAGGATGCCCAGCCCGTTCGCGTGCGGCACCAGGCGCGACGGCGGCGCGGGGCCGAGGACGCCGACGCGCTGGTGGACAGCGTCACAAAACTGCGCGCGGCGGGTCGCTACGCGGAGGCGGTGCACACCTTGCGCAGAGCGTTGCGGTCGAAGTGGGCCCCGCGCACGCGCCAGGTGCTGAGCTACGAGTTGGGGCAGCTACTGGACAGGCATACCGACGACGCGAGCGCGGCGTGTGCCCACTGGCAGACGCACCAACGCCAGTTCCCCGCCGGTCGCTATGCCGGTGCGGTCGAAAAGTCGCTGCGCGCGTGCCGTTGACCCGCGCGCGCGCAGCCCCAGGGCGCTTTGCTAGCGGATGGGCACGCACATCGGCGGAATGACCGTCATCATGTCGTCGAGGTCCGGGTCGGCGCACATCATGTTCTTGTCCATGCAGTCGGCATCGACATCGCACTCGCCGCAAACCCCGATCTGAATGACGGACATGACGTCGATCGTGGCGCAGATGCCCGACTCGCACGCGTCGCTGCCCGTGCCGAGATGGTCGCAGGCCTGGCCGTTGGGGACGGTGCCCGGGTCGACGCACAGCAGCTCGCCCGTGAACGCACCGATGTCGATGGTGGGCGAGCATAGCTGACCGTTGTCGCAATCGCCATCGACCAGGCACTCGCCACAGGTCGCCAGCGTCAAGATGCCGGGCGCCTCCAAGAGTGTTCCGCAGCTGAGGCCGTCGGCGCACGCAGCGTCGGTCTCGCAGCCCGTTCCATTGCTGCCGTCGCTGCAAAAGGCGCCGGTCGGCGGTTCCGCGAGCGGGTTGGGGATGGAGCAGCCGCCGCCTTCGCAGTCATCGTCGCCCTTGCACTCGCCACAGATGCCGCCGATTGCCGCGATGAAGAAGCACGACTCGGACTCGCACTCGCAGTCCTCGGTGCAGCCGCCGCCGTCGGGCTGTGGCGTGTTGGGGCAGGACGATGTCTCGGCCCCAGTCTCCGCTGCCGTTGCGCTCATATCGCCATTGGCTGTGCTGCCATCGCCGTCGCCCGCCGAGGTCGCGCCGTCGCCTGTGGCCGCGGCGGTAACGCCCCCGGTGCCAACGTTTGCGGTCGTGCTGCTGCTGTCGTCGCCGCTACACGCGAGCGCGGCAAACGAGAGGGCGAGGAAAAGCGGGGTGAAAAACGATTGGCGCATGCGTAAGGTCTCCTGATTATCCGCAGAGAATTCGCCGCATCGTACCCGCTGCGCCATCGCTGGGGGGGTCGTACGCGGCGATTCGCTGCCGGGATGCTCACAAACTCGGGACGAAACGTGCCGCTCCCGTTGACCGCGATGGGTGCGGTGCTCGACGATGGTGCGGTGCAGCGACCCGAACGAACGACGCGGCGGTTTTCTCGCCGATTGTGGGCCACTGTCTTGGGTCCTGTGGCCCTCACAGCAGCGATGCTGACCTCAGGTACTGCATCGGCGGCCGACGACGAACAGGGTCGTCCATTTGCCCGTGGCACGTGGGGTGTATCGCCGATCCTTGGGGTGGGCTTTTCGAGCGATCTGATCCCGCTGACGCTGGGTGTTGGTGGAAGCTACTTCGTCGCGAACGGACTCTCTTTTGGGCTCTCGGTCAGCGACACAATCTTGATCTACACGAGCTCGTTTCGGAGTCGGTTCCCGGATGTCGAGAACCAGATCCCGACAAACTCGGTCTACGTGACGCCGAGACTTCGATACGTCTTCTATCGGAATCATCGGTTTTCGCCCTATGTGTTTGGTGGCGCCGGCCCGGTGGTGTTCAACCACGGCGGCGGCGTTCGGGGCTACTGGGAGGCAGGACCCGCGGCGCTGATCGGTCTTGGCGGCCCGATCTACCTCAACCTCGGGATCAGCTTCTCGGGGATTTTCCCGAGCGACAAGTGCCTCGAGTCGTTCGAGTACGTCGAGCCGAACACCACCGACACCGTGCAGTTCGATCTGGGCTGCGGCTTTGGGTGGGGGCCGATCATCGGCATCACGTTCGCGCGCGGCGGCCGCTCCAAGCCGCGTAAATCCAAGCGCAAGCGCAGACGCGAGGAGGCGCGGGATGAGGACGCATGGGATGACGAGCCCGTGGAGTCGCCCGCCACGAACCCGCTGGGCAGCCCACGGGTCGAGGAGCCGCAACCGGCCCCGGTCCAACCCGCGCCTGCGGCCACCGTCGCCCCACCCGCAGAGGCTCCGCCCGCAGAGGCCCCGCCGGTGGAGGCTCCACCCGCAGAGGCTCCACCCGCAGAGGCTCCGCCCGCAGCGGCCCCGCCCGCAGCGGCTCCGCCCGCAGAGGCTCCACCCGCAGAGGCCCCGCCCGCAGAGGCCCCGCCGACCGAGCCCACAGCACCCGTCGGGGCTGCTCCGCTCGTGGCTCCGCCGGGCTAAGCACGATCTCGGGCGAAAAACACGCGCGAGATCGCGCGTGACTACGTGTGGGTCTTGCGCATCTTGTACGTGCGCCCACAATCAGTGCTCTCAAACGGCGTTCGTAGGGCCGAAACCTGCATCCGCGACAACGTGGGTCAATGTGTCATTTTCACAGAATAGCCGCGTTTGGACTGCGTCAAAACTAGCCACAACAGGTGACCGCGCTGCCCCCGCACTGCACTGGCCGATCACCTGCCCACAATCATGCACACCGTCAACGAACCTTCCCGCCGCACTGCCCGCTATTTTCGCCTGATTCTGGGTGGGGCACTTTTTGCGGCAGGCGGATGCACGTTGATCGAGCCCGAGGCCGCCCACAGCTTCGAAGAGATTGAAACTGCGGTCGATGAGCTTGTCGTCGCGTCGGCGGAGGTCGAGGTTGGTCCAGCCGCGGGCACGCACATGGCACTGCAGCAGCAGGCCGGCGACTCCAACGTAGCCAAGGACCCGACGGCCGAGCGGGCGCAACGCCGAGCGCGTCCGGTTGACCCCGAGGAACTCGCGGCCCCCGTCGCGGTTGAGCCCGACGACGCAGAACCCGCGGCCGACGTCGTGGAGCCCATCGCGTATCGGATCGCCCGACAAAACCTCACCATTCACACCGAGCCCCGCAATCGAGCCCCGCTCCGCGGCCGCATCCCTATGGGGAACGCGTTCGAGGTGTTCGCGTTTGTCGACGGCGAAGGTGAAGACCGAGGCTGCGGAGGCGTGGGCTGGGCCGAGATCGGTGGTGGGTACGCCTGCCTCGAGCGCTCGCGCAAGGCGGCGGGCAAGGCCCCGCGGACGCTCCCCAAGATGCGCGATCGCGGGCTCACCCCGTACTACTACGCCAAAGTGCCCAAGGGGAAAGTCGCTCAGCAGTGGGCGTCGATGGCCGACTACCGTGCAGGCAAGCCGCCCGTCAAAACGCTCGAGCACAATCACAACTACGCGTTCACGGCGCGAAAGGTGAACAAGGGAGAGATCTTCTTGGTCGACGCTCGTCGCCGCGTCGTGCCCGAGCGGACGATGTCCCGGTTTTACCCGAGCTCGTTCGAGGGTATCGATCTTGAGGAGACCCCTGTACCCAAAGGCACCACGCTGGCCTGGACGGTCGAGTGGCCCGAGACCGCGCTGCGCAGCGAGGCGACCGCAGGTTCTCCGTTGGCCGCGAGCCTCGGATATCACGAGGTGCTCCACCTGGATCCAACGCCGGTCAACGGCTGGCATCGCGTCGCGGACGGATCGGGCTACGTTCGTGCATCGAGCGTTCGGACCTGGCACGCACCCAAGGCGCTCGAATCGATGCCGGCCGGCGAGACCTGGGTCGATGTCGATCTCGAGCAGCAGACGCTCTCCGTGATGCGCGGCAAGACCCCGGTCTTCGCAACGCTCATCTCATCGGGCTTCAAGGCCCCCACGCCGCGCGGTGTGTTTCGTATCCGCCTCAAGCAGGCAACGGGCACCATGAGCAGCAACCCGGACGCGGCCGATACCTACGCTGTAGAGGAGGTCCCGCACGTGCAGTACTTCTTCAACAGCTTCGCGCTGCATTCGGCGTATTGGCACAACCGTTTTGGGCACAAGATGAGCCACGGTTGCGTGAACCTCTCGCCCAAGGACGCCCGCACCGTCTACTCGGTCACTGGCCCACACCCGCGGGGCGGATGGCTGCACGCGTACGAGTCTGAGGCCGATTTGGGCACGACCGTGCGGATCCACCATGGCGACGAGGTTGTGCGCGACCGCCGTGGCGACGTCGAACCCGTGACCGGCTAGGGCGGCCGTCGCTCTAGAGCACTGCGGGGCGATGCGGTATTCGTACCGCGATGCCGCGCTTACATCAGACGTTCGGTTGGTCCCTCGCGCTCGCGCTTAGCCTCGGGTGCGAAAGCCGCGACAAGGTCGTGCCGCCCGACACGCAGGGCCCACCCGCGACGGCTGCCGACGGTGACCACGGCGCCGCCACGGGCAAACCGGGTGCCGACGGGTTTCAGATTCAGGTCGACCAGTTCGCCGACATTCGCGTGCTGCGCTACCAGATCCCCGGCTGGGAGACGCTGGAGCCCAAGCAAAAGGAGCTCGCGTACTACCTGTATCGAGCCGCGCTGTCGGGCCGAGACATCATCTGGGATCAGAACAACCAACACAACTTGGCCGTGCGTCGCACGATCGAGTCGATCGTTCGCACGTACAGCGGCGAGCGGGAGGGCAGCGAGTGGGACGCGTTCATGGTCTATGCCCGCCGTGTTTGGTTCTCCAACGGGATTCACCACCACTACTCCAACAAGAAGATCCCGACCGGCTTCACCGGGGAGTACTTCGCCAAGCTCGTGCGTGGCTGTGACGCGGCGGGCCTGCCCGTCCCTCAGGGCGGGAGCGTCGATACGTTGCTTGCGGAGCTGGGGCCCGTCTTGTTCGATCCAAAAGTCGACGCCAAACGCGTCGTGCTCGACCCGAAGGTCGACATGATCACGAGCTCGGCGACGAACTACTACAGCGGTGTCACGCAGCGTGAGGCGGAGGCGTTCTACGCCAAGAAGATCGGCAAGGGCGACGCGCGGCCGATCTCGTACGGGCTCAACTCGCAGCTCGCAAAGGTCGACGGCAAGACGGTCGAGCGGGTGTGGAAGGTCGGGGGCATGTACGGCCCCGCGATCGAGCAGATCGTCCTGTGGCTGCGCAAGGCAGAAGCTGTGGCCGAGAACAAGGCCCAGGCCGACGTCATCAAGAAGCTGATCACCTTCTACGAGACGGGCAGCCTGCGCGCCTTCGATGCGTACTCGGTGGCGTGGGTCAACGACACGAACTCGAGGGTCGACTTCGTCAACGGGTTCATCGAGGTCTATGGCGATCCGCTCGGCTATCGCGGCGCGTTCGAGTCTGTCGTCTCGATCAAGGACCTCGAGGCGAGCAAGCGCATGGCTGCGATCAGCAAGGAAGCGCAGTGGTTTGAAGACCACTCGACGATCCCCAGCTACAGCAAGAAGAAGAACGTCAAGGGCATCTCCGCCAAGGTGATCACGGTGGTGGTCGAGGCGGGAGACGCGTCGCCGTCCACGCCGATCGGCATCAACCTGCCCAACGCCAACTGGATCCGGGCCGAGCACGGCAGCAAGTCGGTGAACCTTGGCAACATCGTCCACGCCTACGACGAGTCGAGCAAGCAGAGCGGCGCACTCGAGGAGTTCGCGTTCGACGACGCGGAGGTCAAGCGCCAAAAGGCGTTCGGTGCGTTGGCCGATACGCTGCACACCGACCTGCACGAGGTGATTGGACACGCCTCGGGCAAGATCAACCCGGGCGTGGGCACCCCGAAGGAGACGCTCAAGAGCTACGCGTCGACCCTCGAGGAGGGGCGTGCCGACTTGGTCGCCCTGTACTACCTGCTGGATCCCAAGCTCATCGACATCGGCGTGATGCCGAGCCTGGACGTCGGCAAGGCCGCCTACGACGACTACATGCGCGCGGGCATGATGGTCCAGTTGTCGAGGCTGGAGCTCGGGGAGGAGCTCGAAGAAGCCCACATGCGAAACCGACAGATGGTCGCGCAGTGGGTGTATCTCAAGGGCAAGCCGGAGAACACGGTCGAGAAGGTGGTCCGCGACGGCAAGACGTACTTCGTGGTGCGGGACTACGCAAAGCTTCGCGACCTGTTTGGCCAGCTGCTCAGCGAGGTTCAGCGCATCAAGTCCGAGGGAGACTACGAGGCGGGCAGGGGCTTGGTCGAAACCTACGGGGTCAAGGTCGACCCCGCGCTGCATGCCGAGGTGCTCAAGCGATACGCGTCACTGAAGATCGCCCCGTACGGTGGCTTCATCAACCCTCGGCTGGTGCCAGTGGAGAAGGACGGCAAAATCGTCGACGTGCGGGTCGAGTACCCCGAGAACTTCGTGCAGCAGATGCTCGAGTACGGCTCGGACCACTCGCATCTGCCTACGAAGAACTAGCGGGCGTCAGAACCAGCGCGAGACCGAGAACACCAGCGACGTGCTCAGGCGACGGCCGAACGCGTCGTGCCGGCCTCTGCCCGCGACCGATTCGTCCCCCATGGCGACCGCGGCCGGGTCGGGGGCCGGGCCGGACTGGCGCGCATACTCCCAGCGGTGATCCACGGTCACGCTGCTGTCGATCGAGATCTCGGGGGTCACGAATGCGTGCGCGCCCAGGCCCGCTCCGAGGGTCGGATACAGCAGGGAGAGGGTCCCGCCGACGGAGCTTTGCAGTGGACTGCTGCTGTCGGTGGTGATCGTCGACCCTCCGATGCCGCTGCGGACCATCACAAACGGTCGGACGGGTCCCTGCCGAACCATCATGATCTCGACGTAGGGCATCGCCGATAGGCCGAGGGAGCGGGGCGCGTGCTCGGCTGGCTGCGGGGTGCGATGCAATCCCCAGGTCGCTTCGTAGTCGATCCGAAGCCCAACAACGACGGCGTCGGCAAAGCCGTGTGCGATTCCGAATCCGAAACCGGCGCGGCGGTACCCTGGGAACGCCAAGTCGTCGCTTGGGCCCGTCGCGCCCGGGCTGGACCGCGGCCACGGGGTCTGGCGGACCCAGGTGGCGAGGTCGAGGCCAAGGTGAACGCGGAAGCGGTCGAGGTCGGATCGGGGGCGGTCTGGGACAAAGGCGGCATCGAGCCCCGACTGCCGATGGTCGACGCCGATCTTCGTGGACGCAGCGTCGGCGTGCCGCAGTGGCGTCGCCATGAGCAGACCCACGGCGAGCGTCGCCGTGGCGCGGACGCGAACCTCCATCCCAACCAGCCCTAACAGGCGGCGGCCACCGTTGGAAGCCCGCGCACAGACCGCCAGGTCGTTTTCTGGGGTCAATCCGCGCTTTTGAGGGCCCCTGGAGCGTGGTCGGGCCCCGCCCACGCAAGGCGTCCCGTGCGTGGCGCCGAGCGCGAGCTTTTGCGGTCTCCGAGGAGATCCGCTACAGCTGCACGGTTGCTTGCATCCGATTCGCCATGACCAAGGCACCCACATTGTTTTCGCGCCGTCCTTACTGGGCGCACCGGTTCGGGGTCGCACCCGTACTCCCGGTCTCGCGCGACGAGATGGACGCGCTTGGCTGGGACAGCTGCGACATCATCATCGTGACCGGCGATGCGTACATCGACCATCCAAGCTTCGGCATGGGGCTGGTGGGGCGACTGCTCGAGGCACAGGGATTTCGGGTTGGGATCATCGCGCAGCCCGACTGGCGCGACCCGGCAGCGTTCGAGGCGCTCGGGCGGCCGAACCTGTTCTTCGGTGTGACGGGCGGCAACATGGATTCCATGGTCAACCGCTACACGTCGGACCGGAAGATCCGACGCGACGACGCCTACTCGCCAGACGGCGCGGGCGGTCGTCGGCCCGATCGCTCGGTGGTCGTGTACTCGGGGCGCTGCCGTGAAGCGTACCCCGACGTGCCTGTGGTCATCGGCGGGATCGAGGCGAGCCTTCGCCGCATCGCACACTACGACTATTGGTCCGACAAGGTCCGCCGCTCAGTCCTGATCGATGCAGGCGCGGACATGCTGATCTACGGCAACGCCGAGCGTGCGATCGTCGAGGTCGCCCATCGGTTGGGGAAGGGGGCCGACATCAAGGACATCCGCGATGTCCGGGGCACTGCCTTCATCGGGGCCGGGTTGCCTCGAGGATTTATCGAGATCGATTCGACCAAGGTCGATACCCCGGGTCCGATCGCGGCCCATATCGATCCGTACGCGGACACGACGGGTGGCGCGCCCGCCGACGGTGCCGCCGCGAAGGCATGCGAGACAGGAGCGACTCCGGGTCCAACGCTGGTGACGATTCAGCGACGCGATGCCGCCAAGCACCCCCGCGAGCGCACCGCGATCCGGTTGCCCGACTTCGAGACGCTCCGTGACGACAGGGTGCTGTACGCCCATGCCTCGCGGATCCTTCACCTCGAGGCAAACCCCAGCAACGCGCGCTGTCTCGTTCAGCGGCACGGCAAGCACGATGTCTGGCTCAACCCACCCCCCGTTCCGCTGACGACAGCGGAGATGGATAGGATCTACGAGCTGCCGTACACCCGCGTGCCGCACCCTGTGTACGGCGGGGCTCGTGTACCCGCGTACGAGATGATCCGATTCTCGGTCACGATCATGCGCGGCTGCTTTGGTGGCTGCTCGTTTTGCTCGATCACCGAGCACGAGGGGCGGATCATCCAAAACCGCAGCGAGGGGTCGATCCTCAGCGAGATCGAGCGGATTCGCGATCAAACGCCAGGCTTTACGGGCGTCATCAGCGACCTGGGCGGGCCCACGGCGAACATGTACCGACTCGCGTGCAAGAGCCGCGAGATCGAGGCGGCGTGTCGCAAGCCGTCGTGCGTGTATCCGGACGTGTGCGCCAACCTTGGCACCGACCACACCCCGCTGATCTCGCTGTACCGCAAGGCGCGGAAGATCAAGGGCATCAAGCGCATCCTTATAGCGTCGGGCCTTCGCTACGACTTGGCGGTCCGCTCGCCCAAGTACGTCGAAGAGTTGGTCACGCACCACGTGGGCGGCTACCTCAAGATAGCGCCCGAGCACGTCGCCAAGGGGCCGCTGTCCCACATGATGAAGCCCGGGATCGGAACCTACGACCGATTCAAGGAGCTGTTCGACCGCTTCAGCAAGAAGGCGGGCAAAGAGCAGTACCTCATCCCGTACTTCATCGCGGCGCATCCGGGCACCACGATGGAGGACATGCTCGAGCTGGCGTTGTGGCTCAAGGCCAACGGATACCGAGCCGACCAGGTGCAAGCCTTCTTGCCATCACCGATGGCGTCGGCGACGACGATGTACCACTCCGGCAAGTCGCCGCTGACGCGCGTGCGCGGTGATGCGCCCGATGTCGAGGTGGCCAAGGGGCTCAAGATCCGACGCTTGCACAAGGCGTTCTTGCGTTATCACGATGCCAACAACTGGCCGATGCTGCGGGCAGAGTTGCAGCGGATGGGCCGCGAGGATCTGATCGGCAACGGTAAGCGTCACCTCATCCCCCACTGGCAGCCGGCCGGGACGGGCGATCAGCACGAGGGGCGGCGTCGCGGCCGAGCGCGGACGCAGCACACCGGCCTGCCGCCGGACTCGCAGGGCAAGCGGCCGCGGCCGAGCGGTCGGTCCGGTAAGCGCTCGCGGTCGTAGCGAGCATCGGGATTGCGCGCTCTAGGAGCGGGCGTCTTTGCTCGGCGCGTCAGCGTCGGGCTCATGGGCATCGACGTCGATGAAGTCGCCGCCGGGTGCGTTGCCCTGCATGCCCATGAACATCGCTTGCCCGGCCGAAGGCAGCGCGAGTCGTTTTTGCAGCGCCGCCTGGAGCTTGCCTGCCACGGGGCGGCGCACACCCGGAACCAACAGGAGCATGCCGACGATGTCGGTGAGGACCCCGGGGGTGATCAGCAGGACACCGCCCACGAGGACCAGCGCGCTGGAGGTGACGCCGTCCTTGGGCATCTTGCCGGTGAGCGACGTCTGCTTCCACGCCTCGAGCACTCGCGCACCCTCCCGTTTGGCAAGCGTGGCTCCGGCCATCCCGGTCGCGATGATCATGAGCATCGTCGCGGTGGGCCCCAGGAATCCGCCGATGGTGATCAGCAGCCACAGCTCCACGGCCGAGACGATCGTGAACAACAAGAAGAGCCGGCCAATCACCTTCTTTAGACTAGCCGAACCGCCACGCCTGGCTGACGAAACGGGGTGATTGCGGCGCTGTTTGCGCGACACCAGAGGCCGGTTCTAGGGCGAAAAAAAGTTCGGCGCCGGGGGTTGTGCCTGGTTCGGCCCGGATTATAGTTGACCGGTCGGACAAGAAAGATGACGGACCAAGGAACAGCGCGCGAAAGGGACCAGGGCCATGGGCCGCTGTAGCGATGCGCGCGATCGGCTGCTGGCTACCGCTGGCAAGCTGCTCCACGAACGCGGGTACACCGCGGTCAGCGTGTCCGACATCTGCACCGCCGCAGGCCTCAAGAAGGGGAGCTTTTACCACTTCTTCGAGAGCAAGCAGGCGCTCGCACTGGCCACCATCGAGGGCTACGCAGAGCAGAACCGGGCGCGTATGCGCACGCTCATGGCCGGGCAAGGCAGTGTCCGCGACAAGCTCCGCGTGATGTTCACCGCGATGCACGAGGCCTACCGCGCTCACCACCGCGAGGGCGATGGGCAGCTGTTGGGCTGTCCGCTGGGGAATTTGGCCGGTGAGATGGCTGGCCGCGACCGCGAGATCACCGACAAGCTCGCCTCGATCTTTGGCGAGTGGCGCGACGGTCTACAAAAATTGCTCGAGCAGGGGGCAACCAACGGCGAGTTCGTGGTGTCGGATGTCGAAGACGCTGCCGAAGCCCTGGTCGCTTACGTCGAGGGGGCAGCGCTGCTGGCCCGCACCATGTCAGATCCCGAGGTCGTCCGTCGTATGGGTGATCGCGCCCTGTCGCTCCTCGGCCCGCCCGCGGCCGCCGATACAGCCGCAGCGTCCTGAACGTTTCAACCACCGAAGCCCAGGGGCTCCTCCCGCGCTTCACTTTACCGACCAGTCAACTACCCAATCCACGACAAGGCCATTATGCCCGCAGCAAATACCGAATCCAGCAAACCCCGCGGCCTTCACAAGGCCATGGAGCGCTACGCTGACGGAGACCAGGCGGCCTTCGCCCAGCTGCATCGTGCCCTCGAGCCCAAGGTCCGCGGCCGCCTCTCGCGGCTTGTTCACAACAGCGCCACGGTGGACGACCTCGTCCAGCTCACCTTCCTGAGAGGGCACGCGGCCCGGACCCGGTTCTCGTCACTGCCCGAGCATGCCGACCGTGCGGTCGAGGGCTGGTACCTGGCGATCGCGCGCAACGTCGCGCTGGACCATCTCCGCCACAACTATCGTCGCGACCGTCGTCACGACGCGCTCGTCGCCAAGGGCGACACCGTCGGTATCGGAATCCCCGAGGCAAGCGCGACCGCAGAGCAAGCGCAGATCGAGCAGGAGTCCCACGAAGAGGTCGCGCAGCGTGTCCGCGCCGCCATCGAGCAGCTCCCGCCGTCGCAGCGGGAGGTCGTCAAGCTTCACAAGCTGCGCGGCATGAGCATGGCGGACATCGGCGAGCGGCTCGGCGTGCGTCCAGGCGCACTGCGGGTCCGAGCGCACCGCGCCTACAAGTCGCTGACTGGGCTGCTGGCGGGTGGCCCCGCGCTTGCGCACCCCTAGGGGGAGGACGCTAGCAGCTAAACTCTTGGGGGCGCTGGGCTGAAATGATCACGAGCCTGTCGCCGTCCTCGAGCGGGAACGTCTGGGCGGGGTTGAGCTCGTGCCAGTCTGCGCGGCGGACCCCGATCAAGATGGTGCCCTCAGCGGCTAGCTTCTCGGCGGCATCGGCAAACGTCACCGACTCGCTGCGCTTGGCGAATCGCACGTAGTCGATCTGTTGCGGCGTTCGGTTGGACGCAAGGTCTTCGATGAGGTCCTGAATCGGCTCGCCCTGGCTGGCCTGCGCCAGGAGCATGATCGACAGCTCGCCCACGCAGATGACAGCGTCGGCGCCCGCCTTGCGCATGAGCGTGCGGTGCTGCGGTGACACACACTCGGCGACCACGTTGGCCTTGCTTCCGGTCGCCCTAAGGCCAACCAGCACCCCGAGATTGTACGAGTCGCAGTTTTCGTCGCGCTCGTCTTGGGCGAACACAACACAGTACTTCGCTGACTTGACGCACGCTTTGCTCAACGCCTCTTCGTTGATGGGCGAGCCCTTCACGAAGTGGATCCCGAGCACCGCGAGGCTCTCGGGGATCTCCTCGATCGAACCGGTGAGCAAGACGATCGGCATGTCCCCCGTCGTCGTGTCCGCCTGAATCTCCTGGACCATGTCCGCGACCTTGAGCGCGCCCGGGAAGTTGACGAAGACCATGTGGTCACTGAGTTCGAGCTTGTTCATCCCGCGCATCTCTCGGTTCTTAACCTCGATGAGGTAGGTGGCTACGATCGAGATTGTGTAGGCGATAACGCCGCCGCCCGCGATCATCGCGGGAAACGCGACGAAGAAGCGCCCGATCGGCGACTCTGGATAGAGATCGCCATACCCCACAGTGGTCATCGTCACGATCGCCCACCACAGGCCGTCGAGCAGCGTCAGCTCCGGCTTGGCGGGGGACTCGGTTAGGTAAAAACCGACCGTACCGAACAGCACAAACAGCCCGACGAACAGCAGCAGCTTGATCCACTGCCGCGTTCTGAGCACGACACGAAGCAAGCGCATCTGGCGCAGTAGCTGTTGCATGATGAACATGTGGGGCGTCGCACAGTATCGGGTTACTCCAGCGGCGGCAAAATCACGGCGCGCATGATCCAGTCACCCCCGACGCCGAAGGCGGTGGACTGCATCCACTCGCCGCTCTCGATCCGGATCCAATTGCGATCGGGGTGATCGATCTGGCCGTCCACGTCCGCCGCGATAGCAGGCAGGTTGTCGTGCTTGGCCAGGCAGCCAACGAGAGCGAAGTTGCCCTCGGTGAACACGGGCGACTCGATGCCTGCTATCGGGAAGTTCACGACGTCGATGTCGGCGGGCTGCCCGGTCAGCACAACGGTTGCCGACGACAACTCGGTCTGTGGCATGTTGTTCTTGTCGACGGTCCAAAGACCGACCGTGAACATTTGGTCGCGGGTTCGCTTCTCTCCGCCCACGATCATGCGCGTCGAATCGACCTCGAACGGGTAGTCGTCGGGCTCGGGGACAAACGTCGACGCCCAGCATTCTGTGGCGACAAAACCTCCCATGAAGTTGGCGGTCTCGCCTGGCGCCCAGCCGTCATTGACCAACGTCACCCCCGGTAGCGCCCCGCCCGTGGTGCCGCTGGATCCGTCGGACGAATCGTCGTCGGCGCCCGATGTCGTGGTCGCGTCGGGGCCCGTCGAATCGCCACTCGACGTGTTGTCGTTGCCGGTCGCGTCCGAGACGCCGGACGGCGGGTTGTCGTCTGTGGACCCGGAGCCCGCGCTCGTGGTCGTGTGGGCGTCGATGGGGTCATCGCCACCGTCATCGCCACATCCGCCCAGGAGGGCCAGTGTGGTGCCTAGGGCTAAGAACGCGCGGAACTCGGGACAAGCCATGCCCGAGTCTACCGTGTTACAACCCGCCCATGCCGCCGTTCGTGGTCGGGATCGCAGGGGCCACCGGATCCGGAAAAACGACTGTCGCCCGCCGCTTGGCCGAGGCGATGGCAGGTGAAGCGGTGCTGCTGCAGCACGACGTCTACTACCGCGACCGCACCGACCTGCCGTACGACGAGCGCTGCAAGCTCAACTTCGACCATCCCGACTCGCTCGAGACGCCCCTGCTGGTGCACCACATCGAGGCGCTGCGGGCCGGGCGGTCTGCCGAGGTTCCAAGCTACGACTTCACGCAGCATCGACGGTTCGAAGAAACGACCTGCGTCGAGCCGGCCGCGGTGATCATCGTTGAGGGGATCCTCGTGCTTGCCGACGAGGGCCTGCGCGGCCTGCTCGACCTCAAGGTGTTTGTCGACACCGACTCCGACCTACGGGTCTTCCGGCGCATCCGCCGAGACCTCGAGCAACGCGGCCGAACCTTCGAATCGATTCGAAAGCAGTACTACGAGACGGTGCGGCCCATGACGCTGCAGTTCGTCGAGCCCTCGAAGCGCTGGGCGGATGTGATCATCCCTGAGGGGGGGCGCAACGCCGTGGCGTTGGGGCTGCTCACGGCAAAGCTACAGAGCGTGGTCCGCGAACGGAGTCACGAGTGACCGACGAACCATCACCCGAGGCGACCAGCAAGCCCGCGGGCGGAAAGCCCAAGCGGCAGTCCTTTCGGCAGCGGTACGAGCCGTTGGTGGCCAAGTACGGCTACCTCGCGATCGGCATTCACCTGACGATCGGTTTCGCCGTATGGGCGGTCCTGGCCGTAGCCATCGCAGCGGGGTTCTCGGTCAACGGGTCCGATGGGGCGGTGGGCTGGGGGGCGGTCGGAGCCGCCTGGGTCGCGATGAAGCTGTCGTCGCCCGTCCGCATTGCAATCACCGTGGTGATCACGCCCGGCGTTGCCTGGTTTTTGGACCGCCTTCGAGGCCGGCACAAGCGCGTCCCCGCGGTCGACGAGTAGCCGCGCTACCGATGAACGCAGAGGGTCTGACCCGCCTCGGCCTTCATGTACTCGCCGAGGTTGCGGTCGCGCGCGTCGAGGCCGTAGACCATATCCGGGTCCTCGGCGACCTTGCTGCGTGACCACCAAACGCCCGCGCGCAGGCCGAGCCCGATCGCCACGGACTTGAGCTCCTTTCGCCACGGAAGTCGCCAGCCGGAGACGCCGGCCACCCGAAGGTCTGTGCAGTGCTCGACGGCTGCGCCCCACGTGCCGGTTGCAGGCTCTCGGGGGCGGAAGACGTGGAGGTTGCCTATCCGACGTACCCGCCGGCTTTCGACCGCGGCTGCGAGCGCTGCGGCGACATCGGCTGGCGGGGAGGCCGTCGTATCGGCGGCGTTGTCGGCGGGGGGTGGAGGCGGTGTCGTGCGCCCCGGGCCCGCAGGGGGCGGCGGTGTTTCAACGGGGCTGACCGAGGAACTCGAGGGCGGGGTTCTCCGCGGTACCACGGCCGATGCGGGCGGCGACTCAGTCTCGGTCGGAATCGGCGGCGACACGAGCGCGGGGCGCTCGGTCCGCAATGGGGCAGCAATCGGCGCAGTCGCGTCCGGGGTTGCCTTGGCCGGGGCGGGTGGCGGTGCCGAGGAGTTTGGCGGCACGGATGCGTCGTTGCGGAAGGCCATCCAACCCAACGCAGCCACAACCGCAGCGACACCCAGCCACAACCCGATCCGTGGGCGGGCCCGCTCGGGGATCGGCGTTTCGATACCCACCGAGGTCGTCCCGCTGCGCTCGAAGGCTTCGCCGTCCGGGTCGGTGTCGAGGTTTTCGCTGTCGTCGACCTTGGCCACAGGGCCCGGAAGCGGCGTGGGCTCCGAGGCCTCGGCCGGCGGCTCTGCGGACACGGGAACAGCGGGGAGTGGCGTCGTGGGCCGTGCGGGTGGGTTGGGTTTGTGCGGCGGCCGGTTGATGGGGCTGCTCAGCGGCCTGACATCGGGCTCCGCTCTCGGGTCGGCGACCGCGGAGCGCTTGGTCGGTTTCTCGACAATCTGGAACGTGCCCGTCGGCTTGCGCCGCAACGCGAGCTTGGCCATGGGGGCTGGCGGTCCAGGGTCGGCGAGCAGCGTTTGAGCGAGCGCGTCCGCGCCGTCCGCCGTCGCGGGCTGGGGCCCGTCGATCAGCAACGAAGCGAGGCCGACACGGGGCGAGACCGTCTGGCCATCGGGGTCGGCTCCGATGGAGTCGACGGCCGCCTGCGGGCCCGTGTCGAGCATGTCCTCGATGCGGTACCGGGCGGTCTTGGTGTGGGAAGACGGTGTCGTGAGCTCGACGGTGTCGTCGTCGTCGTCGTCGTCGTCGGCTTGCGTGACGTGGCCCGCCGCGATCGCTTCGTACTTGCCGGTCGCCTCGACGCGTGTGACGCGGCCCGTCGCCGTGAACGTGCGGCGCCGCCGAGGCTTGGGGGCCGGCTCACTCGCCGGGGCTTCGCCTGCGGGCTCGTCCGATGCCGTCGCGGCGGTCGAGTCCGGCGTGCGGTCGATCACCTGCAGAGGTCGGTACTCTCGGATCGGAGTTTCGGTGGGTGGCCGGCCGCCAAGAACCTCTCGCCACTGGCGTCGCTCCGCACCGCCCACGCCCGACTGCGACTCGTTGAGCGGGCTCTCGAGGGTATCGGCGAAGCGGCGGATCTGACCCACCATCGTCAGCGGCATCGTGAGATCGAGGACCGCGACAAATAGGTGCTGATTGGGTCGATCGCGATCGGCGAGCGCGCGGCGCAGCGGGCCCATGACGCGGTCGCGTAGCTGCCCCTGGACGCAGACTACGTGGATCGTCGGCCTGTCGTCGGTAATCTCATCGCCGCCCAGCAGCGATGCACGTGCCGCCGCTCCGCACACCACGGTGGCCGTGAATCCCAGGCCGTCCAGCGCCCGCGAGATCTCCGAAACGATGGGCTCTACGCTGACTGCGCAGCACAGGTTGATCTCATGGCTGCGGGGCTGTCGCCGCGGGGGACCCTCGGTCCTCAACGGGACCGTTACGGCGTCGGTGCCAGGACTCATAGGCGGCAAAACCCAGCGCGAAATCTATCACCTTTGCCGCTGGCAATGAGTCTTCGTGGGGGCTCGACCACGCGAGTTGGATCACTGCGCGGATGGGCACAGACCCACGACGGCCCGTGCTGGGCTCCGTGGACGTGCGAAAGGGGTCGCTGAATTGTCTGTGATGTCGGCGATTTTCGAATTAGGTTCCGGGCAGTCCATGGCCATCAAGATCGCAATCAACGGGTTCGGCCGCATCGGCCGTCTGGTCTACCGCATCGCCGCCGAGCGCGGAGACATCGAGGTCGTTGCGGTCAACGACCTCGTGCCCCCGAAGAATCTGACGTACCTGCTCCGCTACGACTCGACACACGGTCGCTTCAGCAAAGCGGTTGTCGATACGGAGGACGGCTGGGAGGTCGACGGCGTTCGGACACGCTGCGTTTCGGAACGGGACCCCGCCAAGCTGCCTTGGGCCGAGCTGGGCGTCGAGTACGTCCTGGAGTCGACGGGTGTGTTCACGGCGTACGATGGTGCGGCCAAGCACGTGGAAGCCGGGGCAAAGCGCGTGGTCATCTCCGCGCCCACCAAAACACCCGATCAGGTTCCGACGCTCGCGTACAAGGTCAACCACGAGAAGTACAACGCCTCGACCGACACGGTCATCTCCAACGCGTCGTGCACAACGAACTGTTTGGCACCCGTCGCCAAGGTCATCGAGGACAACTTCGGCCTGGCCGAAGGACTGATGACCACCGTGCATGCCGCTACGGCGACCCAACCCACGCAGGACGGGCCGTCCAAGAAGGACGTCCGTGCTGGCCGCAACGCGTACACGAACATCATCCCCGCCAGCACGGGCGCGGCCAAAGCCGTTGCGTTGTGTATCCCCGAGCTCGCGGGAAAACTGACCGGCATGGCCTTTCGAGTGCCGACCGCCGACGTCTCGGTCGTTGACCTCACGTTCCGGACGGCAAAGCCAACCTCTCTGGCCGAGATCAACGCGGCCATGAGGGCGGCGGCAGAGGGTCCGATGGAGGGGGTGCTCGGCTACACCGAAGACGGCGTGGTCAGCTCGGACTTCATCGGTGATTCGCGGTCGAGCATCTACGACGCGGGCGCGGCGATTCAGCTGAACGACCACTTTTTCAAGATCGTGTCCTGGTACGACAACGAGTATGGCTACGCCTCTCGCTGCATCGACATGATCACGATGATGGCCGCCCAAGACCGGTAGCGCCGACGAACCGCCGGCTGCGGCCGCATCGCGCTCTTTGCCGGGCGTCGTGCGGCCGTTTTACGTTGTGCTGCGCCTTTTGCGCGCGCAGGTCCGGAGCTGGCCGTACGCGCGCGGGCCGCCGTCGTGTGCGACGATTGTCGGCGGGGGATGCTCGACGGAGACCAAACCGAGACGGACCAGCTCGACGCCCCGTCGGGCTTCGATCCCGAAATCGCGACGGTCGCTGGCCGTGCATGGGTAGGGACTGATGGCGCCGCTTCGCACGAACGGCAGCGCCGCGGCGCAAGCATCGACCGCTACGTGGTGCTGGATGTGCTCGGCGAGGGCGGCATGGGGGTCGTCTACGTGGCCTACGATCCCGAGCTTGATCGCAAGGTCGCGATCAAGCTGCTTCGTCCGACAAACACGACCACGACCGACGCGGACGCTGCACGCGCGAGACTGGTGCGCGAGGCCCAGTCGCTGGCGCGGCTGTCTCACCCCAACGTGGTCAATGTGCACGACGTGGGTCAGGCGGACGGCGAGGTCTGGGTCGCGATGGAGCACATCGAGGGCCTGACGCTTCGACAGTGGCGCGCACAAAAGAATCGCACGCGGCGCGAGATTCTGGACGTCTTCATCCGGGCAGGGCGCGGCCTTATGGCGGCCCACGCGGCCGGCCTCGTTCATCGGGACTTCAAGCCAGACAATGTGCTGGTCGGCGACGACGGTCGACCGCGCGTGCTGGATTTTGGGCTTGCCGTCGGTCGCGCGAGCTTCCTGGACGACTCGTCGGACGCGAGCGGATCGCTGTCCAACGCATCCTCCATGGACAACGCGCTCACAGAAGCCGGGACGGTGGTCGGGACCCCAGCGTACATGGCCCCTGAGCAACGCGTTGGTGAGGCCGCCGACGCAGCCACCGATCAGTTCGCGTTTTGTGTGGCGCTGTACGAAGCGCTGTACGACGAGCGTCCATACACGGGGACGCGGGCCGACGTGGCGAGTGCCGCCGCGAGCGGAGACGTCAGCGCTCCACCCGCCGGGAGCACCGTGCCGACGTGGCTCAGGCGCGAGCTCGTGCGCGGCCTGTCGCCTCATCCCGACGACCGGCACGAGTCGATGGAGGCGCTGCTTGTGGTGCTGGCCCGAGATCCCAAGGCAGCGCAGCGTCGCTACGCCGCCATGGCGGGCCTCGTGCTGCTCGGAGGCGGGGCGACGGGGGCTGCGTATCTCACAGGCGCACGCGGAACCCAGCCGTGCGCCGCCGTGGGGGAAACGATGGATGGCGTGTGGTCACCCGATCGGCGCGAGGCCACGCAGACCGCGTTCCTGGCCTCCGGACTCCCCTACGCCGACGACACGTTCGAGCGCGTCGGGGTCATTCTCGACGGCTACGCAACGCAATGGAAGGCGGCGGCGTTGGACGCCTGCACCGCGACCCACGTTACGCAGACGCAGTCGGGGGCGATGCTCGACAGGCGTACTGCGTGCCTCAACACGCGCCGCGAAGGCATGGATGCGCTGCTTGTGTTGTTTGCCGAGGCCGACGCGCAGGTCGTCGCTCGGGCGACGACCGCGGTCCGACGGCTTCCACCGATCGGAGATTGTGAAGACTTGGCCGTGCTCAACAGCGGCATGGATCCCCCATCGACGGACCTGATGCGTGCGCAGGTCGACGCGCTCACCGTGGCCCAAAAACGAGCGGGGGCGACGGCTCAGCTGGGCCGATACCGCGAGGTGTTGGCCCAGCACGAAGCGCTGGTGCGTCGGGCTGAGGAGGTGGGCTACCTCCCCCTGCTGTGCGATCTTCTGCACGACCTGGCACGCACCCAGGACAGCCTCGCGATGCCGGTAGCGGAACAGACGCTGCATCGCGCGTTTGCGGTCGCGGTGGAGGCCGGGAACAACCGCGTCGCTGCACGCATTGCGAGTCAGTACGCGCAAGACAACGGAATTGGCGGCGACGATCTAGAGGCCTCCCTGCGGTGGGCTGACGTCGCCCAGTCCTTTGCCCGGCGGCTCGGGGGCGATGCCCGGGTCGAGCTTGCGGTGCTCAATGTGCGGTCGACGGTAGCGGTCCGACGCGGCCACGACGAAGAGGCGCTGCAGGGCTACCAGACCTTGCTGGCGCGCATGGACAGCGAGGGCGAGGACGCGTCGACACGGTCGGTCGCTCTCATGAACCTCGGGGCGTTTCATGCCCGACGGTCTGAGATGGAGCTGGCCGAGCACTACCTGAGGGAGGCCGTCGAGTTGACCATGGCGGATCTGGGCCCCAAGCACCCCACGGTTCTGGACCACAAATCCAATCTCTCTCGGCTGTTGGTGATGCGGCACAAGTACACGAGCGGCGTGGAGGTCGCGACCGAAGTCCTGGCGTTGCAGCACGAAGCGTACGGCAAACGACATCCCTCGATCGCCGCTACGCTCGAGGCGCTCGCCATCGCGAACCGACACCTGGGCAACTTCGACTTGTCCGAACAGCAGTACCGCGAGAGCTTGTCGCAAAGGCGCGAGTTCCTCGGCCCGGACGCGGTGAGTATCTCGGACACGTTGCGCAACCTCGCGGTGGTCCGCGATGAACTCGGATTCGTCGAAGACGCACTGGCGCTGGCACAGGAGGCGCGCGCGATGACGGCACGACTGCCGCCGTCGGCGGAGCAAGAGGCTATCGGCGATGCGTCCGTGGGCTCGTATCTCGTTGGACTCGAGCGATACGACGAGGCCGCGCCGCTGCTTGAGAAAGCGTCGGCCTTCTTTGACTCGGACACTCGGTACCGCGCCAAGAACGTCGGGGTGCTTCTCCGGATTGGCAGGTGCCACCAAGCCCGTGGCGACGAATCTGGTGCACTGAAGGTCTTTGAGCGCGCGCTGGATATCGCTGAGTCCGACTCGTATGCGGCGTTGGCCGCGTGGCCGCTTGTCTACGTTGCCGGGAGTCTGCGGGCCCTCGAGCAGGACCCAGCCCGCGTACTTGAGCTGGCCAAGCGTGCGCGGGCACTGCAGGACGAGGCGGACGGCATCGATGCCGATCTACAAGGGCGCCTGGCTGAGCTCCTCGACAGTCCTTAGTATTCGATCCGCACACCGATCGTCGGGTAGATCGGGATGCCCACAAAGCCGGCCTCCGAGCGGAAATCCGATGCGTACAGGATGGCCTCGGGGTTCTGGCGGTTGTAGACGTTCTGGATGTCGACGTAGGCGTTGACCTTGACCCGTTGCAGCACCCACTCGCGATCGACACGAAGGTCGAGCTGGTGAAATGGGGGGAGGCGCCCCTCGTTGCGACCGCCCCGAACGGGAATGTAGCCCCCGCGCACGGCGATCGAGCCGACAATCGGGGTGAATGGGTAGCCGCTCACGAGGCGAAACCGTCCTCCGATGCGCCAGCCTCTGGGCAGTCGGTACGACGCCAGCGCGATGAGATTGTGGCGCTGGTCGAAGTCCGACGGGCGACGCCGCCCGGCGAGATCATCGGGGCCTTCTACGAACCGCAGCTCACCATACGAGAGCGTGTAGGCGATCCAGCCGTACACCTTCTTGGTGATGCGCTTTCGGATCAAGACCTCCAACCCGAGGTTGCGACTCCGCGTGGAGAAACTGACCGGTTCGCCCTCGAACAGGAGCGGCTCTGCGTTGCTTTGGTCGCGGAAGTAGCCAGTCGCACCCAGGCCCCACCCGGCATCCAACGAGAGATCCGCTCCAATACTGGCCTGTGTTGCGGTGCGTACAGTGAGGCTGGTGTCCTGCGCCGCGAACTCGATCTGGGGGTCGAAGCGGTTGAACACGGGGGGGAGGAGCGCGTTGCCTCCCGCGACGCCCGAGGTCTGGTTGATGAGATCGACGGAGTTGGCGTCGGTGATCGGCCGGACTTGGCTGTATTGCCCGATGCCCGCGGTGGCCTTCCAGCGCTCACCCAGACGCACGCGTGCGGACAATCGCGGGTCCACCGCGTGCGCGACCTGGTCCAAAACGGTAAACGCGTTTGCGCGAATACCCGGCCGGATTCCAAATCGCCCGCGGTGCAGATCTGCGACCATGAACGCGCCCGTGCTCGTCTCGACTCCGCGCTCTCGCGTCTCCAAGCGCGAGGCGGACTGAAAGGTGTCTGGGTCGATGATCGCCGCGTCGTCCAGCGTTCGGAAGACATCGATCTCCGAGTCGGCGCCGAGCGTGAGATCAAAGGCCGAAGTCACCCGGGCCGTCCCCTGCATCCGGAGTGACAGCACCCCGTCGTCGCGCCTGCGCTTGAGCGTGTCGTTGGACAGCGCGAGCAGCCCGTACTGGTAGCGCAGCGAGGGGGTGAGCAGGAAGGCGAAACGCCGAGTGCGCTTTCGAAAGACGAGGTCGACGCGATGGAAATCGCTGCGAAAATCAAACCCTGCGTTGGATGACTGCGTGTCGCTATCGCTCGAACCGCGCAGGCGGTCTCCCGCACCGAGGACGCGCAACGAGAACTTCGCGCCACCGGGCAGAGGCTGGTCGACCATGCCCTGGTAGTCCCAGTAGCTCGGCAGCAAGAAGTTGTTGGGATCGCCGGTCACCCGCTCCACCACAGCGCCAGTCCCGGCGAGCACGGCATCGACGTATCCGCGCTGGACCCCCACGACGAACGACCCGTCGCCGACGGGACCCTCGACCAAAGCGCTGGCGGCGGCGAAATCGATCTCTCCGTGTCCGTGCACTCCGTCGCGGCGCCCGGCACGAGGCTCCACCACGACGACCCCAGCCGTGGCGTTGCCGTAGGCCGGGTCGAAGTTGCCGGGTACGAAGTCGAGTTGATCGATGACGTCGGCCGGGAAGATCGACGACAGGGACAGCACGTGGAACGCACGCGGGATCGCGTGACCGCCGAGGAACACACCGGACTGGCTCGGCGGGGCACCGCGCAGGACAAGCAGGCCGAGACTCGCAGGCGATCGTGCGACGCCCGGGAGGTTCTGCAGTCCCCGCAGAGGGTCGCCCTGTGACCCGGGCATCGTTTCGATCTCCTCGCGCGAAAGGACGTGCCGTCGCGGCTCACGGGGCTCGGCGGCCGCGCTGCGAACCACCGTGCGGTACGGGTTGTCCTCGTCGGGCTGAACGTACAGGTCGGCCTCGGTCGTTTCGTCCGGGTCGATCTCGATGATCCGATCGGTGACCACGAACCCCGCCGCGACGACCAGGATGCGTACCCGACCGGTGGGCACGTCCTCGACGACAAAGTTGCCATCCGAGTCGGCGGTGGCGCTCACACTCCACGCGGGGGCGGACGGCGGTGGCGCAGAGGCGGCGCGACTCTTGGTTTTGCGGGCGTCAGGCGCGGCGGGGACAACGAGAATCGATGCGCCGGGCACGGGCTGTCGCTCGGACGCCACGCGCGCCCGGCCAGCAATGGTGCCGCACTGCTGCCGTGGGCAGCGGGGGGTGCCTTGTTCGGATTCGGGGGCGACAGCTGCGGCGGCTTCGCGGGCGTCTGTGCCGACGACCCCGGCCAGCACCAGGGCCAGGGCCGCCGTCAGTCGAGGTCGAAGTCGAGCCATCCCCACGCCTCGGCGCCGCGGTCGTCGGAGAGCACAAGATGCAATGTGACCGGATCGGCCTGCGTCGCTCGCCAGGTGACGGCGGTGGAAAATGGGACTCTCTCGAACTCGCTGACCTCCCGACTGGCGTACCAGCGGCCCCCGAAGACGTCTTGGGCTTGGAGTACATCGCCATCGAGCTCGACTTCGTACGCGTCCATGTCGCTGTCGCTGGGCGCGTAGGCGACGGTGACCGTGGCGCCCGTGGGGACCCGAACGGTGTCGCCTGCGTGGACGGACTTGGCCATTTCGCCATCGATGGTGACCGTGAACGTCTCGACCGATGGGTTGTGGTTTCGCGGTACGTCGAGCAGGGGCAGCAGCGAGTCGGACAGGTCCACCGACAAACCCAGCGCCTCCAACCCCGCGACGAACTCGCCGAACGAGCCCAGGTTGAGCGGTCGTTCCATCCAGAGGCATCCCGACAACGGATCGCGATCGACGATGTTGTCCAGACACGCCTCGGTCCCGGGGCCGCTGGGGGTACTTGCGATAAAACCGAGCGTGGGCGCCCGATTGATCCCGAAGAGTTCATCCGGGTTATCGCTGGTTGCGAAGTCTCCCAGCTGAAACTCGACCGTGTCACCGCCTGGGAGCGCGCACGCCGACTCTGGGGCGAGGACCTCCAGCTCGCATGGCGGGAGATCCAGGTCGTCGTATCCCAGCAGGCAGCTGCCGATGTCACACAGGTACCACTGGGGTGAGAAGTCGCCGAGCAACACGGGACCGTCCGCACCCACGATTCGCGGGGTGGCCCGCACGGTGTCGAGCGCGAGCACTTCGTTGACGGTCGGCTCGCCAGGGTCCAGCGGGAGTCCGTAGCCCCCCTGCGCGACCACTTCGACGCGCAGCGCCAGCTCGCGCTCTCGCGTTAGGAGCCAGGGCGGGTCGAGCACGGGAGTACAGGCGCCGCATGCGGCCACGAGGACCGAACCGATGAAGCGCCGCGCCACCCTGCGATCATCGGGTGTGCCGCGTGGCCACACAAGCAGCGGTCGCGAAACCCGGCGTACACGTGGCGGGACCGTTCCGTTTGCCCAATGTGGTCGCCGGGGGCCCGGTGCCGCTATCGTGCACGCGCCGTCATGACCGCTCGAGAAAAAGGACGTCCGCGCGGGAGAGGTTCACGGCGGGCCCGGGTCGCGCGCCGCGTTGAGCTGGTTGTTGGGCGGCGGCTGATGCGAGCCGACACCCGACTCGCCGGCCTGACCCAGCGTCGCCCGATCGTGGTGGCAGGCCGGACGCTCGATAGTCAGCTGCAGCACATGCTGTGGGTCATGGCGCGCGCGCGTTCTGAACCACTGCACGCAGGTGGGGTTCGTCGTGCTCGTGCGCAGTACCGGTTCATGCCCCACGTGTTCGAAGATGCGTTGCACGAGCCGCCCACCCGCGAGCAGACGATCCCTGGCGCGGCCGGTCCGTTGCCAATCCGCATCTACGACGCTGGCCCTCGGACCCAAAGCCCGGCGCTGGTGTATTTCCATGGCGGGGGCGGGGTGATCGGCGACCTCGACACGCACGACGGTACGTGCCGACGGCTCGCCTTGGCCGCGGGGTGTCGGGTTATCGCAGTGGACTATCGCCTTGCACCCGAGCATCCGTTTCCCGCGGGGCACGATGATGCCGTCGCCGCGTTTCGCTGGTTGCACGCACACGCGACCGACTTCGGGATCGACCCCGCGCGCATTGCGGTGGGGGGCGATAGCGCGGGAGGGAACCTTGCGGGCGCGGTGTGCATCGCGTGCCGAGGGGGAGCGTCGCCATGCTTCGGCCTCCTCATCTACCCGGGCACCGATTTGTCGATGCAGTGGGAGTCCCGTGAGCTGCTCCGCCACGGGTTCTTCCTGGAAACCGCGACCATTGAGTGGTTCCAAGGGGCCGCTCTCGGCACGGCCGACCGTAGCGATCCGCGCGTCTCAATTCTGCAGGCCGCGGATCTGTCAGGCTTGCCCCCGTTGCTGGTGATTACCGCGGGGTTCGACCCACTCCGCGACGAGGGCGAGGCGTTTGCACGGGCGGTTTTGGAGGCCGGCTCACCCGTGGAACACATAGAGTATCCCTCGCTGGTCCACGCGTTTGTCCAAATGACGGGGGTTTGCCGCGCTGCGGCGGCGGCCATCGAAGACTTCGGCGCCGCGCTGCGGCGTGCGTTCGCTGGCATCTGATACGCTCCCCTCGATGCTGCCGATCAAGCTCGTGGCCCTGCCCATCGTTCTGATGCTCGCTGTTGGATGCGACTCCAAGAAGGACACCTCGCCAAAGAAGGACGCTGCCTCCAAGGCGGCCAGTGAGCAGGCCGAGACGGACAAGCGCATCGCCGCGCGCAAGGAAAAACGACTCGCCGAGGAGAAGGCCAAGAAGGACGAAGAGGCCGCGGTCGTCGCCAAGGTCGAAGCCCTTTGCGTGCTGCCCGAGGCGCTTCCCAAGAACCTCGAGAAGGGCTGCGAAGCCGTGTCGGCTGCGCACGATGGGTTCATGTTGCGCAACTTCGCCGACAACGCGGCCACGATCGAAAAGTGGAACGCGGGCAAGACCATGCAGCTCGGCATGACCTCGGCGCAGTGCACCAAGGCCGGCAGTATTGAGGTTGCCGCGTGCCAGGCCAACGCGCTGAGCAAGGCCCCCGTCGAGCTCAAAAAGCAGTTGCCCGCGTTCTTGCGCACCTGCATCGACAAGTTCGGGACACCGGCGGCCGGCGACACGCCCGCTGCGCCGAAACCAAAATGAGCGGGGAGGGCCTCGGCAATATCTTCGACGCGGTCGAAGAAGGCGCTGCGGGAAAGTCGGGGCCGCCTGGCCCCGATTTCAAGGTCGAGGTCGAGGTCCCCAGGCGATCGTTGGGAGATCCGGCGGGCCAGCTGGCGAGTGTGCCGGGCAAGATGGATGTCGACGGCCTGATGGTCGCGCGCAAGCTTGGGCCGGGTGAAAGCAGCGGCGGCGTGCGGCTGCACCTCGGCGCGGACTTCAACGATGGGGCGACGCTGCGGCTGCGCGGCCAGGGCGGTGTCTCCGCTGGGGGCGGGCGCCCAGGCGATCTCTACATCACCGTGCGCATCGTCGGATCGGCCGAGAGCGGCGGCGCGAACGGACTGTGGCTAGGGCTGGCCGCGCTCATCGCAGCGGGCGTGGCAACGTGGTACCTCGGCTGGCTGGGGTAGGCGCGCGAGGGCATCAGACGCCGTTGGTTGGCGGCTGAAGCCAGGTTTGCGGTCGATCGCGGCGCGGGTATCATGGGCCGCGCCGGTTTTCGGCACCGACATATGAACCAACCTCCGCAGGGACCCGGTCCAGGTCAGCAGGGTGTCCCGGGGGGCGCTCCGCAGCAGCCCGTCGCCCCGCAGGCACCGGCCGGACAGCCAGCGCCAGGGCAGGGGGCTCAGTGGCAGGGCCCGGCTCCGTTCCCCGCGGCAGCTGGGATGCCTCCGGGCGCGCCCGGACCGGACGCCCCCGTGGTTTCGGTAGACGGCATTGTCGAAGGCGCCGAGACCAATCAGTTCGGGACGTTTGGTGGGGTGTTCACGCCGGTGGTGCTCACCATCCTCGGCGTCATCATGTTCATGCGCGTCGGCTTTGTGGTCGGACACGCGGGCCTTTATGCCGCCCTGGCCATTCTGGTGCTGTCCAAGGCGATCACGACGCTGACGACGCTCAGTCTCTCGGCGATCGCCACGAACCTCGACGTTCGCGTGGGCGGCGTCTACTTCATGATCTCGCGCGTGCTGGGCCCCGATATCGGCGGCAGCATCGGCATGACCCTGTTTGTCGCTCAGGCCGTGAGCGTCGCGTTCTATACGATCGGTTTCACGGAGGCGATCTTCGGCGTGCTCGGCCAAGTATCGCCGAGTTTCGCGGCAACGTGCACCGAGGCGATGGTGCCGCAGATCCTGTCGACCGTAACGGTCGGCGGCTTGTTCTTTGTGACCTTCAAGGGGGCCGACGTGGCCCTCAAGGCGCAGTACGGCGTCCTTGCACTGCTGCTTTTGTCGGTGATCTCGTTCTTGGTCGGCGGCGCGATGGATTTCGACAGCTCGCGCCTGGAGGCCAACACGGGCGCGGCGTCCGTCACCTCGGTCGGCTTTTGGGCAGCGTTTGCCATCTTCTTCCCTGCGGCCACGGGGATCAGCGCGGGCGCAAACATGTCCGGCGATCTCAAAGATCCGGGCAAGTCGATCCCGTCCGGGACCCTGCTCGCCATCGTGTTCACGATGGTCATCTATACGATCCAGCTGGTGCTCACGGCGGGCGGCACGGACCGTGGCGATCTGATGACCGACCCGTTTGTTTCGCTGCAGAAGATGAGCATCTTCGGTCCGCTGATCGTGCTCGGGGTCTTTGCGGCGACGTTGTCGTCGGCGCTGGGAAGCTTCTTGGGTGCGCCGCGAATCCTCCAGGCGATGGGCCAAGACCGCTTGCTCAAGCCGCTGGTGTTCTTTGGCAAGGGGTCCGGCCCCGCCAACGAGCCGCGTCGCGCCACGGTGCTCACGTTCGCGATAGCGATTGCGGTGATCTGGGCTGGCGACCTCAACACGGTCGCGCCCGTCATCTCGATGTTCTTCCTGATCGCCTACGGGATGATCAACCTGTCGGCGTTTGTCGAGAGTCGCAGCGCCAACCCGAGCTTCCGGCCGCGGTTCAGGGCGTTTCACTGGACGCTGGCAGGTGCGGGCGCGGCGGGTTGCCTCGTCGCCATGGTGAAGATCAACGAGTCGTACGCCATCGTCTCGTTGGCCATCTGCGCGCTGCTGTACTACTACCTCAAGAAAACCGGCATCAAGACCGACTGGGGCGACGCCAAGCGCGGCTACATCTTCCAGCGCACGCGGGACAACCTGCTGTACCTGGAGGCGTCGAGCTTCCACCCCAAGAACTGGCGCCCGCTGCTGGCGGCGGTGGGGCGTGACCCGCTTGCGGAGCCGCGCTTGGTCCAGATGGGCGGCTGGCTCGAGAGCCGCCGTGGTCTGTACACCGTGGCCCAGATCCACGAGACCCCCGAGCCCACCCTCAAGGGGCGCCTGCAGTTTCGCGACCAACGCCGCGAGGAGTTGCGCAGCCACCTCAAGGCACTCGACATCGTGGCGTTCCCCGAGGTCGTCTCTGTCGAGGACTACCAGGAGGGCCTGGTCAGCTTCCTGCAGTGCTACTCCGTCGGCGGCTTACGCCCCAATACGATTCTCGCCTCGATCCCGCCCAAGCACGACGTCGAGGCGCGCGCTCGGTTTGTGCAAACGGAGGCGGCGATCAGCGCCTTTGACCACAACATCTTGCTGCTCAAGCCCGGCGAGATGGCGCTTGAAAAACCGGTGCGGATCATCGACCTGTGGTGGCGGGGTGATCGCAACGGGAGCCTGATGGCGCTGCTCGCGTACTTGATGACGACCGACAGCACGTGGGCGCGATCGAAGATCCGCATCTTCCGTGCCGTGGCCGACGCGGCCGCCGAGGCCGATGCAAAGAAGCACCTGGGAGAGCTGCTCTCCAACGCGCGCATCGAAGCCGAGCCGCACGTGTTCATTGCCAACGGGTCGCCCAACGACTTCATCCCCGCGCATTCGGCGGGCCAGGCCGATTTGGTGATGCTTGGGCTGTCCGTCTACGACATCGACGCGTTTGGTGAGTACCTCGCGGCGATGGACCCGCTGTTGGAGCGGCTCCCGACCACGTTGTTGGTGCGAAGCAATGGCGACGCTGACTTGTTTGCGTAGGCAAACAGTTTCGCGCTCCACGCAGCATCACTTGTGCGTCGCCTAACGCCGCGGTGCGACACGCCCGTGTCTGCGCAGTTGCGCGGACTCCAGCCGGCCGCCTACCATCCGCGCAACCCGCGGTGTAGGTGCTTCGATGACGCAAGACCCATCCCAAAGTAAACAGGGCCATCCTCCAGGCCTGCGCGTCCTGTTCCTCGCCGAGATGTGGGAGCGCTTTTGCTACTACGGGATGCGGACGCTGCTGACGCTGTATCTGACGGAGTCGCTGCTGATGGGCGACAAGGCGGCGTTCGGGATCTACGGCGCATACACGGCACTCGTCTACGCAGCGCCCGTTGCGGGTGGCAAGCTCGCCGACAAGCTCTTGGGCTACAAGCGGGCCGTTTTGCTGGGCGCCACGATGATGGCGTTGGGCGAGTTCACGCTGGTCGGCCACAAGTTCGTGGGGGGCGGCGTGGATATGGCCACGACCTCGATGTACATCGGCATGGGGCTGCTGATCGTCGGCAACGGGTATTTCAAGGCGAACATCTCGTCGATGGTCGGCAAGCTGTACGACGACCGTCCGCAGCTCAAAGACTCCGGCTTCACGATCTTCTATATCGGGATCAACGTCGGCGCCCTGCTGGCAACGACCGTGTGTGCCTGGGTTGGCGCCACCTACGGACGCGAGTTCGGGTTTGGGCTGGCCGGTATCGGCATGCTGCTGGGCCTGGCGCAGTTCGTCTACGGGCAGAAGCTCCTCGAGGGCGCGGGCGAAGTCCCCGATCCCAAGAAGCTCCACGAGTCAATCGCCGGGCCGCTGTCGCGCTGGCACGTCACCGTGTTGGCCTCGTTTGGCGCTGCGTTCTCACTGTACTTCCTGCTGACCAACTCGCAGGTCGTCGGCTACATCCTCGCCGTCGTCGCGCTCGTCGTCGGCTACATGCTGGTGACCGCGTCCAGCCGCGACGGCAAGGTGCAGATGCATCGCACGTTCGCCCTGTTCATCTTCATGGCGATCAACGTCGTGTGGTGGGCATTGTTTGAGCAGGCCGGAACAAGCCTGACCTTGTTCGCCGACCGCGCCGTCGACCGCCACATCTTTGGCTGGGAGATGCCCGCCGAGAACACGCAGTTCTTCAACCCGTTCTTCATCGTGCTGTTCGGCTCCATCTTCGCCAAGATGTGGAGCCGCCTCGACGAGAAGGGCAAGAGCCCCAACATTCCCATCAAGTTCGGCCTGGCGTTCTTGCAGCTGGCGCTTGGCTTTTACATGTTGGTCATCGGCTCAACGATGGCGGGCGAGACCTACAAGGTCCCGCTCATGTTCCTCAGCCTGCTGTACCTGTTCCACACCACGGGCGAGCTGTTCTTGTCGCCGATCGGCTTGTCGATGGTGACCAAGCTGGCGCCCAAGGGCCAGATGGGCACCGTGATGGGCGCCTGGTTCCTGAGCTTCGCTGGCGCGAACTTCGTCGGTGGTGAAATCGCCAAGCTCACGGGTGGCGAGGGGGCCGACGGCAAGGCTATGGGGGCCCAAGAGGTCATGGAGACCTATGTCGGTACCTATGCCAACTTCAGCTATGTCATCCTTGCGATCGGCTTGGTGGTGCTGGTGCTGAACAAGCCGTTCAACAAGCTGCTCCACGGCGTCAAGTAGCGATATGCTGCAGCGGCGTGCCGGTTGACGCTCCCAGGACCACCGAGTACGTCGAGCCCGAGTGTGCCGACGTGGGTCGCGCGTGCATCGAGGTGCTCCGCGGGGCGAGCCCGGGCAAGCCGTTTGTGCTCCCCGAAGGCTCGATTGTGGTCGGGCGCGACGAGGGGTGCGCGCTCACGTTTGACGTGACCGGCGTCTCTCGCAAGCACGCACGTCTTGTTTCCACGGCGGCTGGCGACGTGGAGCTCGTGGACCTCGGCTCGCGCAACGGCTGCTTCGTGAACGGTCGGCGGGTCGAGCGTGCGGCCCTTCGTGACGGCGACGAGATTCGATTCGGACAGGTCACCGTTCGGCTGATCTACATCGCGGGTGCCCCCGCACCCGTCGTACAGGAGCCTCCCATCGAGCGGCCGCCCGACCTCAGCGCCCGCGAGTTCGAGGTGGCACGCCTGGTCGCCGAGGGCTTGACCAACGCCGAGGTTGGCAAGCAACTCTCGATAGCCCCCGCGACCGTGGGTCGGCATCTGTCGAACGTGTACGAGCGACTGGGGATCCACTCGCGTGCGGCGCTGGCTCGGTATGTGTCGTCTCCGCGCTCGCGACGGGGCCGTTGAGGCCGCATGCCGGATTCGCTCGAGCCGGAGACCCAACCCAGCACCGCCCACTGGCGCGCACGCCTCATCGATGCCGTCACCCGAGTGCACTGGGCTTGGCTCGCGCTCGGCGTGGGGCTGGTGCTCGCTCTCGGCGCACTGTGGGGCGCGGGGGAGTCCGAGGGCTCGGTCGATGGAGCAGCACCCGCGGACGAGACGAAGCAAGTCGTAGGCGCGGACGTCGGATGTCGGCACGATGGAGAGTGCACTGTGTCGGCTGCTTGTATGCGGGCCGTCTGTGGCGACGACGGGCAGTGTCGGTCGGAGCCGACGTTGACGCTCAAGTGCCGTCCGCACATCGAGGTGACGAGCCCGAAGCGCGGGGCCATGCTCGTGGGGACATGGGGAGCCACCGTGACCGTCGCCGGGCGGCTGCGGACGGCGGCCACGTCCGCGGCAGGTCCGTCCCTCACGCTCAACGGTTTGCCCGTCCTCGTTGGGGCCGATGGTCGCTTCTCGGCCGAGCTCATGCCGCACGCGGGCGGAAACACCATCGAACTCGTGGCCAGCGACGCGCGCGGGTGGACACGACGTCGGGTCCAGTCGTTCTTGTGGTCGACGCGGTACGACCACGCAGGCCCCACCGACACGGCGCCCCAAGCCGCGATCGTGGTTCGGCTTGACGAGGTCGCTGTCGACGCGCTCGGGAGCGCGGTCACCCGGGTTGCAGACGCCGTCGACCTTGCTCCGTTCATCGACACCGAGCAGTCGATTGTGTCTCAGGCGGGCTACGAGGTCACGATGAAGGACCTCGACAAGGACCACGTCACCGTGGATTTGGCGCCTATCGACGACGGGGTGAAGTTCGATGCCGCCATCGTGGGGGTCGCCGGAGAGCTGGATTTTGACTGCTCGGGGACGGCATGCCTCCTGCTAGGAGGCGACGACACCGGAGAGTTTGGCGTCAAGGACGTGCGCGTGAAGGGGAACCTGCTGCTCAAGGTTGGCGAGCGCGGCGGCATCGAAGTCGAGCTGGAGAATCTCGAGACCAAGGTGGGGCGGCTGTCGCTGTCGTCGCGCGGGGTTTGGACGGACTTCCTGCTGGGGCTGGCGCGTTCTCGCATCGCCGAGCGCGCGGTCAGTATCACCGAGTCGGAGATAGCCTCTGGTCTCAGGGGCGCGATGCGGCCTGGCCGACCGGCGATCACGGTCGGACTCCAGCGCTCGGTCACGGTTCCGACGTTCGACGTCGATGCCGGGTCGCCGACGGCAGCGTCGAACGACGTGTCTCTCGCGCTGCTGCTGACCCGGCTGGATCTGCATGGTGAGCCCAACGCGGCGGCACAGGCGAGGCTTTCGGCATCGGTGTCGTACCCGGGGGGACCCTCCGATCCAGCCCTTCACCCCGGGACCGATCTCGGGGTGCCTTCGACCGCTGGCTGCAAAAGCGCCGCCAAACCGCTCGGGCTCACGCCAGGCGCAGCGCTGCAGGTGGCGGTAACCGACAACCTGCTCAATCACGTTCTGCATGCCGCGTGGCACGACGGGCTGCTTCGATTCGCACTTCCCGGAGGTCGCGGCAACGTTACGGGCTTGCTGCCTCCGACGCTTAGCGATTGTGGTGCCGAGGGCCTCGCCGTGCACCTCGGCGGACTCAAGGTCGAGACGGACCGCTTCGTTGCCCATGTTGCGCTCGCGCTGTCGGTCGAGATGGTTGCCAATGACCAGGGGGTCACGGCGGGCGTCGTCGGGGTGGCTTGGATCAAGACGGAGCTGTCGGCAACGCACGAAGAAGACGTGCCGATGGAGCCGGCCATGGCCCAGGCACTGGAGCGGTCTCTCACCGAGCATCTGCTCCGTCGCACGGCGCCGCACGGACTGGCCAGTCTGCGCTGGCCAAACTTGGACGCCTCAACCGTCCTGGGCATGCCGCCGGAGACTGCGAAGCTCTCGCTATCGGTGGAGGGATCGAGCCGGGCTGCCGGCGCCACGATCGTCGCGGCCCAGCTGTCGGATTAAATGAGAACAGCCCGAGCCCTTCGAGGGCCCGGGCTGATCGTTGTGCCGCCGCTGGCTATTTCCAGGGCAGCGCGGCCGTTTCGGACCAATCGGACGGATCAAGGTCCGTCACGACGGGCGCGCCGTCGAGCTCGGTGGCAATGGCCCGTGCGACGTTGGGATACGTCTGTGCGAAGTCTTCGAGCGAGTCCGCCACGTTGCGCGGCTCGATCTCCCACTCGCGTCGGCTGTAGTAGGTGACCTTGCGGTCGCCGGCTTCGATGTCCATACAAATCTCGAACGGCTCGGGGGCGTCGCCCTCACAGTCGTACGTTTTGACGCGTACCTTGGCGCGCTGCTTGTCTTGCGGGAAGAACAAGCCCAGGCGGTGGCCGTCGAGCTTCCACATGAAGACCTCGACCATGTGCCGCCACTGTGAGGAGCGGCCGGCAGCGCCGATCTGCCCTTGCGGATGGTCGACGATGACGAGGTGACCGATCATGTCGCGTTGGTCGGAGGGGAGCCGCTCCAGCCAGATTTGGTTGACAACGTGCTGGGTACCCTCGGCTTCGGCATCGTCGCCGAGCATGCAGCTTCCTACGGACCAGGCGCCGTAGGCGGTTGCGCCCGCAAGCCCGAGCAGAAGCAGTTTTGATCGTCGGTTGGCCATGGCGCACGGTACCAGGATCCCCATGCCGTTATTTCGCCCAAGTCAGGATGGGACACCGCTTTGACGCGAATCGGCCGTGGGGAAAGACGCATTGCGAGGGGGCATTGCGGTGAAACCTTAAGGGCGCGCCTCGGTTCCACCGCCCGACGGCCGACGCGATGTCTCGCGACTCGATCCGTCGCAGAACACCCGATGCGTGCCGAATTCGCTACGCATCGCAAGAACCGCGGGATCGGCGGGCCGACTCCGGTATTCTCCAAAGCTGCCATGTCGATCTTAATTCAGGGAGGCACCGTCGTCACCGCCGAGCACAGCACGCGCGGGGATGTTCTTTGTGAAGACGGGACCATCATCGCCGTTGGCGCCGACCTAGAGGCGCCCGCGGGTGCAAGAGTCATCGACGCAGGGGGCTGCCTTGTCATGCCCGGTGGCATTGATCCCCACACGCACATGCAGCTGCCGTTCATGGGCACCGTCGCGTCGGAGGACTTCGAGACCGGCACGGCCGCAGCGGCCGCAGGCGGCACCACGATGATCATCGACTTTGTGATCCCCAATCCGCAGCAGCGGATTTTGGACGCATACAAGCAGTGGCGCGAGTGGGCGACCAAGTCGGTTGCCGACTACTCGTTCCACGTCGCGGTCACCTGGTGGGACGACTCGGTCGAAGCCGACATGGGCCTGCTGACCCGGGAGCACGGCGTCAACAGCTTCAAGCACTTCATGGCCTACAAGGGCGCCATCATGTGTGACGACGAGGTGCTCGTGAGCAGCTTCATGCGCGCGCGCGAGCTGGGGGCGCTGTGCACCGTGCACGCGGAAAACGGCGAGCTCGTGTGGCGCCTGCAGCAGGAGATGATCGACCGCGGGATCACGGGGCCCGAGGGGCACCCGCTGTCACGCCCGCCCGAGGTCGAGGGCGAGGCGGCCAACCGTGCGATCCGAATCGCCGAGGTACTCGGCGTGCCGCTGTACCTGGTGCATACCTCCTGCATCGATGCGCTGGAGGCCGCCACGCGCGCGCAGCTCGAAGGCCAGCGCGTGTTCGCCGAGGTGCTCGCGCAGCACCTGGTGATCGATGACTCGGTCTACCGCAGCAAAGACTGGCGGACTGCGGCCCACCACGTCATGAGCCCCCCGTTTCGTGCGCGCGAGCATCAGGCCGCTCTGTGGCGCGGGCTGCAAGGCGGAATGCTCCACACGACGGCGACCGACCACTGCTGCTTTTGCACCCCGCAAAAGGCGGCCGGCAAGGATGACTTCCGGCAGATTCCCAACGGCACGGGCGGGGTCGAGGATCGCATGAGCGTGCTTTGGCACCACGGGGTGCGCACGGGCAAGCTGACGCCGAGCGAGTTCGTTCGCGTGACATCGACGGCGGCGGCCCAGATCTTCAACGTCTACCCGCGCAAGGGCTCGGTGTCCGTTGGCGCGGACGCCGACTTGGTTGTTTGGGATCCCGAGGGCACACGAACGATCTCGGCCGAGACCCATCACCAGAAGATCGATTTCAACATCTACGAGGGCATGGAGGTCGTTGGCGTGCCTGCGTACACGCTGTCGCGCGGAGAAGTGCTCTGGGACAGGGGGCAGCTGAACACCACGCGAGGGGCAGGGCGGTATGTCGATCGCCCGTGCTTCCCCTCGTACTACGAGGCCGCGACGCGCGTGCGCGACCAAGCGGTGCCGACCGCCGTCGACCGCAGCTAGGGCGCGGAAGCTCGCTACGCGAGGATGTCGGCGATGCGGCCGTGGGCGCCGCTTCGCTCGATCTCGGAGAGCAGGGCAGCCTGGATGTGGTCTTCGCTATCGTCGCCGCGGTGATCGAATGCGACGCCTATGAACGGGCGTCCTTCGTCGTCGCGGCCGCGGCGTGCGACGCTGGCGTGGACCTGGACGTCCGGATACAGCGGCATGTGCAGCAAGATGACGAGCTTGGTCTTGTCGGGGAGCAGGGGCCCCTCGATGAGCAACGCGCCACACACCGACAAATTGCGCACGCTGTAGCGCTCAACGCTGTCGGGTGCTTTGACCGTGCAGCGTGTATGGCTGAGCGTGCGGGGATACAGACGCCTGTCCTCCGCCGTCATGCGTGGCAGGCGTTCCTCGTGGTCGATCGCGTACGTCTCCATCCAACCCTTCCCTCCTTTTCAATGTAACGGACGGCGAAACGCGCAGTCGTTCCAAAGCGGGCGCTCGAAGAAAAAAGGAAGCGGCGTGTTCGTGGTTAACGTGGTCCGGTCAACGCTGACTTCAACGCGATCGCGGACACGGTGCCGTGCCAATTGCATAGTCGGGCGGAACCGCCCGATGCCACGCCTACGTCTTGGGTCGAAACAACATCATGCCGGCCCAGTGCAGTGCGCCCGCGAGGAAGAACCCCACAAACCACGCGTAGGTGTACAGCACGGTGAAGATCTCGGGAACGTCGTGCAGGAACTTCGCCTGCGCCAAGAACCCGGGGATGTTCGGAAGCACGGCCACGACAAGAGCCACCAGCGCGACGGGATTGAACCCTCCGCGAAACCAGTAGCTTCCGGCCCGCTGGTACAGGGCGTCCAAGTCCAGCCGGGTGCGACGGACCACGAAGTAGTCAACGATGAGGATGCCCCCAATGGGCCCCAGCAGCGCCGAGTACCCGACGAGCCAAGTTCCCATGTAGTTGTCGACGTTCTCGAGCAGCTTCCACGGAAAAATGACGAGTCCGAGGCCTGCGGTCACAAACCCGCCCATCCGGAAGGTGATCTTGGCCGGATTGACGTTGATGAGCGCGTTGGCCGGTGAGACGACATTGGCCGCGAGGTTGGTCGACAAGGTCGCAACCGACAGCACAAACAGCGAGACGATGACCGAGACGCCCCCACCCATGCGGCCGAGCAAGATGACCGGATCCCAGATGACCTCGCCGTAGATGACCTCGGTGGCGCCCGTCACGGCGACCCCGATAAAGGCGAACAGCGTCATCGTTGTGGGGAGCCCAATAGCCTGGCCGATGATCTGGTCACGTTGGGTCTTGGCGTACCGCGTGAAGTCGGGAATGTTGAGCGACAGCGTTGCCCAAAAACCGACCATGGCGGTCAGCGACGGCCAGAACACGGCCCAGAACTGTGCGCCCTTGAGCTTGCTGGGGGCCGTCATGAGCGACCCAAACCCGTCAGCTTTGATGTACGCCCAGGTCAGCAGCGCCAGGCCCATCAAGATGAGGAACGGCGCGGCATAGGTCTCGAGCACGCGAATCGACTCGAGCCCCTTGTGGATGAAGTAGACCTGCAGCGCCCAGAACGCGACAAACGACAGCGTCTGGCCCGCGTTGATCCCCAAGACGGGTAGCGGATCGCCCGCGAGCATGCCCCCGCTGATCACGTCGAGCAGCGCGTAGATGGCCGCGCCGCCAAACCAGGTCTGGATCCCAAACCATCCGCACGCCACCAGCGCACGCAGCAGGGACGGGATGTTTGCGCCGAGAATTCCAAAGCTCGACCGCGCCAGCACAGGGAATGGGATCCCGTACTTGGTCCCGGGGTGACCGTTGAGGACCATTGGGGCCAACACGATCACGTTGCCCAGCATCACGGTGAGCACCGCTTCGGTCCAGCTCATCCCGCTTTTGATGAGGCTCGCGGCCATCATGTACGTGGGGACACAAACAACCATCCCCACCCAGAGACTGGCCATCGAGCTGACCGTCCACTTGCGCTCCGCGTCGGGCACAGGGGCGATGTCGTCGTTGATGAGATCCGGATCGGGGTTGTTTGGCATCGAGCGGCTGCGAGCATACACAGCCCCGAGGTGGCAATGCCTTAGTTCTGTCGATTTGCTGGTCAGATTCGCGTTAGCGCGGGCCGGCCGATTGCGTGAGGGATTGCCGTGGGGCTGCTACAGTGGCGCACTTTCACCAGCGCACCGTCGCGCTGGCTGCCTGGAGGACATGCGTGTCGAGAGTGGATAAAGAGCGAACCGAAGCCGTCTTTGACGATTTCAAGCCAGCGTACAACCGCGCGCAGGCACTCACAGAGGCCCATCGTTGCTTGTTTTGCGCGGATGCGCCGTGCATCAAGGCGTGCCCGACCAGCATTGATATCCCGCAGTTCATTCGCAAGATCGCCACCGAGAACACTCGTTCTTCGGCCAAGACGATCTTCGAATCCAACATCTTGGGTATGAGCTGCGCGCGGGTGTGCCCGGTCGAGACGCTGTGCGTGGGCGATTGCGTCTACAACGGGATGGACGAGCCCCCGATCCAGATCGGCAAGCTGCAGCGGTACGCCACCGATCTGGCGTACGAAGATGAGACATGGCGGCCGTTTGAGGCCGGCGACGCGACGGGCAAAAGTGTCGGGTTGATCGGCGCGGGCCCTGCCTCGCTCGCCTGCGCCCACGAGCTGCGTCGGCTCGGGCATGCGTGCACGATCTACGACAAGCGTCCGGTGGTCGGCGGCCTCAACACGACCGGAGTCGCGCCCTACAAGATGAAGGCGGACCGCTCCGAGGCCGAAGCCGAGTGGGTATTGAAGATCGGCGGCATCGAGGTCGAGACGGGCGTCGAAGTCGGCGTCGACAAGTCATGGGCTGACCTCGGTGAGGGCCACGACGCGCTGTTCCTCGGGGTCGGGTTGGGGCCCGACCACGGGATGTCCTTGCCTGGCGAGGATTTGCCGGGCGTTCATGGTGCGGTCGAGTACATCGAGCGCTTCAAGCTCGGCGCCGTCGATCTTGCGGGCGTTCAGTCCGCGGTCGTCGTGGGCGGAGGCAATACCGCCATCGATGCCGTGCGCGAGCTCGCTGGGCTCGGCGTGCCGTCGGTGACGATGGTCTACCGCGGCGTCGAGGACAAAATGTCTGGCTACGCACACGAGTGGAAGGTCGCCAAGCAAGAGGGCGTGCGCGCCAGCTGGCGTTCGCAGCCGCTGGCGTTTGAGGGCGACGGCAAGGTGGAGGGCGTGCGCTGTGCTCGTCTGGACGATGCCAAGCAGCCCACGGGCGACGAGCATGTTGTTCCCGCGGACTTGGTGCTGCTGGCGATTGGCCAAGCCAAGCTCGAGGGATTGTTGTCGGGCTTGGAAGGGGTGAGCTTCGAGCGTGGACGCGTCGTGGTCGACGCCGCGCAGGCCACCACCCGTGAGGGAGTCTGGGCTGGGGGCGACTGTGCAAACGGCGGCAAAGAGGTCGTCAACGCGGCGGACGAGGGCAAGCGCGCCGCACAAGCGATCGACGCGTACCTGCAAGGAGCGAAGTAACATGGTGAGTCTGAAAACCAACTGCGGGGGCATCGAATCGCCCAACCCGTTCTGGCTCGCCTCGGCGCCGCCAGCCAACTCCGGCGATCAGATCCAGCGGGCGTTTGATGCCGGGTGGGGCGGTGCCGTCTGGAAGACGCTCGGTCAGCCGATCCAAAACGTGTCGAGCCGGTTCGGCGCGATGAACTACCAAAACAGCCGGGCGGTTGGGTTCAACAACATCGAGCTCATCACCGACCGGACGCTCGAGACGAACTTCAAAGAGATCTACGAGACCAAGAAGAAGTACCCGAAGCACGCCGTCATCGTCTCGCTCATGGTCGAGACGCAAGAGGAGTGGAAGGACATCATCAAGCGCTCGATCGACGCGGGCGCCGATGGACTCGAGCTCAACTTTGGCTGCCCGCACGGGATGTGCGAGCGCGGCATGGGGTCGGCCGTGGGGCAAGAGCCCAGCGTCAACACGAAGATCACCAGCTGGGCGGTCGAGTACTCCTCCGTCCCCGTGCTGGTGAAGCTGACCCCCAACGTCGGCGATATCCTCCCGCATGGCCTGGCAGCCCAAGCCGGTGGAGGCCACGGCGTTTCTTTGATCAACACGATCAAGAGCATCATCGGGGTCGACATCGACAAGCTCATTCCCAGGCCGGTCGTGGGCACGCAGTCTTCCAACGGGGGGTACTGCGGGCAGGCGGTGCGGCCTATCGCGCTGCATATGGTGGCTCAGCTTGCGCGCAGCCGGGATTTCAACCTGCCGATCAGCGGCATTGGCGGGATCGCGACCTGGCGTGACGCGGTCGAGTTCATTTTGCTCGGGTCCTCGAGCGTTCAGGTGTGTACCGAGGTCATGCTGCGCGGGTTTGGCGTGGTCGAAGACATGATCGACGGGCTGACCGATTACATGCGCACGCACGACTTTGAGACCATCGACTCGATGGTCGGCAAGGCGGTTGCGCCGTACTCGGACTGGGGCGACCTCAACCTGAACTACGAGAGCATCGCCAAGATCGATGCCGACAAGTGCATCGGTTGCCAGCTGTGCATGGTCGCGTGTCACGACGGTGCCCATCAGTGCATCCACCCCGAGCCGTCCGGAAAGACCCGGGTGCCCATCATCGATGAGTCCGAGTGCGTCGGCTGCAACCTGTGCCAGATCGTTTGCCCCGTGCCCGACTGCATCTCGATGGAAGAGGTCGACAACGGGTTTGCACCCGCGACCTGGAACGAGCACATCAGCGGCGGGGCGACGCTGCGCCCCAAGAAGGGCTCTCACTAGGGCTCCCACGAGACGGCGGGCGCACACGTGGGGAGTGCATGTGTGCGCTGGCTCCCGCCGCGGAAGCGCGGGCGCCATGTAAGCGCGGCGCAGTCCTACGTTTGCAGGAGGTGGCTTGGGTGGTTTACCAACCGGGCACAGGATGACGATGCATCGAATCGCGCTCCACCTTCTCGTCGTCGCGGCCCTCAGCTTCCTGTCGGCGTGTCGGTCCCCCGCGGTTGCCTCGCCCGACCTGGCCACCGCCCAAGCGCCGATAAGCCAGCCGTTTTTGTGGCAGGTGACCAAGGCCGATGGTTCAGCAACGGGCTACCTCTTGGGCACGATGCACATCGGGATCGATGCCGAGAAGCAGTTTCCGCCGCTGGTCTGGGACACGCTGGCCAAAGCCGATAGCGTCTGTCTCGAGGCGGACACCCGCGATCTCAGCCTGGCGCGGGAGATGATTCGGAGTGACGGGACGACCCTCGATTCCGAGGTCGGACCCGAGGTCTGGGCGCAGCTCACCGAGATCGTCGGGGCTCGCCGGGCCCGCATCATGAACAAGCTCAAGCCTTCGGCGGCTTCTGCCTTCCTCATGGTCGAAGGCATGCCCAAGACGCCGCCCATGGATGACACTGTCCGCAAGCGCGCGACACGAGCGGGCACACCGGTCGAGTTCCTCGAAGAAGGGCGGTTTCAGCTGCAGCTGTTGGAGAAGTATTTTACTGCCGACAGCATCAAGGCGATGGTCGAAAACCACGCTGACCTCCAACAAGAGTCGCTGCACATGGCCGCCGTCTACGCCAGTGGCGACGCCGATGCGCTCCACGCCATGATGGTCGACGACGAGCAGTGGGAGGCCAACGGCGGGGAGGCGGCACTCGAGGCCATGCTGTTTACCCGCAATGCGGACTGGGTCGGCAAGTACACGGCGATGATGGACAAAGGCACGCCGTTTTGCGCGGTTGGAGCCGGGCATCTCGTCGGAGAGCGGAGCCTGACGGATCTGCTGGAAAACGACGGGTATACCGTCACCCGGCTTACGCCTTAGCGCCGCCGAACCCACAGATGTTGCGCCGAACGATGTTCGGTGCCCGACGTAGGGCGGAGGTTGTCGCTACACTGCGTACCGCACGAGGCGCTCAACCATGATGAAGACAATTCTCAACGCCGTCTTGATGGCGATTCCACTCTCCCTTGCTGCTCCCGGGGTGGCCGCCGCCGACCCGGACGAGATCAGTGACGAGGAGGTCCTCGACGATGACATCTTGATGGTCATCGACCTTCCCATCGCCGCCGACGAGGCGCGCGACGCGGGGCTCGAAGAGGAGGAGCTCGATGAAGCCTTGGGTGCGGCACAGGTGGCCGCGGTCTCCCCCGCCGTCTTGGCTGAGGCACTCGACGACGAAGCCGAGCACGTCCGGACCAAGGGCAAGCGCAAAGCGTTTGGATTGTGGGTCAAGATTCAGATCGGCAAGGGCGCGCACGGTAAGGCGCTGGCCAAGAGCATCCACGCGCGTAAGGGCGAGCTTGCCGAGATGAGCGACGAGGAAAAGGCCGCGCTCGAAGCCAAGATCAAAGCCCACGGCGTCAAGCACCGCAAGGCTCGCAAGAAGGCGCACAAAAAGCGCAAAGAGCTGCGCGACGCGGGCAAAGAGGTCAAGTTCGCAGGCAAGGATCGCCACGCCAAGATGGTCGCCAAGTCCGCCAAGCGGCACGCGATTGCCAAGGCGAAGTTCAAGAAGGCGCACCCGGGCAAACCCGGGCCCCAGGGCAAAGGTCCTGGGGGCCTCACGCACGAGGGTCCGCCTCCCAAGGGGGAGCCTGGCCACAAGGGACCGGGCGGCGTCACCCATAAGAATCCGCCAGGCCCCAAGGGCGGACCCGGCAAGGGCGGACCCGGAAAGGGCGGCGGTCACAAAGGACCCCACAAGGGGCCTAAGGGCATGAAACCTGGAAAGGGCGGTCCTGGTCCTGGCCCTGGGCCTGGCCACAAGAAGGGTCACGGCAAGAAGAAGGACTTCAAGTGAGACACGGAGCCATGAACATGCGCACGATCATCACAGCCACCCTGTTCGGCTTCATCGTTACGCTCTCCGCTTGCGATAGCGGCGGAGACGAAAAGGCAGCCAAGACAGCCAAGACCGACAAGAAGGCGGACGACGCCGCCAAGCCCGGCGACGGTAAAAAGGCCGCGCCTGCGGCTGGCGACAAGGCCCCTGCGCCAGGCGGGGACAACGCTGCGCCCGAGGGTGACAAGCCCGCTGCAGGCGAGGGGGACAAGCCCGCTGCAGCCGAGGGTGACAAGCCAGCCGCAGCCGAGGCGGCGGCCGCCGCCCTCGATCCGAAGGTCGACAAGGCCGTGAAGGTGGCCAACAAAATCGCGACCAATCCGGACGCGACCGATACGATCCTCAGCGAGGCCGGGTTGGATCGCGAGAGCTTCGAGGTCCTGCTCTACGAGATCGCCCGCGATCCTGCACTGTCGGAGTCTTACTCCGTCGCGCGCGAAGCATCGTAGAGTCGCTCGCGCCGCGAGCCCGGCCCGTTATCGAGGCCGGGCAGCGGCGTCTTACCGCCCGGCGCCCCGCTTGGAGTGCTCGGCGAGGTAGTCTCCGAAGGCGGCGAACGAGTGAAGCCGCGTGCCGTACGGAGGCGGATTCGGCCACGCGCCGCCGCCTCCGAGCACCAGCGAGATCTCGCGCTCCCTGCACGCCGTACCGACCTGTTCGGCGGTCGCCCGCAGAAAAGGCTCGTCGTTCACAATGGACGACGCTGAGAGAACCACCTTTGCGACGCGCGACTCCTCAACGAGTCGAAGCACCTCGGGCAGAGGGGTGCGGCGACCGAGCCAAAGCGGAGACCAGCCGTGCTCCCGAAGGCACAGCTCAGCGAGCGATAGCCCCAACGTGTGTTCGTCTTCGCCGACGGACGCCAGCAGTCCTCGCGGTCCGTCGAGGCGGCTGGGTAGCGTGTCGCCGATGCGGGTCAGCGCGCGGTTGAGCGCGTCCGATGCGACGTGCTCCTGCGCTATCGTCACCCGATCGGTAGCCCATTGTGCGCCGAGCTCCGCGAGGGCGGCGGCGACTTCGTCGGCGACACAGGACCACGAGCCCAGGCGTGCTCTCGCTTCAAGGAGGCCGCCGTCGATCTCGTGCCGTCGCCCCTCCACCAGGCAGCGCACCCACTGGGTGGCCAGTGCGTCGTCGCCTCCGCTCGATGCGATCTGAGAGCGAAGCATCCGTTCGACGGCATTGCGTTCGAACCGTCGGTGACCGCCGGGCGTGCGCGAGAACGGAAGGAGTCCCTGGTCGGACCATCGCTTTATCGTCGATGGCGCGACTGACGCCACTTTTGCGGCTTCGGTCGTCGTGAGCGTGCTGGAGGACCCCATGAACGAATAATGGGCCCCAGCGGTCGATTTTTCAACACAAAGTCGACCATCTCGACCAAAAAGTGCGAACAAACTTTGAATGAACCTTTGACAAACAATCACAGGGGGCTAGAAAGAGTCCGCGGCCATCGAGCCCAAACACCCCAGCAACTGGTACCGAAACATGATCACATCTGACTTCACGAGACTCCTCCTGACCGCCTCCCTCATCGCCACGGCTGCTTGTGGAGACGACGACAGCAGCAGCGACGACGCGGCCGACACGGGTCAAGCCACCGGCGACGCCGGAACCGCCGATGGCGCCGACGACGGTGTCGACGACGGCGCCGACGATGGTGCTGACGATGGCGTCGACGACGGAACCGCGGACGGGGTCGACGACGACGGCAGTGACGATAGCGTCGACGATGGCACGGACGACGGCGGCGAGATGGCCGAGATTCGCGTCCTGCACCTTGGCGTGAATGCTCCGGGCGTGGATGTCTTCGCCAACGGTGAGGGTCCCGTCGTCGACAACCTCGAGTTCCGTAACAGCACCGCGTACTTGATGGTGCCGACCGGGACCAGCACCTTCGAGGTCTCCGTCACGGGCACGTCGGTCGAAGAGGCGGTGCTCGCCCCTGAGGTCGATCTGGCTGCTGACACCAAGTACACGGCGGTCGCCATCGGAGACCTCAACGAGACGGATGGCGCGCCCGGACTTCAGGCCATCGCGATCGTCGACGACGACGCCGATATTGATGCGGCCAACGTTCGCATCACGGTCGTCCATGCCGCGCCGGCCGTCGGAGAAGTCGACATCTGGGAGATCAGCGACCTCAAGAACCCGGTCGCGCTGCTCGAAGATGTGCCGTTCGGTGCATCGGCTGGCCTGCCCGACATCCCCGCGGGACCGCTCGAGATCGGGGTCGACGTCGACAACGACGCCGTGCCCGACGTGACCTTCTCGGTCGACGCTACCGCCGCCGCTGGCGCCCAGGTCAACGTGTACGCCAACAACGACGCCGAAGGCGCGGTGGCTCTGGTCCTCCAGCTCCCTGACGGCACCGTGCTTCCCATCGCGGCGAACTAGCTGCAGGGGGTCGCGGGGCGTACCGACCGGCGCCTCGCGGCCTCTTCTTTTTTACCGCTTCACCCTTCGGAGACTCTGACCATGCGTACCATCCTAAAATGGACAGGAGCGGCGATCGCCGCTGGCACCGTTGCCGCCACCACTGCTTTGGCCACCGGAACGACCGGTTCAGACAAGATTGAGATTCCCAAGTACACGGTGGAGCGAACCCTCGAGACATTCGAGATCCGAGAGTATCCGTCGCGACTTGTGGCCGAAGTCCAGGTCACCGGATCCGCCAAACAAGCCTCGAACAATGGCTTCCGGATTCTCGCGGGGTTCATCTTTGGCGGCAATACGTCGCAAACGGCTGTCGACATGACAGCGCCCGTCGATCTTCGCGAGTCTGAGACGATCGCAATGACCGCGCCCGTGGACCGTCGTCGCGACGGCGAGCGTTGGACGGTCACGTTCACGATGCCCTCCAAGTACACCGCGCAGACGCTACCTGTGCCGAGTGACGACCGCATCGTTGTGCGCGAGCTTCCGGCCAAGCGCTACGCCGCCGTGCGGTTCTCAGGCGCTCCCGGGGAGCGTGCTCTCCAGGCGCGGATCTCTGAGTTTGAGACCGCGGTCAGCGCTGCGGGGATCGAAACCGCGGGTAGCGCGGTCATCTACTCGCGCTACGACCCGCCGTGGACGCTGCCGTTCCTGCGACGGAACGAGCTCATGCTGGAGCTGCCCAACGGCGTCGACTTCGACGGCCGTCAATAGTGGGACACGCCTCAGTGTGTAGGTAGCGTGCCCCAATCCAGCGGGTGCTTGGGCGTGTAGCCCAGCACCCGCTTGGCGCGTGAGCCGTCCGGCACGCCGCTGAAGTGGAAACGACCCAGGTTGAGGTCGTATCGAAACTGGGTGCCCACCGTGAGCGCGCGCAGACGGTACAGCGGCCGCAGCAGGGGCCCGGGCAGCGGGACGTCGAGGCGTTGCGCTTGAGCGATGATCGCCGTCAGCGGAAGCGTGTCGGCTCCCGGAATGTTGAACACGCCCTGGGCCTCGCTGTCGACCGCAGCACAGATAGCCCTCGCGGTGTCCTCGACCGAGAGCAGGTTCAGCATCGGGTCGAATCCGAGCGGGCGCAGGCACACCCGCGACCGGAGATAGTCAAAGAGCTGAGACCCGATCGCATGGCCGACGACCTCTGAGCAGCGCAGCACTGCAATCTGGAGGTCGCACATACCCATTCGGGCACAGACGGTCATGTCTGCCTCAATCCGGTCGCGGAGCCACTGCGGTGCGCTCGGCGAGAAGTTCAGTGGATGGTCTTCGGCGAAAACGCTCGGCTGGTCGCTCCGCACCCCGTAGACCTCGGCGTGACTGCGGAACACGAACCGTCGGATGGTCGGGTGACGCTCCGCCGCCAGCAGCAGCTCGCGCGTGGAGCCCACGTTGATCGCGTGGACCTTGCGACCGATGTCGGCCGCGCTTCGATGGAGCGGCGCGTGCACGATGGTGTCGACGTTGTGCTCGCGCGCGGGCCCGAACAGGAGCTGGCGGACGCTCCGCGAGCGCCGCAGATCTGCGTGTTCGTAGCGCAGTCTGTCGCTGACGACGAATCCCGAAGCGGACGCGGGCTCCAGCCCCACCGCGAGCACGCGATTGCTCGCGTCTTCACGCAGGACGGCGGCCACGAGTTGGCGACCCAGTGGCGTGGTCGCGCCCGTGATGAGGGCGGCCGTCATTGAAACACCCCGCGCCGCTGCGATAGCCCGTGCGCGATGAGATCAGCGACGGCGTCTCGGACGCGGCCGGCGGCCTCCGCCAATGCGGTTGGGTCGTCGGCGTCGGCGGGAGCATAGTCATCGGAGACGACGATCGGATCGCCGTAGTGGATGTGAAAGCGGGCGGGGAAGGGGAGCGGTGTCGCCGGGATCGGGAGATACGGGATCCCAAGGACGTTGAACGTCTCGAGTTTCGCCGCTTGCGGCCACGACTCCTCGGCGCCAATGACCGCCGCTGGTAC
>Ga0316189_10000120_pt1 | contig 70279 bp, 52 predicted proteins | sample LowCovwburrow_MG_FD_204930 | JGI IMG/M metagenome (GOLD analysis project Ga0316189, IMG submission 204930) | Coastal sediment microbial communities from Maine, United States - Lowes Cove worm burrow | ecosystem: Environmental > Aquatic > Marine > Coastal > Sediment | place: USA: Maine...
ACACATACAGATTTAATAGAAGCTTTATGAAGGAAAATATATTTGAGAATCTGATCGGCAGAATGGTCAATCATCAACCTTGCGGCTACAATCTTATTCGTATTTATTAAATGCCTACTTCAAAAAATCAAAATCTGAAATTTACAACGAACTGAAAGTGGATTCGGATGATAAGGAAGTGAAAAGAATACTAGCATCTAGGTCTTCTCCCTGTACATCTACAATGCAAAGAATATTACACAAACTAATTTCTTGGCTTTGGCTTCTGGTTTTCATTATTGAATTGCTAGCACTAACCGATCTTTATGTCAATTTTGATATCAAAGTACCAATTTCATTTGCAATCACAATTTGTCTCCTAATTCAATTTTAGAAATTTAATGGTGACGTCTTCTACCTCCAATATTTTGGTTGATATGGGGAGTTTTTAACAATATTAGAGAACTTGTTAACCTTTCAAATTATGATCCTGATTATGAAGCAATAGCTATTATTTCATGGGGTTACATTTTTGTAATGGCTTTAACAATTGTTTTAACTTTTTAGTCTATAAAGGAGTTTTAAAAATTACATTTGGTTTAAATCCGCAACAAATGATTGGAATTAGACCGTTTTACAAGAAGAATAGATAATTGATTAAAATACTGAAACCCTTGAATGCAATTTGTGGGGTTCAATCAAAAATATTTATGATATTAAGCTTTGTTTGCCTAAATATTTGAAATCGCAGATTGAACCAGGTCAAGTTTATCATATTGATTGCAATCACCTTATATGCCATTGGCGATTGCCACAGCCAAGATCTTATTACGGGAAGGGTCATCGACGGAAAGACCAGGGAGCCGCTTGCGTTTGTCCACATCCTATTTGATGGCGCAGCACATTCAGGAACGATAACAGACATTGATGGCAAATTCTTATATAAACCCACTGTGAGAACGTTGACCTGTAGCTACGTTGGATATGAAAAAACTATTATAGAGCCTGACTCTTTACTACACAATGGCCAAGTGACAATAGAATTAAAAGCTTTAGCATTTCAGCTTCAGGAAGTCGAAATAAACGCAGATGAAAATCCGGCTAACAGAATAATTAGAAAAGTCATTGAATACAAAAAAATCAATAATCCAGAAAATATCTCCTCATTTAAATACACCTCCTACAATAAAGTCATTTACGATTTCCATCCCACCGATACGCAAGACCCGGATAGCATTCAACAAAAAATGAATGAAAAACTGAAAGGAGGACATTTACTTATCATGGAATCGGTAACGGAGAGAAAATTTATTCAACCAGATCGGAATAATGAAACAATAATAGGAACAAAGGTCTCTGGATTTAAAAACCCTTCATTTGGCCCTCTGGCAACGGACCTACAACCTTTCTCTTTCTACAATGACATCATCAACATTTTAGATATTGATTACCTCAACCCAATAAGCAATGGCAGCCTAAAAAAATATCACTTCAATATTGAGGACACGCTTTTCCAAAGACAGGATACAACTTTCATCCTTTCTTTTGAACCTCAAGCCAATAAGAATTTTGAAGGCTTAGCTGGATTGCTGTACATCAATACGAATAAATATGCAATTCAGAATGTTATCGCGGAACCCGCAGAAAAAGGATTCATTGACATCAAAATACAACAGAGATATCAATTGGTGGATAGCCTGCAATGGTTCCCAGAACAACTTAATTTTGAAATTGTCATTCGGCAATATCCCTCTAAGAAAATGGGAATGAGCATGAATGGGAGGAGTTATATCGAAGGTATTGAGTTATTCCCCGACCTTGACAAAAAAGCCTTTCCTCTCGAATCAATTGCCATTCATGAATTTGCAGATGAAAAAGATGACTTGTTCTGGAACAAGCACAGAGCTGAATCATTGAGTGAACGAGAACTGACAACGTATCAGGTACTGGACAGCTTGGGTGAAGCTCATAAATTCGATGCGATACTTAAGTTTTTTGAGAAGGCGGCCTTCGGCAAAATACCAATAAAGTTCATGGACATTGATCTGTCCAAAACATTGGTGAGTAATAAATTTGAAGGCCTGAGATTAGGCTTCGGAGCCTACAGCAACGAAAAACTATTGAAGTTCCTGTCGCTCGGTGGATTTTTTGGCTATGGTCTTAAAGACCATCAATGGAAATATGGCGGAGAATTAATTCTAACCCTTAATAAATACAGGGAATTAGAAATAAGAGGCAGTCACCAAAACACACTCACAGAATCAGGGAAGACGGGGTTGAACTTTTTCAACAAGAGCTACGATTTCAGGAGTTTTTTAGCTGCCCAGATGGACCGAATAGAACAAACTAGTTTCTCTCTTGGCTTCAGAACAATAAAGTATGCTCAGCTTAATTTTTCGTTAAGCCACGTATCGGTTACTCCGCAATACATTTACGAATACCAAACTAGTGATCAACCAAACATCACTGACTATACCTACAGTGATCTTGGTATCAAATTGAGGTATGCATTCCGGGAAAAATTGATCAGTTCAATGAATCAAAGAGTTAGTATGGGGACCAAGTATCCTGTACTGTACTTGAACTACTCGAGAGGCATTAATGACTTTTATGGCAGCCAATTGGATTTCAATAAAATAGAAGCACGAATTGAAAAGTCCTTTCCAATCATAAATCTGGGTGAGACCAACATTCGAGTCGATGGTGGGTTTATAGATGGCGCCATACCCTACGGGCTGCTATTTACAGGCGAGGGAAGTTTTGACAAGGACTTACCCATTTTGATGAAAAACTATTTTCAAACGGTCACACCCTATGAATTTCTGTCTGACCAATATGTTAATGTCCATTTCTCTCACAATTTTGGCTCGTTGTTATTTCAAGTAAAAAAATTTAAACCACATCTAACCTTCCATCAAAATATGGGCTGGGGTACATTATCGACTCCGCAAAATCATACACTGATTGATTTTAAGACGAAAGAAAAAGGATTGTATGAATCAGGATTACAGATTGACAATATACTTAAGCTGAATTATGTAAATCTGGCATATTTAGGATTCGGAGCCGGCCTTTATTACAGATATGGATCGTATTCATACGACAACGCTGCGGATAATTTAGCAGTCAAATTCTCCATGACTTTTACCACGAAGTAACCCCCCTCTAGGCATAGCTATAGCTACGCTCTTCATATCAAGTCAGTCCCTAACTGACTAGGCAAAAGACGATCCATCCACCAATGTCGTCTTCGAGAACCTCCATTGACCGCCAGAGGTAAGGCAGACTGACAAATTCATTCACTTTCAGAAAAAGGATACTCGCCTCTATCCCGTCTAGGTGGCAAGAGGGAGGCGCTTCGAAAGAAGGAGTTAGAATGGAGGAACAAAAGGGTGGACTCTACTTTTGACATGAGATCATCTCTGTAGATTATTTGTAGTCTAGTAGACTAAACTCAATACCAAGGCTATGTGAGACATCAATACTAGCTTCGCCTTCCTTGAACTTGTGTTTTTTGTTCTTACCAAAACCATCATGAAAATTAGACTAAGTCTCTTATTTCTATTATTGGCAGAATTGATCACCGCTCAATCACTTACATTTTCGGGACAAGTGCTTTCAGCTTTTGACAACACTCCAATTCCCTACGCACATGTAGCTATTCAGGACAAACCAATAGGGACAATATCAGACCTAGATGGCTATTTTGAATTAACTGTACCCAAGGAAGAATTAATCAACCATCAATTGATTGTGAGTAGCATTGGATATGAGTCCTTGATATTTGAGACTTCATCCTCCTGGAACAGGACTGTTAAACTGTCACCGCTTATTAATGAATTGGAAGAAGTGGTTATAAGCGGGGATAAAATAGAACTTTCTGCAAAAGCTCTGGTGGAATCAGCCTTGAAGATCGCATCTAAGGTTGACAAAGATCAGTTAATCGAGCTTGATATTGAACAGATAGCACATCACAATGGGATTCTCACCAAATACTATCTTAATAAAGAGGTAGAGCTGAGCAGAAACAATTCTGCTTCCCGAGAATATGAAGTACCCACTGGAAACATTCAATATGTTCATGATGCAGGCTCATTGCCTGTAACGTCATTTATGCTTAGTCCCGAAAAACTCTTAGCGCCTGATATTTGCACAAGACCAAAACTTAAGAAAGCAAAAGGTAAGTACAGTTTCGAATTCACTGACTTAACCACAGTTGGAGGTTTTGAAGTATTCGAAGTGACTGTATTACAGCAATCTGCTTTGGCCACACGATCTGCCTTAGTGAAAAACGACTACAAATTTTTCTTCTCCACCGAGAACCTTGACCTTCTCAAGTTCGAAAGGAAAGAGCAGGTCAGGTTTGAGCAGGGTTATAATGACATTCATACGCTTGAGCATACTATAGCCCATTATGACCCAATCCTAAAAGATGATCCCCTGATTAATATTTCTGTTGAGTTCAACCAGTTTATTACTCGTTACAATCGAAACAAGGAGGAATTGGAATTAGAAAACAAAAGGGAGCTCACATTGGGTCATCGTGAAAATCAATACTTCCCCTATGACACATCCATTGACAGTCAAAAGTATGCTTCGGTCATTGATGCAATTGAAAGAAATTCACGCGACGAAAAATTATATCTATTCATTTTTTGGAATGACTCCTTCAACACAATTTCTGAGAACAGAGAAGAACTTTTTGAGCTCCTCGAAGTTTACCCATTTGATGAGTTAGAAATCGTCTGCCTTGGCAGCACCAATAAAAGAAGCTGGAAAATGCAAGCATCTAACTATCCCTTTTTTAGTCATTATTTTTTAGAGAACCCAAAAGCCTTGCAAAACAATTCTGACGCAAAAGTTCAGTTATTTAAAAAAGAAACACTTTTGGGTTCTGGGGAATCCGTTTCTGAGAGGATTATCAAAACCATTCGGGAAAGTAAAATTTAGTGTTGTTACTGCGCATTTTTATATTCAACCGTAGGTGAATAGAACGCAGAAAGTTAAATTCCAAATAAGAAAAGCAAGCCGCAGAATTAGGCTTAAATATCAGCAAAAAAATTATGAAAAAATCTAGCGCTGTAATCTTGATCTTTCTGTCGCTAAACCTTCCTGGTCAAAATTTTGAATGTTTCGTGCCAGAATACGGTCAGGAGCTGAGCTTAAGCTTGCTCCCAAATAAGAAGGTCTACTTTGTCGGAGAAACACACAATATCGCCTCCAATGACCTGCTTGACTATCAATTCGTTGAACTTCTAAGCAAAAAGTATGGTCTACGCACTATCATCAAGGAAGGCTCATATAGCTACATCTATTTTTTAAATGAATACCTACAGACAGGTAACGAGAACCTTTTGGATACACTATCCAATTCGTTGGGCAGCTTTGAAGAGGAGCAGCGAGCGTTCTTGAAGAGGTTGTACGAGCTGAATTCAATTCAAGTAGAATCAGAAAAAATTGAGATTTACTCAATAGACGCTGAATCGTTTTTCCATATTCCGACTCTTGTACGGTATTGGGAAGTAAAATGGGGTATACCTCCAAATAATGTGGTCTCACAAACGCTAAAAACGCTTGGTTCTTTTAAGTCTTCAGCATTTACTCTTTTTCCAGAACCTAAGGACAAAAAGATCATTGAAAAAATAGTAGCTGAAGTGAAAATATCACTTGATGCTAATGAAAAATTATTTAGAGATTACCTGAACGATGATTTTTTACACCTCAAGATGATAATAGAAAATAATGCCACCAAAAGAAGGAATGAAAAATCTATGGAAGACAACTTTCAACTTCTACATAATTTAATTGGTCGAGATCGATACTATTTCTCGTATGGTAAACTTCATGCACAAAAAAGGAAAGGCTGGCTTGCTGACAGAATAAATAAATCGGAGGATTTCCTCAACTCAGTCGTTTCTGTAAAACCCATATATAAAAATTCAACTTTCTACTGGCGAGGTGATGAACTGGAACTTAACGATTATGAGGAGTTCAACTCGGAGCAGAAGATGAAAATTTCTTCGTTTGAATGTGATGAGTCCTGGATGCTAATTGATTCAAAAGCCATTTCAGATGACAAAGCATTTGATTTTTATATTATAGCTAGCGGACAAAAGGGGGTTACGATAATAGAAAACTAATGCGCTACTCCCCCTCTGAGCGTAGGTTGTAGCTACACTCTTTGTATCTAGTCAATCTCTCATTGACTAGAAAACTCAAGTAAGTGTATTGAAAAAATGGATTTCTCACTGCGTTTCGAAATGACAGGATGGAGAGGGTCAGTTGGTTATTGTGCAATGTATCCCCTCTCTAGGCGTAGCTTCTCCCCCCACCTTGGTTTGTGTTCCTCACGAATCAATTAACTAATTAGAATTTACCGCTCAAATATTTAACAATCTTTTGCTAGTCTCCGAATTCCTGGTGAATTGCCGCGAACACCAAAAAATCCATAATGCAAACTTCCAACATGTTCGTGAGGACACGAACAAAAGGCTATGGCGATTGGCAGAATTGCGCTTGACAAAAAAGCCTGGCATGATGCGGTGGACAATCAGGATCGCCACAATATTACCTGTCACCCACCATTTTGACTGATCGCCCAGGATACTCTTATTTTTTGATGAATCTGAATATCTCAATTTCCAATTTTCCAGAATAAACTTTGAGTAGATAAACTCCTGGATTCAAACCCGTCAAGCTGATTGGTGCTGTTACTACATGAGTTGAGAGGATCTTCCCTGACGGGCTTAGAACCTGCGCCATATTTTCAGGCGAGCCGCCAACTATGTGGATTCTCTCCCCAGCTGGATTCGGGTAGATTTGAAATTCAATCTGACTCCCAATTGATAACGGTGATTCCTCTGCAGTCACAGTGACTGTCCAATTCTGCACGGTTACTGTGTTTGCTGCGGTGACGGTGTATACAACAGGCTCTGAAAAATCCTGGGCTACTCCTTCCGCAGGGGTAATTGTGGCTCCCTCGGAGAGGGTAATTGTTGGAACAAGCGCATTTACTTTCGTTCCTGTGGCTACCTCAATTACCACCGTATGATTTGTAGCATTGATAGTTGCCGGAGCGGTTTGGTCAGCCAGCGTAAAGGTCAAGATGTCTGTTTCGATGCTTGGTGCGACAGTTACGGTTACCTCCCAATCTTGTGTTGTTGCAGCATCTTCAGCTGTTACGGCATAGGTTACGGGACTTGCGAAATTCTGTGCGACCGCAGTAGTAGGAGATGATGTTGCTCCTGCAGATAATGTAATTGTTGGAACAAGCGCACTTACATCGGTTCCAATTGCCACTTCGATTTCTACCGTGTGATTTGTTGCACTGATAGTAGCAGGAGTGGTTTGTTCAGCAAGTACAAAGGTCAGGATGTCTGTTTCGGTGTTTGGCGCAACTGCTACGGTTACATCCCAAACCTGAGTTGTGGCCGCATCGTCAGCGGTTACGGTATAGGTCACTGTACTTGCGAAATTCTGTGCGACAGCACTTGCGGGGGCCGAGGTTGCTCCTGCAGATAGTGTAATTGTTGGAACAAGCGCACTTACATCAGTTCCTGTTGCTACCTCAATTTCTACGGTATGATTTGTTGCATTGATTGTTGCAGGAGCGGTTTGTTCAGCAAGTACAAAGGTCAGGATGTCTGTTTCGGTGTTTGGTAGAATAGTCAGATTAATATCCCAGACCTTTACTGTTTGTGCATCTTCGGCTCTTACAGTATATGATGCAGTGTTTGTGAAATCATTCGTTGTTACACCACTGGTTTGACTGGTGCTTCCTACAACCGCCTCTGCACCTCCTGATAAAGTAAATGTTGCAATGAGTGAGGTAATATCTGTGTCGTAAGGAACATTGATATCGACAGTATTGCCAGTAGCGTTAATTGTTGTCGAACCTGACTGTCCGGGCAATGTGAATGCCAGAATATCTGCTTCAGATCGGGCATTCCTGAAAACGGATAATGAGGAGCTATTGTGATTTACAACTGCGATATCGGCTTTTCCATCACCATTTAGGTCGCCCAATGAAGCAGCGCGAGGGCTTACTCCGGTCGTAAAGCCAACTTCACTTGCAAAAGCGATATTTCCTGGCCCGCTACTTGAATTTTCAAGAAGAGTTATTGAGCCGTCAACCCCTGGGTTGGTTTCATTTGCGGTCACTAGATCTACTTTTCCATCACCATTAAGGTCTCCGATTGAAACTTTTCTCGGTTCAGATCCGACACTAAAATCAGCTTTTGATGCGTACGCGATATTGCCAGAACCTGAACTTGTATTTCTAAGGACAGAGACACCTGTTCCCGAAACAACAAGGTCGATCTTTCCATCATTATCCAGATCGCCAGCAGCAATACTTCTTGGGGAGGCACCTGTGGTGAAGTCTGATTTGGGTGAAAAATCTATGAAACCAGAGCCAGAGCCAATATTTCTGAAGACTGACGCACTTGCTGCGTCGCTGTTCGCAACTGCAAGATCAATTTTTCCATCCCCGTCAAAATCCCCAGTTGAGATTGAAAAGGGCCCTGTTCCAGTAGTAAAATCATCTTTGCTTTCAAAGTTTATCGTGCCAATACCTGGGCTTGCATTTCTAAGAATTGAAATTGTATTGCTGTTGTAGTTTGCCGTAGCAATGTCCATATTTCCATCGCTATCAAAATCTCCCGCGGAGACTGACCATGGACTAAACCCCGTCTCATAATCGATCTTTGAAGCAAAGCTTATGGCTCCAGAACCATCGTCCGTATTTCTGAGGATGGAGACTGTGTTGTTTAGCGTTGAAACAGCCAGATCCATTTTACCGTCTCCATCAAAATCCGAGAGCGATACCGAAACGGGGTTTGTATCGGTTGCAAAATCCACTTTACCAGCATAGGTGATAGCATCAGTGTCGAGACTTGTATTTCTCAGAATGGAAACCGTGTGGCTACTCTGATTGGTCACTACAAGGTCGGGCTTTCCATCTCCGTTCAAATCTGCCATTGCTACGTCGCTTGGACCGAAACCGGTGGTATAGTCTTCTTTTGGAACAAATTCACCTGGACCTATTGAGTTTGCTCCATCATAAGTAACGATGAAAGGGGTTGCAGTGGAAGCAATCAACTCGTTCTTGAGCACTGTGATGAGGTCATATGTTGTTCCCGCAGGGACAGTAACGATGATTTCGGTAGGAGTGGCTGCAGTTACGGAGCCCTCTGCGGCACCAAAGAATACAATATTCTTAGAAGGGTCACTGTCAAAAGCGGCACCTGTGATTGTTACGGAAGTCCCTATTGGGCCACTGGTGGGGGTGAATGAACTTATTGTAGGAGGAGTTCGAACTCCTGAGTTTCTGAATATCGATAACGTACCGCTGGTACGATTTGCAACAGCCAAATCTGGTTTTCCATCCCCGTTGAGATCTCCGCCAACGACCGATACAGGAAAGGTTCCCGTTGTAAAATTTACGCCTGTCTCAAAGCTGATATTGCCAATCTGGCTAGTGTTTTCAAGCAGTGTCAGGTTGCCGCTAATTCTGTTGGCTACTGCGAGATCTACTTTTCCATCTCCATCCAAATCACTCAGAGCCACTGAATATGGCTGATCACCAGTAGCATAATCCATTTTTGGAGCATAGCTGATCGAACTAGGAGCAGAACTCGTGTTCCTTAATACGGAAACATTTCCACCAAGATTGGCCACCGCGAGGTCTATTTTACCATCACCGTCCAGATCACTTGCTGCTATTGAAATTGGTTGACTGCCAGCTGTAACATCCATTTTTGGAGCATAGCTGATCGTGCCACTACCAGGGCTTGTATTTCTAAGAATGGATATAGTGCTGCCCCCAAAATCTGCAACAACTATATCGTTCAAACCGTCAGCATCCAGATCAGCAATTGCGATTCCGTAAGGAGTTGCTGCAACGGCGAGATCTGTTTTGGGCGCATAGCTAATTGATCCAGGGCCTATGCTGGTATTTCTGAGAACAGAAACGGTGCCATCTAATTCACTTGATGCAACAAGGTCTGCTCTTCCGTCTCCATCGAGGTCCCCAATTGAAACATAAACAGGTTTCTGTGCTGTGGTAAAATCTTGTTTTGGTGCATAGCTAATTGTTCCGACAGAAGGACTTGTGTTGAGCAGTACGGAAATAGCATCGCTATTGCGTGCAGCCACTGCTAGATCTGCCTTTCCATCGCCGTCCAAATCTGCAATTGAAATGCTAATTGGATTGGTTGCCGTTGCAAAGTCTTGTTTTGGTGCATAACTAACAGTTCCATCTCCAACGCTTGTATTTCTAAAAACCGACACAGTGCTACTGGCCCAGTTTGCTACAGCCAAGTCTGCTTTTCCATCTCCATCAAGATCTCCGACGGCCACCTGCTCAGGGTTGGTCCCAGTGGTCAAATCGAGTTTGGGGTCAAGTAGGTTTAAGTCAACATCTGCCCCCTTGAAAATCGGAATAAATGGCGCGGATGCAAATGCCTGCAAGCCATTGGAAAGAATGGAGATCGGTTGATGCGAGGCGCCTGTAGGCAAGGTTACTGTGAGTGCCGTAGCTGATGCAGCAACAACCTGAGCCTGAACCGCACCAAATTTTACAATGTTATTTGCCGGTGTTGGATTGAATCCCGTTCCGGTTATAACGACGTTCGTTCCAACCGGACCGCTCGCCGGACTGAAGGAGGTGATCGTTGGAGCCGGTGCGACACTTACGCTGACAGTCCAATCTTGAGTTGCAAGACCGTCCTCTGAATTGATAGTATAAGTTACAGGGCTGGCAAAATTATTGGCAGTGGCTCCGCTCGTTTGACTTGCTGCACTTACTGTAGCATCAGCGCCAACAGATAGTGAAAAGGTTGGTGTTAACGATGAAAGATCTGAACCAAAAATTACTTCAATGTCGACCGTTTGATTTACCGCATTGACTGTTGCATCACTGGTTTGCTCGGGAAGGGTGAATGTAAGAATATCCGTGTCTGGACTTTTTTGTCGGAGAACTGTGACATTAGCGCTATTGTTATTGGCTAATGCCATATCCGGTTTGTTGTCACCGTTAAGGTCGACAATCGCTGCGACTCTGGAAGCCTGCCCTGTACCGAATCCTATCGAGGCAGCAAAGGAAGAAGCATCGATCGTTCCACTTGTACTTGTGTTCCTGAATACGTAGACAATTGAACCTACTTGATTTGGAACTGATAGGTCTAGTTTTCCATCTCCGTCGATATCTCCGATATTGACGGAGTAAGGACCGGGTCCAGCTGCGAAATCCACTTTGGTCTCAAAGGAAGATGCATTGATTACACCCGGTGTACTTGCATTTCTTAAGAGTGATATATTGCCTGTGCCTCTGTTTGGAGCGGCCATATCGATCTTACCATCTCCATCAAAATCTCCAAGCGACATTTGGAAGGACTGAGTACCACCGCTAGTAAAATCTACCTTAGCTGCGAATGAATTGACATCGATTACTCCGGTGGTAACGGTACTTCTTAATACAGATATAGTACCCGCACTATTAGAATAGTTCACACAAGCTATATCGGGCTTCCCATCCCCATCAAGATCTCCAACTGTGACAAAATATGCTGCTCCAGTTGTAAAGTCCACTTTAGTTGCAAAAGAGTTTGCATCAATCTCACCAAAAGTGCTGGTGTTTTTGAATACTGAAACTGAGTTGCTTATTGCGTTCGCTACAGCTAATTCGGGTTTCCCGTCACCGTCCAAATCTGCAATAGTCACAGCTCGTGGTTGGGTACCTGTCGTAAAGTCCACCTTTGCAGCAAAGGAATTGGCATCAAGAGTACCAGTAGTGCTGGTGTTTCTGAATACTGAAACGGTGTTTCCTCCGAGATTGGCAACGGCAATATCAAGTTTCCCATCCCCATCCAGATCACCCAGGCTTACCGAGATAGGAGTTGCTCCTGTGGTAAAATCTTCGGTTGCGAAACTAACATTGCCTCCGGCACTTGTATTATGCAACACCGTCATCGTGCTAGCATTAATGTTGGATGTTACTAGGTCTGGCTTACCGTCACCATCCAGATCTCCGGATGCAATTGGCCAGGAACCGCTTCCAGTTGGAAAATCGACTTTGCTGGCAAAAGTGTTTGCACTAATTGCTGGCCCAGTGAAGGTTACAATAAATGGCTTGGAGGAAGACGCCATTAGTCCATTTGCCAGGACAGTAATGGGCGTGTAAGTGGTTCCCTGAGGAATGGTAATCGTAAGCTCTGTTGCGGCGGCAGCCGTTACTATTGCCTTCACACCACCAACGAATACAGTATTGTTCAGTGGCGTGGTGTCAAAATTTGTACCCGTGATAGTTACGGAGGTTCCGACCGGTCCACTTTCAGGAGTAAATGAAGTTATCGTTGGAGTCTGAGCCAACAGAACATTGGTGAAAAGTAGAAGTACCAACACCAACGTATTCCTCAGGTTCAATTTACGGTTGGGGAGTTGATTAAGAAGTGGCGGGTTTGTTATCGTGATATGCGTATTCATGGTAAACTCAAGTTATTTTTCACTTTGAAGAATCTGTGTGTACTAAAAAACGAAAGAGATGTGACTTCTTCAAGAAGAAGTTTGTGAGTGCTCGAATTAGTTTGTAAACGACATGCAGTTCATGCCATAGTCGAGGCTTAGAGGTTGGAGAATTATTTTTAAGGAATAGTTACCTGATTCTGACGTTTAGGATCAAAGTCGGCGTGGTCGAGGACGCTACTTCCTTACTACTTCAGAGTGATTTCGTCTCCAGTACGAATAGATCCACTCGCTGAAGCAATCACATTAACTCCAAAAACAACTTCACTTCCTTCCTTTCGGTAAGTCGCCAACGTTTTGAGAGGTTCAGCACCTTTCTTTCCTGTCTCCTGATCGATAGTAGTGAACACACATCGCTTACATCCGTGCGTTCCGTAGAAGTTTACATTTCCAATGCTAAAATTTTTCCAACTGTCTTCGGCGTAAGGTTCGGTTCCAGACACGACGATGTTAGGCCGAAAGCGATGCATAGGTAGCGTTACACCCATCCGACCATTCAGATCTTCAAGTGAAGCCTCACTGATTATTAGGTAGGGATAGCCGTCTGCAAAGCTGACATTTTCACTGTTCTTCGCACGATTGGGATTGATTCTTCTGCTGGCAGTTTCGGGCATAAAAACCAGTTTGCAGGAAATTCCAGCAACCTCGGAAATCCAGCGATTGAGTTTCTCTTCGCCTTCCAATGCCTTTACCTGATCATCCCATACGGTAACCTCGGTTTCATTACCAGCTTCGAGAGATAGTGGGATTTGCAGCTCTGCCTGACCAGGGTATGTAGCGATGATATGATCTGAAGCTAACCTTATGCTCACCTGTGAAAGATGCGGATGGGTTCGTTGGGTGATTAGTTGATTTTTTGCATCTACGATCATCCAGCGACGATCGTATTTGAAGCCCCTTTCCAAAACTTCGGCCTCTTGAACTTCGATGCCCTGAAGCGATTTAATTGGGTAGATATACAGACCAGTAACCTTAATCATCAAATTTTCAAATCAAAAAATCTGCAAATCAATTCTTTGTCCAGTTGTCTCGTAACGTTATCGTTCTGTTGAATACCAATTTTTCTGGTGTCGAATCTTCGTCTACGCGGAAGTACCCGATACGTTCAAACTGCATTTGATCACCTATTTGAGCTTTTGCCATGGAGGGCTCCAAAACCGCATTTGTGTTTACAGTCAGCGAATCCGGATTTAAATGATTTTTGAAGTCATCGTCGATCGAATTGAGGTTTTCTGTATTGAATAACCTATCGTACTCCCTAATTTCAGCATTTACTACGTGAGGCACAGATACCCATCCCAGCGTCCCTTTCACCTTCTTTCCACTAGTGTCCTGTCCACTTTTTGTTTCAGGATCATACTCAGCATACAACTCCTCTATTTCACCATTTTCACCTTTTTTGAAGCCTGTGCATTTTATGATGTAGGCAAACTTCAAACGGACTTCTCTGTCAGGGCCAAGTCGGTACCATTTTTTTGGACTTGGTGGATCTTCCATGAAGTCAGATTGATCAACGTAGATCTCCTTCGTGAAAGGCATCTCGCGTGTTCCTGCAGATTCATCGCCTGGGTTGTTGACCGCGGTTAGCATTTCCGTTTTGTCTTCAGGCCAATTTGTTATGATCACTTTCAGTGGATTCATGATTCCAAAGACACGATTGGTTTTTGCGTTCAGGTCTTCTCGGACAGCATGCTCCAATACGGCGATATCTGTAATCCCGTTTCTTCTCGCTACTCCGATCGTATCTGCAAATTTCCGTATCGACTCTGGAGTAAACCCGCGCCGTTTGATTCCCGATATCGTAGGCATGCGAGGGTCATCCCATCCATTTACATGATTTCCCTCAACAAGTTCTCGAAGTGAGCGTTTGCTCACAATCGTGTATCCAAGGTTAAGACGAGCAAACTCGGTCTGTTTTGATGGGAAAATTTCCAACTCTTGTATCAGCCATTCATACAAAGGGCGGTGCACTTCAAACTCAAGCGTACATAATGAATGAGTTATTCCCTCGATCGAATCCGATTGCCCATGCGCAAAATCGTAGGTTGGGTAGATGCACCACCCACTACCAATTCTATGGTGATCCATGTGCTTGATGCGATAAATGATCGGATCACGCATGTGCATGTTGGGCGAGCTTAAATCGATTTTTGCTCTTAACACGCGCTCACCATCTTGATATTCACCCGCCTTCATTTTTTCAAACAACTCCAAATTGTCTTCAGGAGACCTGTCACGGTATGGACTGGGTGTTCCTGGCTGGGTTGGCGTGCCTTTTAACTTGTTAAATTCATCAGCAGGTAAGTCGTCCACATACGCAGATCCCTTCTTGATCAATTTGATGGCCATCTCGTATAATTGATCAAAGTAGTCAGACGCGTAGTACTCTCGGTCATCCCAATCAAACCCAAGCCATTTAATATTTTCCTTGATGGAGTCTACATATTCCGTTTCTTCTTTTTCTGGGTTGGTATCATCAAATCGAAGATTACAAATGCCACCGTATTTCTGAGCTAGCCCAAAGTTGAGGCAAATAGACTTTGCGTGTCCAATGTGCAGGTAGCCGTTTGGTTCTGGTGGAAAGCGGGTGACAACCGAAGCATGCTTGCCGCTTTCCAGATCCTTTTCGACCTTTTGCTCGATAAAATTGAGCGACTCTTTTTTTTCTTCTTCCATGCGATGAATATGAACTGCAAAATTAGCTCAGACCAAAACCCCAAACACTTTTTAGTCTGTGATTTATTACTTTCATAGCATGAATATTAGCAAGCTTTCTATTTCCCTGTTGCTCATCTTATTTTCCCTGTGTGTCTGGTCTCAACAAACACAGTCCAATTCTTACACTCGATATGAGCTGCTGGATCCTTCCTCTCAAAGTTTTCGGATTATTTACGACGTGAGCGCAACTACGGCAGGAGCCACGTTCTATTGGAATACGCTTCGTAGGGGCAGCGAACATACGGTAGAGGAGGTGATCGATCTGTTTTCGGGGAAACCCTTGCAATGGGAGATCGTGCCTGGAGCTGAAGCCAAATTGGCAGGAAATTCACGTGCTAGTGAAGACACCGACTATCTTCAAATAAAACTAGCCCGGCCAGTACCAGAGGGTGGTGAAGCAAGAGTTAGAATTGACAAAACCTATAGAGACCCAGCGAGCTACTATAAGGAGGATGAGGTCATTGTATTTGATCGCTCGCTTGGCATTCGAAGAAATGCGGTTGTTCTACCAGCAGGATATGAATTGATAGAAGCAAATTATCCGTCACAGGTAAACATGGAGTCAGACGGAAGATTGGTTGCGAGTTTCATGAATGAGGGCGTTGAGGGTGTACCCTACAAGGTGAAGGCCAGGAAACTAAGAGGAAAAGGAATTGATGAAGTAAGAAACACGCATCCTTGGCCGGATTACAAGCCTTCACCGCAGGGTCGGGATAAATCGAAAGCAAGACTGAACTATGAACTCATTGAACGTGCTTTTCAGGATCGGGAGATTGTCTATTTTCTACAACAACCAGAAACGGGCTCTTTTCGACTCTATCATGATTACACAGAAAAACGAACTGGTGTCGATAAATATGTCAATATCGTGCGTGCTGGAAGCAAGGCAAGTAATCCGTCGGCATTGGTTCTTGATACAGGGGAAAAGCTGAAGGTCGAGACGCTTCGGGGAGAAGAGATCCGTGAGAAAGGAATAGAGATTGACAACCTAAACGATGACACTGAAATCGTGGTGATTTGGTTTGACCCAGTAAAAGAGGGTGCTACAACACGCCTGCGAATCGAAGAAACGTACACTGACCCGAGCAGGTATCTGCTCTTCAACAATGAACTTGTCTGGGACAGATCCTTTGGGCGAAACCGAAATACAGTGATCCTACCTGATGGCTGGTATTTGACAGTCAATTCAATTCCTGCTAAGATTAGATTGACCGATGACGGGAAAGTTCAACTCGACTATGTAAACCCACGTCCAGATAACATCGATGTTTTTATAAGGGGGAGAAGAAGGTAAAGCTCACCTCGCAACCTGTGCGTAATTGAATGCGTTCGTGTGCTTATGAGGTCATTAACAATTTGATTCCTTTGTTGTTCAATTACGTGAACTGTGCCGACAAGTGAGTAGAACGGAAATGAACGAAGACGGAATTTTCATTTCAGCAAACTTAGTCGTTCTGATAATGTGGGTACTTGCTACTTATTTAGAAATCTGATGTAATTCCTTATCTTGGTAAGTACTTAACCAGTAGCTATGAAAAGATATGCCATTCCATTTGTTGTAGGCTTGATGCTGATAAGTTGCCGTCCGCAACCCCCTAAAAGCGATGGTGGCCAAATTGTTATAGGCACAAGGGATAGTCTCTATTCAGATATCATGGGAGAGCAGCGTGACATTTGGGTGTATGTTCCAGCTTCCTTTTCAGAGGGGAAAACGTATCCTGTTTTGTACTTACTTGATGGCGATGGACATTTCTATTCTGTGATGGGACTGATCAAACAGCTGAGTACTACGAACGGAAACACGGTTGTTCCAGAGATGGTTATTGTGGGAATTCCGAATACGGATCGACTCAGAGACCTAACACCCACACACGTGGGAGATAGTACGAGTACATCTGGGGGAGGAGATAATTTTACCAGCTTTATAGAAAAGGAGCTAATCCCCTATGTTGATAATAAGTATCCAACAACTTCCTATCGAACAATGATTGGTCATTCCCTGGGAGGGCTTATGGCCATAGATGTGTTGATAAGTAAACCAGAGCTTTTTGACAATTACGTCGCAATAGACCCAAGCCTCTGGTGGGACAATCGGAAGATACTGATGGAGGCAAAACTTGCGCTCTCTCAACAAAATTTTGATGAAAAATCGCTGTTCGTTGGTGTTGCTAATACGATGCCCGATGGAATGGACACCACTCAGGTAGTAAGTGACACCGCAAACAATACCAACCATATTCGCAGCATCCTTGATTTTTCAAAGAACGCTTCTTCAATGAAAGAGAATAATCTCAATTTTTCCTGGAGTTATTATGATAATCAAGACCATGGAAGCGTACCCTTGATCACCGAGCATGATGCAATGAAATTCTTGTTTTCATGGTATGAAGCCCCAAGTTGGTCAGTCATTTTGGATCCAGAACTTCGTAAAGAGGATCTTTTGGATCTCATTGTGGGACACTACGATGGAGTGTCAGGTAAGTTCGGAAATAAGATTCTGCCACCAGAGGGGAAAATGAACAATATTGGATATACGCTTATGGGTAGAGGAATGAGTGAGAAATCGTATCTCATCTTCAATCTAAATGTTGAAAACTATCCAGAGAGTGCCAATGTATATGATTCAATGGGAGATTTTTATGTAAACGAATCAGATACTGCAAACGCAATAGAATTTTTTGCAAAAGCTGTTGAGCTTGGGTCTTTACCGTCTAAGGAAAAGCTCGAAAGCATGAAAGCTCCTGCAACGGATTGACCAAAATTATTTCCTACTCATGATGCCTTCGATGGCACCTACGACCATTCGATTTACAGCTTTGAGGGTCACCTGTTCAGGATCTTTTTCTGGAATTGAAGCAAATCCTATCGCCGCTGCCTTTGGATACTTGGCAAAGATCTCTTTAAATAACGCCGCTAGTTCATAACTAGTTGGCCCGTTCTCAGTGGGGTAGTTGTGAAATGGAACCTCTGCAGCATCGAGAATATCAAGATCAATATGCACGTAGATTTTGTCACTAACCTGGCTTAATACCTCCATTTGGTCATGTACATTTTGAGTCAAATTTCGAATGTCTTCTACGCTTATGTTCGAAATTCGAGCCTTGTCCAGCAGATATTGTTCCAGCGGATCAACATCACGTAGTCCGGCAGTTACAATGTGGCTATTTGCTAGAGGAGGATCCAACTTTGAGTCCCTTCTAATTTGGTGAAGCGCGAGTCCGTTTGCAATAGCCAGTGGCATTCCGCCCATCGAGCCACTACGCGTTGTTTCCGGAGTGTTGTAGTCTGCATGAGCATCTAGCCAGAGTATGCTTACTGACGAAACGTCGGTTGAGGTGAGCGACTGCTGTAATCCGCCAAGCATTCCCAAAGAGGATGGACATGTTGCAAGGAAACCAATGGTAAAAAATCCGTCAGCCTCATTTTGCATCACATTTTCTGCCAGGTGGCCATTTGCGTACCCCATTTTTCGCCAGCTCCCATATTCGGTTTTCTCACGATCTGTCAGTTCAGCGTTTGAAACCCGAACGATTGCTCCCATTTCTTTCAGAACATCCTGAATTCCACCATCTGCCATGATATGTGGCCCATCTGTCGCAAGCTTGCTGCTACCTGTAGATGGAGTCTGCACCTGCTTGGCGATCGCAATTCTCATTTTTCCATCTTCGTCAAAATAGTTGCGATTGGATGTGGCATCTTTTTTGACTAGCTGTCCGAATAGGGTGGCCGGAAGCAGAATGAAAACAATAAAATTCAATGAGATTTTCATGACTAATTATTTTGTTGACTTTTTAATTTGTAAACTGCCAATACCCAACATCTACCCAGTGGTTGAATTTGAAACCAACTTCTTTGAGCTGTCCCACTTTGACAAATCCAAGCTTTTCATGAAGGACGATGCTCGCCTGGTTAGGCTGGGCAATTCCTCCAATAATCGCGTGATGCCCTAGGCTTTTTAATTGCTCCAACAAGGTTTTGTATAATTGGCTGCCTATCCCTTTACCAAATTCCTCGTGATGAAGATAGACGGTCGTCTCCACGGTCTTTTCATAAGCAGCGCGTGGCTTCCACTGTGTGGCATAAGTATATCCTGATATTTTTCCATCTAGCTCGAATACAAGCCACGGTAATTGAAATTCCTTTGTTACACGTTCAATTCGTTGCCCCATTTCCTGCGGGGAAACAGGCTCAGTTTCGAAGGTGGAGTGTGAGTTTAGGACATAGTGATTGTAAATGTCACTTATCGCTTTTGAATCACCAGTGGTTGTAGATCGGACCATTGCAAAACAGAGAATTATTGCTAGGCAACTTAGCAATAATCCTCGAATCTGCCTATTTACAAAATTCACTACCTGACGACCTGATAGAGATTCAGCTTGTCAGAAAGGAATTCATCAATTAAGGCAAATAATTTATCTGGCTGATCTTCGATCATAAAGGCATTGGTATCGGTTAGTGTAATGATGGATATTGACTCAGTTGCCGGCTTGGCTCCAAGCCAGCTATTGTGAAAAAACGGTGTCAGGTAGGAAGTTTCAGGTTTATAAAGAAGATCATTGGTGAACGAAGGAAGGACAACCAGCGTCGGAACTGTAAGCTTGGAATATTCAAGACTCAGGTCTGTGCAGTAATATTCGCACAGGTATCGAACCATTGTTGGAATAGGTACAGCAGACATCATATCCCAATGTGTTTTTGACTTCAGGGAATCTTTGGTAAAGCATTTTGAGTGAAAATTTCCATTGTCCCACGTGTCTTTACTAACCGTTTTAAACCATTGTGGACCAAGAAATTTTTCTACGTAAGTCACTCTCTGAGCTAGATTCCTTGGCTCATGTGCAGGATAGTTGCTTGTAAATTTGGCCATACCGCTCATGATGATCATCTGTGAAAAGTCGTCAGGAGTATCAATTGCCATCCGCATGGCAATGACATTGCTGTAGGTGAAGTAGCTAACAAGAATTGGTTTTGAAATGCCTTTTTCGCTCATCAACTTCCGTATTCCATTGATTACTCCATTTGTCCAATTGAGATCTTGGAAGTTTGTTGGATCCTCGGGCATCGGCGGAGCTGGAGTATTTCCAAAGCCTGGAAAAGTGATTGCATATATTTTGTAATTCTCTTGGTACTTATCAATGAAGCCTTGAAAAACGGTCCAGTCAAATCCCCAGCCAGGAAGCAGGATAATGGATTTTTCACCACTTCCAAATTCTTTTACCTCTCCTAATTCACCCCATTTAGCTGGAATGTAGCCGTCAGGATGTTTGAAATTATTGATTTCTTGTGCTTGTGAGCCAACCGCAAAAAGCAACAGCAATAGATTAATTGTCTTTTTCATGAGTCTGTATTTTGACTCAATGTATGCGCCCTTTCTACCTACACGGTATTACTCAATTGATTGAGACCCGATTTTCATGAAGATTTCTATAATTAGTTGGAGTCAGGCCAGTTAGTTTTTTGAAATTTCGCAGAAAAGAGGCTTTGTTAGAGAAGCCGCTGTCAAAAGCGATGTGTAAAATTTTTGCTTCTTGATATTCTTTAGACCTCAAGATCCTTTTTGAATGTTCGATTCGGTGCTGGTTGATGAAGTCGTAGAAGGTCGTGTTCAAACCAACATTTAGCAGCTGTGATAATTGATGCTTGCTAATGTTCAAAAGCCTTCCGAGGTCTTTCGCAGAAACATCCGATTGTAGGTAAGGGCAGTCAGTATTCATCAGCTTTTCAAGGTGGGAACTTAATTCTCTGATTTTGTTTGCACTCATTGAGGAGAATTGATAGTTGGAGATTTGGGCACTATTAAAAATATCTGGACTTATAAATGCGACGTATCCGATAGCGTGTATCAGGACAGTAAGGCAGATCAGATTAACATGAAAGTAGACAGGTGTAATTTCAGGAAATGGCCGAATTATGATGGAAAGAATGAGGCTTAGAAACATGTAGGAAAAGAAGCCAATGGCTGCTTTCTTTAGCCAACTCAATTTTTTCCGATCTCGCGAACCTGAAGGAACTGGATGATTTTTTAGCAATTTGTAGGAAGCAAAGAAAGACCAAAAGGTACCTCCGATGTAGATAAGAAATCCTAGAAAATATATGCTGAAGTCCCAGGAGGCCGTAGTTTCCAGACTCCTCTCGTAGATCGCAATCTTAGTATCTCCACTTAAGCTATAAAATGGAATTAGGATGATCACTTCAAAAAGGAAAGGGAGCAGATGAAACAAGTCTCGAGGTCTTGGCCTGAACTCGGTCGCTAGCATAGCTCTAACATAGGTATAGAAAAGAGGCCCAATCAGGAAAATAATTGGGAGCGTAACAAGGTACAGATGTGGAAGCTGCTTTATGTACCCCGAGGAGTAGATCACGTTTTCAGTGAGGTAAAAAGAGAATAGAAGAATTAGTAGAAAAAGGTATCGGTTGTTGTGAGACCTTTTCTTTAGAATCAGCAACGTTGCTAGAAGCACACCATGGAATGCTGCGAACAGGTATAGGAGCTCAAATATTTTGAGGTTCAGAGACAAAGGCTTCTTCTATTTCTAATAAAAGTAGCACTGATCGTGCTACTTTCAATACGAATTGGAGTGAGAACTGTTTGACTCTTATTTGGTTCGCTTACTCATCCTTCAGTGACTCCACAGGGTTTCTATTTGCTGCTCGTAAGGACTGAAAACTAATTGTAGCTATGGCGATCACTAGTGCAGCAAGTGTGGCAACTGCAAATACCCATAAATCTATAGGTGTTCTATAGGCGAAATCCTCCAGCCACATGTCAACAAAGAGGTAGGCAATAGGTGTTGCGATAAGTATTGCAATCAGAATGAGCTTTGTGAATTCCGTGGAGAAAGCGATGACTAGCTCAGAAACTTTGGCTCCTAGCACTTTTCTTATCCCCAGTTCTTTTGTTCTCTGTTCTGCGGAGAAAGCAGCCAGTCCAAATAGACCCAGGCAGGCAATGATGAGAGCCATTATGGTGAAGAGATTTAGGATTCGGCTCATACGTTGCTCAGACCGAAAGGTGTTTTCAAAGTCTTGATCCATGAAGCTGTACTCGAAAGGAATGGAGGCATCTACTTGAGCCATTTCATTCTGTACATCTTCTATCAGTAGCTGGAGATCGTCTGGATCTTTAATTTTCTCAGAGTTAATTCTCATTGAATAGTAGGACAGACCCCCTCCATAATCCCAAACCCTATCATTTAGCTGATGAATGATCACCAGAGGCAGTATCTCTTGTTTCAAACTGGTGAAATTGAAGTTTTTGACTATACCGATTACTTCAAATTCGTCTTCATCACCTGATGCGAGGGCTAGTTTTTTACCAACCGGAGAATCAGTTTCATAAACTTCTCTTCCACCCCACCCTAAGGTTTTGGTTGCTTCTTCGTTGAGAATTACTTTGTATTTGTCATTCGGGCGAGAGGAGTCAAAATTGCGACCAGCTACAAACTCCAATGCCAAAAGGTCAAGATAATCTTCTTCTGTACGTAGGTTTCGTAATTGAAATACCTCACTCTCGGCACCAGGTGTTTTGTAGCGGTCACCCGAATAGACTCTTGGTGGGATTCCGAAAGATTTTCCAACTTTCGTAAACGCAGGATTTGATGCTAATCTGGTTTTTAACTTCTCCGTATCAAATCCCATCTGTTCGACATTATGAATTTGTAAAATGTTGTCTTTCGCAAACCCTAGGTCAAGGGAAGAAGTATAGCTTAATTGCTTCTGAACAAAGAAGGTGCATACTATAAGTGCGATGGAAATTGTGAACTGAAAAATAACCAGCCCGTTTCGGATGCCTTTCCCTTTGAATCCAGCACTCATTTTTCCTTTCAATGTTTCTATTGGCTTAAATGAGGAGAGGTAAAATGCCGGATAGCTACCTGCAACAATTCCAATTATTAATATGAATGCAATAGTGATCCCGTAGAAAATTGGATTGCTCAGATGTACCAGTAATCCAATTTTTTTGTCTGCTAAGTCATTAAAAGCATCAAGTGAAAAGTAGACAACCAAGAATGCCAGCAGCGTACCAATTGCAGCAAAAAACACAGACTCCAGAACAAACTGATACAGTAGCGCTTTTCTTTCAGATCCCAACACTTTTCTTATCCCTACCTCTTTTGCCCGGTTTGATGACCTGGCGGTAGAAAGGTTCATAAAATTGATAGTGGATAGAATAAGAACAAGCAATCCAATGGCTCCGAAAATTTTCACAAATTGGGGATTACCCGTGGGACCAAACGTGTTGGAAGGTGCTCCTGAAATGTAAATTTCATTGAGAGGTTGGAGATCCAGTCTCCATGGATGCCCTCCCGTAAACTCTTCCACGGTCTGATTGAAGATACGTTCAGTAGTTGGGGCTGCCCATTTTGCCGGGATTGATTGCATTTTGTTGATCAGTGACTCAACATCTACTTCGTGGGTCAGTAATGTGTACGTACTAAATGTATTCCAGATCCACTTCCATCCATGCGCCTGCATCATTTCTGGAAAGCTCTTGACAGAAACCAGCATATCAAACTGAATGTGCGATTTATCAGGAATATCAGCGAGAATGCCCCGAATGATGTACGTAGCCCACGAACCATCCCAGTCCTTTACTTCTATAGCTCTACCAATTGCTTCTCTGGGAGAATAGTCCTGCCCTAGGTACCTTTTTGCAGTTTCATGAGTCAGAAGCATGTTCATTGGTTCGTTAAGGGCTGTTTTTCGATCACCCTCCAGAAGTTCAAAGCTGAAGACCTCGAAGAAATTTTCCTCAGCTGCGTAAAAGCGTTGCTTTTTGAAAACGGAAGCATTTGAGGTTTTTAAACTAGAACGTACCGTCTGAGCACCGAGAGCCATCAGCCTTGTTACTTGTTCAAATTCGGGAATCTCTTCTTTTAAGGCCGTGGCAACGTTGGGGCCGGTAGTGGAAATTTGCTCTGTCCAATTTCCCCAGATATTGGGTTGATTGACTCGGTAGATTCGGTCGCCGTTTTCGTGAAATTGATCATACGTGGATTCATCATAGACATATAGTCCAATTACTACGCACGTGGCGATGCCAATGGTCAAGCCGAGGATATTTAAAACGGTAAATTGTTTTTGTCGAAGCGCATTTCTCCATGCGATCTTGAACATATTGCTGAGCATCATAGTCGAGTTGTTTTGAATGTTGAATTGTCTAAAAGAGGAGAAACCAATCATCAGGTGCAGGGCATCAACCCAATAGAGCATCGAAGCACGAAACTTACTCGTAGCCTCCATCCGCTCTTCATGCATCTCGTGGAGATCACCAAGAAATTCCTCCAGCTGAGACGATGAAATGAATCTCGACACCAGCCATTTTGCGAAGGTTGGAGTCGTTTTTTTGTCCTGGCTTGACATTTACACTCCTGGTTTTAGTTGAGGGATGAATTCCCACATTTTTTGACGCACGTCTTGCGCCGCTCTCAATTGTTGCATGCCTGTTTCGGTGATTGAGAAGAGTCTTTTTCTTCGATCACCTCGCTTTTCGGTATTACCTCCCATTTCAGATTTTAGAAATCCTTTGTCTTGCAAACGATAAAGGGTAATATGGACGGCACCCAACAGAATAGATCTTCCTGAGTGTTTTTCCACTTCTTTTTTTACGGAGATACCGTAAGCTGCATTTTCAAGAATGCAAACTGCCAGTAGTACCAGCTCTTCGAATTCTCCTAGTCCTTTGTTTTTCATTAGTATGTATACAATGTATAATATACAAAATTATAAGAAATAGAATGAATAACCAAAATGGGTTAGTAAAATGCCTCTTTTTGGAGAAAAGACTAGTTCCATAGATGGGTATATTCAGACTCTTTTTGTCGGCTATTGCATTTACAAAGGTCAATCGCCTAAAACGAAAGAAACGTGATAAAAAAGAAGTAGGGAGTGGAGGCTTTAGTCTCTCACTTCTTATCGATACTGGTCGATAATTTTTGCGTCAACCCAGTAGATATCCTGATTACTGGTATAGAAAAGATACTTTCCATCGAGACTGACAAAAGGACAAAGCTCGTGTTTTTCGGAGTTGATGGGCTGCTCCATGTTCTTGGATTTGGACCATGTGCCATCAGCATTTCTAAAGCTTATGTACAAATCACCCCTTCCGAACCCTTCCTTTCGGCCCGCCGAAAAAATGATATACGTTTCGTCTGGGTCAATGAAAACATCCGCCTCGTACCATAAAGTGTTGATTGAGTCACCGAGTTTGACCGCTTCCTGAAATACTCCATCTATGTTTTTTGAGTAATAAATATCAAAGTCATATCCCTTCCGTTCCTCGGGAGCATTTACGTTAGAAGAAAAGTACATCGTTCCATCTTTTGTGAAGGACATGTAGTATTCTTTGTCTGCTGAGTTAATATTTGTTCCTGCATTGATAGGATCGGACCATCCGTTTTCACTTTTTTCAACATACCAGATGTCATGATTGATTTTACTCCCAACACCATCCAAAGCTCTATCAGAAATGAAGTATAGTCGGTTTTCATCGGGTGAAAGAAATGGATCATTGTAGCCGTAGCTTTCATGAACTACAATCGTTTCTGGCTCGGTCCATTCTTTGCCCTTTAGCCGTGAGTATCGAATTTCTGACTTTCCAGAGTTAACTACGCCGTAAAAAAATTCGTCCGCTGTTTGGTTGAAAACCGACCCAAACTCATATTCTCCCTCTTTCGAGATAACTCCTGGTGCAAAGACTTTCGGGACGACTGATGGGGGCACTTGTTTTAGATACTTGAGGCTTTGATCTATTTGCGACTCACAAGCGAACGATATTAGGCATAACAAAACGCCGACTTTGAATTTCATAGGTTTGAATTTAGCGAATGCAGGTATCAAAAATACAATCCTACTCATCTCTAAGCGATAGCACTGGATTAGCCCTCGAGGCCTGGATCGATTTATAGCTGATGGTTAACAATGCAATAGCCAAACTTGTCAAGATGGAAATGATGAACACCATTGGCGTAATCTCAATTCGATACGTGTAATTCTCTAACCAGGAATTCATGGCAAAATATGCAACGGGAGCTGCTACCATGAAAGCAATGATTAGCAGCAGAACCATTTCTTTTGAGAAAATATTCCAGATGCTAATGGCTGACGCTCCCATTACTTTCCTGATTCCGATTTCCTTTGTTTTCTGATTAGACATAAAAGACACCAATCCATACAGTCCCAAACACCCGATGATGATAGCGATTGCAACAATTATTTTGAATACTTCAGAAACTCGCTGTTCCGTGACGTAAAGACTTGCTAGCTGTTCATCATAGAATTCAAAATCGAAGACATGCTCAGGGAAGGTTGCTGTCCAGTCACTCTCTATGTTTTCGAGCAGGTTTTTGATCTCAGAGAAGCCTGTATGGTTGGAATTGAATTTTATTCCAGCCTGGTATATGTTCCATTTCAGATTTGCCAGGATTACATAATCCATTTCACGCTTTAATGAACCAGCATGAAAATCTTCTATCACACCCATAATCGTAAACTCTCGTCCACTTCTACCATACTTGAAACGTTCGCCAAGGGCCTTACTTGGATCATCAAATCCGATGAGCTTGGTGAGCATTCGGTTGACCACCACCCAATCCTGAGGATCACCTGCCTTGTAGTTTTCGCCTGCGATAAGATCCAGCTCATATAGATCCAGATAATCTTCGTCAACATTCTTAAGATTACCGGAAGGATTTTCCTCAACAATCGAAGGATGATAGATCGGATTGTTGACTTTCCAGCTGGCCAATGGACCAGTGGTACTAAAGCTTACCTTGTCAATTTGTGGATGGGAGAGTAAGTTGTTTTTTAGTATAGGGAGCTTCAGGGAGTCACTTTCGGGCAACTTCACAACAATGATCGAGTCATCGTTGAAGCCAAGATCTTTGGTCAGGAAGTAGTCCATTTGCAGATTGAGAATCAAAATACCTATTATCAGTATTTGCGAAATGGCAAATTGGAAAACAACCAAAGCTCTCCTCAGCGAAAGGAACCCTGAAGTCTGACGTGTATTTAACGAGTTTTTAACTGCAAGGATGGGGTTCATCCTTGCAAGAATAAAAGCAGGGTATAACCCAGAAATCAATCCAACCAGCAATACGATTGATGCAACAATCTTCAGCATCTCTACGCCTGCGAATAATCGGAGATTTATTTCATAGCCGAAAATGTTTTCAATTTGACTCGCCAACAATTGTGCTGCCAGCAACCCAACCAACGTGGCGATCAAAGTGATGAGAAAAGTTTCAGTGAGAAATTGGATTATCAATTGCGTTTTATTGCCACCTAGCGATTTTCGAACACCCACTTCTTTGGATCTTTTTACTGCCTGTGCTGTAGCCAGATTGATGAAGTTTATGCAGGCAGTGATGATCATAAAAAGACCAACAATTCCGAGCGCAATCAACTTGTTGTCGCTGACCGTAGCTCCACGATAATTTCTCGTCACAGTCTCGCTGGAGTGCAATTCAGCCAAAGGCTGGAGCTTTAATTCCATCATGCTGGCCATATCTTCTGGTTGGTATTTCATCAAATACCCTTCCAGCTGACTTTCAAGCTCAGCGCTTGACACCCCATTTTCTAATAGTACAAAGCAGTTGGTCTCGCTGTTGTATTCTTGCCAACTTTTTCCTTCATAGAAATATTGGTTTGCCACGTCTTGATCTTGATAATGAAAAATTGCTGTAAATGGAAAATCAGAGGTAGAGGGAAGATCCTCAACAACCGCTGAGACGTATAGAGTTTTTGCATTTTCCAGAATTAGTGAGCGTCCGATCGCCGTGTGGGCATCGTCGGACTTTAGTCCGTAGTATTTTTCTACACTGGAGGTGGTTAGAATGACTTTTCCTTGATCCGACAATGCCGATGATACATCACCAGCTACCCAGTCAAAGTCAAAGAGTTTCAGGAATTGTGGCTCTACAAAGACTATCCCTGCTTTTTCTTGAAATCGCTTTTGGGTACCACTTCCATCTTCGATCGTGATGAGGCCATCCTTATCGTAGTAACTCATTGCTGCTGTGACCCCAAAATCACTTCGAAGCCCTGTAGCCATTGCATGTGGCTGGCCCGCAAAATATATGTTGCCTCCGTCCTGCTCAAATTCACTAACGACCCTATGAATGCTTTGGAAATTCCTGTGATGCTTATCGAAACTAGTCTCGTGATCGACTATTTTGTAAATGACCAGTGCGCAGCCAATACCAAGAGCCAAGCCAAAAATGTTCATCAATGAAAAGGCTTTTTCACGCTTGATGAATCTTAGAGAAGTGACGAAGTAGTTTTTAAACATTCCGTAGTTGTTTATTCGATGAGCACGACCAAGATTTTTGATAGCAAATGGGCGTAAGAAGTTGAACATGTGAAACCAGTAGAAGAATCTTCTTTTCAGTGGAGCAAGGTTTAGCAGCTCTGTATGGTATTCGTGCAGGTCACCAAGAATTTCTTCTTGCAACTCTTCCTTGACAAACCATTTGATGAGTCTATCCGGAAGTTTTGGTGGAAGTAGTTTTTGATCCTGCATTCCTAAAGCTTCATGTTGCCGATTGCTAACTCCGGGATCTTTCCCCACAATGAGACCCTTGCATCACGAGTTTTCTCAAGTATTTTTTTACCCGAAGCAGTGATGGTAAATAATCTTTTTCTTCGGCCCCCTCTGAGCTCTGAGGCTCCTCCCAGATTGGACTCAATAAATCCTTTTTTTTCCAACCTGTTAACTGTTCCGTGCACAGCGCCGATCGTAACCGTGCGATCTGCATGTTCTTTCAGGGCGTGACGTATGACCAGGCCATATGCTTCATCCTTTAGTAATACGATTAGGAGAAGAATTAACTCTTCAAATTCACCTAAATGATCCTTGCCCATTGCTATTTGTTATAGTTATATAACTACTGTACGAAGACAAAATATATTTGTTATATAAAATATAGTAAATATAGAATCACAGGCTACTTTGAGTCAGTCATTCATCTTTCAGGGAGTCGATAGGATTAGCCATTGCCACTTGTGTGCTTTTAAAACTGATGGTTAAGAGAGCAATCAGTAAGGTCGAAATACCTGCTAGCGCAAAAATCCACGACTGCATTTCAACTCGATAGGCAAAGTCCTGTAGCCAGGTTTTCATTAAATAGTATCCAATGGGGAGAGCGATAACCAGAGAGATCAGCACCAGCCTTAGATAATCAATGGAAAGCATGGAGATTATTTGCGTAACGTTGGAGCCAAGTACCTTCCTAATTCCTATTTCTTTTACTCTTTGCTCGGCGGAAAATGTAACCAAGCCAAATAAACCAAGACATGCAACAAGAATAGTGAGCATTGCAAAAATTCGGAGAAGGGTGCCAATATTTTGCTCTTTGAGGTATGTCTGGTTGTACAGTTGATCCAGCAAAGCGTAACTAAATGGCTCATCCAAGTTGAAGTCATTCCACATCTTTTCCATATCAGTGATTAACTGAGGCATATCTGATGTTTTTGCCCTGATGATTAAGCCGGCATCTGAACCAGTCATCATTATTAGTGGCTCGATTGCTTGATGCAGTGGTTTGAAATGAAAATCTTTGATGACACCAATTACGATCATGTTTGCTTTGCCCCCCTCATTGTCAATGGAAGCTTTAATGGTTTTTCCCACTGCATTGTCGCCCAGACCAAAGACTTCAGCAAAGGTTTCATTGACGATTACATTTGATGACTCCGAGCCGTAATTCTCTGAAAAATTTCGCCCTGCCATTATTTTCATATCCATCGTTGGAATGTATTGATCATCGATATAATAGACTGCGGTCCGTCTAAAGTCAGTAGATTCTGGAGAGAGAAAAATGCCAGTCATACTATTATTGGAAGGGCCAGCTGGTATGTATCGCGACCTAGTTACATTCTCTACTTGGGAGTGATTTAGAAGTTGCTCTTTGTAAACGGCTTGATTACCCCCAAGAAGCCAAGAGTCCTTTACTACAACCATCTGGTCTTTGTCATAACCAATGTCCTTTTTTTGAATGAATGACATTTGTTGATCCACAATTATGGTGGCGACAATCAAAACAACCGAAATTGAGAACTGAAAAATTACAAGTCCGCCCCGGATGCCTTTGCCTCTTGCATGTGCAAATTTTGATTTTAGCGCAGCGAGTGGTTTGTAAGAGGACAGAACAAAAGCAGGGTAGATGCCAGCCAGGAGGCTTATAAGTATTCCAAAGAGGACGTAATACAGAGATACTTCGAGGGTCAAAAAATCTGATACTCGAAAGACCCTGTGGGACAGAGTATTGAATAGAGGAAGACTCATCACAACCAGTACGGGAGCTAGCAACATGGCACTTAATGTTGCTAAAGAGGATTCTATCAGAAATTGTGTAATAAGTTGATTCCTGCCCGAACCGAGGACTTTTTTGATGCCAACTTCTTTGGCCCTTTTAGTGGCCGCAGCTGTAGAAAGATTAATGAAATTAACACACGCAACTAGAAGCACGAATAGTGCAATCGCGCTAAAAATGTAAACAGAATTTATGTCACCCCCAGACTCCAATTCGCTTGAATCCGCAAAGTCTGAATACAGATGAACCTTCACCAAAGGTTGGAGAAACAATCCGATTTTATTGCCCTTGCTTTCAAATTCAGCCATGGAGACGCCCATAGCTTGCTGGAGTTGAGGTCCCATATATTTCCTAACAAGTGCAGGAAGTTTCTTTTGAAGATCTTGATAACGGGAACTTTTGTCCAACATCAGATAGCTTGAATAACCGCCCTCCAGCCAAGTGAGCCTTTTGGAATCCTGCAACCCTTCCATTGAACCAAAAAGGTCAAAGTGGAAATGGGAATTTGATGGAACTTCCTCTATGACACCTGTTACTTTATACTGCTGCTTCCATTCTTTAAAATCTAATGTTTTACCAAGGGGATCTTCGTTTCCAAAGTATTTCATGGCCTCCCTTTCGGTGATCACAATTGAGTACGGTTCTTTTAGAGCAGTTCTTGCGTCGCCCTTAAGAAATGGCAGGCTGAAAACACTGAAAAAATTGGGATCGACATACGCAAAACGACTCTCCCTGAATGTATTACTTTGGTACGTAATCTGAGGAATACCTGTCGTTTTGAGTCTTGTCCCCTTTAGTACCTCAGGAAATTCGCGCTGAAAGGCCGCAGCTGCAGCAGCTGGAATCACTGCTTCTTTGATTGCTTCCCCTTGGACCTCCCCTTTTAGTACCACCCGTACTATCTGATCAGCATTTTCATTGTATCTATCATAGCTTAATTCATTGACTACAAATAGCATTATGACCAAACAGGTTGCTATACCTATAGCTAACCCTCCAGTATTGATAGCGAAGAATCCTTTGTGTTTCAAAAGATTGCGCCATCCGATTTTTAGATTATTCTTAAACATGCCATAATTAGTTAGTCTGTAGGTGCCATCCACTGGCTTTATGATACTGGGTCTAAAAAGTTGAAGTACGTCTAATTTGAATTTTCGATCTGCTTTTCTTTTCCCAAACTGCTTTACTCGTTCATCGTAGAGCTCCATCAGGTCTCCCTCGATCGGTTTCTTCAATCGTGGGTGGCAAAACCATCGGAAGAATTTGAGAAATAATTTGGGAGGCCTATTCATACTTAAGGGATTCTACTGGGTTGCGTCGGGATGCTTTTATCGTTTGCGACCCAATCGTGATTAGGCCCAAAGTGAGCAGTAGCAATGAACCCAGGAGGACTGTTCCAAAGCCAAAATCAACACGGTTTGGAAAATTATTAAGCCAAAGTGTGTTAAACAGGAAGCTCAGCGGCGCAGCGATTACGACAGCAATGATTAGTAGTTTTAAAAAACCTCTGGAAAGATTCATAACAATTTTCATTTCCCCTGCACCCAACACTTTTCGGATTCCGATTTCTTTTGTTCTTCTTTCCGTAGTGTAGGTAGCCATCCCAAGTAACCCCAGGCAGGCAATCAGAATGGAGAGGAATGAAATGTAGCCGATTACAGAGACCACATCGTAAATACCCTGATGTGTATTTGCTAGTTCATCGTCATAAAAATCATATTTGAACTCTTGCCCAGGATCAATACTTTTCCATTTTTCCTCCAAATCAGAAACGGTGGTCATTGAATTTGTTCCATCTATTTGAATATTTAGGTATTTGAATGATGCTTGATCGTTTTTCAGAACAAGTGGAGCTATTTCATCTTCACCAATCAGCATTGAGGCTCTGAAGTTCTTCACCACGCCACTAATTTGAAGTGATTGCTTATCATGTTTGGTTTGAAAAATTTTTCCGGTTGATTCTTGTGGACTTTGGAAGCCAAGTTTGGAAACCGCAGACTCATTGATTACTACAAATTTGTTGAGTCCTGCGCTACCGGATACCGGCAATCCTTTTCCTGCAATAATTGAGAGGCTCAGGTTTTCAAGAAAATGCTCGCTGGCGGGTAAGTACTGTAGTTCTAAATATTCCTCTTCTGTTTCAGGATTTACCAAATTAATCTCATTCGTGTTTGGGGTTACGGGGAGGTATTCGCTAGCTGAAATTTTGACTACACCTGGAACGGTGCTAAGCTCATTAAGCACCAGATCGTAGTCGTTGTTTTGCAATTGAACATTGACAATATTTTTCGGATTAAATCCGTATTCATAGTTTATGTAATGTTTGAATTGATTGTAGACCATCATAGAAGTGACAATGAATATCATTGAAAAGACAAGCTGAGAAACATTCAATGCTTTTTTTAGCCCCAGTTTACCCACTGGCATCACCGATCCCGATTTCAGCGAATTCACGGGTTCTCGCTTTGATAGGAAAAGGGCAGGATAAATTCCAGCGAGAATCCCCACCACAAGAGCAAATGCGATAAAGGTTAAATAGATGGGAGCAGAAGCGCTCAGGTCAAAATTGAGATATTGATTTACCCATAGATCCATAAAGGCTTCTTCCAGGAAGAGTAAAATAGAACCTGCCACGAAAAGCGATATCATGACGGTAACCACCGATTCAGTGAGGAACTGATAAATGAGGTTTTTCCTGGTAGCACCCGTCACTTTTCTAATGCCAATTTCTTTCATTCTGGCGAGAGATCGTGCGATTGACAAATTAACATAGTTAAGACATGCCATCACCATAATGACCAAAGCCATTAGCGTGAGAACGTAATAGGGTTCTTGTGGTAACCTGAATGTTGCTTCATTTATCACTATCATCCCAGGAGTGATCCTGTTTATAGATTGACTAGAAAGCATAAATTCCTCAAGGCCATCGATTTCGACATATTTTGTTTTGGATATTTCTTTTAGGGATTTGTCAAGATCACGTTGAGTTACCCCTTCTTTCAAAAGAACGTAGGAGAAAGTAGATAAATAGGAGTCCCACTTTTGAGACACGTCTTCAAGCATATCTGCATTTGATAATGCAGGAAGAGAGGGGGTTGATATAAGGACATCAAATTTTAAATGGGATTTCACCTGGCTCATATCAATAATTCCCACGATTTTATATAGCCCCCAGTCCACAGGCGGCGTTTCCCCTTCAAAACCCTTGATGTTCAGTCCTCTGTCATCAAACTGAACATGCTTTCCAATGGGGTTTTCAGTATTAAAAAGCTGATAAGCTTTTTCTTTCGTCAGTATCATTGTGTTGGCGGCTGATAAAGCTGTTGCCTTGTCGCCATTTATTAGCGGGAAGTCAAAAACTCGGAAAAAAGAATTATCTGTAAAAAGGCCCCGAAGCTCAACTGTTTTCTTGTTATAAGATGCATCTCCCCCCACACCATATCGAATTGATAGTGTTTCATCGAAAATAGGATAGGTTTCTTCTAGGGCAGCATTAAGTGGATAAGCAGTTGTTGCATAGGAGCCACTTCCTTTAAATGGCTTTCCCAGAATTCGATAAATCCTGTCTTTTTTTGCATGAAACTGATCATAACTTTTCTGATCAGCAAGCATGAGAATGATCAACATACAAACAGACATAGCAACCGCTAATCCGAATACGTTGATGAAAGAGAACATCTTGTATTTGAGGATGTTTCTGATCCCCACTTTGAAATAGTTTTTGAACATGCCGTAGTTTGTTAGTCTATAAGTGCCATCTGCTGGCTTGATAATACTTGGTCTGAATAAAAGGAGCACATCTCTAATAAAGATTAGATCCGCTTTTCTCTGTCCTACTTCCTTGGCTCGTTCTTCATGCAGCTCCATAAGATCTCCTTCAATTGGTTTTAATAGTCCCGGATGGCAGAACCATCTGAAGAAGTGGAGGAAGAGTTTGGCAGGCCAGGTCATGTTAGGCTTTTGCAAACTTTACATCCAGTGCTACTCCAGGAATAGCATCCCAGAGAGAGTTTCTTGTCTCCTTGGTGTATTGCATCGCTTGCTTACCGAGGGATGTGATCTTGAAATATCTTTTTGGTCTGCCTGCCCTTTCCTGCGTCGCATCTTTATCGTGAGATGTGAGGTAGTCTTTGTCTTCCAGCCTCTTAAGTGCGGACTGCAGTGCGCCAACACTAACATTTCTCCCAAGCCTGCTCTCGATTTCCTTTTTGATAGATACGCCGTAGGCATTCTCGTAGAGGATTGCTACCGTGAGCATTACCACCTCTTCGAATTCCCCTAACTGAAATTTTTTCATTTGTAAATAATTAATTCCTATTTGTAGTGTTTACGGAGAAAGAAAAATTTGGTTATAAATTCCTATTCGTAGTAATATTTTTTATGAGAACCCACCCCTACCCCTCCAAGGAGGGGAATGACTCTCTCATAAATGATTTTACTTTGAGTTACTAAGTGCTTTTTTGATTTTTTTCCTTGGATGTATTATCAATTAGACCTAATTGATCTTTGGAGAAGGAGCGAATCCCCTCCTTGGAGGGGTAGGGGTGGGTTCTTAATGTTTTTCCAATATGCTCAAATTTTCGTTATCAAGAGAAAGACCATAATTTCAACCCATGAAAGCAGCTTCACTAGCAGAAATCAAGCGAGAACTTAAATCACGTGATCCAGAGGAGGTGATGCAGATGTGCCTTCGACTCGGGCGATTCAAAGTGGACAATAAGGAACTGCTGACCTATTTATTGTTTGAGGCAGAAGATGAGGGAGGGTTTATTCAGTCCATAAAGAATGAGATTGATGATATGTTGGAGGAGGTTAATATCAGCCATCTATATTATGCAAAGAAAGGGCTCAGGAAAATCCAACGTGTACTGAACAAAAATATCCGCTATTCAGGAAACAAGAATACAGAGGTAGAAGCTCGGCTGTACTTCTGTCAAGCGATTAAGCAGTCTGGAATTCCTATCGGAAAAAACACAACCCTGACTAATCTCTTCAATAGAGAGATTCAGCGGATCGAAAAAGCGCTATCCAGCTTGCATGAGGATATCCAGGCTGATTATCAATATGAGATTGATGGGCTTTAGGGTCTACTCATCCTTCAAAGATTCTACTGGATTGGATTTGGCTGCTCGATACGTTTGGATACCGACTGCAAACCAGGTAATGATCAAGGTACCGAGACCAGTGAGTGGAAAAACCCACCACTGCAATTCAACATGATAAGCAAAGTCGGCGAGCCAGTTGTCCGTCATGTACCATGCAACAGGGGTGGCTAGAAGAATCGAAATACCAATGATTTTTGTGAAGTCTTTTGAGAGTATCTTCAACAGATCTTTGATGCTTGCCCCTAGAACTTTCCTGACGCCAATTTCCTTCTTCCTCAATTCTGTGGAATAAATGGAAAGTGCTAGAATTCCAAGCAGGGAAATGAAAATACTTAACCCTGAAAACAGCGAAAATATTATCCCAAGCTGTTTTTCCCTCTGATAGTTTGCCTCCAACACATCATCGACAAACCGAAACACAAAGGGTCGATCAGGTATTAGCTTTTTCCACTTTGCTTCTAACTGGGAAATCGTATTCGCTAAATTTCTGCCTTCGATTTTGATCGCAATGCTGCCAACTCGTCCAAAGAACTTTTCATTGCTTTGGAGAACAAAGGGCTCAATCTCAGTGCGCAAGGATCCATAGTTGAAATCCTTCACTACACCTTTAATAGTAAATGAAATTTCAGTCAGTTGTCCTTCGTCGTGTTCGATCATGATGAGCTTCTTTCCAATAGGATTGACGATGTTCAAGGCTTTGACTGCCCTTTCGTTCAGCACCACAAAAGTAGAGTCGTTTGTTTTCGGTTCAAAGAACGTTCCCATTGCAAGCTCCAACCCCATAGTTTTCAATAAATGATCACCCACCACTCCTCTGCTAATGGTCTGTACTTGCGATGATTCCTTAAGTCGATATTCATCGTTCCAGACTCCTTGAAATCCGGGCATCCAAAGTGTTCCTGCTACTTCTTTTACCTGAGGAATTGCTCTTATTTCATCCCGGTAAGGTTTTGTGAAATTGGGATCCATATGAAAGGTGCCCTCCACGACCAGGAGCTCTTCTGGATTATAACCAAGATCCTTTTCTGACAAAAACTTAATCTGCTTGTACAAAACCCAAGTGCTGGAGATCAGGATAATGGATATCCAGAACTGAAAAATCACCAGGCCGTTTTTAAGCCATTTCCCTTTGGCACTTCCTGCGAAATTCCCTTTTAATACGTTGATCGGCTTAAATGAGGAGAGGATAAAAGCTGGGTAAATACCAGCTATGACGGCAATAAAGATGGCCGTCGAGAAGAGAGTTACTAAGGTGATCCAGTTGAATTCCAGGCTCAGAGATGTGCCGCTGAGCATATTGAAATAGGGAAGAGCTAGGAGTGTGAGGCCAACAGCTATTAGTAAACTCGCGAAACTGATAATTAGTGACTCAGTAAGAAATTGGAACATCAACTGGGTTTTAAATGAGCCCATTACTTTCCTTACACCAACCTCCTTTGCTCGCTCCATGGATCGTGCAGTGGATAAGTTCATGAAATTGATGCATGCAATCACAAAAACTATAATGGCAACCGCTATCAATATTCTAAGTGTAGTAATATTTCCGCCGGCCTTCATTCCCCCAGAAATGTCAGGATCCAAATGAATGCTTGAAATTGGTCGAATGAAGTATCGAAATCCGTTTCCAGCTTCTTTGTACTCTTCCCACGAGACTTTATTGATTCGCTCAATTTCCATTGCTACGTACGTGTCTACCATGTCCGGAAGTTTACTTTCCAGCATTTTAGGGTCTGCGCCTGTTCTCAACTTGAAATAGCACAGTGCTCCCCGTAGGTTGAAGTGATTTTGACTAAACCACCTGATGGAAGTTGATGATAGGATATAGGAAAACTTGATGTGAGAGTTCTCTGGGGCATCCTCGCAAACACCGGTGACAACGGAGCTTCTTCTTCCAATTGAAATAGATTTTCCTAATGGATTGGTTTCTCCGAAGAAACACTTCGCGGTACTTTTGCTTAAAACAACACTATTTGGACTCTTAAGAGCAGAAGTTCTATCTCCACTTAGCATTTTGAAACTAAAAACAGAGAAGAAGCTGCTATCGGCTATTAACACGTTATTCTCCAGAAAACTCACTTTCTGCCCATTTTCATCCACTAATGAGACTATCTGGTTTGAGAATGGACCAGCTACCGCAGTAGCACCTTCTACTTCAGGGTAGTCTTTAGGTACAATTCCCACAAATGAATACGGTATCCGATTGTTGATCTCTGTGTCACCATTGACTGTGCGTTCCTCCAGCATTCGATAGATCCTTTCACCGTCTACGAAAGATTTGTCATACGCGAATTCGTTTTGAACATACTGAGTAATCAGAATACAACTGGCTAGGCCAATAGCTAGTCCCAATGAGTTAATAAGAGTATAACCTTTACGTTTATAGAGATTCCTGAAACCTATTTTGAGATTGTTTTTGAACATCTCACGAAAATAACTATAATTATAGTAATATAACTATATTTATAGTTTCTCATTGCTATTTATACTTTTACTCATCCCTCAAAGAATTAACCGGATTTGCATTTGAAATCTTGAAAGTTCGAGAGAAAACCGTGACAAAAGCAACCACAAGAACGAGCAGGGCAGGTAGCGCAAAAAGCCAAACACTTATGTCAATACGGAATGCGTACTGATTCAACCACTTATCTATCAGGAAGTAAGTCGCAGGCAAAGCAACTAGTGATGATATACCAACCAAAGCCACAAAATCCCTCGATAATAGGGTGATGATTTGACTCACACTCGCTCCAAGTACTTTTCGTATTCCAATTTCTTTGGCACGTTTTGCGACCGTAAAAGAAGCTAATCCGAACAAGCCTAAGCAGGTGATCAAAATAGCGAAGGAACTCAGTATGCTAAATACTTTTTGGAATTGCCGATCTGATTTGTATTGTGTATCGAATCGTTGGTCTAAAAAGAAGAATTCAAAGGGACTGTTGGGAAAGTAGCTGGAATAGATGTCCTTCATGTTTTCCATTTGATCTGCGAGATTTCCAGACGCCAATCGAATGCTCAAGTAATCACCATGCTTTGGACTGTATCTAAATATTATTGGAATGTGTTCAGACTTTACGCCAACCTGATGGAAGTTCTTAACGACCCCAACAATTGTGTTTTCTTTTCCCCAAAATGTGCTTTTCTTATTGATCACTTCGTTTGGGTCAGAAATACCCCAGATTCGAAGTGCCTGTTCATTTATGATTATGGGGTTTTCAAAATTTATTCCACTTCCAAAATTCTCACCTGCTATCATGTCCATTTGCAGTGTAGGAATGAAGCTCGAATCCATGTGGGAGATGAAAAAATTGTTCTTAAGCTCTCTTTGCTGTTCGTCTAAACTTAAGTTGGTGGTACTGCTCATATCTCCTGTGGGTAATCCTGGCACTGTGGAAGAAAGTGCTACTTGCTGGAACTGTACATTACTTAATAGCTCATCTTTAAATGATCCAAAGGACTTCTTTCCACTACCAAACTGTGGGGCATGAACCGTAACAACTTTGCTGATATTCATACCTAAATCCTTCTCTTGCATGAAGCGTAGCTGTTTACTGGCGGTGTAGGTTTGTACCAGTAGAAAAAGTGCAATTGAAAATTGAAAGATCACGAGTCCTTTCCTCAGTAAGACGCCTCGCGTTGAAGTGGAAAATTTTCCTTTTAGGACCGACACCGGTTTGAAAGAGCTTAAAATAAAGGCTGGAAAACTCCCAGACAGCAAGGTACTGATCAGGAGGAGACCAAAGAGTAGATACCACGAAAACGGATCTGAGTGGATAAGCACTGATTCGGGTAGTCCGGCAACCAATTTAAATTCATTGAAGACGACAGCTATGATGATTATGGTAGCAAGACAGGCAAAGAGGTTGATAAGTAATGATTCCATAAAGAATCGCATCCGAAGTTGACCTATAGAGGCCCCCACTACCTTGCGAATTCCGACCTCTTTAGCACGATCCAGAGATTTGGCTGTAGAAAGATTAATGTAATTGACGATTGCTATGACAATGACGAGAAGTGCTACACCGAAAAGAAAGAAGACGATAGTAGCTTCCCCATTTTCCTCTGCTTCATATGATTTGTCAGAATAAAGATGAATGTCCTGTATTCTCTGAGAGATGATCCGTTCGTCTGGAATATGATCCTCTGCTCTGAGATGATCAGATAGATTTGCTAAATTTTCTTTGAAGAGTGGGTAGGTTTCAGGATCGGAAAGTTGCAAGTAGGTAAACGTGTCATTGTTGTTCCAAACATCCCCTCTTTTGTCAAGCTCGCTTTTCATCGAACTGTATGAGAAAAGCATTCCAAATTTCAGGTGAGTATTGGCAGGGCTATCTTCCACGACCCCGACTACTTGCATAGAAGACGCAGGCAGCAATAGGACGGATTCACCGACTACATCTGTCCGACCAAAATATTTCATGGCAGTTGATTTTGTCAGAATAACCTCACTGGGCTGTTTCAAGGCTGTTTTTGCATCGCCATGGATCAGTGGGTAGCCCATAACCTTCAGGAAGGAATGGTCCACAGCATACAGCTTAAGCTCTCTGAAGTGCTTGTCTTCGACTTTAACTACGGTACCGCCGTCTATCCCAAACGCTCGAGCAAAATCTTCAACTTCAGGAAACTCTTCCTTGATCATGGGACCCAGTACGTGATATGTTTCACAATCTTGATCAATAAGCGTCTCGCCATCAAGATAATCGAGCGTAATGCGAACAACTTTGTTCGCCTCAGGGTTATAGTCCTCGTAACTCACCTCAAATTTCACGTAGAAGAGAATCAGTAAGGCTATTACTAAGCCAGCTGTTAAGCCCAGAATGTTGATTGTGGAGTAGAGTTTTTCTCTTCGGATTACTCTGAGCGAGGTTTTTAAATCATTTTTTAGCATACCGTAGTTGTTGAGTTTTTTAGATCCTTCAAATTTTTTGATAATTCCCGGTCGAAAAAGTCTTAGCACGTCCAGCGTGAAAGGCAATCGAGATGGATTTCCATCCTCAATTCTTTTCTGAAATCTTTCAAGCAGATCCCCTTCGATATCTTCCGCATAATCTGGATCGCAGAACCATCTGAAGAACCTAAGAGGCCATCCAGGTGGGTCAATATTTGGACCTTCCAATTTCATTTCAATTTTACCCCCAACCCCCTAAAGGGGACTTGCTGTTTTAAATTTGAATTTGCTTCTCCCTTTAGGGTAGGGATTAAAAGTGAATTCAAATTTTCCGTGCTTGTCAAGCAGGTTAATTTGATTTTTTCAAGGACAGAATCAATATTTTTTTCAACCTCTTCATTGAGAACCTTATGGTTTCAATCCCAAACTCAGTCATTTCATACGCTCTGCCTTCGTCGTATTCTTTTTGTTCAGACGAATCATGCGTTTCACCGTCAATTTCAATGACCAGTCTTATTTTGTGACAATAGAAATCAGCAATGTAAGTGCTGATGGGATGTTGCGCCTTGAACCTCAGTCCAAGTAGCTTATTTCCTTTTAACTCCTCCCACAAAAGACGTTCTTGAAGAGTTAGATTTTTTCTAAGTTGCTTAGCCTTTTCAAAAATGGTGGGACTAGCACCGTAGAACATATTTTTGGTTCTGCTCATTCTCTAATCCCTCTAATATCAAATTGATAGCAAAATTTGAAAACAAATTCAGGCACAGCACTCCAAAGACCCATTCGTTGATCTTTGGTTTCTTGTAGTACCTTTTTGCCACTTGAGGTCAACGTGAAAAAGCGTTTCCTCTTTCCGCCACGCACCTTGGTTGATTCGCCTAGTTCTGAAGAGAGATAACCCTTTTTTTCTAACCGACGCAACACGGTCTGAAGTGCCCCTATGCTCACCCTTCGGGCCAGACGCTTTTCCATCTCTTCAATGATGGAAAACCCGTAGGCTTCGTTGGTTAAAATTGCGACGGTAAGCATCACTACTTCTTCAAATTCTCCTAACTGATGTTTTCCCATAACCTTATTTTTACCTTAAATGTAGTAATAATAAACACTTATACCTTAATTGTAGTTTTAATGTTTCATTAGATCTGATTTTTTCTAATCGGATCAGCTTTATCTAGTCGATGTTTTGAACGGGGCGTTTATCCAAAATCAAAGGCTTTGTGTCTAAAAATCTGACTTTGAAGAAGTCATCGTGTGTAGGATTAAGGAGGTAATTATATTCTGAGGGAATGATTGCACTTGGTACCTTTAGACATAGTTCGCCTTTTTTTATGAACTCATTTCCAAGAAGGACAGTATCGGAAGTATGAGGATAGACATTCCAGTTTTTGGAGAGTTCAGCTATTTCGGAAATTGGTAATTCATCAGGAAAATCTAGTTCCACACAATACAGACGTTGCCCCAACCTGTTTCCTGATAAATTCACCACCGTTTCCAGCGCCGCGAGAGACAAGCTTGCTGACGTGTAGAGCATTCGCACGCCTTTCCCATTCCATCTGCCTCCATAGAGCGTTGCTCCAGTTCCAGATAAATCCCGACTATGTGCTTTTGAAGTAATTCTATGTAAAATCATGCAGTGAGGATTGCACGATTAGGAATATACGCCGTGAGCGATTCTTCCAAGAAGATCATTTATGATAGAAATGCCTGTGTCATTGTTCATGAACTCAATGGGTTTTTTACCGGCGATAGCAATCAAAGGAGCATTTAGCCATTCTCTAAATGTGGCAATATCTCCGAGCACATCTGCTCCATGTTGATAAAGAGAGGCTATTTGCAGGACACGATCACTAACAACAGGACTCAACAAATCTTCGTCTTTGGATTTTTCGATGGTTCTTTTGCTCACTGGCAATAAGGCTGAAAACTCGGTAAGGTTCAGTCCAGTCATTGTTACGATGGAAAGGAAATGCAATTTGGAAATACCTTCATTGGCTTTGTAATACCTTGTAGCAGGGTCATTTAGTATGTTATCCATGTTTTATTATACGAATAATTTCGCTTAAAGATACGAAAATATTCATTATTAAATATGTTGCCTTCCGTACTTTTCCGGTACTAATCACGAGATCGATTTACGGATGAAATTTAGACTACCTAGTTTCGCCTGAAACTATCTCATCTAATATGAAAAATCTAATTGTTCTGTTCGCTTTGGTGCTATTAATTGGTTGTCAACCGAATCAATCAGCTGAAAGCAGTAAGGAAACTTCAACTCAGGCACCAGAAACCAGCCATCATTCAGAAAACATTTCTAAAATATTTGAAGCGCATGGAGGCTTTGACAAGTGGGCCACTATGAAGCAACTCTCTTACATGAAAGGGGGAGAAAGTACCGTCACCAACCTTGTGAATCGGAAAATTCGACTTGAATCGGAAAAGCAGACGATCGGGTTTGATGGCGAAAAGGTATGGGTTGCGCCAGATACCGTTGATGCAAGTCGATCTAGATTTTATCACAACCTCTACTTCTATTTCTACGCCATGCCTTTTGTGGTTGGAGATGCGGGAGCTTTCTACGAAGATGTAGAACCGATGGAAATCAAAGGGTCAACCCACAAGGGAGTAAAAGTCACGTATGGTGAAGGAGTGGGTGACTCTCCAGACGATTTCTATATTATCTGGTTCGACCCTGAAACATACAGAATGGAGTGGCTGATGTATACGGTAACCTACCGTAGTGGGGAAGCAAACGAAAACTATAGACTCATCAAGTACGATCAGTGGGGAGAATTTGAGGGAATAAGCTTACCAACCACCATCCAATGGCATACATATGAAGAAGGTGTGGTTGGAGATGTGAGAAACGAGGTTCTGTTTGAAGATATTAAGTTAACTCAAGAGGCACCTTCTGAGGATCTTTTCGAAATGCCGGAAGGAGCTCAAATTGCTCCGAGACCAGCGGCTGAGTAAAAATTAGAGAGTAGGATTTTCGATATGTGTGTCGTGAAATCCTGCTCTTTTCCATTCTCCATTTTCAATCACCCAGAAATTTGAGATTCTTATCTTTCTTTTGAAGGATTCTCCGTTTTCTTCTCCTTCTGTGAGAAACATACCTGTAACGAAAGCGGAAGTACCATGGATTTCAATCTTTAGGTCTTGCATTTCGTATCTGCTCACTTTTAACTCCCCAGTCTCGATCTGGACTTTGCGTTTCTCCATGTACCCCAGCCAATCTTCTCTGCCAAACGCTTTCCAACTGCCGTTCGTATGAACATAACGTTCCGAAATCATGCGATCAAGCGTTTCAACATCTGCCATCCTAAATGCGAAATTGAAAGTGTGAATCGCCTGCTCGAGCTCCTGTTCGTTTGCGATGTCTTTGTTTTTTGTGCATGAGGCAGCGGTTAGAATAACCAAGAGAGTTAAGCATCGTTTCATCATATCTTTGGGGTTCAGATCACTAATTTATGAGAAATATATACTCTTCCATTATTCTTTTGGTTCTATGTATGGGTGTCGCCTTTGCTCAAAGTGATACAGATTCGCTACTGAATAATTTACCTTCTCACATTCGGCAGATTACACATTTTGGCGAACGAGCTGACTGGTCGCACGACGGCAAGCGGATTCTTTTTCTTGAGAAGACGTTTGGTGATGTTTTCGAAGTTGAGCTTGCAACGGGGATTATCAAGCCGATGACGCACCATTTTTTCCATGAAGGTTTTGTCAGGGCATTGTACCTGTCAAACGGAGATATTTTGCTTTCTGGCTCCCCAACATTCAATTCTGATGACCCGTGGAAAAGTAGGGATGCACGAAACACAGAGCTCTGGGTGCTTAAAAGAGATCTTTCTGGTTCTCCTATCAAGCTTGGGGTGCATTGCAAGGAGGGGCCTGCCGTTTCTCGAAAAAAAATGAAAATTGGTTGGTCGTTGGGCTCTACCATTTATACTGGTGAAATTGATTATGCAACGGGCAAACCAAAACTGAAGAGCTGGCGTCCTCTATTTCAGTCATCACAGATGCCACTTCCTGTAAAGGGATGGGATATTGAAACACAGAATTTTCGTCCCAATGATGAAGACGAATTAATTTTCTACGCTTTCGGTGGAAACTTTGGCTTCCATGCTGAAGTGATGAGCTACAACACAAAGAGTAAAGAATTCACAAACTACTCGAAGAGCAAGGATTCCTACGATGAAGCAGAGGGCACATTTCCCAATGGACTTAGTACATTAATTGAAAGCAATCGCCATCGCCCAAACTACAAGGGCATGAAGGAATTCCTGACACTTGACATCTACAAACTGGAGTTGGATGGATCTGGAGATGTTGAGCGGATCACTTATTTTAATGATAACCCGAATTACAAAGCGTCAAATCCTGTCGTTAGTGATGATGGAAAATTTGTTGCTTTTCAGCATGCACATGCGGATGATCCGGCGGGTGTAGGTCGAGGAATACTGGTTCTTGATATGGATGCCTGGGAAAAACTGAGGAAGAGGTAAGTGGCTAAATTGATTGCTAGATCATCCTTTTTAGTAGGAAAGTCTTTTTCATTTCCTCGCCGTCCCTAATCAGTTTGCATTTTATTCGTACCCCGGTCCTTTTTCGCAGAAGACCAGAAATTTCTGAAAGACGTGAATTTCGAAGATTTCGCTGATTGATTCTTGTTATGATATCACCAACTTCAATTCCAGCGTTTGCAGCAGGGCTTCCCTCTTTTAGAGATATTACTTCTAAGGTGTCTAAGTTTTCACCCTTTGCATTGAGGGTCAGGCCACTCATATCATGCTCGAACGCATCATTGTAACTGCTGGACTTTTCCAAATACATCTTGCTGTTCGTGTAATCAATGATCACATTGAATCGACGTAAGAGCTCACCTCCAATGGTGCCGTACTGTGATCCTCGCTTGATCGACTTATTATATACCCCTTCAAATGGGGACGAGAAGAGGACACTGTCAAAAGAAAATTCTGCAATGGACAGGTTGTCTAGTCTACTTAAATAACCAGAGATCTCACCTCCAATTCCAGTTCCCAGTCGGGTAATGATGCTTTCTGCTGGAATGTATTTCACCGCGGAAGCACTGGTGCTGAAATCTAAAAGTGCTGCATGACTTGCCCCGGTATCAACCATGATGTCCAAAGAATTGGTCTGTTGTTTTCGAGAAATGGAAGTGCTCAGATAAGGCTTTGCATTTTTGATGTTGAGAGGAAGCTCGGTGAACCTCCTTTTGGGTTTGAAAGTTTTCGGATCATGTAAGATGAGTTTCTTGCTGTCGTATTTTATCTCAACCACAAAACGACTGAAAATATCATAGCCGATAATACCATAAATTTCATCACCCATGTTCTCGGAAAGCTTGAGATAGTCTTCCTTCAGCACCAACATATTCATGTTCTTCCCAATGAGCCCACCTGGTAGATAGAAAGTCATCTGGTTTGCGACGTACACTTCTACCGAATCTTGAATCCCTGGACCAGCAATCGTAAGTTCCCGCACGTACTCTGCATCAAGGATGTCTGCAAAAAGTTTCTCTGTAAGTATCGCTGTCTCAACACCTGTATCTAAAATGAATTTCAAGGTGAGAAACCGATTGATCGTGATCGGGATTACGATTAGATTGTTGTACTCTTCAAATTCAATTTCCACTTTTTTGGAACCTTCAGGCATACTGAAGCCAAACTCTTTTTGACCCGATGCGGTAGCACAAATACAGGTGTTTAAGAGTAAAATGAACGCAATCAAGCTGGCGGTAGGATTCCTCATGTAAAAACGTAACATTGATTCTATTGCACTCATTCAAACAACAGGATTGAAATCCAACCCTTATTTTGTCGACAAAAATTTAATCAAATAGATTCTGAATATCCACCTTAGAAAGGCTTTTCACAAAGCTCTCTTCTATGTTGATTAGGTCTGAGGCAAGTTTTTGCTTGTGTTCCTGTAGTTTCAAAATCTTTTCTTCTATCGTATCCTTTGTAATGTACTTATATGCAAAAACACTTTGCTTTTGACCAATTCTGTGTGCGCGGCCAATCGCTTGTGCTTCTACTGCGGGGTTCCACCAGGGGTCTAGAACAAATACGTAATCGGCTTTTGTCAAGTTCAACCCAGTGCCTCCTGCTTTTAGCGAAATAAGGAATATCGAGTACTCATCGTTTGTCTGAAATAAATCTACCTGGCCTTTCCGATCTTTGGTAGAACCGTCCAGGTAGGCAAACTTTAAACCTTGCTTATTAAGATAGTCCGAGACAATTTTTAAATGCTTTACAAACTGACTGAAGATAAGTACTTTGTGGCCCTTAGTCAGCGAACTTTCAATCATGTAGGTGACCTCCTCTAACTTTCCGGAGCTGCCTTCGTAGTCGGGATCGGTCATCTTAGGGTGATTTGCAATCTGGCGCAAGTGACTTAAGCCTTGTAGCAATAAGATATGTGAGCGACCGATTCCATCGGTTTCAATTATATCAAGTATGCGACTCCGAAAAGCGTTCTTTTCCTTCTCGTATACTTCGCGCTGATCCTCCGACATGGTGCAGTACCGGATATTGACGACTTTCTCTGGGAGGTCTTTGGCAACCTGCGACTTATCTCTTCTGAGAATAAACGGCTTAATCAGGACGTTAAGCTTTTTGATTTTTTCAACATCCTTTTTCTTCTCAATTGGCAACAGGTACTCTTTTCTGAAGTATGCTTCATTACCAAGGAGGCCTGGGTTCAAGAAGCGCATCTGTGACCAAATGTCTAATGTGCTATTTTCGATTGGCGTTCCAGTAAGAATCAGCCTTCTTCTAGAATTTAGTTCTCGAACTTTTTTGGAAATGAGTGAGTCAGGATTCTTGATGGCCTGGGATTCATCAAGGATGATGTAGTTGAAATAGAATTCTCCAAGAATTTCGGTATCGATTCTTGTTGTACCATAGCTGGTAAGGACTAGATCGTACTTTCCAAAGTCGGCGCTTTTCTTGTTTCTATTTACTCCCGTATGATTAAGAATTTTCATCTTGGGAGTGAATTTTTTAGCTTCCAACTCCCAGTTGTAAAGGAGGGAGGTAGGCATTACTAGCAAACTCGTAGATCCAGGATTTGTATTTTTCTCATGCTGAAGCAGAGATAGCGCTTGTATGGTTTTTCCCAGCCCCATGTCATCAGCCAAACATCCGCCAAAGTTGTACTCTTCCAGAAAGCGGAGCCAATTGTAACCAGCCAGCTGATATGGCCGTAGTTCCCCCTTGAATGACTCAGGAGTTTCGAATTCTTCGATTTTTTCGAAATCTAGTAACTGCTCTAGCTTTCTTGAGACCGTTACTTTGGCCAAATCGCCCTCCTTTAGTTCACGAACTAGTGATAGGTGGATCTTATCCAGTTTGACACCTCCATTGTCATGATTGGTGAAGGCAAATAGATCTTTGTACCGTATGATCCATGATTCTGGGATAACACCGAACTCTCCGTTGGGTAGTTTGATTTCCGTCTTTTCTTTCAGAATATGTTCTCTGACTACAGAAAAGGGTATTTCGAATTCTCCAAATTTTATCTTCGCTTGAAGGTCAAACCAGTCAACCCCCTCCGTCACTTCGAGGTCCAATGTGGATTCCCCCAGGAAATATTTTTTACCATTCTGAATTTGGTGTAGCTCAAAATTGGCGAGCATCTCTTTTTGATTATTGAGCCAATCGAATGCTTTGGCCTTGGGCAGTGTAAGTCTTGAATTTTTGAGCCTCAGACCACAATCTTCAAGTTTTTGAATAATGCTTTTTTCTTGCTCTGTGTCTCTGCTTACCCGATGGAAAATATACTCCCCGTCATTTTTTTCCATCGACACACTCACCCGATTTAGTCGGTCAGCTTGAAAATTGTAGTTTCCGTAGTTAAAAGATAATTCCAGTAAAACCTTGTCACTTTCTGAGCTGCTTGCCTTCGCATCATCATCAAAGAGAGTGGTTGCCCTAGCCTTATGAACGTCACTCAGCGTAAGCTTGGGCTGAGGGTTTGGCTTCTCTGTCCGGATCTCAAAACCTTTTGCGTAAACGTCGAATTCGGCAATGAGTGGAGCAACAAACTTGCTGTAGTAGGTCTCCTCCATGTCCTTTTGGACGAGTATGAATTTTTTGTTTAGAAAGGGTTTGATCTTTCCCCCACTTACGTTCTTCTCGAACGTGAAAAGTGTATCATTGGCCACCATCCAACCTGGTTCTTTGCAAAGCAGATAACTTCCATTTTGTCTAAACTCAACTTTTTCGTCGTTCAGTTTTATGGTCGGGAAGTAGTGTGTGTTGTCTTCATTTTTTCTGAAATGGAATAAAATCGAAGCCTTGGTTTCAGAAATGCGGATTTTTTTCCAGGCAGGTTCTCCATCCTTTCCCATTTCGTACAGATTCTTACCAGCGATCAGAGCCAAGATCTGCGACCTTCTTCGTTCAACATAACTGTTGATTTCATGTTGCAGTGCCTTGTCTCCGTTTTGTTCGTGATAGGTTGTCAAAAAGAACAGGGCTGGTTTTAGCTTCTTTTTTTGAAAGTAATTTGCTAGATGTTCTTGCTGGATCTCATCCATCAACTTGATTATCTGGTAGTCTGCTTCGTCGAGTTTAGCGTCGAACTCAATGGCATTCTTTGATGAGATATTTTGATGTGAATAGGTAAGGTTTCCTTTGTCGCTTAGCTGGATAGCGAATGACTCAAATAGGAATCCAAGGTACTCATGCTCATAGAGCGAGTAGACAATTTCGAACGGTTCTTCTGGGGAGACTTTCAATGCTTTTGATTAGTAGACAAACTTCGAAAGTAATCAAAAACTACAGCAACCAAGGGTAGTTTCCGTATGATTTTTTTCTACTATTGAAGGGTGTGGGTCGAAAAGGATTTGCTGGCCTTTCTGGCAGGCTGAATCGAAACGAGGAATGTGATAGTTATGGTGATCAAAACAGTGATGATCACATCTGGCCATTCGACATTAACGGGGTAGCTGGGTACCACAGCACTATCCATCCCCATGCTGATGAAGCCGAATTCCTGTTGCAGTAAACTTATGATGAGACCAAGAACAAGGCCGAGTGCAGCACCCGAAAGGGCAATGATTCCGCCCTCGTAAAGAAAAATTCTCTTTATCAAACCAGTGGAGGCCCCATTTGCTATTAAAACGGAAATGTCTTTCTTCTTTTCGATGGCCAACATGGACAGCGAGAAGAAAATGTTTACGGAGGCAATTGCAATTATGGCGGACAGAGTGACCATTAGAAATAATTTCTCGATATTCAATGTCTTGTACAAGTCGCTGTGCAATTCATCGCCAGATCGTACCACGAAATCAGAGCCAAGTAACGCCTGGAGAAGCTCCTTGGTTTCAGAGACTGTCGTCTCAGAAGTGATCTCTACTTCCAACGATGTTCGTTTGTCGCCATAGCGGAACAGGTTTTGGGCAAATTGGAGCGGAACGAAAATAAAATTTTCGTCGTAGTACTTTTCAATTGCGAAGATTCCTCCAGGCAAAATGTTCTTTAGTGTGTATAGTTGCTCGGGGTTGATAACCCCAGGAGCGATGTTTTTGGGATAATAAACCTGGATAGTGTAGAATTCATTTTTGAGATTGATCGACAGGTCGTACTGAATGCCACGACCTACCAGAGCATAGGCAATGCTGTCCCTAACTAGCGAAAATTCCCCGGAGACCACAGCCCCTTTGATCCCGCTATTCTCCTCGAATGAAGAACTGACCCCTTTCAGTTTAACGACTCTTTGTGCTTCTTTATATCTAACCAAAACATTGTCTTCTATTACCTGCGTAATAGCGAGCACACCATCAGCAGCCTCAATTTTAGCCTCTAAATCTTCTGACCATTCGAAACTCTTACCCTCGGAAGCTGTAACAATAATTGCTGGGTCAAAATTTCCATAGAGAGACCGAAGCAGCCCCTCCAGCCCATTGAACACCGATAGTGCGATAATTAAGCTCATGGTGCCAAACGCTACCACGATCATGGATATCAGCGAAATGATGTTGATAAAATTCTTTTTCTTACCAGACAAAAAGTACTTTCGGGCGATGAAAAAAGGGAGATTCATTCGTCTTCAGGCTTGATATCCAGACCATCTATTAAACGGTCGATTTCAGTCGCTTTCTCTTCTGTATCGTCATGAAAGAATGCCAGTTCGGGCACTATTCTTACTTTAGCTCCGATCCTTCTTCCAAGTTTTAATCGCACTTCGCTCTTAAGATTTTCAAGATTTTTGAAGACACGTTCTGCTTCTTTAATCGGAAAGACACTCAAATATGTTCTGGCAAGACTCAGGTCAGGAGAAACAGACACTTCTGTGATGGTGACGAGTGCATTTCCAAAAAAATGCAGCGTGTCTTTCTGAAATATTTCTGCCAGGTCTTTTTTCAATTGATTACCAAACTTTATCTGTCGCTTACTATCCATGTTGCAAATATCCCAAGATATTGACAAATGGGATTTAATGCATTTAGCGTAATTTCGATTTTAGTCTCGGCTAACACTAAATAACAAACGCTTGCTTCGATTTTTTAGAATCAATGACCCGTATAGGCTAATCTTTATTTTCCTGATTCTGATTGGAATTCGATTGGTTCAGGCAACCTTTATTGAAGGTCAGTTCCTATTGGAACTGAAGTGGTTACTGTTGGGAGAATGGTTAGATAAGGGATTTAAAATGTATCGAGAAGCTTACGACTACACGGGTCCATTAGCAGCTATGATCTACAAATATTTGGACTTCCTGTTTGGAAGAAGTCCATTCACGCATCATGTCTTCAGCTCACTTTTTATAATATTCCAGGCAGGGCTTTTCAACAGAATTCTGCTTAAGAATAAGGCGTTTGGCGAGAATAATTATTTGCCAGCATTTTTCTATGTCATTGCCATGTTGAGTATTCCGGATTTCATGGCACTCTCCCCACAACTGATGAGCATGACGTTCATTCTTCAAGCTCTCAGTAGCGTGTTGCGAAGGATTGATAATCAGGCAACAGATCAGCTTTTCCTTAATTCAGGACTTTTTGTGGGGGTTGCAACTATGATTTACTTGCCGAGTTTCATTTTCTTCTTCGTTTTTCTGTTTTCATTGATCATTTTTTCTTCTGCGATCGCTCGAAGGCTTTTGATGTACTTATTCGGGTTTGGCCTAATTATCGGAATGAGTGCTTTGTACTTTTTCTGGCGTGGAGATCTCTGCTTTTTTGCTGAGTTCTTTTTTGCACAGGGGCTGTTCATTGAAGGAGATTTTCTTCTTTCCTTTTGGGAGATGGCTACAATTTCAAGTGTTTTTATTGCAGTATTTGTTGTCACCGTTGGGAAATCACTAACAACAGGCAGGCTTACCAACTTCCAGCAAAGAGTACAGCAGGTAATCTGGTTAATGTTTCTTGGAGGAATTTGCTGCTACTTTCTAACAAACAAAAAAACAGGGATAGAGCTGGTCTTTTTGGTGCCACTTGTAGCCTACTTTCTTACGCATTACTTCATGATGATACGAAAAAGGATTTTCAAGGCAATCATGCCAGGAGTTTTTGTTTTCGGCCTGCTTGGATTTAATGCTTACGCATATTCAAATCTTTTAGACGCCCTAGTTGTTTCGGAGGTCCCAGCACGGGAGGCGAACATTCTGGTTTTGGATGAGAACTTTGGTTACTACCTCAACAAAGAGGCTGGATCACCATGTTTTTCAAGATCGATTTGCCAGCAGGCCTTTGAAGGGTTGGATTACTATGAAGCATCATCGAGCATTTATAAACTGATCGACAGAGCAAATCCTGATTTGATTATTGATGAGCTAGGGGTTGCTCCAGCCATATTTTACAGATTTCCATTGTTGGAAAAGAAATATGCCAAAAGAGATTCAAAAACCTATTACCGTACTAGCAATTGATTTTGTCAACTCTGTTTTGATGTCTGCCTCCTTCAAACTCGGTCAACACAAATAGGTCAACTAGGCTTTCGGCATATTCATAAGCAATGAATCTTGCCGGAATGCAAATGATGTTGGCATTGTTATGCTGTCTTGCCAACGCTGAAAGTTCTGATGTCCAGCATAACGCAGCTCGGATTCCCTGATGCTTATTTGCAGTCATAGCCACACCATTCCCACTTCCGCAGATAAGAATGCCCAATTCATTTTCATTTGAGGTAATGGAATCTGCAAGCGGGTGTACATGATCAGGATAGTCTACGGATCCATCTGATGCTGGGCCAAAATCTGAAATATCGTGACCAGCTGATTTTAGATGCTGAGTGAGCCTTTCTTTATACTGAAATCCAGCATGATCACCTCCAATTGCAATTTTCATATTAACTCAGTTTTTGGGTTAAGAAGAATCTCTGTTTGAGCCATTCTATGTTTTCCGCCTTTCAATTCTTTTCGCAATCAATATACTCATTTGGTACAACAGCATTAATGGCATAGCGATTAATACCTGGCTAAATGGGTCGGGAGGAGTAATCATAGCTCCTAGAATCAAGATGACTATGATCGCATGCTTACGATACTTCTTCATTAGCTGCGAACTAACAAGTCCCGCTTTGGTGAGGAAGTAAACAATTACGGGTAGTTGAAACAGGAGCCCACTCCCAAAGACGATCATTGTAATCGAGCTCACATACGAATTGAGATCAAATCTATTTTCAAGCGATGCGGACACTTCATACGTGGCAAAAAACCGAATTGAAATTGGCGCAATGATGAGGTAGCCAAAGACCACCCCAAGCGTGAATAGAATGCTTACAAAAACGGTCGCCCCTCTAGAGGCATTTCTTTCCTTGAAGTGAAGTCCTGGTTTGATAAATCGCCAAATTTCCCAGAAAAAATAGGGGAAGCCCAGAATCAGTCCTGCCGCAAAGGAAACTGTGATATGAGTCATAAACTGGCCGCCTAGTTTTCTGCTGATTAATTCAAACGGCAGTGAATCCACGCAGAGCGCTGGGGTATTGAACTGTGCAGCGATTTCGCAAAGCTTCCGATAGGTCCAAAAATCAGTTCTCGAGGGACCTAATATTAGGGTATCGATAAAGAGATCTTTTGCAACGAAAGCAATAATACTGAAGGTAATAATTGCAATCAAAGAACGAATAATATGCCATCTTAACTCCTCCAGATGATCCAGGAAGGACATTTCTTGTTCGTCACCAATTTGATCTAGCGGCATAGCTTATTTAAATAGAGGAAATGAACTCATCCATTCATTCACCTCCGTTTTTAATTCAGACATCTTCGCCTCGTCATCCTTACTTGACAGGACCGAATCAACAATATTTGCAATTCTTTTCATGTCGCTTTCCTGTAAGCCTCTAGTGGTTACCGCTGCTGTACCAATACGCATCCCAGAGGTTACGAATGGGCTTCTTTCATCGTATGGAACCATGTTTTTGTTGACGGTAATATCAGCGCTGACCAAGGCATTCTCTGCTTCCTTTCCTGTGAGACCCTTCGACCTTAGATCGATGAGCATCATGTGGTTGTCCGTACCTTTAGAAATTACGTCATATCCTTTTTCTACAAAGCAGTCAGCTAAAATAGCTGCGTTCTTTTTCACTTGCATGATGTACTTCATGTAGTCATCTGATAAAGCCTCTTCAAACGCGATGGCCTTGGCGGCAATAATGTGCTCAAGTGGGCCACCTTGCGTTCCGGGAAATACCCCAGAGTCAAGCAATGCGCTTAGTTTTTTTACGATTCCCTTTGGTGTTGTCAGTCCCCAGGGATTGTCGATGTCATCTCTTACCAGAATCATTCCGCCACGTGGACCACGTAGTGTTTTGTGCGTGGTTGTGGTAATCACATGGCAAAACTCCAACGGATCGCTTAGAAGTCCTCTGGCTATCAAACCTGAAGGATGAGAGATGTCTGCCAGTAGGATAGCGCCAACCTCGTCAGCAATGGACCTGAATCGTTCATAGTCCCAGTCCCTGCTGTACGCTGAAGCGCCACAGATGATCATCTTTGGGGTTTTTTCTTTTGCAACCTGCTCTAACTGATCATAGTCTATCAAGCCGGTTTCTCGCACTACACCATAGAAATTAGGCTTATAGAGTTTTCCAGAAAAATTGACTGCAGAACCATGAGTCAAATGACCTCCATGAGAAAGATCAAATCCCAAAATATCATCGCCAGCATTTAGTAATGCCAACATCACTGCCGCATTGGCTTGTGCGCCGGAGTGGGGCTGGACATTTGCCCATGTAGCACCAAACAGTTCTTTTGCTCGCTCGCGTGCGAGATCCTCTATCTGATCAACAACTTCGCAGCCACCATAATATCTTTTTGCAGGAAGACCTTCAGCGTATTTGTTGGTCAAGACACTTCCAGCGGCTTCCAGTACTTGTGGAGAAGCGATATTTTCGGAAGCGATTAATTCAATTCCGTTGACTTGCCGTTTCTTTTCAGCCTCTATAAGATCAAATACTTTATGGTCTCTCTGCATGGCGCCAAAATTAAGTGAGACAGTTTATATCTTCGCTACACTCTTCGAGTAAATATGGCTAAATCAAAAACCGTCTTTTTTTGCCAAAACTGTGGCAATGAATCCGCTAAATGGGTAGGAAAATGTCCCTCCTGTAACGAATGGAATACCTATGTCGAGGAGGTTGTTTCGAAATCAACATCAACTGGAGCCGCAAGTCGGGACTTTACTTTTGAAAAGTCAAAGCCAGTTAACCTAAAGGAGACGGAAATCACTGAAGCAGATGCAAGAACTTCTTCTGAAATAGGGGAGCTGGATCGCGTGCTGGGAGGTGGAATTGTTGGTGGTTCATTGACTTTGGTGGGGGGAGAGCCAGGGATTGGAAAGTCAACGTTGCTGTTACAAATGGCTCTGAAGCAAAAAGGGAAGGTGCTGTATGTGTCTGGCGAGGAAAGTGTTCAGCAGATCAAGATGCGAGCTGACAGAATTGGAAACACACCCGACCACTGTTTTCTTTATGCCGAGACTGCGCTTTCAGAAGTTTTAAAACAAGCAGATGCTCTTAGTCCCGACATATTGATTGTGGATTCCATACAGACCTTACACTCAGACAGAATTGAAGCTTCAATAGGCTCAATCTCTCAGGTGAAGGAGTGTACAGGTCAGCTGATGAAGTTTGCTAAACAAAGGAATGTTCCCATATTTCTCATTGGTCATGTGAATAAGGATGGAGCGATCGCTGGCCCAAAGGTTTTAGAACATATGGTCGATACAGTGTTACAATTTGAAGGAGATAGGCACCTCTCGTATCGGATCTTGCGAACAGTGAAGAACAGGTTTGGTTCTACATCGGAGCTCGGAATTTTCGAAATGAACACAAAAGGGTTGCGAGAAGTGACGAACCCGTCCGAAGTCTTGATTTCTCCACGCGAAGCAGGATTGAGTGGCATTAGCCTAGGAGCCACTTTAGAAGGCAATCGAACTTTGATATTGGAAACCCAGGGACTGGTGAGCCCATCGAGCTATGGAAACCCTCAAAGAAGCACGACGGGGTACGATTACAAGAGATTGACGATGCTGCTAGCAGTGATGGAAAAACGATTGGGAGTTCGACTAAGTAGCCAAGATGTTTTTTTAAATATAGCTGGAGGAATCAAGGTGCAAGACACGGCCCTGGATTTGTCCATTTGTGCATCCATCTTTTCTTCTTTTGAGGATGCTCCGATTTCGGATGATGTTTGCTTTGCAGGCGAAGTGGGACTTGGAGGAGAGATTCGACCTGTTGGAAGAATTGAGAGCAGGATAAACGAGGCTGAAAAGCTAGGGTTCAAAGAAATCTATATTTCAAAGCATAATCTAAAATCAAAAGATCTTGCCCAATTTAAGATAAGTGTTAAATCCTTTTCAAAGCTGAGCGACCTTTTCCAGCAGATATTTTGAAGTCTAATTAATTTGACCTGCCTGTAAGACTCTTGCGAATAACTTTCTTTTTCTTTTTCTTCCCTGGTCTAATCTTGCTATCCCTCTGGTTGAGGCTCTTTTTGTAGAAAGGTTTTGGCGGGCTTGTCGGGCCAGGAGAATTGGGCAGTATCTTTCTCTTGGGAGTTCCTCCAGTATCTACATCTGGCTTCTTTTGTCTAGGTATTATAGAATAAATTTCATCCCGCTTTTTGTTTTTCACTTTTTTACCAAGGAAAGACCCAGAGTCAATTCCTTTAGGGCCTTCAAGTGTCCCATCGTCATTACTCTTGCCAAATCCTTTGGAATAATTGGTGGCCGATGAGTTTGAAGTAAGACCATTGTCTCTCCCTCTAAATCGGAAATTTATCCCAAACCTAAAATCAATGGCTTTGAAATCTGGCGCAGAAAAATTGATGACTTGGTCGGCAGCCATGTATAGTTGGACTGGTCCTGCATTCACTGCAAAGGCAGCTCCAATATTTATGAACTGCTGTGGCATTTTTAGTGCTGTCCCTGACAAGGTTGCTATCCTGCCAAATTTTCGGGTGATACCTCCACCATATAAAAACTTCAATTGTCCCTGAACTAGGCGAGCTCCAAGGGAAGCATAAAAGTCCATGTTTCTGTCGTAGTGATAGATCCAGCTTCCGTATGCTCGGACTGGAAGCCAGGCCGTATAAGATTCGTTCGTTTCCGTGCGATCAAATTTGTCAAAGAGCGAATCTTCCAAGGCGTCGACAAGATCACCTGCGCCATCAAGGTTTATTCCCGAGTATGTGAATGTAGTGTCGTTGAACGTTTGGGTGACAACATTCGTTTTCCAATTGATGAAACCCAAGTCTAAAATGGACCCTGCGATGGAATAATATCTGTTTAGCTTGTATTCACCACCTAAATCGATCGCGAAACCTGTGTTACCGCTGGAAACTAAATGACTTCCCAGGGATCCTTCATCTCCTTCGTAAATGTCAAGACCAGCCGTACGTAGCTGTGCATTTTCAAGATTGGCATCTATTTGGAAAAAGTCCGCACTTGTTGTAAGATCTGCTTTGGCATTGCCAGGTACACTGGCATTTAGAAAACCCATCAAATATTTAGCTCGAACCCCAAAATCAAGTTGACCATTGATTGAGTAAGCATATCCAATACCAATCTCTCTGTAGTGATTTACAGTTAATCCAACGTTTCCGACTTTTATTTTTTCATCAAGAAACCCATTGCTTCCATTCCAGGTGAAATCAATTAGTTTTTTTGGATACAATACATCAGCCTGTATTCGCTCGTTTGCAAAAACACTTATAAATGCCCCTGCGGGAAGTTTAAGCCCCACATGGAAGAGGTTAATATTTGCTTGAAAACTTGTTATATTTTGATTCTGAAGATTGGTGATCCCTTTATCGATGTCCAGCAGAATACTATTGTCACTTTCTTTGGTGAACAGATCATTGTAGCTCAGTTTATTGTTCACGTGCGCGTGGACCCCTGACAACACAGGGAGGCCGATAAATAATCTTCCTTCAGGAACCCAAGCAGGATTCAATGCCGAATTTTGATAAGTCGTCTTCCCGAGGTGATAGAAGGACATACTGGTTTGTCCCAGTAGTGTGGTGGCGATTAGTAAGGCTAGTATGGTGACGGTGATCTTGTGCATGCTATAGATCGACATTTAGGGTGCCCCTGACTCCAAGTGAAACTTCAAGTCTATAATCTGCAAGGATCTTAACGAAGATATCTCTTGAATTTAGACTAGTAGGAGTGTTGAGCGTCACGGTCATTACAATGAGTGATCCTGTATTCAAAGCTTCAACCCCCGCCGGGCTCAAGGGGATATCCTCTGTGCGTCCATTGGGATCGGTTACTAGCCCATCTATGTTAATGAATGGCGCTTCCAGCACAAAGTTGTCGGTTACCATAAACAGAGATATGCTATCTGCGTCCTGAATGTCAATAGCAAGAATTCCCGAAAAAGGGAACTCATTTCTTGTAACGATTCGCAATGCAGCGGAGTCTAAATCTGAGGTGTCGAACCCATCACCTAAGCTCAGATTGATTGATTGCTCAAGGTTTTCCAACTTGACTTCCATTGGGATTTCAATCTCAATCTTAGCTGCTATCTGGTTTGTAGTTGTAATGAAGTTGATAGCGGTGGTATCTTCTGGATTTGATATTGCAGAAACATCGAATCCCAACCTTCCTGGTGATGTAGCTAGAAGATCTACGATTGAAGAGTTTCCACTATTTATTTCGATCGTGTCTCGCACTGCTGGACCTGGGTTGTTTACATCACCGCTGGCAATCACTGGGATATTATCGATAATATTTCCAGAAAGGAAGCTCTGTGCGCCGCCTTGCCCATCATCACCGAATAATCCCGAAAAGTCAATCCCGATTGGAATTCCAAACGAATTTTCGAAGAAGAATCGCATAGTCGGATTTCCAAAAATGATGCCCTCTTCCCCCATTTCTCTGAAGAACTCAATATTCAAGGTTTCGTTTCCTACTTGCACGGTGTCCTGCCCAAATTTTCCGTAGATAATGGAAAATGTCTGATTTGCAAAAGTGATGTCAAAGGTTAGCGACTCGCCTCCTGTAAACGTCTGTCCAGCTGCGAGTGAAATTGTCCCAGCAAAATCAGTCGTGAACATATTATCTGTTCCTGACAATACGGCCTTATGATTTAGCAGGGATCTGACGGAAGTCGATGTTGTGTTGGTGCCAGTACCGTTTAGCGTTCCGCTAACAACCAGTGGTGCTTCAGTTCCGGTATTAACGAAATTATTTAGCGAGAATGCGTAAGCCAATGTGCCATCTATGTCGGAGGTAATATTCACCGTGACATCTCCTGTAACGTAAAATAGAGAATCAAGCTCATCAGAAGGATCGTCGGGCTCGAAACCGAAATTGAAGTTCTGTGTCAAGGGAACGCTATTAACTCCAGATATTGGGCCCCCTGCGCCAGTCAGATTTACGGTTCCAGGTTTAGAAATATCTTGAATTTGAATGAAGTCGGTATCTGAATTATATCCGATCGAGTCAAAATAAAGTAGCGTAATTAATGAGTCTTCGTCTACTTGGAAGTCCAGCAAACTGTCTTCCTGATTCAGAATAAGATCACGGATGGTATATGCAGCAGTACCAAGTGGAAAGTTGAACGTTCCATGGGCATTGGGCACTTCTATATTATCAAAATCCAGCTCATTTGAATTGCAGCCAGCAACCAAAATCACCGAAAAGGCTATGAACACAAATTTTTTCACCATTACAAGTCTGAGATAAAATTAAGTCTTATTGGATAATAATTTGATTTTTTCGATTAAAGCCCAAAATACCCTGTAGACCACCTGTGTGTAATAGGACTATTTTAAGATTTTTTTCAAATTTATCGTTATTTATCATATCCCAAACGGCAAAAAAGCATTTTCCGGTATAAATTGGATCAAGAGAAACTGAGAATTCTACCTTAAACCAATTAATAAAGTCAATGAGCTGAGGTGTTGTTTTTCCATAGCCGCCGAAATGGAAATCTGTATTTACCTCGTAATTCCTATTCTTAACTTGAAACTGGCTCAACAACTCAATTATTTCTTTGTGCATAAAATCCCCCTTCAAACTGCTTATGCCTAATACATGCTGTGACTCATTTACCCCAGCCAGAACTCCTGAGAGAGTGCCTCCAGTCCCGATTGGAAGTGCGATAAGGTCGAAATGATCTTCTATTTCGGACACCAACTCCATGCAGCCTTTGATAGCAAGTTCATTGGTTCCTCCTTCGGGAAGGATATAGCAGTCTGGATAACTTCGAGCCAGAGAAACAGGATCCTCTCTGTACGCTCGATACGTCTTTCTATCCACAAACTGTAGTTTCATTCCTTTACGGGCAGCGAAGCGCAGGGTCTCATTGCTGTCGACGCGAAGCTCATCACCACGAATGATCCCTATGGTTCTGAAATCAAACTCAACGCCAGCTGCCGCAGTGGCATAAATATGATTACTATAAGCTCCACCTAGGGTTAGGATCGTTTTTTTTCCTTGGTTTTTAGCTTCGGCAAGATTGTATTTTAGCTTTCGCCATTTGTTACCCATGATCTCCTCATGTAGCAAGTCGTCTCGTTTTACGAAAAGTTGAATCTTCTTTTTGTCCAAGATTGGATGTAATAATTCTTGCGTTGGGCTTGGTAGCTTAACCATCGCTTAAATTTACACTCATGTCAGAGGAACTAGAGGATTTGGAAGACGAGCTTTATGAGCACCACAGGATTGTTGTCGATGCTGGTCAGGAGCTTCTGCGCATTGATAAATTTTTGATGGATCGCTTACCCAACGTGACCAGAAACAAAGTACAGAGTGGTATCAAGGATGGTTTCGTAAAGGTCAATAACCTTACCGTCAAGCCAAACTACAAAGTACATCCTGGGGATGATATTTCAGTGGTTTTGCCAGAACCTCCCAGAGACGAGGTTGTAGTGCCAGAGGACATTCCATTGAATATAGTCTTGGAAGATGAACATCTGCTGGTGGTGAATAAACCTGCCGGCATGGTGGTACACCCAGCGTATCAAAATTGGTCTGGCACCCTCGTAAATGCACTTGCCTATCATTTTAAGAATCTTCCAGAAATGAAAGGAAATGATGGAAGACCAGGGTTGGTGCATCGGATTGACAAGGACACGTCTGGCTTACTAGTGGTAGCAAAGACAGAGCAGGCAATGACTGGCTTAGCTAAGCAGTTTTTCGATCATTCCATTGAAAGAACGTACCATGCTATTGTCTGGGGAGTGCCAGAGGAAGAGAAAGGAACGATTGATGTGAATGTTGGCAGAAGTTTAAAAGACAGACGAATCACCGCGTCCTTTCCCAAAGGAGATTTTGGAAAAACTGCCATCACACACTATGAGGTTTTGAGAGATCTCCGCTATGTCTCCGTGTTAAAATGTAATCTGGAGACTGGACGAACACATCAAATAAGAGCGCACATGAAATTTCTGGGACATCCGCTTTTTAATGATGTTACATATGGTGGAGACCAAATCTTAAAGGGCACGATCTTCAGCAAGTACAAGCAGTTTGTTCACAATTGTTTTAAAATGATTCCCAGACAGGCATTACATGCAAAAACGCTAGGGTTTATTCACCCTGTTTCAAAAAAGGAAGTCTTCGTGGATTCCGAACTTCCAGAAGACTTCCAAGGTGTGATTGAAAAATGGGTGAACTACATTGATCACACCGAGTGACCCTCAGTTCTTTTTATTTGCTATTTCCTTCAGGGCCTTCACGGGATCTCTATGATGCGTATCTAACCCAGTCACTTCCAGTTGAATATTTCGATATTCAGCATTTTTTCCAAAGTCTGAGATGATTTCTCTAATGTCAGGGTGTATAAAATAAGAGCGTGAGGCATCAATGAGAACTTTTGAATTGTCGGGGATATGGGAAATTGTTTCCATCATACTAGCCTTACTTAAAAAGGTAAGATTCTCTGCCAATTCAATATACATCTTGCTCGATCCATTTTCTTCCATGTGAGTGAGCGCGTAGGGCTTTTTGGAATTGGAGTATAAAATTTCAAAAACCCCAACAATTAAGCCCATCACAATGCCAATCAAAAGGTCTGTGAAAATAATTCCCAGGATTGTCACTGCAAACGGGATAAATTCCGACCGTCCTGCGGTAAACATTTGTCTGAATAGTGTCGGCTTTGCCAGTTTGAAACCAACTAGAATTAGAATTGCGGCAAGACTCGAAAGCGGAATTAGGTTTAGCACATTTGGAATTAGAATTACAGATGTCAACAGCAAAATTCCATGGAAAATCGCTGACAGCTTCGTGTTTGCACCCGACTGGATGTTGGCAGAAGACCTGACAATAACCTGCGTCACAGGTAAGCCGCCGATCATCCCGGAAAGTGTATTTCCAACACCCTGAGCTAATAACTCCCTGTTGGTCGGAGTTATCCTCTTTTGGCGATCCAGCCGATCCGCTGCCTCCACGCTTAGCAAGGTTTCAAGAGATCCAACTATTGCTATTGTTGCTCCGATTATTAAAACTTTCTTATCAAAAATCACACTAGGGTCAAACAAGGTAAACTGATTGATAAATTCGCTGGTTGAGCCAGCAACGGGTAAATTAACCATGTGTGTCGCATCCAGATAGTAGCTTGTCCCAGTAAATAATTGATTGATCAAAATACCAAGCGTAACAACAACAAGCGGACCCTGGACAACTTGAAAAACTTTGATTTTTTTCATGAAAGGTCGCTCCCATAGAATTAGAATTGAAATCGAAATAAAGAAGATCGTCATCGCACCAAGGTTGATGTGATCCATCATAGTGAATAATTCTGAAAAAGTATTTTCACCATCAGGTTGAAAAAACTCAAGATCTCCCTCTGGGTCAGCGTCGTATCCAAAGGCATGGGGAATCTGCTTAAGAAAAATAATAATACCTATGGCGGACAGCATTCCTTTGATTACGGAGGATGGAAAGTAATATCCGATGATCCCGGCTTTTGCTACCCCAAGAATCATCTGAATGATTCCACTAACGAAGACGGCGGTGAGAAACATAGGGTATGATTCCAGGTCTTGGATAGCAGCAAGAACGATTACGGCCAGACCAGCTGCAGGACCACTAACACCAACCGCAGAGCCACTAAGAGACCCGACAACAATGCCTCCGATGATACCAGATATAATGCCTGCGAACAGAGGAGCTCCAGATGCAAGTGCAATTCCTAAACAAAGAGGGACTGCCACCAGAAAGACAACAAGACTAGATGAAAGGTCAGATTTAATTTTATTAAACATACCTGTTTTATGAAAAGTTCAAACGATTTGAAAAATTTGTGAAGTGGATAGAGCGCTAGTGATGGGGTTAACCTATCTCAGGAGGAGGACTGGACATTTCAATGGCAGGAGAGACCCACCAATGATCGTAGTGAATTGCTAATAGATTGTTGTCGTGTTGTGTATCAAATTTTGATAACAAATTGTTGTGGTTCAATTTGTCAGTCTCTCTTTCATTTTTTGATTCCTTTTCTTCGGAATCAGCATCTGTATCAATTTCAAGCTTAGCCATCTCAACATGAGAGGAAGGTAAAATCACCTGAGAGGCAAAATTTACCATCAGCATGAATATGAAGAGACGCACGAGGATCTTTAATTGCATACAGTGAGCCTTAACAGAAAATGCTGCCAGAATGTTTCACAACGCACATTCTTTTTTTGAGGAGCAGCGACTTAGGTATCGTTAGATAACAATACCTAGCTCTTCTTCTTCATCATCATCTTCCTTTACAAGCGCCCATAGATGTTCTGCTTTGAAAAACTTGGCCATAAATAATCGGATAGGCACCAGCATAGCAATGAAGAGTGGAAACAGAATTCCTGCAGGGGAGGTTTTTAGTACCCACAAAACCACAAAACACAGAAACTGTATGATTGTGAACTGATGGACAACTTTGCTTGGAACTACATTCAGATAGTGAGCTTCTGGATAAAGCTTAGGGTCTTTGAACCAAAGCGTCATTCGCTCGAAGAATTGATTGCCTGCCAATGAAGCCACTCCCATGTAGAGGAAGAGACCAAAGAGTACTGGCATCGGTATCAAGGCGACGTACCCAAGAAAGAAAAGCGAAGTAAGGATTAGGAGATGGACGGTGAGACCTGAAATTCTGTTTTCACGAACACTAGCAATCTCTTCTACTTTCCCATGATCGGTCTTTGCCACCTTCATATCAGCAAGGCTCTTGACGTGATTTAGTGAATGGACTGTGGCAGCAACGATCCAAGGAAGAGCGAACGCAGACCCAACAAGAATTATGACACCAACCACGGCAAGATCAAGATGGTATCCCGGACCCTTTTTTAACTTGTTTTGAGCAGAATTTACAAGTCTGGTTGTGATGTTTTGATCCAGGAATAAAAGAATCGTCGCAAGAAGGGCAGGTCCAGCTGAGGCAAACATTGCCCAAACAGGTATACCAAAAATATCGACAAGCCACGGACGCCCAGAGGTAGTTCCAATTTCATTTGGAACCAATGGTCTAGACAATGTTATATCTGGAAAACTCATGGCCAGGAAAGTCATCGCTATGATGGCAATAGAAGGCCCAAAGTCCGAAATGAATTCCCTTAAAGTTCTTCTTAAGAAGGGTGATTTAGTCATGCCCTTTAGCCATCGGGAAATCATGAATGTACCGATTGCCAGGAGCAGTGTCAGCAAACTAGAGGAGTGAGAGTGATTGACGTCATCTACAACAAATGTGGACCTTACATCTTTGACTGCTTCTACGATGAAAATCACAGATATTAATGCGGCAAAGATTTCGTCTGTGAATCTCGTGAAGTAACGCATCAGGGCACTTGCATCGGTAAAGGCAAGCACAAGCATAAAAATTCCAGACCAAATCCCCACCCAAGCATAAGTAGGCAGGAATGCAATGCCTAGCTGACCAGTCGCCACGTACAGCAAACCGGTAAAAATCACGATCGGCCCTGTTCCTCCAAGTATCGTAAGTGGTTGACCAGAAAAAAGAGCGAATGCTATTCCACCGATGGCCGTGACAACGATCATTTCTGTGATTCCTATCTCATTGCCAGTCATCGTGCCAGTCAAAGCACCAAAAGCAATGGCATTTGCAAGAGCAGCGAAAAACATAAAAATCGTTGTGCCGGCAACTTTTGAGCTGAAGCCGTCCTTAAAATCACTTAGGTAGTGAGGTAGTCTGCGCTTGATGTCTTGTTTGATTCCACCAAACGGTTTGCCTGTCCATTGTAAGCCTTCTTGAGATAAGTGATTAAAGTCGCCCATAATTTTTAGAGTATAGTTGGTTTCTGAGTGTAGAGAGTTGGTTTCTGGTCAACACAATAATAACCAAAAACCTTTGAACTTCTTTGAAGAGTATTATGAATGGATCCAAGAAGACAAAAGCTCATCTAGAAATTCGCGGTTGTTGGCCAGTCGGGGAACTTTGTGTTGCCCACCAATCTTACCCTTCGACTTCATCCAGTTATAAAAAGTACCCTGCTCGACGGCATGTATGATTGGCGAAAGCAAGGCAATATCCTTGTAGCGTTTCGCATCATAATCGGAATTTATTTCTCTTAGTTTTTCGTCAAGAAGTTGTGTGAAGCGATCGAGATCATCAGGTTTTCTAATAAACTCGATGACATACTCGTGTCCTCCTTTGGTTCCTGAGTCTAGGTATTTGGGACCTGCTGTGAAGTTGTCGATCGAGGCATTTGTCCTTCTGCATGCTTCAGCCATTGCTTGCTCTGCATTCTCAATGATCAACTCTTCTCCAAAGGCATTGATGAAGTGCTTCGTACGGCCTGAAATAGTAATTCGAAATGGGTTGACGCTAGTGAATTTTACAGTATCCCCGATCTTGTATCGCCACAGACCAGCATTTGTTGTGATTACCAAGGCGTAGTTTTTTCCAACTTCTACCTGATCGAGACTTAGTACTTTTGGATCGTCATTTTCACTCTCCTCTACCGGAATGAATTCATAGAAAATCCCATAATCAAGCATCAGTAAAAATTCTTTCTTGCCGGTTTGGTCTTGAATTCCGAAGAAACCTTCTGAGGCGTTGTAAGTCTCCATGTACCTCATTTGATTGCTAGGTATTAGCTTTTTGAAGAGCTCCTCGTACGGTGTGAACGAAACTGCCCCATGAAAAAAGACTTCAAGATTTGGCCAAACTTCCAGAATATTGCTCGCATTCTTCTTGATGAGTACTTTCTCAATGAGAATAATCATCCAGGTTGGTACTCCGGAAATATTGGTCACATTTTCTTCCGAGGTGATGTCAACCATGCGGTCGATTTTCTCTTCCCACTCATCCATCAGGGCAATATCTAAGCTGGGAGTCCTGACCATCTGCGCCCACCATGGTAAGTTCTTCAGCAAGACCGCTGAAACATCGCCGTAATAGGATTTGGAATTCTCATCAAATTGGTTGAGTTGATGGCTACCACCGATAACCAATCCTTTACCAGAAAACATTTGCGCTTCCGGATAATTGTTGAAATAGATCGACAGCAGATCTTTTCCACCTTTGTAATGACAATCGTCCAATGCTTCTTGCGATACTGGAATGAATTTACTCCTGGCATTTGTTGTTCCAGATGATTTAGCAAACCACTTGATCTCTGTTGGCCAAAGCACATTTTGCTCACCTTTCATTACGCGATCAATGCACGGAAATAAATCTTCATACGTAACTACGGGGACCTGTTCCTTGAACTGCTCATAATTTGAAATGGAAGAAAATCCGTAAGACTTTCCATATTCGGTACCGGCACCTATTCTTATCAGATTGTCGAAGATGTCATGCTGAACTTCATGTGGGTACTTCATGAAGAGATCGATTTGGTGAATCCTCTTCTTCATCACCCAGGACATTATGGAGTTGAAAAGTGCCACTAAACATTACTATTAAATGGGTTGACTATGGTCAACCCTTCGACCATTTGGCCATCATGCAAATCCTCTGTCAGTAAATAATTACATCTGCTAGCAATGGCACTGCTTAGTATTAAACAGTCCCAAAAAGAGAGCTTTAATATGACCTGCAATTCAATAGCCTTCTGAATTATTTCTTTGTTATTAATCACTAGATCAAAATTATCAAAGTAGCTTAAGAGAGATTTTACCCTTAATGGATCCTTTCCTTTTTTTCTAGTCATAGTAAAATAAAACTCCTGCATTACTTGTGTAGACCAGACTAGCTGACTATCTCGATCATATCGATCTATGATATCCACACACCTGTTCTTTTTTTTGATATCGGATTTACCAAAAGAATAGATCAGAATATTTGTATCGGTAAAAATCTTACCTTTCATAGAGCTCTTCACGACTGATTTTTGCTGTAGTATCTACATACATATCTTCTTCTAGTGCTTCCAGTTTTTCCTTAAATCCTTTTCTATTCTGAGAAATGGTTTTCTTAAGTAAACTCCTCACCATCTCATTTAAGGTCGTCTGATGCTCTCTTGCATAGTTTCTGGATCTCTCTAGTAGATCATCAGGAATCGAAAGTGTTACATTTTTCATATCTACACATATTATGTGTGCAAATATACGAAAAACTACACCTTGCGTTTCAATTCGAAGTGCTGACCTAAATAAACTTTCCTTACCTGCTCGTCATTGGCTAGCTCTTCGGCGGTCCCAGCTTTTAATAGTCGCCCTTCGAACATCAGGTAGGCTCGATCAGTAATGGAGAGCGTTTCGTTCACGTTATGATCTGTAATCAGGATGCCAATGTTTCTGTTTTTTAGCTGTGCTACAATACTTTGAATCTCTTCTACAGCTATAGGGTCTACCCCAGCAAATGGTTCGTCAAGAAGCACAAATTTTGGATCTACAGCGAGAGCGCGCGCAATTTCCGTTCGTCTTCTTTCTCCCCCAGACAGCACTTGCCCGAGATTTTTTCGAACGTGTGTCAAGCTAAATTCTTCCAGAAGAGCTTCAGCTTTTTCTTTTTGTTCCTTCTTAGAAAGTTTTGTCATCTCAAGCACTGCAAGAACATTGTCCTCTACTGAAAGTTTTCTAAACACCGATGCTTCTTGTGCCAGATATCCAATCCCATGTTGAGCTCTCTTAAACATTGGAAGCTCCGTAATATCTTGGTCGTCCAGAAAGATCTTTCCTTCGTTAGGCTTAATCAAGCCAACAATCATGTAGAAAGATGTAGTTTTTCCAGCTCCGTTTGGACCAAGGAGTCCTACGATTTCGCCTTGCTTTACGGTCACAGAAATATCGTTAACAACCTTTTTCTTCTTGTACTTCTTTACTAAATGCTCTGCGCGTAATTCCATGCTTTATAAAAAAAGACTTTATACAATCTGCTCAGGCTTGTTCTGTAAGTCCTGAAAAGTTGTGCAAGTTATGAATCAAATTTAATATCCTGAATGTTGAGTATAAGGGACTTTTGCTGACGAAAATTATTTTCCTCTATGTGATACGCTATTTGAAATGAATTTCCTGGTATCATTTCCTCTGCTTGGTTTGCTAAACCAAACCCTATAAACTCAAACATCTTGTCGTTTCCAATTTCGTGAAGGAAACCTTTTATGTGTGCTTCTTTCATCACCTGAGGTTTCGACTTGACTGTTACATTTTTTGTGCCAAAGACAGGAGCGAGATTTTGAGGCCCAAAAGGTTCCATTTGAGAAAGGATACTGATTGTTTTGAAGTGGACATCGTTAAGCGAGATGTCTGAGTCGATCTTGACCATTGGTATCAGCTGTTCTGGCAAAATTCTTTTAGCTACGACCTGCTCAAATTTGTCTTGAAATGCTTCAACATTTTCGAGAGAAAGGGTCAGGCCAGCTGCGTACTTGTGGCCACCAAATTGCTCAAGTAATTCTGCACATTCGTTAATAGCAGAATGTACGTCAAAACCATCAACAGAGCGAGCAGAACCAGTTGCTTTGCCGTTGGATTCTGTTAGTATGATGGTTGGTCGGTAGTAGTGTTCGATGCAACGCGATGCAACAATGCCAATGACCCCTTTGTGCCAGGATTCTTTGAACAGGACCGTTGACTTTTTTTCAGACGGCATTTCGGCAATCATTTCCAGTGCCTCGTCTGTGATATTTTGGTCAAATTCTCTCCGCTCTTTATTTCGAGTGTTTAGGTTGTCTGCAAATTCAGCAGTTTCATCGCTAGCTCCGATCAGGAGATTAACTGATTCTTTGGCATGAGATAACCGCCCAGCGGCATTTATTCGAGGACCCAAGGAAAAAACCACATTGGAAATATTCAAGGCCGTCTTCTGACCACTCACTTTTATCAGGGACTTGAGTCCTGCTGATGGACTGTGGTTTAGCTTCCGCAAGCCGTAGTAAGCCAATGTTCGGTTTTCAGCGACGATTGGAACCAGATCTGACGCGATGCTTACTACTAGAAGGTCTAAGAACTGAAAAAGTTTCTCTTTTTCTATGGTGTTCTGCTGGCAAAATCCTTCAAGCAGCTTGAACCCAACTCCGCAACCAGATAACTCGTCAAACGGATACGTGCAATCGGTTCGTTTTGGATCTAGGAGTGCGAATGCATCAGGGAGTTCTTTTCCCGGAAGATGATGATCGCAGATAATAAGGTCAATTCCCAATTCTTTAGACTGAATAGCTCTTTCGTTTGCACGAATGCCGCAGTCTAATGCAATGATCAACTGAAACCCATGTTCGCCAGCCCATTGGATTCCTTTCTCTGATATACCATACCCTTCGGAATACCGGTCGGGAATATAAAATTCGATTTGATCCGTGAATTGTTGAAGGAACAGGTACATCAGGCTTACAGATGTGGTGCCATCCACATCGTAGTCTCCGTACAACAGAATTTTTTCCTCTTTAAAAACAGCTTCGCAAAGACGATTAACTGCCTTGTCCATATCCTTCATCAGGAATGGGTCGTGCAATGTTTTTAAACTTGGTCTGAAAAACTCCTTGGCCTGATCAAAAGATTCTATTCCTCTCTGTGCGAGTATTTTGGCTAGTGTTGGGCTTACATTAATGGATTTAGAAAGGTCTTGAATTATTTGCTCATCTGGTTCATCTAGGTAAATCCACTTTTTTTCCACGTGCGGAAGTTAAGTGAAACGTAATTATTCTGTTAATTCACAAAGTGAAAAAAGAAGGGCAAAAAAAAATTTTGTTGATTGGCGGATTAGTTTGCTTTCTGATCTTGATCTTTTTCGCTATTTCCTTTTATAGATTTTATACCATGGATAAGAAATATTGAAGTAGGCATATCATGAATACTAATTATATTAGCTTAAACTAAATAAAGTAGTATATCAATGGAGCAAAAGTATAAAAGCCTTAGTATTTTCGAATTTGCAGAGCGTTTTCCTGATGAGGAT
>Ga0316189_10000121_pt1 | contig 70266 bp, 72 predicted proteins | sample LowCovwburrow_MG_FD_204930 | JGI IMG/M metagenome (GOLD analysis project Ga0316189, IMG submission 204930) | Coastal sediment microbial communities from Maine, United States - Lowes Cove worm burrow | ecosystem: Environmental > Aquatic > Marine > Coastal > Sediment | place: USA: Maine...
GCCCGAAGAAGCACAATTAGTACCGATGGTGATTGAAAAAACACCAGGTGGTGAGCGGGCATTCGACATCTACTCGCGACTTCTTAAAGAGCGGATTATCTTTATCACCGGCGGCATCGAAGACCACATGGCAAACCTTGTGGTAGCACAGCTACTCTTTTTAGAGGCTGAGGACCCAAAGAAAGATATTTCTATCTACTTAAACTCACCAGGAGGAAGTGTGACCGCAGGACTGTCTATCATCGACACCATGCACCACATCAAGCCTGACGTAGGAGTGGTATGCGTTGGTATGGCGGCATCAATGGGATCACTCATTCTTTCACAAGGGGCAAAGGGGAAACGAGCAATCTTACCGAACGCTGAAGTAATGATTCACCAACCAAGTGGGGGTGCATACGGACAGGCTTCAGACATCGACATCACTGCAAAACACATCATTAAAACCCGTGACCGCCTAAACAAAATGCTCGCAAAAGCAACAGGAAAGGATCTTAAACAGATTGAAAAAGATGTTGACCGAGACTTCTTTATGGATGCGACTGAAGCGAAGAAATATGGTTTAGTTGACCAGATTTACAAATAAGAATTTGTTGGTCAACTAAAAGTCGGAGCGTTGTGAGAAGCCCTTTCCGAGGGCGACGAACCGCGAGACCAGGTGAGAACGTATCAAAATACTTTCGTAAGGGGTTGCCAGCTCTACAGAGCGACAACCTGAACAGTTTCTGTAAGGAAAATCGCTGGACAAGAAACTCATTACATCAAAAAGAACGGTACTCCTTGAGTACCGTTCTTTTTAATCGACAAAAAACCTCAATTCTGCTATGTTTGGTGTACTACCACGATAGAACGAACACCAAAAAGACTGAATTATTAATTTACATACATACCTATGCCCCCATTACCGCCGTTGTTTGCAATTGCTGCAGCACTCGCTCTTGGCATAGCTTCTGGATATTACCTTCGATACTTGCACGCAATGTCGAGGAAAACCTCTATTGAACTTACCCTCAAAGAAAGAGAGCTTGAAGCTGAAGAGAAAGCCTTAAAAGTCATTGAGAAAGCTGAGGAGAAAGCTGAAAAAATAGAAGTAGAGGCAAAAACTGAGGCAAAAGAAAAAGAAGATGCTGTTAAGCACAAAGAAAGTCGCCTTGAGAAAAAGGAGGAGCTTCTTGATGATAGGCAAATCGCCCTTGATTCAGAAAGAGAAGCCGTGCGAGAGAAAATCGAGCAAGTAAAAGATATTAAAGTACGTCTTGATGATCGCAAAGGAGAACTCGATATAAAGCTTGAAAAAGTAGCAGGACTCTCTCAAGAAGAAGCCTATCTAAAAGTTACGGAAAAAATGGAGAAAGAGCGAGCAGAAGACTTAAGTGGGCGTATTGCTAAGATTGATCGTGCGGGAGATGAAGCATACGAAATGAAAGCACAAAACTTGCTTCTTTCCGCTATTCACCGCATGGGAAACAACATGAATATTAGTGTTATGACTTCCAACGTGGAAATTCCAAGCGATGACATGAAAGGAAAAGTTATCGGTCGAGAAGGTCGTAACGTACGAACCTTCGAGCGTCTGACTGGAGTTGATGTACTTATTGATGATACCCCTGGATACATCACCCTATCGTCTTTTGACCCCATTCGACGGGAAATTGCTCGGGTTGCGCTTGAGGCACTCATGAAAGATGGGCGTATCCAACCTGCAAAAATTGAGGAGTTGGTAGAGGTGGCACGAAAAGAAACCTCAGCAATGGTCCGCAAGATGGGAGACAAGGCAGCCTTTGAGGCAGGTGTACCAAACTTACATCCAGACCTCTTAACTATCCTTGGTCGCCTCCACTTCCGAACAAGTTACGGGCAAAATGTTTTATGGCACTCAGTAGAAATGGCGCAGATGGCAGGAATTATTGCTGAAGAAGTTGGTGCAAACGTGGATGTAGCACGAGCTGGGGCGCTCCTTCACGATATTGGAAAGACCGTAAGTCACGAGGTGCAAGGAACGCATGTTGAAATAGGTATTCGCATCCTTCAGAAGTTTGAAGTAGACGAACAGGTAATTCTCGCGATGCGTGCTCATCACGAAGAATATCCGTATGAAACACCTGAGTCTATCATCGTACAGGTCACTGACTCGCTGTCAGGGGCTCGTCCTGGCGCACGACGGGACTCTATAGAGAATTACATCAAGCGCTTAACTGAGCTCGAAGCCATCGCCACTGAGCTTGCAGGAGTAGATAAAGCCTTTGCTATTTCTGCAGGACGAGAAATCCGCGTTATAGTAAACCCAGACAAACTTTCTGACTTTGAAAGTAATACTCTGGCGCGGACTATCGCTACTACCATCGAAGCCCAACTTCGCTACCCGGGAGAAATTAAAGTACATGTGATTCGAGAAACGCGAGTAATTAGCTACGCACGTTAATCCGTTACTTAATTCCCCAGATATATAAAACAACGCGCATCTTGCAGGATGCGCGTTGTTTTATCTAATCAGTATATCTACTCTTCTAATTTTGTAGCGACAACAAACGACGTGTAGTTGAACTTTAAATCCTGAATAGACTCTTCCAGGATCTCAAGTCCATAGAGTTCAGCACAACGGCGTGGGGCGATAACTGCAGTGGTGCCTGAAAGAATACCGACACCTAAATCTTCTGCAGCCTTTGCAGTATCGACATACGGGAGAATATCAGCATCTGGCCATGCTCGTTTGAGATACATGCGACACTGCTTCAATGCTTGGTCATGTGAAGATATGGTTGTGATACTTGAGGCTGTGGTTCCTGACTTTACCAAAAGCATATGGTGTACATCGAGTTCAAACATGCGTTCTACAACAAAACGATGTTTTGCCATGGCGTGTACTGCCTCAATTACTATTCCTCCATTACTGTTTTCAATTGGAAACAAACCACGATCAATGTTCCCAGCTTCAAGTTCGGTCAATACATTTTCCGCGCTAATAAGCGGTATCAATTCTCCATTTTCAATATACTGCTGTGCAATATAATCTTCACCTGCCTTCTCGGAAAAACTTCCTCGGGCACCCATAATTCCAATTTTCATACCAACACAATACCATGCACCAGATACACAAGAAAATACTACACCATAGAAAACAATCATTTCTAGACGTTGCAGGTAAATAACCTTGCTATATAATGTTTTACAAGCCATTAGGGCATCGTGTCAGGGTTTTACGCCGACACAAATTGTTTAATCGCCATTAGTTAATATTCAGACAATATGAATAAGGCAGACATCATCAACAAAGTACACGAAGAACTAGGTATCACTAAAGTAGATGCTGAAAAAGCAGTTGAGACAGTAATGGCCTGCGTAGTGGATACACTTGCGACAGGACAGGAAGTATCAATCGCAGGGCTTGGTATCTTCTCAGCTAAAATGCGAAACGCACGAACCGCGCGTAACCCACGGACAGGTGAACCTATCGAAGTACCCGCAATGCGAGTACCTAAGTTCCGAGCTGCTAAAGCTCTTAAGGACGCAGTACGAGGCTAATTAGCCATACTGTAAAAGAAAAAGGCCGTGCTTCTAAAAGTGCGGTCTTTTTTTACACACCTTTTCCTGCACATGTTCATGATGGGTCATGGTATACTACAAAGGTAGCGGAGGTATTACGCTATGTGGAATATACAGAGAGTAATTTCTCTCGCTATTTCCCATCACACAACGCAAAAGAGCCCTCAGCCGGGGCTCTTTTGCTATTTGTGGGATAAGAGACTTGTAAATGCCCTCTTTTCTGATTTACTAAACACAGAGACTCATGATCCATGACAAAATGTTATTGGGCAAACTTCCGGGAGGATAAAATGTTCTTGAAAAAATTATTTCCAGGGTGGAATGCAGCTATAACTCTAACGTTACTGGGAACAGCTGCAGCATGGCTGGTAATCAACGTTGGAGCTGAAGTAGCACTGACCCCTACGTTAGTAGGAGTGTACGTATCAATAGTACTTGTAGCGGACATATTTCTAGAAAAATGGCACGCAGGGAAAACAAAACGTAAAAACCCTATACGAATTTTTACTGCCAGTATTATCTATTTTTTGCTCATACCTTTTGTAACAGCTCTGACCGTCACTATCAAGTCAGTCGATGACAATCTGTTCGCCCACATGATGAGTGCTGTAATGCTTACAATAGGATGTGTAGCAGTAGTTGCTGGGACACTTATAATACTCACTATACTTTATATTATAGTAGGTGCCCGCAATGTGCGGGATCTGTAGTCAAAGGGCCTGAGTAATTCGGGCCTTTTCTATATCCGCCAATCCGCCCCTCTATTATCAATCCGTCAATTTTAATAAAATATCCCTCGGTCGAACGTTATAGGGGTGACTGAGAAATCTTCCATTACATGGACAGTAGACCTTTTGAGGATTTCTGTTCCTAAACTCCAGAAATTCCTCGAAAGCTTTTCGATTCTCGTTACGCTTTGCATGCGCAAAGCTACACCCTGTCCCGCACAACGCAAAACCACCCCGAGCGGTAGTTGTTTGGTGCGGGATAGGGGTGAGAAAGTATTTACATGCTTTCGCAAGGGGTTGCCAAATATTTTCGGAGAAAATAATGACAACCTATACAGTTCCTGTAAGGAATCGGAGCTTACAGCTTCAGTCTACCTTTTGGCTATATTGAATCGCTTCGCTTTCAATCTAGGGCAAAAGCTTTTCGATTCCCCACGAAAGTGCCATTGAGGCACTTTCTTATCTCCGCACCACGACAACAGAAAAGCCACCCGGGGGTGGCTTTTCTGTTGGTGGTGCGGGATAGGGGAATCGAACTCCTGACCTCTGCTTGGAAGGCAGATGTTATACCATTTAACTAATCCCGCATTTACAGACCTCTCTGTAATGTGAGCACGATTTTAGCATGTATCCCCGAGTAATTCCAGTACTTTTTATAATTCCCTCCGTACCTTTGGTATACTTTGTACACTATGCACTTCCTTACCGACATAGTAATCGGAATACTTACAGCCTATCTTGCAATGACCAATACTCTTGCTGATACTATTGCAAATCTACTACCTTCTGAAAATGAAGTAGCAGTAGTTATTCATGATGATTCCCCATCAATAGATCGTGCTCCTACAGGTTTAGGGCGTCTTTCCTCTGCATACCAAGCAATCCCTCAAATTCTTATCGATAACACTGCGTACCAAAATGCGAATGTTCTGGATACTGAAACCAAAATAACGAAGAGTACCCCTATCGAAGCGTTGGTTAACATTTTTTGTACGTACAAGACAGATGACTATATACGCGCAACCACTGGTACAGGTTATTTTATCGATGATGATGGCATTATCCTTACCAACGCACATGTGGCACAATTTTTACTTCTAGAAGACATTGAAGGGTCAACAGAATGTATTATCCGCACAGGCAACCCTGCAGAAGCAGCGTATGAAGCTGATTTGCTATACATCTCACCAGCATGGGTTCAAAAACACGCAGCCCTTATTACGCAAGAGCGTCCACAAGGCACTGGCGAACGGGACTATGCTCTTCTCTACGTCACTTCCGGCCTAAACAACAAACCTATGCCTGGTCACTTCCCTGAACTTGCATTTGATACCTCGCTACTAAGTACAAATACTCTACACAGTGAAGTATTTGCAGCAGGATACCCTGCAGAAAAACTATTTAATGAGAGTGATGGGAATGCAAAACTACTACCTAAACAAAGCTCGACAACCATAGCGGAACTGATGACCTTCAGTTCAGACTATGCCGATATATTTACCATTGAAGGATCTGACATTGGCGAACAAGGTTCCTCAGGTGGGCCTATAGTGAACGCTGAAGGTAATGCTATTGGGCTTATTTCTACCCGTGGTGATGACGAAGCATTTGGTGCCGGGAGCTTGCGTGCAATCACTCTTTCCTACATTGACCGTACCATCCAAGAAGAAACGGGGTTCAGCCTACAACAAAATCTCGGTGGCAATCTTCCTTTTCGAGCACAATTATTTAAAGATACGCTTGTTCCCTTCTTGCGGGATATGCTAGAACGAGAATTATCTGAGTAACAGACATAAAAAAGTGGCAGCCTATTGGCTGCCACTTTTTATGTCTGAAACCTATCCTGCTTTGGTGTAGATGGTCTGCGTCGGGTATGCAAACTCAATACTCAGCTCAGCAAACTTACTCATTAATTCAAAATTAAATCGTTGCTGTTTGTCGAGAAAATCTGCGTACGCTGGCGAATCCACGTAAAATACTACATCAAACAGAAGTGCAGAATCTGCAAAGGTCGTAAAATGTACTCGATCGAGGCGCGCTCCCTCAATAGCCTCAAAGATACGTTCAACAATACCAGTTACCATTTTTACTTTATCGTGTGGTGTTTCATACGTGATACCAAATTGCATTGCGGTACGTCGTTCTTTCATTTTTTTGAAGTTTTGTACACGTGCAGTAGTAAGTTCAGTATTGCTCACCACCAGCTCTTCACCTTGTAACGTACGGATACGCGTTGTTTTGATACCAATACGCTCCACAGTCCCAGAGTCAGCCCCAAGTATGATGTAATCTCCAATTCTAAATGGTTTATCGAGATAGATAGAAAATGAGGCAAATAAATCAGACAAAACTCCCTGAAGAGCAAATGCAATAGCAATACCTCCAATACCTAATCCCGCGATAAGTGAAGTTACTTCAATACCCAAATTAGAAAGTACAAAAATAATACCTAGTGCCCAAAGTACAATCCGTGCAATAAGCGTAACCATGTGTGAAGCCATCGTTGAACCAGGATCAATTTCACCGTCACCATCCTCGTCTTTCTCAAGAAAACGTGTGGTGGCGTAGTCAATAAAACATAAAGCAATTTCGATACCCTGCCAAACTACTGCAAAATAGACCACAGCTGTAAAAACTGAGAGTAACATTGCCGGTAGAGAAAATAATTGTGCAGCTACAAAAAATGCAACTAGCGTGTAAACCCATGCGCGAATACCTTGTACCGCATCAATAATGACGTCATCTACATCTGTAGAAGTCCGCTTTGATAGTGCTTGCAATCTCCCCACAATTATTATTTGTAGAAACTTAAAAACTATCACCAGTCCGCAGAACACGATCAGAGCTAGAATATATTGTGTTATATCAACCTCTCCTATGAGAGGAATGGACATTTCTAAAGATGGGAGTAAGGCTGTAATTGATTCAATTAATAATGATTCCATATATAATAATTTATTCGTTAATTCCATGCATGCTACCAGTATTTTAGACAAAATGCACGAGTGTATCAAACTGATTTACATTATTCAAAATATTATTATAGTAAAATAAAAAAGTGGCTCCTATGAGCCACTTTTTTATTACGCTTATAGGGTTTGGTTTTTTACACCTCACTATTAGTAACAACTTCTTCTGTCGGAATTTCCTCTGAAACTGTGTCTCCTCCTAATTCATTTGGTACTTCTTCAGTCACCCCTTCTTCTTCTGTTTCAGTTTCTTCTTCTGTTTCTTCATCTTCTCCTACTTCCGCTTCTGTCTCTTCACCTTCTTCTGTTTCTGTTCCCTCTTCAGATTCGTCTTCCACAACTTCGACAGGTGATGTATCAACTACTAATTTTTGTAAATCTTGCGCTATGGTATACGCTTCTGCAATAACCCGCTCTGCTTCATCAATATTCCCCACTTCAAGCATTTGTGCAACAATTGCAAGATACCCAATTAATGATTCGGAGCCAGCGGTAACCTTTTCTGAGAGTTCATCGGGAATAATGCGTGCTTCAACATCTGATTGAGCAAGTAATACCGTATCAAGTAAATTTAATATTTTTTCTACTCGTTCTTCCTCGGTAAAGGTCACTGGTACTAATTCTTCGATAGTAACATTTTCACGAACATCAATATCTGTCATGAACAAAATAAGTTTCTGTAGATCGGTCAACGCTATCCGCAAGAATTTTATAGCATCATCTTCCCCGCTCTCAGGAGCTTCTTCTACAACAGCCTCTTCCAATGACTCTTCTTCATTATTATTATCAGAAACATCTGTGTCCTCACTCTCTTCGATATCAGCCCCCTCCATGCTGTCAGAAGACACCACCTCTTCAAATTCTTCCTCATCAGGAATCTCAACATCAGTTACTTCAGTTACTTCAGTTACTTCAGTTACTTCAGTTACTTCAGTTACTTCAGTTACTTCAGTAAATGTTTCACCATTTTGAAGAGTAATTGCTTCTACAAGTTTCCGTTCCACATCTGCGAGTCTTCGTTCAATATCTAAAATTTCTTCTGCATCAGCGCGCTTTTGTACTGATTCAAATAATTCATAGGCACGTGTTGTTTCAGTCTCTACTTTTGCAAGTAACGCCTCATAGGAAGGCGCGACATCAGCTTGCGCGACATCAGCGTCTTCACTGGCATCATTTATTGCACCTGCAAGCGCAGTGATTGAATGTCCCTCTGCTTCAGGCTGTCCACCACTTTTGATATGACCCTCGAGCACATCTGACTGTACTGATAGAGCTGAAGCAAAAGCAATTGTAGCAATTGCCGCTTCATCTTCATTGGTTTCGCGTATAACTGCAATTTCTTCATTTGCTGCATCTGTATGTTCCTTCACTGCTTCTGCAACAGTTGCTTCAGTTTCAGAGGTTAATTTACCTTCGCTTGCCAATAACCGCGCTTCTGCAATACGCCGTTCGAGTCGTTGTGTCTCCCATTCTACCTTTGCATATGGTGAAAGTTTCAAAGACGCTCGCACTTCCTCAGTAATATTTGTCTTAACAGCATAGAGCATGTCTCCCGGCACTGTACGTTCTGCGATAATAGGAATTCCTACCACTAAAAATAATGCAAATACACCCGCAAAACTACGAACGTACGTCATGTTTATTGAAATGGTCTTAAATGGCTCAGAAATAATCCCTACAACATTTTTAGGATTAGAAACTGTTCGTTTTTCTTGAATCTTCATCTCAGCTGGTAATGGGTGGTATTCCATGTACGAAACAAGCCGTGCACGCAAATCGGACCGTTGCCTTGCGGTTAGACGGATACTATCTGACTTCTTTTTAAATTGTTCGCTGAAACGTTTCATTATATAAATTATTTTTTCCCAACCTTCGCTGTTGCAACTCGTTCACGTTCTTCAATCATTTGTCTCATTATCTTTAGTCCCCTATGTAATCGTACTGAGATAACATTTTCTGACTCCTCTAAGAGTACAGACATTTCTTTAGGTCCTAAACCATCGACAAACTTAAGGATAATCACCTCACTATATGTATCAGGCATTTCCTTCAACATTTCAAACGCTTTCTTTCCATCAAGCGTTGCGGCAAGTGACTCAACGGTGTTTTCAGAAAGATCATCAAACGAACTTTCATCAACTCCATCTATTGAGAGGAGTGCATCCAGGGATGCTTCCTTCGCTTTTCGATACTCATCAATAATTAAATTATTGAGTACCTTGTACAAAAATGGTCTAAATTGATCGACCTCGTGTCCATTGCGGACATAGGTCCACACTTTAGTAAAAGTGTCGTGTACAACATCAATTGCACGCTCCCGGTCACTAATGCGAAGAAACGCGTGCCTAAATAAAGCATCGTTATATTCCTCGAAAGCTTCCAAAAAACGCTCTTCGTGGTTCCCTATTAAGTTGTCCTTCTTTCGCTGACCAACCATATCTGAACCATTATACGTGAAGACGGTCGAGTATGCTTAATCTTACACAGTCATGTGACAGTTTGACAATAAAATACTCAGTAATGCAAAAGCGCAGCGCTTTATAGTTCCTTAATCATCTCCACCAACTCTGGTAGCTCCTCTACTAAAAAATGAGTCTTATCTTCAAATGTTACCAGTTCAGCTTCTGGAAGTGCCTCTTTATACTTCAGCGCATGTTCATACGGCACCACAAAATCATCTTTTGAATGTAAAATTGTTATTTTAGAAACCTTTTGCATAAGATCTCCCAGTTGTTCAGGGTTAAACCGAAAGCTCCCACAATCATTCCCTTCTCCATCATCATACATACCGCAGGGTGCAGAAAGGAGGAACAACTTATTTATAGAAAAAGGCGTTTCCGACTCCAAAAGGTACTTAGCGAGAAACATGCCTCCCAGCGACCACCCTATCAATACAACACCATCATTAAAATATTCAAAATATTTTTCAAACCAAATTTTCCATTCTTCATATTTTGCATTATCTGTATTTGGCATTGGTATCATATACAGTTCGTAGTCATCACCCAAGTCTTCCCGCAATGTATCAGTCCAGCGCGCTGTTTTCTCCCCTAATAGATTACGTAACGGCGCATTGTGTAACGCATTAACATAATCCTCATAATTACTATATGAATCACCCCCTCCAACAAATACAACTTGTTTTATCATAAAATTTTATAACCACTCGCTCTTTTTAAACACCACCACAACCCCTGTCGCTGTTACCACGATAAACACTAGAATCATCCAGAATGCCATTGGATTCTCAGCTAACGGCAGTGGCACGTTCATCCCATAGAGTGACGCAACAATCGTCGGAATAGTCAAAATAATGGTAAGAATCGTTAGTGTACGAATAGTCGTATTTAGTTTATTGGTCAAAATAGCCTCAGTTGCCGTACGAATATTCTGAATTGTCTTCAGTACCGAACGTGCTGAGTCCACCAATTGGCTATTGGCAATCATCAAGTCTTCCATAAGCTCTACGTCTTCGTTGAACAGCTGCATATAGTTTCCGCTGGTCACCTGTTGGAGCCAGGCGTTTGTCGGCACTACTGATGCAATCATATCGTTCAGCTCATGCTCATAGTTTACTAAGCGTTCAATTTCTCTGTTTCCAATCTTCCGCAGACGCGTTCGGTCACTGTGCACTGCTTTACGTAAATGCACCAACTCATACTCATACGATTTAGTAAGCGCATCCATAATTTGTATGAAAAACTTTGCCTTCTGGGTAGTTTGAATCTCAACCTTTCCAGAAACAAACATCGTAAACTGTGGCACCTCTCGTTGCGCTATAGTGAGCACAAATGACTCCCCTATTACGATAAGAAGAGGCGCCGTATCTATATCTTCATCTTTCTCGTCAAACGGATATCGAGTAAAGAAATATGTCGCACTACCTGATTTCTCCATACGAGGCACTTCGAAGAAGTCTTGTACGTCGGCAACAATCGCCTCATCAAGCCCATAGACTTCTACAACTTGCTCAATCTCTTCTTGTGTTGGTGAAACAACATGCGTCCACACCCCAGTACGCACATCATCAATTTTTTTTAATTCAGAGTCTTTAAGTGTTTTGAAGTAGTGTGTGATCATATGTATAGTTTAGCAAACATTATTTCTTCTTCAGAATCATAGTGAACCATGACTCTCCGAGCTCCTGCTCCTGATAAAATACCTCTTCAAAATTATCTCCTGCGATGTCCAAGATATTTGCCTTAGTGTAATAGTAAAATTGTCTAGGACCATACATATCTTCGACAGTAGCTGAAGAATGCTCTTCCTTGCGTTTTAATGATACATACACCACCCCTTCCTTATTCAATACTTCATGCATATTTCTAAAAATCACCTGTAGCTCTTCTTTACTCGAATGTAATAGTGACGCAAACGCAAATACTATGTCTATATGATTAGGGAATTGATAGGTAGCAATATCAGCCTTTACAAAACAAACATCTGGTAGATTCTCACGGGCAATCTCAAGCATCCCTTCAGAAATATCCATTCCTACATAATTATTGGTCTTTGTGAGAATATACTCTGCTTCCCTTCCAGCACCACAACCAATTTCAACTACAGATGGATTTACTGTATCAACTAACGAAAAAACTATATCCACATCTTTTGATCGAACTCCTATATTCTTAAACTTCTCAGCGTATCCTCGCGCTGCTTTATCATATGTATTTTCAGTGAAGTCCGAGAATAATTCCTTTTCCATAGGAACCTAGTATAACAAAATTAAATTGTAAGATACGGAGAATCGGTCACGAGGTACTAACTGTAATTATTCGTTTCGATCTAATCCTAGTGAGTATTCTCGACCCCGGCTCGCTTGTTTTTTTATTAAGGATAAATAAAACATGGCTCCGCTGTTCGATTCGGGATACCCAGAATGCAACGTACAGTTTCAGTGTACCCTTGGACACATTCTCGCTCTGGTCAAATTTGTCTCAAAGGCTTTTCAATTCTTAAGCCTAAAGAAATAAAACTCCTCAGCAAAGCTGAAGAGTTTTATTTATAGTCGGGATACCCAGAATCGAACTGGGGCCACACACTCCCAAAGCGCGTACACTACCATTATGCTATACCCCGAAAAATTAAATCACTTTAATCTTTCGCTTAAAAGGATTAAAACACATTCAACGAATTTTTGATTACCACCTTCATAAGCGAATCTAATTCAAAAAACGTATTCAGCGAACTCCTGAAAGGAATTTGCCGAGAAATAATACCACTACTCACTTAAAAAAGCGAGTCTGTATCTTCCCATCTCTACCAAAATTCAGCCCTCCCCATCTAGCATATCAAATACTCAAGATCAGCAACAGCAAACCATCCAAATTCCGAATGATCATCAGGGTGTCAAATAATATCCTACAAGGAAGTGACAAACTGGACAAAATAAATAACTTCAAAGTTACAGCATGCTGTACTGGGATGCTTAAGAACAAAAATAAATGAAATCGCTTCCATGTATAAAACCAGTGATTGGAAATACAAATCACCAGAGTAGTTATTATAAAATGCGCCCATATGTGGCACCTTGTACAATCAAGACTTACACACTGAAACCGATACCCTATAAAGGACAGCATGTCTTTTATAGGGTACTTACCCTTATTTTACAACGTTTTCAATAAAATTTACGGTTGCGTAGGTTTCACGTGGTACCATACGTACTCCAATTACACCTATCTGCCAGTCCCCTTGGTAATCAGTGCTCGAAATCCAAGTCTCCAATGCTTTATAGATCTGGTGGAGTTTCCTGTCAGTTACTTGTTCTTCAGGTCGCCAACTAGCAGAAATTAACGTATTTTCAAGTATATCTTTGGTTTCATATGAAACAGTTTTCACCTCGATGAAATGCCCAATATTGTCTTTTCGAGCAATAATGTCTATCTCACCCCATTTTTGCCAAAAATTCACCGCAATAATACTAAATCCGTGTTCAACAAGATACTTTTGAGCAATGTGCTCACCTAAATCCCCTGTTTTCTTCGTATTTTTGGTGGTTTTAGTCATTTTAATCTTTACTTACAGAAGTGTTTCATGTGTAACACGTTTAAACGTTTCACGTGGCACATTTACCTCTATTATACTGTATTATTATTAGAATATTCATATTTATAGCCATATTGTATGAGACTCGAAATTCTATAGTACTGTCCTTTATCCACCTATCCACTTAGTTATCCACTTTTTTAGTACTTGAGGGTAAAACATCGAAATCGGCGAAGGTAATCCAAGAAAAGACGTACATAATACCGTGTACATAGACTGCGGGCCAAAATAGTTCTTGTACTGTGAAAATATAAAACATAGGTACAGCCATAGCAAATACTCCGAAAGTAAGCCGTTTGGCAATGCTTTTAGTACACCCTACTATTACCACAGTGTGGATAATGAGCAATATTGCTGTGTAGGCAATATAGGTCCCTACATTGATTCCCAGTAGATTAGCAAGTGAAATTGCTAGGGCTACGTAGATAAGCTGTTGAAATATAATTTCTGCACCTTTCACGAGCACATACCAGGGAGTTAAACAACGAAATGTTCGAGAACCCAGGTTACACACCAAAACGTTATCTTTTGTAAGTTGATACGTGAAAGTTACCATCAGTACCGTAAATACGGCTATAAAAGCTGTTTCTGTGAAGAAATTTGCAATATATGGCTTAAATAGGTCAATAAATAACAATAGTGCTGCGATCTGGCCTGTTACAAACAGCGCAAATGTTCTACGTGAAACATACTTATAGTGGCTTTTTTGTTTCACGTAGAACAAATAATCGATTCCAAAGACCGCTACATAGAGCGCCGAGGCATAGAGAAGCTCATTCATACCTCTATGTTACACATGAAACACGTAAATGCAAAGAAGTAAGTGTTTCATGTGTAACCAAACTGGTATACTTATCTCATGAATCACTCCCTGATAATCTACGATGGGGACTGCGCCTTTTGTACATGGTGCGTATTATTTGTTATACGCCGTAATAATGCTGAAATCTACCGTTTTACCCCAATGCTAAGCCATACTGCGGTGACTTTCTTTAACCAGAAGGCAATAACTGATACTGAGATGATCTGGTTAGTTGATGATACTCAGTATTTCTATAAATCTTCCGCAGTACTCCGCATCATCGGGCGTCTTGGTGGAATATACAAGCTTTCTTATCTTGGATTTTTGGCGCCACGTTTTATACGCGACTGGGTGTACGATAATGTTGCCCAAAGACGGAAACACCTTGTTCAAGGGAACGTATGTCCAGTAATTCCTACTAAATACCAACATTTGTTTATCGAGTAAACAAAGGCCATTGCAATCTTATTTCTGTTATACTCAGAATATGGCTATACGCAAAACTACACAATTAGGGGAACCTGTTCTACGTGAAACAACCAAAAACGTTGATACATATGATGATGTGCACACACAGAGTGTCATTACAGACCTTGTGGACACAATGCGTGACGTAGACTTAGTAGGCATGGCAGCGCCCCAAATTGGGGAACCTGTGCGTATTTTTGTAGTTGAGGTGAGAGAAACAAAGTATCGAAATAAGGGAACACAAGCTTTGAAAGTTTTTATTAATCCAACAATCACCAAGTATTCAGATGAGACTCAGCTAGGATACGAAGGATGTGGATCCGTGGCACTCGGTGGACTATTCGGAGAAGTAAAGCGAGCTAAGGAAGTGACTGTAGAATACACTAATCAGGAAGGAGAGCACCTCACTGAAACATTTAGTGGTTTTATTGCAGTGGTTATTCAACATGAAACAGACCATATAAACGGGATTGAATTTACTGATATTTCTGACCCAAAAACCTTTATGGGAAGAGAATATTATATTGAACACTATAGGGCAGGGAAATAGAGGGTATTTACTGTTCCACATGAAACGGCCAGTACCTTTGGTACTGGCCGTTTCATGTGGAACCATTATGTACATTACGTATTTGTCGCTTGTAGTATTGCGATATTCGTCACACGAACAATATCATCGGGGGAGCAACCTCGAGACAAATCATGTGATGGCTTGGCAAAACCCAGGAGAAGGGGACCAGTTGCTCGGAATCCTCCAAGCCGTTCCACAAGCTTATACGCAATATTTCCTGCACTGAGCTCCGGGAATATAAACACAGTCGCATCACCCTTAATAACACTGTCAGGTGCCTTCAGCGAAGCTACAGCGGGTACTAATGCTACATCTACCTGCACCTCACCATCGGCAATCATCTTTGGGCATCGTTCTTTTGCAAGAGTGCACGCCTTTTGCATTTTCTCTACTGAGTCGTGTTTTGCGCTACCCTTTGTAGAGAAAGACAAAAAAGCAACTTTGCTTTTAATGCCTACTAACGGAGCGAATTCATCACATAAACAAGCTGTTTCTGCCAATGTTTCTACACTGGGATCAATATTTACTCCACAATCAGCAAAGAGATACCTTTGGAGACTTTTCTCCATCAAAAAACAACTCGTTACACGTGAAACTCCTTCCTGCATACCAATAGTCTTTAAGTACGCGCGCAATACATCAGGGGTAGAATACACTGAACCAGAAACAATACCATCAGCTTTTCCTTCTTCTACTAGTGAAGCGCCTTGCCAGAGTACATTTTGTGCCTCTGTGTCAGGCGGGATAACCGTATACTCACCCCCATCAAGGATTTCAGTTATTTCTTCCTTGTCACCAATAAGAATTGGGTGACATTTTCCTTCCCCCAATAAAATCTTGACCGCGATATACACGCGAGGGTCACTTTCTGGAAAGACGATTCTGGGTTTATTCATAAAATAACACCGATAAAATAAAAATCAATAACTTTTCTATAGTACACCCTGATTAAATAAATTACCAATATAGCATGCATGCTATATTGGTAATTTCTTAGCTCATTATTTTCAAATTCTTTCAGTAGCTCTGATGCAATAGGGAAGGGTAATCGAAACCTGACGGTCTCTACGTTCAGATTTCGACTTAGTCTCATCTTCACTAAGAGCCGCGGGTCACAGCTCGTCTGTTGCTACAGCAACATGACTCCGCTGGTTTCGATTACCTCGAAAGGTGCGCAGGCACCTTTCTCCAAGCCGCACATGAGAAAAGCGCCTGAAGGCGCTCTCATGTGCGGCTTGGGGTAATCGAAACCCCGACTGATCCTTGGCAAGGACCCGTTATACCACTTAACCAAAGCCGCGTATAACTATTTCAACTCTTCTGTTGCGAGCTCAATCCATCGAATGAGCTTAATCTTCAAAACAGTGCTCCCGATTATAGTATTTCCTGAGCCATGATGCAATATTACGTCTGTTGCTTTTCGGTTTATAAACTGAGTCTTCCCGAAGTGGCTTGCTGAAAGCTTTATACATCGTGACCACCACTTCATTTCCCTGGTTTCATTCATTCCCTTATATAGAGCTACGTAGAAGGTTATGTCGCACGCAGGCACCCCAAGGAATTCCTGGGTAAATGAAATGAAGATTCGGTGGAGCTGGGCGTTCGTGCTACTTATACGAATACGTGATGAATCCTTCTGGTCGCCATCGGCCAAGTAGAGCATAAGTCCTGCGATAAATAGGGGATTGCTTTTATAGTGTTTAAACTCCGTCTCTGCAGAACGCGCCGCTTCAGTGTATCGAGCAGTGCGCTCTGCCGTACGAGCTTTGTTTAAAAGGGAGATACGCTTCACATTATCTCGTGCAGCTCGTTCTGCATTATCTTTTGCTACACGCTTAGAAAAAGCTTTCTTTGAAAGCCATGCGGACGCCGTACTCTTAGAAATACCTACAATTTTAGCTATCTCAGAATAGGTGAAGCCCCGCTTACGGAATTCCACTGCCTGTGCATACTTTTCTTCATTTCGTATCATAGAGTATGTATAGTATATATGATTAGGAGGGTTCAGAATGAGGGTTATGTACAGGAAAACAGGCACGTCCGAAGGGAGGTGCCTGTTTTTCTTTACTATTCAGTAAATTATGCTACTTTTGCAGTAGTACTGTTTATTTAAAAAAAGGGGGTCATCATGACCGACGTCGATATTGATCGAATTATGCAAACGTGGATAAGCCTATACGATATGTATGGAGTGACTGTAGACATAGGTAATGTATCCGCCCAACCGAAACCTGGAGGATATAATTTTCCTATTTTGAACGCTATGGAAATGCCTGCAGATACTGTTAATGATACATTCAAGAAAGTTCTTTCTGGATACAATATCATGGCAGCTACTGGACCCATTGTGCGCGGTGATCGTCAAGAAAACGGAGACTGTAAAAGCACAACGCTAACGTTTTCTGACCTAACCAGTCCAAACGATCGCACTTCTGAAGAAGGATCGTATGTGTTCTGGGTCAAGTGTGACTTTAAAGTTCGTGAAGACCAAAGTTTCAAACGTCGTCCATTTGACAGTCGTATGACTGTGGAAGAAGCGATGCTGTACCATCTTTATTGGTTCTGGAAATATAACCATCGTTATCTTGGGTATAATTATTCTGGCTTCAATAGATGTGACGGCAGTGGGGGCCGTCGTGGACTACGTTGGGATCTTCAAGATATCAAAGTATGTCTAGATTAAATATGCCTAGACTAAATGCGAAACCACCAAATGTTCTTGGTGGTTTTCTTTTTTATGTGCATAACCCTACTCTTCGTCTTCCATTTCACCGACAATGTATATAGCTCCTTCTGGACCTGCGGTAACTGTATGTGGTGTATTTGGTGGTATATTAAAGCGTTTGTTTTGTTGTACTTCTTTTATTTCTCCAGAAAAATCAAAGGAGAGTGCTCCATCGGTGACGTATACACTCACTTTACCGACGTGAGAGTGTTCTGCTGTAACAGTATTTGGCTTATCTTGAGCCTCGTAGACGTAAGTAAAGTCTTCGGATTCAAAGGTGCGGATGTATCGTTCTGAGAGTTCCATTATAGTTATTATATCAAATTATTTCGAACAGATTTTACCCATTGATTTTTCCTTGCAATACACGTATAGTATTGCCCACGCACCCATAGTGAAATGGATATCATAACTGACTTCGGATCAGTCGTTCCAGGTTCGAGTCCTGGTGGGTGCACAAACAACAGGCCGTAAAGACTTTGTCTTTACGGCCTGTTGCCGTTTCTGTACAAACCGTCCTCACCAATGTGCCACTTATTTGGTACAATGCTTGGAACATGATTACTAAAGAAGACATCCCACAGGAAGTACGAAATGTTGCAAATACCTTGGAAAAAGGAGGTTTTCAGGCGTATTTGGTGGGTGGGTGTGTACGTGACTTGCTTATTGGTCGCACTCCAAAAGATTGGGACCTTACCACCGACGCGCACCCAGAACAAATTCAGGCTCTTTTTGGTGAAGAAGAAACTTTTTGTAACAATGACTATGGAACAGTTGGCGTCACTAACGATGAAACTGAAGATGAAACTCTTAAGGTGATTGAAGTAACGCCATACCGAACAGAAGGCATCTACTCTGACGCACGGCGACCTGACAACGTAGAGTTTGGTGTCTCTTTGGAAGAAGACCTGAAGCGGCGCGACTTCACCGTCAATGCAATCGCGTACAGAGTACAAGATGAAACAATTGTTGATTTATTTGATGGGGTAGGGGACATAGAAAAAAAGCGCCTTAAGACAGTAGGAAATCCTAATGATCGATTTACAGAAGACGCGTTGCGTATGATGCGAGCAGTTCGCTTAGCGGCGCAACTCAATTTCGCCATCGAAGCAGGCACCATGACCTCCATCACCCAAAATCACAAGCAATTAAGCCTTATTTCTATAGAACGAATTGCTGATGAGTTTACAAAGATCATCAATTCAGCGACTCCAATGCAGGGGATTGTATTTCTGGAGCGCTTAGGAATGATCGAATATATTCTGCCCGAAATCAAAGATGCTATAGGCTGTCAGCAGGGAGGTATCCACGCGTTTGATGTATATGAACACCTATTACGCTCCCTTCAGGGCGCTGCAGATAAGGGTTTTTCTACTGAACTACGCTTTGCGGCCTTATTGCACGACATCGGAAAGCCAGCAACACGCACTATTGGTGGCAAAAACAAAGAGTATTCTTTCTTTGGCCATGAGGTAGTCGGTGCGCGGATGACTCGAAAAATCATGAAACGGTTGAAAATGCCTCGTGAATTAAGCCAAAACGTCGAAAATCTGGTACGGTGGCACATGTTTTTCTCTGACCCTGAGGAAATTACACTCGCTGCGGTACGTCGCACGATTGTACGTATCGGGGAAGACCACATCGATGATCTACTAAATCTCCGTATTTGTGACCGTATTGGTACTGGCCGGCCTAAAGAACAACCATTCCGGTTCCGAAAGTATAAGGCAATGGTGGATGAAGCTCTAAGAGACCCTATCTCTGTAAAGCTGCTGAAGATAGATGGGGATAAAATTATGGATATCACTGGGGAAAAGCCGGGGAAAAAGCTAGGATATGTACTGCATGCTCTATTGGAAGAAGTACTGGATAACCCGGGGAAAAATGAAGAAAAGCACCTTGAAACAAGGGTTTTAGAGCTGTATAAACTCGAAGAAAGTGAGCTTGAAACAATGGCCAAGGCAGGGAAGGAAAAGCAAGCTGAAGAAGAGGCACATGCGCTTAAAGCGATTGCAAAAGAACACAAAGTCGGATAGAAATGACCTAGATACTTGGTTAAAGTCACTAAAGTACATAAAAACCGCCTATTTAGGCGGTTTTTGTCTCTTTATGGGGATAACTTTATGTGGCCCTATTTTATTGTATGTTTGGGCCGGTTGTATCAAACCAACATTCAATCCCATACATATCTTCGTCTGAACCAATCATTCTCACGTGAGGGGTTACATGGTCAATAAACGCAGTTCCTTCAAGTTCTTCAGTCATATTTTCCGCTGATAACATATCTTTAACCGGAATATCTCCTTGATACACACCAGTTCCAAGATACGCTCCCCCAAATTCATACACATGGACTGTGTCACCCCGCTTAAACAATTCCTTACTCATATTGACCACCAGTGTAGGTAATGTGGCTTAAAATAACACTCATAGCCGTAGATAACTTGTTTATTTCCCATAACTAAGCATTCTGTAGTTTCATCTGACGCAAGCAGATTTGTTAAGTTAGTGTCTGTTTTATCAGGCTTAACTACATCTTTAAAGGGAACAAACCCCTTAAATTCAGCTTTTCCGAGGTATTCACCACCTTTAGTAGCGTACACATCAACGGTACATTGTAGATTGTTCAAGGTACATCCTCCTCTGACTCTGATTATAAAATACCTTATATGGTTTTATTTTTCAACATGTTTGTGATAAAACTAATAAAATTTGGTATACATGGCATGTTTCTCGTTTTTATATAAATTTTAGGTGCAATATAAAGTAATGGAGATACACACTTATAAACATTCTGGCCTAGTGCGCAGGACACTACATATTCTCGCCCTTAGAAGGCTCGTATACGGGGCGTCTGCATAATGAAAATAATAAAACCGCCTGAAGACGGTTGTTATTTTTATAAAAAAAGGCCTTAGGGAATCGGAAGCAAATGTGTGGATCATTAGCTACCGGTTGCCTAAGGCCTTCTATTGTTGAGCCTGTTGAAGCGTTGCTTCAGGAGGTCGTCCTTTTGTTTTGTGCTACTTCTTTGGGACTTCCTGTATTGTGGCTCGTTGTTTGTAAACTCGTATCTAGATTAATTGATACTTCTCTTTGACCGAGTTGCTATGAGGATCTGAATCCGTCCGTTGCTTCTTGTACTTGATTCTGACTCTCATTGCAACTCATTCATTGAGTGTTTACTAAAGGGGGTGGGATGTTTTGAACTTTAGAGTTGGAGGTATTAACTCGTTTTATTGTGGAATGTACTTGTTTAAGGATTTCCTCCGAAGTTCTGATTTGAACTATTGTTCTCGTCAGGACTTCGGTGGTAACCGCTCGCCCTCTCTGGGCCTACATGTATAGTATGTCCTTTATAGTGGAGTGTAAAGGACAAGCCTGTGCATAACTTATCTGATTGAAAAACACATGTCCTTTATAAAGGACATGTGTTTTTCAATAATACTTTAGTGGCTCTAGTTAGCCCTTATTTGCGTGCACCTTAACAATGTGTTGACAATTTTGTAGTTCGTGTTATTGAAAATCCCATCATATGCCAGCCTTATAAACTTATATCTATGGAAACTGGACAGTGGTCAGAGCCTAAGACTTCCGGATGAATCTTTGCATTCTTAACTAGGTCAGTGAGTGATTTGGAGACCATCACATAATCAATCCTCCAGCCAACATTACGCTCACGAGCTCCACCCCAATGACTCCACCAAGTGTAGAGTCCGCTGTCTTTGTGGAACATGCGGAGGGTGTCGACAAACTTATTATCTATCATTGCATCGAAGCCTGATCGCTCCTGCTCGGTAAAGCCCTTCTTCCCTTTATTCTCTTTCGGTCGAGCTAAATCGAGTTCTGTATGTGCCACATTGAAGTCCCCACAAAAAATAACAGGTTTCTCATTTTCAAGTTGTTTCATGTACGCAAGATATGCCGGATCCCACTGTTGACGCATTGGTATACGCGACAAGTCTTCTTTAGAGTTGGGAGTGTATACCGTTGAAATAAAACACTCTTCAAACTCTATAGTTAAAATTCTGCCTTCTTTGGTGGTGTCACCATACTCATCTTCAAGTGTATACTTCTTTTTTATGTCATCTGGAAGGCCATATAAGGTGCTAATTGGCTCAATTTTAGTAAATATTGCGGTACTTGAGTACCCTTTTCGCTCAGCAGAGTGCCAAAATTGTTCATATTCAGGCAATAATTCGGCAAAAATCTCTTCAACCTGGTCCGGTTGAGCCTTTGTTTCCTGAATACACAGCACATCTGGTGAATGTTTCGCAATAAACGGCTCTAATAGTCCTTTTTTATGCACGGCTCTAATGCCGTTAACGTTCCACGAGTAAATCTTCATGTTATAAGTATACCGTAACGGTCACTGATAGGGTAAACTATCTATAGACGCCACCTATATATACAACAAGGTGGTACATAGAAGGATATTGACATGAGTACAACACATCCTGAATGGTGGAATGAAGTTGCCGATCAGTACAACACACGTATGACTGAACTTTGCCAATTGATACACATTCAAAATCAATGGCGAGGTGATGCAGCATACGATTCCTGTTGTGAAAAATTGGATAAGCTCCGCCCACCAAAACTATCTCTTGGTGAACTCACTAGGTTTGAAAACTGGGTGAAAGAAACATATGGCTGGGTCAGAGACTCACGCAAAAACTGTGCTGGTCGCGTCCCGGAGTTTCTATCACAACGTATCCAGATTAAGGAAAACCAGTGGCACGCAGCCATGGCATATGCTCGTGAACAACTCCCTTGCTGGTGCCACACTCCTGGTGAACTTGAAAATAAAGCGAGAGAATATCTTAAACGGGTTTGAGTCCAAAAAGCTCACTAAAATTCTAAAACCAGCGATACTATAATCGCTGGTTTTTTTATTTTGAAATACGTGCTTAATAGAATAAATATTGATAATATACGTAGTACCTATATATGAAACGTTTACTTATTATATTTCTATTATTTTTCGTACTGATTACACCTGCTCAAGCACAGGCTATTTCTCCTACACTGCGCGCGTCACTGATACAACAACTACAAGTTTTGATAGCACAAGTGACAACACTACAATCACAACTTGCAATACTCAAAGAGAAAGAGGCTGAATCAGTACGTGTCCCACCTCAAAAAGATATCTACCCAACAGATTTCTATAATGGAAAATATGAAACTGTTTATTCAATCAGCGGTAATCAGAAACTTATTCCCAAAATAACTTCTTCGGTACGTCCTGGAGACAAAGCGCTATTTGAAACTTTTGTGGACTTAGCTGGTGAGGATTTTATTGATACATATTTATTTGAATTTAGGATATTTAATGACGACGATACACAGCTGGGTGCTTTTGTTCAACAAAAAATTAACGGTGACTGGATTCTTGCGGTAAATCGTTTTGATGAAAATTTACTCAACACTCACGAAAATGATGGCCTGACCGAACTGCTTCTTCATGAGTACGCACACATAGTATTTTTTGAGGACACTGATATTGCCGAGGAGTTTTTTAGTACTTTCTGGGACACATCTCTCATGCGAAATCATAATAGAAATACTGGTGACATCACGGATGTGAATAAACGCTTCAATGTTAACAGTGAATTCTATAATGAATATAAATCAATGTTTGTCAGTGAATATGCAGCATCATCCCCAGACGAAGACCTGGTGGAATCTTTTACCAATTTTGTACTAACAGACAAACCAGACGGGGATACCATAGCGGAAAAGAAAGTGCTCTTTTTTTACAATTATACTCAAATGAAATTATTACGCCTTCAATTACGAGGTAGTGGCGTGTTAACACTCAGATAGTTTATGTCCCTATCTATTACGCAATTCATGGTCGGTGGACTTGATAAAAATTTTTCATATCTTATACACGATACGAATACTAACAACGCAGTTATTGTTGATCCTTCAGGGGATATGTCTGAAGTATATGCGACTATATCAGAAAAAGGTCTAGGCATTATTGGCATCTATCTCACACACACTCACCATGACCACTTGGATGCTCTCGAGAAAACACTGGAAAAGTATGGGGGGGTTACCTATATCGGTGCACAGTTCTGGTGTCTATGCAGTAAAAAAATATGGGCTAGTTACACCTTTAGAAAATGAACAAGCACTCACTATTGGTACTGCTCACATAATGGTTATGCACACACCAGGTCATATTGATGATGCGGTTTGTTTTTATATTGAAGCAGACAGTGCGTCAAATGGAGCACCTAACCTCATCACCGGGGATACTTTATTTGTGGGAGGTTGTGGCCGCACAAATTCTCAAGGGGTTAAAAAATTATTTGAGAGCCTACAAGCTATAAAAACACTTCCTCTTGAAACAGTCATTTACCCCGGTCATGACTATGGAGACACTCCCGTATCAACCATGCAACATGAACTAGCACATAATAAATATTATCTAGTAGACTCATTCGAGTCATTTAGCAACCTACGACTTTCTTAGTATGACGCTCTACTCCCTGATTCTCACGGCACATATCGTAACAGCACTTATCTTAATTATTTCTGTAGCGTATGCTGACCACTTAGGTCTACTTTGGATACGAGGAAAAGTGGAGACACTCAATGCAAAAAAAATGTTGTCACTCCACCATCGTATGTACGTTGGATTGGTGATTATGTTAATTACTGGTACCTATCTTTTCTTACCAGCGCGTGAATACCTTCTTTCGACACCAGTGTTCTACATAAAAATGATATTTGTTGGGACCTTGTGGGTCAATAGTATCTTTATCGGAAAATTACTTCACCTTTCAACAACAAAACCATATGCCTTGCTTCACACTAAAGAACGTGTACCCTTATATGTAACAGGTGCAATTTCGATAGCTAGTTGGGCAGGGAGTATCATCGCCGCAACACAACTTGGTTTATAAAATATAACAATAGGTATTCATATGAAAAATACACGTATAATAGTAGCCTTGATAATTATTGGGGGTATCGCTTTTACCTTTCTAAAAACAGCACCTGCAGAAGTTACAACTGACGCAGTAGTGGAAGTTCCTACAGAAACTATACAAGAAACCTCAGAAAATATTCAGCCTGAAACAGAGGTGGCTACAGCCTCAGAAGAAATATCTGAGGCGCACGCTATTACAGATTTAGAAAATCCCACAGAGATAATAAATGAACCTGAAGAGGTCATATCAACATCAGAAATAATCAGCATAACCACCCACGGTGGTGATGCCGTGCTTACAGAAAAAACATTCGATCTTACTGGAAAAAGTTTTGAGTTTAATGTTACTGAAATTCGTGTACAGGAAGGGGACTCCGTAACCATCAATTTCGAAAGCACCAACGGGTTCCATGACTGGGTTGTGGATGAATTCGATGCAGCTACAAAACAAGTACGAGAAAACACCCCTACTTCAGTTACATTCGTAGCGGATAAAGCAGGTAGTTACGAATATTATTGCTCGGTTGGCTCCCATCGATCAAAGGGTATGGTAGGGACACTTATTGTTAAATAAACAATGCCTCCACTTTTTAAACCTTTGACAATACCGGTAAATTACGCTCTAACTTGCAATTTTTTTGAAATATGCTATAGTGTGCTCAACCTTCGCAGGTTAACAGAGCGCTATTTCTGTATATATCTAATATAGAGTACGCCACATTAAAAACTTGCATCATTATGTTAAGCAAAGTAAAAAAAGCAAATGCAATTAAGGATGCAAAGCGCCACGATACTGACACTGGTTCACCAGAATCTCAGGTAGCGCTCCTAACACGTCAGATTGATGAGTTAGCAATGCACCTTAAAAAGCACAAAAAAGATTTTCACTCGCGTCGTGGATTACTTCAGATGGTTGCGGATCGCCGTAAGCACCTTAAGTACCTACAAAGAAAAGATGAAAAAGCGTATCTTGGTATCCTAAAGAAATTGGGACTAAAGCGTTAATCTGCTTACACTACATAAAACCTGCGGCCAACCGGTCGCAGGTTTTATATATAGTGCATGGTATACTGCGAAGCGAACAGATGTACATACACAATGTATTATTGTTCAATTTTTATACGAAGTATCTGATTATAGAAATCAGTTTTAAATACAAAAAATATATGGGAGTAATCCGACACCCGGATCAGCGGGTAGCAATTATTATTGATACACAAAACTTGTATCATAGTGCTAAAAATTTATACAAGGCAAAGGTAAACTTTGCCAACGTGGTGCAGGCGGCACTTGGAGACAGGAAACTTATCCGCGCTATTTCATACGTGGTAAACACTGAAAGTGGTGAGGAGCAACCTTTTTTTGAAGCACTTGAAAAGGTGGGAATTGAAATCAAAACAAAAGACTTACAAATCTTTTACGGAGGAGCAAAGAAGGCTGACTGGGACGTGGGTATGGTGGTTGACGCCATCAAACTTGCAAACAAGGTAGACGCAATAGTGTTTGCTACTGGTGACGGTGACTTCATTCCAGGGGTGGAATACATTAAAAATATGGGGTGCCAGGTAGAAGGGATTACCTTTGGTCGCTCAGCATCTTCAGCATTCCGTGCCTCGGTGGATGATTTCATTGACCTTGATGAAGATCCGGCTAACTATCTCCTAAACTATCGTGCGCCACGTGGGCGGGGGACCAAGAAAGCTTCCGGTAAGAAAGAGGATTCCCCTACACCCAAGAAAGCGACGAAGAAGCACGGCAAGCAAAATTCTAAGTTAAAGAAACAAATTAACAAAATTACCACAACAGGAAGTGACACTGACGACATGTAGAAATAAAAAAGACCAGAAACACTTACGTGTTTTTCTGGTCTTTTTGTATAGTAAGCGTAGACAGTACGAAAGGATCTACAATGATAAAACTAAAAGTAAGATTCATATCATTATGTACAAAATATTTTAACAGAGGTGTCGATGATGCGTTCTTTTTCATCACATTACGCCACTTTTTAAAAAAGTTTCTGCGTCGCGCGTTTACATACGTTAGGAAATGATATGGAAGTTAAAAAACTCATTCTTGCGCAACATCGTAATACAAAAGAAGTTACTACTGAATATTTAAAAATTGAAAAATATTTAAAGGTACTACAACCACAAGAACCAACAGATGGTGGTAAGGGAACTCTTTTGTGAAGCATATACCAGGTCTCCGGGCAGAAACATTTTGTGTTTTCTGCCCGTTTTGTTAAGCTGAGTACGTTACTCAAGAGGTCTGTAGACAGGTAGGTTTCTGTTAGGAAATCTGAAGTCTGTAGATCTCATAAACACAATTACAAAATGCAAAAGAAAACTTTTGAGGTAGACATTGCTGGGAAAATTTTAACAGCTGAATTTACCGACCTTACCGACCAGGCTAATGGTTCGGTTATTCTCCGTATGGGGGAAACAGCAATTCTTGTGACAGCGGTAATGAGTTCACGTACAAGCAACATGCCATACTTTCCATTGTCAGTAGAATTTGAAGAGAAATTCTACGCTGCAGGAAAAATGCTTGGTAGTCGATTCATGCGACGAGAAGGTCGACCAAGTGACGAAGCAGTTCTCTCTGCACGAATAATCGACCGAACAATTCGTCCCCTATTTGACCAGTCTATGCGAAACGACATTCAGGTAGTGGTGACTGTACTAGCATTAGGAGAAGATGACCCCGATGTACTTGCGGTAATTGGAGCATCAATCGCTCTTTCAGTATCTGACATCCCATGGGCAGGACCAGTTGGTGCGGTGCGGATTGGACAACACACACAAACAGGTGCGGTGCTTATAAATCCCACCTATCAACAACGTGAGGAGGGGGAGCTTGCACTGGAGGTACTTACCTGTGGGAAAAACGGGAACATCAATATGGTTGAAACGGCCGCGTTTGAAACTTCAGAGAGTGACATACTTTCTCTATTTGAAGCAAGTGTTGCCATTCATCAAAAACTTGAAGCTTTCCAAAAAGAAATCGTTTCTGAAATCGGGAAAGAGAAACGGGTCTACACTCCACCACAATTACCTGACGAGGTGCTCGCATTGTTCAAAGACGAATTTCAATCACAATTAACTTCAGTACTATTCTCAGAGCGTGCAGGGAAAGATCATATCCATGAACTAAAAGATGCGTTTCTTGAAAAAGCGAGCGGACTCGAAGAAGAGATCAACACCGCACATGTTGCCTCCTTTTTTGAAGACGAGGTAGATAAAGAGCTGCACCGCGGTGCTCTTGAAGATGGGAAACGAGCAGATGGGAGAAGTATGGATGCGGTACGAGAACTCTACGCGCAAGCAGGGGGTGTTTCACCAGTTTTGCATGGTTCAGGAATTTTCTACAGAGGAGGAACCCATATTTTTACTGCGTTAACACTTGCAGGACCTGAGTCTGCACAACTTATCGATACCATCGAATCACAGGATACAAAGAAACGATACATTCACCACTACAATTTCGCACCGTTTTCAGTGGGGGAGTCAGGTCGTGTTGGAGGATTTAATCGACGAATGATCGGTCATGGCTCACTCGCAGAAAAAGCACTTATTCCAGTTATTCCATCACAAAGCGAGTTCCCTTACACCATTCGCTTGGTTTCAGAAACAATGGCGTCAAATGGCTCAAGTTCTATGGGGTCAGCATGCGCGTCAACTCTTGCGCTTATGGATGGAGGTGTTCCTATCAAACGACCCGTGGCAGGAATTGCCTCAGGTTTAATGATGCATGACGCAGATAATTATGTATTACTTACTGACATTCAGGGACCTGAGGACGAGCACGGCGACATGGACTTTAAAGTAGCAGGGACAAGAGAAGGTGTCACCGCTATTCAGATGGATGTAAAGGTGGAAGGAATTCCTGTAAAAATTCTAGGAGAGGCGTTAGAGAAAGCAAAACAAGCGAGGTTACACATTCTTGAAACGATGGAAGCAGAGATTGCTACTGCCCGAGAAACTATTTCTTCACGTGCTCCTGAGATTGTCACTCTCACAATCCTTCCTGCACAAATTGGATTAGTTATCGGAGGAGGAGGAAAAACTATCAATGCGATCAAAGAAGATACAGGTGTGGAGGAAATTTCTATTGAAGATGATGGTTCAGTATTTATTACCGGTAGAGATGGTACCGCGCACATAGCTGCTGAAAAAATTGCACTCTTAACTAAGGTGTATGAGGTAGGAGAAAAAATGAAAGCAACTATTACTCGTGTGGTGGACTTTGGTGCATTTGCTAAAATCGATGCACAGAACGAAGGGCTTATCCATATTTCTGAAATCGCACCATTTAGAATTGAAAAAATGGATGGGATACTCATTGAGGGTGATGTTGTTGATGTGATTATCTCAAAAGTAGATGATGGAAAAATTGGACTATCTATCAAACAAACTGATCCTGATTTTGCACAGCGCAAGGGTATAAAAGCTCCTGAATCGGCTCCTGATAAAAGTGATTAGGAAAACGTTCTCTATACAAAAAAGGTAGACACCAGGTGTCTACCTTTTTTGTATATAACGAACGTCCCATGATGATGTAAATCATGCGATACTATATAAATGAAGAAAGACTCCAGTCGCTCCATTTCGCGTATTCGTACTTTTGACGAGGATATTGCAAATATGCGCGGTTTGAAAGTAGCTCAAATACCTAAACTAAAAAAGAAAAAAATCACTGCTCAGAGTGCGGCAGATACAATTATTAATGATGATATACACAGTGCTAAAGATTTTATTGGCGATCTGGAAATTGATTCTAGGATACAACCTCAGAAAAGGAAAACGAATATACAAAAAAATCTAAAAAAGAAAGTCGTTACTCACAAAACTCCTGTAACGGAAGTAATAGGCTTAGAAGATGAAATAAAAAAAGTTAACGCTCCACATGCCGAATCTATTCTTACTTCAGAGAGTGCTGTATACGATGTCACTAATGATAACCTCGAGGAGGGGACACTTATCACAAATAAGAAGAATGTACGCTTTCGACTTTTCCCTGCAATAATTTCTGCAGTTCATTCATGGTTTGGTTCTACTACAAAAAAAATGACCACACCAAAAAAACCTGATCATGTCGTGCGTAAGGCTGAATCTCGTATAGAAACAATTACTGCAGCAGCGCGCGCGAGCAAACACGCTCCACAAAGTGACCATGGTGTGGTTATAAAGCGTCTAACTAAGTCTAAAAGAAAAAAAGTTGAAACAGCTGTTTCAGTAAAAAATAAAGAAGATATTGCCAATCCTGTGTGGGGAAGTAGTTCCTCTGATCAAAATGAAATCGAGAATATTCAAGATAAACCCGCAAAAGAAGAAGTGGTCGAGGAGCTTGAAGCAAACGAGCAAACTCTCCCAGAACCAACTGATATTGTGCCAGCCGAACTCCCTGAAGGTGACCCTGTAGACGCACAGGAAATACCAATAGAAGAGCAAGCTGATGAACTTCCTTCTGAGAAAGTTACTAGCGTACCAAAAGAATCCGCACCTGCAAAACCTACTCCCCAAGCAGTGCCACAAAAGAATCGTACATATCGGGCAACTCCTATTACTACATCTGGAGTACCGATATATGTATACCTGATAGTCATACTCGGGGCCTCTTTATTAGGAATTGGAACGAGCATCTACTGGTTCATAAGTGCCACACCAACAGACGAGGTGGTGATCATTCGAATTCCATCGTTATTTACCACCGATACTAAGATTCCTGTGGAATTGAAAAGTAATCGGGTAGATACTTTATCCACAATCCTAGACGCGTCCCGCACTTCACGTGAAACCGTATTGATCTACCCGACTGTTGCTGATACTTCTGGTATAGCTTTACCTGCAGATGCTCAAACTATACTTTCTTCACTTGATTTCCGTGCACCTGGATCGTTTTCTCGAGCAATTACAGACATTACCTTTGGAAGCTATAACGGCACTGACTCATTTATACTCATGAAAGTTACAAACTTTGATACTGCATTCGGCGGCCTCCTTGAATGGGAACAAGATATGAGTACCGATCTTTCACCACTGTTGGGCACTCCTGTATTTCAATCATATGATCCATATTCTCGCACTGACACACAAATACGTTCTGCATTTTTCCGCGACACAGTAGTTTCCAACAAGAGTGCTCGTGTGCTTGTCGATGCACAAGACAATCAGCGTATTGTATATGCATTTGTAACTCCAACTCTTATTTTAATAACACCAAACACAAAAGTATTTCAATCAATACTTCCCCTAGTAAAATAATATTTGCGGTATACTTTCTATATGACTGATTTCACAAAATATAATGAGGCACTCAAAACTGAATTGCTTCAAATTGTAGATGATTTAAAAAAAATAGGTATTCACAACCCTAGTGTAAAAGAGGATTGGATTGCAACCCCTGGTGAAATTATTGATGCTGAACCTGATGAAAATATTGCTGCTGATCGTAGTGAAGACTGGCAGGAACGACGTGCAACTCTTGCAACATTGGAAACACGATATAACAACATTAATCGTGCGCTTAAGAAAATTGCAGACGGAACATATGGCATGTGTGAAATTTGTGGTGATGCTATCGAAGAAGACCGACTTGCAGTAAATCCTGCGGCACGAACAAACAAGGCACACATTAATGACGAAGCTCAGCTTCCTGCATAATTTATAATGGCTGTTGCAACTACACATACTGCACAAGGAAATGTATCTGGTGGAACACCCGTGACTATAGAAGCAGACCTTTCGCGAGGTCTGCATTCTTTTTCCATTGTCGGACTACCTGGCAAAGCCATCGAAGAAGCTAAAGATAGAGTCAGTGCTGCAATTAAAAATTCTGGTTTTAATTCTCCAAAAAGTAAGAATCATAAAATAATTATTTCTCTCGCACCTGCCGACATTAAAAAAGAGGGTCCTCTTTTTGACTTGCCGATTGCTGTTGCATACCTCGTTGCTAATGAAGATGTTGTGGCCGATAAAATAAAGAGGATGTATGTAGGAGAGTTATCACTCAATGGAGAATTACGACCAGTTAAAGGTGTCTTGCCAATTGTGCAAACTGCAAAAGAAAATGGTTTTAGTGAAATCATTGTTCCCGGTGGCAATGCCGAAGAAGCGGCATTAGTAGATGGAATTACTATTTTTCCAGCAGCAACACTCAGTGAAGTGGTCGCACATATCACTACCAATGAAGAAACAAAAAAACTTCTTGAGACACAACCAACAACAGAAATTCCTATAGAGTGGACAGAGGGCCTCACACGTATGGAGGACATCAAGGGCCAAGAGAGTGCGAAGCGCGGACTCTTGATTGCAGCTGCTGGGCGACATAATGTAATTATGGTTGGACCACCTGGAACAGGGAAGACAATGCTTGCCCGCGCATTCCAAGGAATTTTGCCTCCACTGTCTCGAGAGGAAGCACTTGAGGTAACGGCAATACATTCTATCGCTGGTGAGTTCCGTGGAGAGGTTACCTCACAGCCACCATTTCGTGCACCACATCACACAGCGAGTCATACGTCATTAGTGGGAGGTGGTACTCATCCAAAACCAGGCGAGGTTACCCTGGCGCATAAAGGTGTGTTGTTTGTCGATGAGTTTCCTGAGTTTGAACGTCGAAGTATCGATGCGCTCCGCCAACCACTTGAAGACCGTATTGTTTCCATCTCGCGTGTACAAGGTACTGCGTTATTTCCTGCTGATTTTATTCTTATCGCCGCAATGAATCCGTATCGTGGAAGTGAGGACGGCACTACTGACTTTGCGGGTGCCATGCTCGATACATACAAAGGAAAAATCTCCGGCCCAATTCTCGACCGTATTGACCTCTGGCTTGAGGTACCACATGTTGACTACGATACACTAACTAATACCGACGTTAATAAAGGCGAGACACAAGAAGCACGTGACCAAATACAAAACGCCCGAACAAAAATGCTCGCTCGTCTCCACTCCCGTGGTGTCCGAACCAATGCCGAAATGTCCGCTCGAGACCTCGAACAAACAATAACCATAACCGACGAAGTAAAACAAATTCTCCGCACCAGCAGTGAAAAACTTAATCTGTCACCACGCTCATATCACCGTGTCATCAAAGTAGCCCGCACCATCGCTGATTTAGATAACAGTGAAAATATTGAAGCGCAGCATGTATATGAGGCGCTTCAATATAGAGTGAAGGTTTAGTTTATTACCTTATATAGTTTCTGGATCAGGGTACTCACGTCTTTTCCTTTTCTGGTTAGTAAATAGTAATGACACCGTAAATCTTTTCCACATGATTGTTTTTCAATTATTTCCATCTCTTCAAGTTTGTGGAGGCGCACGGCTAGTGTTGCTGTATTAATGTGCAAATTTTCTTGAAGGTCATTAAAACCTTTCGCGCCACTTGAGAGTGCGTACAAGATGGGCAACATATGCTTCTCACTCAATGAAGTGAGTGCTTCTGAGCCCGGACAATAGGTACATGCCTTTACTTCTTTCATAGTGATAGCATACCATGGATAAGTCACTTTACAATCTAAAGCGGTGTGTTACACTTACATAGCTTTATTTACTAAAGTGACTATTAATTATCAAATATATCTATGAAACTATACATACATCCCGGTGCTTGCGCTATGGCATCACATATTACTGCCACAGAACTAGGGCTCGACGTTGAGGTAGTAAAGGTGGACCTTAACGACCACAAAACTGAATCAGGGGAGGATTTTTACACAATTAACCCAAAAGGGTACGTACCAACATTGGTCATCGATGAATCGAAATCACTTACTGAAGGTGTTGCTATCTTGCAATTCCTAGCTGACCAAAAGCCAGAGGGGAAAATGACTCCTGCAGAAGGAACATTTGAACGATACAAACTGCAGGAAATGCTGACGTTTATCAGTTCAGAGCTACACAAAGGTCTGGATATCTTTTTCTCACAGAAAACGTTTATTGACGGAGAAAAAGAAGCTAGGCTCACAAAACTACAAACACGCTTTGCATACCTCGATACTGTTCTTGAGGACAACGAATTTCTAGTAGGGGACACATTTTCTATTGCAGATGCGTATGCATTCACTATCATGAACTGGCGTAATTTCTTTGACATCGATATAAGCACACACAAAAACCTTGAATCATACCTCGCTAAACTAGCATCTCGCGACTCGGTCCAAGCAACTATGAAAGCCGAAGGTCTCATTGAATAAATAACTGAAGACTCAGTACCTCATGAGGAGGGAGGTTACACACAAAAAACTGGCACGCGAAACGTGCCAGTTTTTTGTATGTGTGAAAATTTTTAAACGAGATGAAGGTCTAGATAGGTAACTGAGGTATACAGTCTAAGGATGATTCGTTTTAGAATGATGTACAAGGCATGGAATGAAACAGGCGCGAGACCTACAAGGGTAGGGCGAGCACCTTTTTCATGAACGTAACGAAGTCATTCGTTTAAAACGGATTTCTCCCCCCTCGCACTTCGAAGTGCAGGTGCGTGCCGGTAGATCTTCCAGTGGACCCCATCCCTCCAATAACCTGCCCCGCTGAAACGTATTCACCCGCGCCAACAGCATTACTGCTTAAGTGTGCATAGAGTGTTTGTGTTCCATTACTGTGCTTAACAACAATATACTGTCCATATCCTCCATTCCATCCACTTGATTTAGAAATGAGCACTTCTCCTGCTGCTGCTGCACGAATTGCTGAACCGTGTGCAGCTCCCATGTCTACACCATTATACCCATGGATACCTTGTGTTCGTACGGACCCTGGTGATGGGTGTGAAAATCCGCCACCACCATTAGTAGACCCTGATGACTTTGTTGGTGCAGCATACGTTACTCTATGAGGCGTATTAATTTCACCACCTGGAATCATAAGTTCATCCCCTACTGAAAGTGAGTCTGCAGAAGCAAGATTATTATACTCAAGTACTTCATCAAAGTCTGCATCGTATTTTTTAAGAATTGAACCAAAAGTCTCTCCATTTGCAACAATGTGCTGTACGCCAACAATCGGTAAAATCACAAGCGTATCACCTGGTTGAATGCTTGCGGCGGAGGTAAGGTCATTAGCCCACAAGATGGTATTGGTAGTTACTCCATACATTTCAGCGACTTGCGAAAGCGAATCTCCTTCTCGCACCACATAAACACTAATTTCACCACCTCCGTTATGTGAGGCGGCAATTTCATCTGCACCTACTGGGCCTGTTGAGATAAGCGCGCCCTCAGCTACAGCAACATCACCACCTCCAACAGATTTTTGAGGATCTGGGTTAAGTGTCGCACTTAACAGGGGAGTAAACTGTGCTGAGCGATCCATTATTGAGACGACTTGTTCTTCGGTAACATCTTCAGCCCAAAGTTGTGAGAGTGAAGAAAAAACCCCTGCATGTACTGATGCTGGTATAAGCAAGATAGCTAGCAACGGAAGGAGCTCCGTTACTAGTAATGTAGCCCGTGTACCAACACGTGTACCTATATATGTATTCTGATCTTGGCGTCCAATATGACGACGCTCACTTGAGGGATCAGAATCTTGTGTAGTCTGTTTAATATATTTTTGGTTATGGTCTCACCGCCGTATTGCATCCATTACAGAAAGTCTTTCAAATTAAAAAGAGCATCGAGTGCTCCTCTTACATATACTTAATCTTAGTACAGGCGTAATGATACTAAACTCACCTAGGAGGTCAATTGACGTACTACACATTTTCAATGTGCTATGGCAACACCTCTTAAACGTTCTAATTACAGGGTTTATACTCCATTGACAGCAACATATTGTGTTGTTTATTTTCTACACAACATTCTCTGTGGTCTATTTTTGCCTCTCTATTACGCCGTGGTATAGTTACCACCAATTATGATACACGATGCACACTTAGAAGGTCTAAACGAACCTCAAAAAGAAGCGGTTACTACTACCGAAGGACCACTTCTGGTACTTGCTGGAGCAGGTTCAGGTAAAACACGAGTGATTACTCACCGTATCGTACACCTTATATTAGGTGGTGTTGCACCAAGCAACATTCTTGCGGTTACATTCACCAACAAGTCTGCAAAAGAGATGCGTGACCGGGTGCTTGCGCTGATTGAGAAGCATGCCCCGGCTGCGCGAGCTGGGTTTGATTCACAACCAACAGTCACGACTTTTCATTCACTTGGTGTACGCATTCTTCGCGAGCATCACGAAGTCCTTAATCTTCGGCGACATTTTATCATCTACGATCGTGCAGATAGTAACCGCGCGATAAAAAAAGCTATCGAGTCTGCGGGACACACCACAAAAGAATTTGAACCTCGAAAAATGCTTTCAATGATTTCACGAGCAAAAGGTGATGCTATTACTCGAACACAATACCTAGAAGATGCTTCGAGCTACCCTGAAAAGGTATGTGCCGAGGTATGGAAATTTTATGATAAAACAATGCAAGAAGAACATGCATTAGACTTTGATGACCTTCTCTTCAAGACACTTCATTTACTAGAGTCCTATCCTGTTGTGCTTGAAATACTACAAAAACGTTATCAATATATCCATGTTGATGAGTACCAAGACACAAACAAAGTACAGTTCGCTATTATCAAACTCCTTACTGGAAAGGCTGCAAACATCTGCGTTGTGGGGGACGTTGACCAAAATATTTACTCTTGGCGAGGGGCGGATATCAAGAATGTATTACAGTTTGAAAACAATTTTCCAGGCGCAAAAACAATTTTTCTAGAAGAAAACTACCGTTCAACAGGTACTATTATTGCTGCATCAAATAGCATCATTGAAAAGAACAACAACCGAATCCCAAAGACTGTCTTCACCTCTAACGTGGAGGGAGATAAAATAACACTCTATGCTGCGCACACAGGGCCCGATGAAGCCGAGTATGTGGTGATGACCATAAAAAAACTTATTGAAAATGGCGCTTCTCCTTCTTCTTTTGCAATTCTATATAGAACAAACTTCCAGTCACGTGGTCTTGAGGAAGCTTTTTTAAATTTTGGAGTGCCTTATCAACTATTAGGCACAAAATTCTTTGAGAGAAAAGAGATAAAAGATGTGCTTTCATACCTTCGCCTAGCTCTAAATCCAGGGAGCACTGCTGACATTGCACGTATAGTGAATGTTCCTACTCGGGGAATTGGAAAGGTTACGATGCTTAAAATGATTGAAAATAGACGGGAAGAAATATCGGGCGCAACGCTTCAGAAGGTAGAACGTTTTGAAGAAATGATGCGCGATATTGGTGATCATGCTCGAACAGAGAAAATTTCTGAAACTTTGAAATTTATCATTAAACGTACGGGGATTGAAACTGACCTAAAAAAACATGGGACCGAAGATGACTTAGAGAGACTTGAAAATCTTCAAGAACTTGTGACCCTCGCACTTCGTTACGATGAACTGGGGCCAGAAGAGGGTGTTGAAGCACTCATTGAGAATGCGGCACTGCAAAGTGATCAAGATGAACTCCAAGCGAAAGAGGAACATGATGCCGTGCGCCTTATGACCATCCACGCTGCCAAAGGTCTTGAATTCCCGTATGTGTTTATTACCGGATTAGAAGAAGGACTCTTCCCTCATGAACGACTTGACGATAGTGGCGTAGACCACGAGGAGGAGAGACGCCTTTTCTACGTGGCACTTACTCGTGCAGAAAAAAAAGTATACCTCACGTATGCTCATGTTCGCATGATATTTGGGCAACAACGAGTAAACGTGCCCTCATCATTCCTCAGCGATATTAGTATCGACCATGTAGAACCAGAAGGATCACAAATAGGGGGAGATGATTCTGGGTACGGGGCTACGGTGTTTCTAGATTGATGAAAACTTGCGTAAAGACGCTGGCTTGCGTACTGTAGTAACAACATGAGTGAAATCCATAAAATACAAGCAAAAAAATCACTTGGGCAGCATTTTCTTACTAGTCCTGTAGTGCCTTCTTGGATGTGTGATGCAGCGAGAATAACTAGTGGGGACAGCGTTTTAGAGATAGGGCCTGGAACTGGAGTACTCACAAAAGAACTTTTACTTCGTGGTGCAACAGTGACTGCACTTGAAGCCGATACACGTGCAATCGATGCGCTTACACACACTTTTAATACCGAAATTACCGATGGAAAACTCATAATCCATCATATAGACGTCCGCAATCTCGACCTTACCACACTTCCACATATTTCTGACCATTCCTTCAAAGTTGTTGCTAATATTCCATATTATCTATCAGGTTTTTTATTCCGTTTGTTTCTTGAATCATCAGTACAGCCAACCGAGCTTGTGTACCTTGTACAAAAAGAGGTGGCAAAACGCATTACTTCTGAGCTTAGTCGCGGTGAAAAAGAATCACTATTGTCCCTTTCCATAAAGGCGTATGGTGCCCCAAAATATATAAGAACTGTATCTCGTGGTCATTTTACTCCACCGCCTAAGGTGGATTCTGGGATTATCGCAATATATGACATAACTCGCGATTCTTTCAAAAAGATAGATGAATCCTTGTTTTTCAACATATTACACCTCGGTTTTGGTCAAAAACGAAAGCAATTATTGGGCAATCTTTCTAAAAATTACGACAGACAGGTACTTATTCACATCTTTTCCACAGTAGAATTACCTATTTCGGTGCGTGCAGAGGATGTACCTTTAGATAAATGGCTCATATTGGTTGAGGCACTTTCAGCTCACAGTTAGTCCACAGGATGTACACATTAATATTAAGAGGTTAACCACATCTTTATACATTATTGTCTTATATTAATATATGCCACTGGTATACTAATTATGTATACATATATATGTCTAACGCACAGAAAAGAATCGCTGGGGCATTATTGGCAGGCGCTGCACTTATTGCGGGTGCGTTGCTTCTTCGTTCATACCAAAATACAAATACAACAGTTGAACAAAACGCAGCTGTTGTTGTAACTGCGCCCCAGCGGACGGCTATTAAAACTCTCGATGAAAATGGAGATGGGGTTCCTGACTGGCAGGAATCATTACTGGTGACACAAGCTCTCAGTCTTGCTAGCACCACCGACTACACAGCTCCTGAAACTCTCACTGGACAATTCGCTTTAGATTTTTTTGAAAACATAGTCCGTGCAGAAAATTATGGTGCTTTTGGTGACTCTCCTGACGAACTTGTTATTGCAGCAAGCAATAGGTTGGCTCAATCAGTGATAGACAAACTCTACACTATTGAAGATATCACTGTTTCCGAAAATACTTCCTTAGATGCAATAACTAGCTACGGTGAAACAATTGCCGAAATTACCACACGCTATCCCGGTGCATCTCTTGAGAGTGAAGTACTCATCCTTGAACGTGCATTGAGAGACCAAAATTCTGAAGAACTCGACGCTCTGGACGGAAAAATAACGGTGTATCAAAATATTATCCAGGATACTTTAGCATTACCTGTGCCAAACTCGTACACAACGGAGCATCTAAACCTCATCAATAGTTACCAAGCTATTTTAAACGACATAGTTGCAATGCGTAATGCGTTTACTGACCCAATGCTCACACTTTTGCGGATGAAACGATACCAAGACGACGCTAATGGTCTTTCTTTCTCATTTTCTAATATATTTACAAAACTTCAGACAGAGGGAGCAACCTGGAATAATGATTCGCCAGTGTATTTGTTTATTCAATAATACTTATTATGTTATTTTTTAATTACAAAAAAATACGTTCAGCAATAAGTACTTTTTTACTTATCACCGTTCTGGTTAGTTCATTTGCACTGACCCCGCTTACACCCCACGGAAAAATACAGGAAGTCTCAGCTCAGTATCCCGTCCTGGACGTAACGAATTTAGTACAAACGACCCTTACTGCAGCCAACAGTGTTGTAAGTCTTGGGCTTCAAAACTCTCTTTTTGTTAAAGAATATTTCTTAGACGGCATTGTTAATGGTCTTGCCAAAATGGTATTAAAAAGTATGACGCAAAGTATTCTTACTTGGATAAACTCCGGTTTCCAAGGGAGCCCTGCTTTCATAACTGATTTGAAACAATTTTTATTAGACAGTGCTGACCAAGTAGCAGGTGACTTCATCTACAATGACCCCTCATTGAACTTCCTCTGTAGCCCATTCCAGCTTGATGTAAAAATTGCTCTTGCTGTCTCTTACCAAGAAGATGCACACGGTGATTTCTCAGAAGCACAATGTACTCTCAGTGAGGTCACCGACAATATCGAAGGGTTCTTAGGAGGATCGTTCGATGAGGGAGGTTGGGCAAGTTGGTTTGAAGTGACACAAAATCCAGTCAATACACCAACAGGTGCGTTTCTTGCCGCAGAGGGAGAGCTATACGCACGTATAGCCGACGCGGAAGGAAATACCGTTAGAGAGTTAGAATGGGGACAGGGCTTCCTTTCATTTAAAGTATGTAGCGAGGCCCAAGAAGCAAGTGGTGCACAAAAAAGCTGTACTATAACTACTCCAGGAACCACTATAGCTAACCAGATTAATAAATCCCTTGGAGCTGGACAAGACGCACTTATTGCTGCAGATGAAATCGATGAAATAATTGGTGCTTTCTTTGCGCAGATTGCAAAACAAGCTATCACAGGTGCAGCAGGATTGCTTGGTCTGGGGGCATCTGCGTATGCTGATAATTCGTTTGGTCCGGCAGGGAATAGATCATTCCTTGATGAACTGGCTGCTGAAAACCCAACTATCGGTGGGACTAGTGGGCGTAACCCATTTAAGTATTCTCAATCAATTGAAGAAGAAAATATAGAACTACAAACCACAATTATTGCTGCAATACAAACTGCCGAAGACAAGCTCGCCACGGCTAAGGCAGCGCATGAAGCACGTATTGCTCGTCAGTCAGGCCAAAATGGGAGCGCCAACAGATTAGCACAAAACTGTTTTAGTCTCACAACACCTCAAGACCTAATTGATGACAAGGATGATGCAAATATCAATATTCTTATCTCATCCTCATCGATTGCAACACTTGCATCGCTGAATGTACGCTATACCACTACTGAAGATCCAGCTGAACAGCTTGTGGTGATTGAAACCTACAACCGTATGGTCTCTAGTGGGCTTATTACACAACCACAAGACAACACTATGCTCAAAATATTTATTGAAGGAAACTTTGAAGATAGGATAACTGCATTTAATGCATCTATTGCCAGTGAGATTAGCCGGTGTGCTAGTGGTAGTACAAGTGGTGGCGGTGAAAGATAGTGGGAGACTGATGAATAATGTAGACTGAGAGAAAATATGGAAGGTATTAAAACAATAACATCTGCAACACGACTACAAAAACTATTGATTTTTGGGTGTGTTTCATGTATTGCTTTTCTTTTAAGTGCCTCAATTTCTTATGCTGGGGCAGGAGATGCAATTGCCTCAGGTATCAATTCCGCTATTTTTACTACATCGATTACTATTGGTGGTTTTATTGTTGGTTTGGGGGGCGTTCTACTAGATATTTCATTAGACCAGATGGTACTTGAGATGGGGAGCTGGTTTAGGGATGGTGGTATTGGTGGAGTGGTCAATGATATTTGGACAATGATTCGTGACCTGTTTAATATTGTTTTTATTTTTAGTTTAGTATATATCGGGCTACGTATAATCTACGATTCTGATGATTCACGAACAAAAAGGACCCTAGGCTTGCTCATCGCGGCAGCACTTTTAATAAACTTTAGTCTCTATATAGCAAAAGTAGTAGTAGATGTATCAAACTTTACAGCGGTTGAAATATATTCATCAGCATCTGGTGGCATTGCTGGTGAATTTGGAGTAAACACTAAGGATTCTGATGGAAATTTAATACAAGGCTTTACCACTTCCAAAAATAGTATCTCTGGGGCATATATGCAAGTCTTAAATATCTCCAGTTGGTTTAAGGAAGATGTTGGAGATAGACCTAATGCATTTGCGTATTCTGTATTTTTACTACTATTTTTAGGATATCTAGGACTCGTTTTTGCATATGGTGCACTCATGCTTGTAGCACGCTTCATAGCTATTGTTTTCTACCTCATGTTTTCCCCCTTTATGTTTTTAGGTTGGGTGTTACCACAGTTTCAAAGTTACTCTACAAAGTGGTGGCAAGGATTTCTTGCGTATTGCTTTTTTGCACCAGTATACATTTTCATGTTGTATATAGGTCTCTACGCACTTCAGCAAATGAAGAGTAGTTTTGGTGGAAGTTTCAGCGCAGGTTTTGTTGAGGGGGGTGGGTTTACAACGGGCACTTTACAAGTGTTTCTTTTCTATGCTATTGGTACAGGATTCCTATATGGAGCCATGAAAGTTGCAAGCATGTTAAGTAGCGGTGGAGCAGCTATGGGGATGGGCGCTGCAGATAAAATGAGCAGGGCGGTAACTGGTAGAGTTGCTAGTGGTACTATCGGTGCTGGAGCAAACTGGGTTGGGAATAGAATGGATGCAAAAAGTGCTAAAAGCGGTAAACCACGTGGCCGGACAGGTCGAGCGGTGCGTAGTTTTGTCGATAAGGGCACTACCTCAAAATTCGGTGCTTCCACCTCTAGAAAAGAACGTACTGATGCCGATAAGGATGAGCGGAAGCGACATGCAAGCGCACACGATGCACACTCAACGAGACAAACAATCATGACGTCCACTGACCCTATTGAGCGTGAGGCCGCAATCGCGGGTGCGAGTACTCCCACTTTGGTTGAAATGACAAAGACAAGCGAAGGACGTGAAGCTCTTTATGCAGCTGCTGGCTCACTCAAAGATAGTCAGGTGAAAGACATTCTGAAATCTGATGATGTTCCCCTTGAGGTTAAAACAAAACTTGCGGGTGAACGACAAGAACATGTGCGTGTGAAAATTTCTGAAGGAGGCACCCTCTCTGCAGGACTTAAAAAAGCATCCACCGCCCAACTTGAGAGTCTTGATTTCAAAGACGATCTTATGAATAATGCAATGTACCTCCAGGAATCTCAAATGGATGATTTGAAGAAAAAGTGGGATGATAACGAGACGTTTAGACTACTTAAAGAAGAAAGAGAGAAGCAGCTTAAATCTGCCCCAATTGACCAAGTTATCGATAGTCGTAAAACAAAAACTGAAATTGCCAAGCTTCCTAAAGAAATTCTTGAAACAGAAAGTGCAGTACAGTACTTGGAGCGTAAAGGATTTTTGGATAATGATATGATGGATGCAATTGGTAAAGATGCACCTGGTGTTAATAAACGTACATTCGGTAATGAAGTTCTAAAACTACATGGTGGTGAACTTAATGTAAGAAATGCACCAACCTGGGTCCAAAATTACTTTACATCAAACAACGGAGCTAAATTCTTACCAGAAACTACCACTGTATAATATTATATGATTACCCAAGAACAGCGTGACGAAGTTTTAGAAAACCTTGATGCACAAAGGCTTGCTGTTTATACTCACCCAAATAACGGCGAAACGATGAGGTCTGTTTTTGACAAACACCGTAGTTTAGATTCAAATTATCTTCTGTATATAAATACCATCGGCGATACTATACTTGGTTTCTATAAAACCACTGAGCTCCCAAAGTTACTTCAAAAAAAAGTTGGAGTTAGCGCAGACGATGCAATGCGCATTGTCAGCGACTTACAGGATTTTTTGGCTCCCGTTATTGCGCGAGAGAAAGGGGAGATAAACCCAAATCAAGCGGAGCTTAAAGAATTACAAAAAACTTTCACACCAGCTCCTACAACGACACCTACTCAAGAAACACCAATGCAAATAACTCAGAGAGGAGTTCAAGAAAATGTGTCAGTAGTAACATCTGCCCCAACCACACCTTCGGAACAAACTGATATTGAAAAGGTAAAACCCATGCGCACCATGGAAGAAGATATGGACCGTGTGCACGGGTATGGAGCGTATCGCGCACAGTTTCCAGATGAAGCCCAGGAAATAGAACATGTTGAAGAAGTAATACGAAGTGCTTCCCAAGAAGATATCTTAAAAGAAAAACCTGCGCTTGCTACTGCGCCGGAATACGAGGAGAAAGAATAATGTACAGAAAGGACAGAAACTACGTTTCAGTCCTTTCTGTACATAACCAACACATTGATACTAACCAATGCAGGCTATAATACTGTATATGCGCTTTGAGGTTCCTCAATTTATTGAAATCGAAGATAAAATCTTTGGCCCTTTCACCTGGAAACAATTTGTCTACTTAACCGGGGGTATTGGTGCAGCAGGAGTAACCTTTCTTGTTGGAGGTATTTTTATTTTTGTGCTTATTGGTATACCTGCTACCAGTATTGCTTTTTTACTTGCCTTCTATCCTGTAAATAATAGACCTTTTTCAATCTTTCTTGAATCGTTTGTTTCCTTTTATAACTCAAGTAAGACATACCATTGGCGTAAAAGAGAAGTAAACATATACAGCGCAGAAAATCATATCTCTGTAGAGGAAGAACCCACTACAAAAATTACAGTGCCTAAAAAGGGTGGGGGGATTAACTCGCTGGCACGTCAGCTTGAACTTAATGCACTTCAAAAAAGTGAATAGTTACTAATACACATGGCAACAAAACAAACAACAACCCAAGACTTCGTCCCAGTACGTGACATTAAACAAAATGTGGTGATTCTTAAAGATGGCCGTATGTGTAGTATTCTTCTTGCGTCATCAATAAACTTTGCACTAAAGTCACTAGACGAACAACGTGCGATTTTGGGTCAGTTTCAGACATTTCTTAATACACTTGATTTTTCAATACAGTTTTACATTCAGTCTCGACGTTTAGATATTGAACCCTATCTTTCACAGTTACGTGAACGTGAACCATTACAAGATAATGACCTCATGCGTATTCAACTACGTGAATACATGAGCTTTATCAAAACTTTCACAACTGAAGTCGACGTCATGAGTAAGAACTTCTTTATAGTGGTCCCGTACTCACCAGCATCACTGGATATTGGTAAAGGCATCAGTACTATCTTTGGAAAAAAACCTCCAAACAACCAAGAAGAAACTAAGTTCGAAGAACACCGACTTCAGTTAGAGCAACGTTCTTCATTGGTTGCACAAGGCCTTAACCGTATTGGTGTTCGAACCATCACACTTGAAGACGAAGCATTGGTTGAGCTCTATTATCATATCTTTAACCCTGGGGACCTCAGTGGCTCCGCACCAAACCCTAATTAAACTATCTATGGGCATTTTTGATTTACTACAACCTAAAAAACAAACATCCACTCTGGGAGAGAATCAGCCTCAGGATTTTTCTAGTGCTTTAATGACATTGGAAGATGTAATAGCTCCTTCTGGAGTAGAGATTGGTTCACGCGGTATTAATATCAGCGGGACACACGCCAGAACTTTCTTCACTATTTCGTATCCACGATACCTTAATGACGGATGGCTTGAGCCAATACTTAATATGGAAAAAGAGTTAGATGTTTCTATTTTCATTCACCCCATCAATACTGCTGATACATTAAAGAAGTTCCAAAAGAAGGTTGCTGAGGTACAAAGTCAGATAAACGTTCGTGCAGACAAGGGAATGGTGCGTGATCCACAGCTTGAGGCAGCCTATCGTAACCTTGAAGACTTGCGTGACAAGCTCCAGCAAGCAGAGGAAAAACTATTTAATGTAGGTTTGTATCTTACTGTGTATAGTGAAGATGAGGCAGCACTGAATAAAACAGAAGGTGAAATAAAAAACATACTCGACTCGCGCTTAATTTATGTAAAACCTGCACTCTTCCAACAAGAACAGGGTCTTAAAAGTGTACTTCCTTTTGTTGATGACCAGCTTTTGGTACATAGTAAGTTTAACTCTTCGCCACTTTCTAGTTTTTTCCCTTTTACCTCTTTTGACCTCACCTCTGATTCAGGAATCTTGTATGGAATCAACAGACACAACTCTTCATTAGTTCTCTTTGACCGATACCAATTAACCAACTACAACTCTGTTACGTTTGCTACCTCGGGAGCAGGGAAGTCCTACACTACAAAACTAGAGATACTACGTTCTCTCATGTTTGGTACTGAAGTAATTGTTATTGACCCAGAACGTGAATATGAGTATCTTGCAGAAGCAACAGGAGGTCGATTTTTCAATATTTCTCTTTCTTCTTCACATCACATAAACCCATTTGACCTACCTAAACCTCAGCAAGATGAAAACCCTGAAGATGTACTCCGGTCACATATCATCGAGCTTATAGGATTATTCAGACTTATGCTCGGTGGCCTCTCACCAGAAGAAGAAACTCTCGTTGACCAGGCAATTGTAGAAACTTATGCGTTAAAAGACATCACTGGTGATTCAGATTTTGGTGAGCTTGATGCTCCTCTGCTTTCTGATTTTGAAATGGTGCTTGCGGGGATGGAGGGAAGCGCATCACTTATTTCGCGTATCCAAAAATACACATCTGGTACGTGGTCAGGTTTCATGAATAAACCAACAAACGTCGACATAAACCAGAAGTTTGTTGTATTTTCACTACGGGACATGGAAGATGAGTTAAAGACTGTAGCAATGTACATAATTACACATCATATCTGGGGAGCTATACGTCGTCGAATGGTGAAACGACTTTTGGTTATTGACGAGGCGTGGTGGATGATGAAAAGTGAAGACACTGCATCATTCCTATTCATGCTTGCAAAGCGAGGTAGAAAATACTACTTAGGTCTTTCTACTATCACCCAGGACGTGGACGACTTCCTCCGCTCACCATATGGCGTTCCTATGATTACTAACTCATCACTCCAGTTGTTGATGAAGCAGTCACCAACTGCGGTTGATAACATTCAAAACACCTTCAACCTTACCGATGAGGAGAAGTTTCTTCTCCTTGAGTCAAACGTTGGGGAAGGGATATTCTTCGCAGGTCTTAAGCATGTAGCCATTCGCGTCATTGCGTCATACACTGAAGACCAAATTATCACCTCTGACCCTTCACAAATTTTACAAATTAAAAAAGCACGCGAAGAACTTCGTGATGCTCAAACTTAGAATATGGTTGCGCCTCTTATCGCTGGTGCTGCTCGAGCAACTCTAGGGAAGAGTGCTGCTAAAAAATCTACAAAATCTCCCAGTAGGACAACTGCTGCCAATAATACTAGATCAAGCCGTATTGTTGAACAACGGCGGCGTAACTTGGAAAAGAAGTCTCAAGAACAACGCACTGCAGCAAACGATAATCACCCTGTACAGCCTAAGGCAAAGAGGCGAATTCCTAAAATACTTAGGGGACTCATAAAGGGTGGTCATTCTTCTAGCAATATTACAGTAACAAAAAAAAGGATTAAATTAATACTAAGAGCAACAAGACTAATACCCTTCCTTTTAACACCTCTGATAATACAACTAATTGCAGCACTTATTGCCATGGCCGCGATAGGTGTTGAATCTGTTTCGTGGCTAACATACGCTTTTCCTGGTGTTTTTATATTTAAACTAGCATGGTTTATTGTTTTCTTAGCCAGCAGTATCATAATGATACCGCTTGGTTTCACTTTTGCGGACCAATTTCTTAAGAAAGACGTAGCATTTGTGTTTTTTGGGTGCCTTATGGCTTCTTGGGCACCATATTTTTTTCTAGTTCCTTGGAGTATTATATGGATTTTATATATCGTAAAGATACAAGAATAGTGTTTATACCCCAAAACTACTACAATTTCTCATGCTATGCTTAAACTATATGCCTAAAGCATTATTTTATTTTGTGCTTCTCTTCCTTTTGATTTCTTTTGCTGTACCAAAAGAAACAATGGCTCAATTTTCTGGTGTTACATCACCTGAACAGGCTTCATCCATCACTCTTTCACCACGATATCCTGAACCAAATGAAACAATTACTATTTCAATCAACGACTACAGTGTCAACACAAGTGGTGCAACAATCCAATGGTTTAATAACGGAGCAGAGATACCTAATTCAAAAAATAAACGTGTGGTTGAAGTACCGTCGGGAAAACTTGGTGCCTCTATGGACATCCTTGCGGTAACCACACTACCAAATGGCTCAGTCCTTCAAGCAAAAAATACTATTGCTCCTGTTCGTATTGATATGCTTGTAGAAGCGGACACCCGTGTGCCTTCTTTTTATAAAGGTCGCTCAATCCCTGCAAGTGGTGGAACAGTGCACGTTACCGCATTACCATTTACAGGAAAATCACGCAGCGCGTCGTCCTACTCATACACCTGGCGTGTAGGAAATGAGGTCCAAGCAGGAGGGTCTCGTTTTGGTAAAAATTCAATTTCTTTTACTGCTGGGTTCCAAAAACAAATTCAAGTATCGGTTGATGTTATAGATACCGACGGTACTATTGTCGCAAGTGAAACTATCATAATCCCATTAGCTGAACCAGAACTTTATTATTATGAAGTCAATCCATTGCGTGGTATGTCAGAAATAAGTATGGGTGAAAACTTTGTTTTCATAGGAGAAGAGATTAGAGTACGAGCAGAACCCTACTATATTGATACTGCTCTTTTTTCACAAAACCCTCATCAGCAGTGGAAACTAGATGGTCAAACAATTATTAATCCTACTGTTGACCAACAAGAGCTTACTCTACGTCGTTCTGGTGACACTGGCTCTTTCACTCTCGAGTACCACGTTCGCAACCTTGCACAGCTTTTACAAGGGGTAAAAAAATCTATAACTATCAATTTCTAATATGAAACACTTTTTTTTATTTTTCGTACTTTTTGTCTCTTTAAGTTTTGTATCAACGACTTTTGCTGCCGGGCCGGATGTGGGGACATGTCTACCGGGGCAGAAACTTGATGCTGCAACGGGTGCGTGTGTAACTGCATTTACCCCTTTAGTAGGCATCCCTTATATTGATACATCAAGTACCAACCTCTCCTTACCTGGATACGTAAACGCTCTCTATACCGCTGCTATTAGTATTGCTGCGTTTATGGCGGTGGTAAAAATCATCTTTGCTGGGGTGAAGTACATGTTGTCTGATGTGGTTACTACTAAAGAGGAATCTAAGAAAGATATTCGTGGTGCACTTATTGGACTTCTTATTGTTGTTGGTGCGGTACTTATTTTAAATACTATTAATCCTAACTTAACAGGGCTTAAAGCCCTTAATGGACCGGCATTGGATATTAATTTAGAGTTTACTGATACAGTTCAAGATAAAATTGATAAAAAGTGTGCAGAATTCGGTGAAAATAACTGTAAAATAACCTCCTGCTCTATTTTTACTAATTCAGATAAAGTATTAGGCTGGCTTGGAAGTTGGGTTGGGAGTGTTACTGAAGTCGTTATGGCAGAAATTGGTAACCTAGCAGACGAGGGTGCTACTGACGCTTTATGTAGCGTAACTTGTTCTATCAAGAGTGGTACAGTTATCGGTAAAAAATGTATATACCCAGAAGATACAGGTGTAGTTGCTCTTACAGCAGTCAATACTAGCGCAGCTGCTCTAAAGGAAATAATTCCTAATTATACTAGTCGTTTTACATTTAGGTCCATGGCTAGTACAACAGAATTTGAAATATCTAAACAAAATAATAATTTCCTAGTATCAAGCACACCTGAAAATACTCTTGAAATATATATCCCAAATCAAGTAAATGGTACCCCAATAAACCCTTTAATTATTATTAGAGCCACCTTAGTGCCAGAGTGTACCGACAAAGGTGGGACAATAATTAGTTCAAGTAGAAATGGGGGAGTCTTTGTTTACTGCACAATACCTAACTAGGGTGTACATTTTCTACAACAATACTTTATCTATGCGTATTATTTATACAACACATATCTCAATCAATAACAGTACGCTATACTTAATCATATGAATAGAGCTCTTATTATCACAATCGGTATAGTCATTATTATCCTCATACTAGGGGTTTGGGTGTATCTTATGCTTTTTGGCACTCCTGAAAAGGGTGGGGACGTGTTTACAAATCTTGGTTTTGAACTTTCAGTACAGGACACCACAATCGCTCCTCCTGTTGACAGTCAGCCTATAGAGACACTCGTAGATACTCAATCAGGGGCTGCCTTACGTCAGCTGACCACTCGTCCTATTGCTGGATTTGCATTTATTTCTGCCAGCAGTAGTACCTATGTTCGGTATGTAGAACGCGGTACTGGACATATGTACCAAATAAATTTAGATACTGGTGTTGAAAACATACTTTCACGGACAACAGTACCCAGGGTCACCAAGGCTATTTTTTCACCCAATGCAAACACTGTCGCACTGACCTCCTATGATGACTATCTTTCAAATGTTTTTGTGGGAACGTTGGATGATGATTCAAATCTTATTGGTATTGCGTTACAACCTGGAGCAAACAATATTTCTTTTAGCTCTGATGAGGATGTTCTGTACGCTATCTCAAACAAGGGTGATACCCAAGGTTACACACACAACATACACACATTAGTACAATCGGAACTTTTCTCTATAGACTATAGTAATCTAGACATTGCGTGGGGAAGTGATTTGGAGGAGATGTATCTCACAACGAAACCTTCAAAAGAACTTGAAGGATTTATTTACACCACCAAAGACAACGTTCTCACCCCAACAATATTTTCTGCGTATGGATTATCAGCCTTGTTTAGTAACGATTACATTATAGCCACACACATCAATGGTGACATCTATACTTCGATCGCCGTGGACACGTTAGAATCAGAATATGAACTACCCATTATCGCCCTAAAAGAAAAGTGTGTGCCCGATACCATTATTACTGGGTACCTTTGGTGTGCAGCTCCTTTCACAGACACCACACCATCTTTTGTAGAAGATTGGTACAAAGGAACAGTTACTTCTGATGACTCATTGTGGCATGTTGATATTTTAGGCCAAACTGCACAACTGTCAGCAACCCCTAAAAATCTAATCGGGAGACAAATTGATGTGTTGTCTATAAAAATAAACACTGCGGGGAGTAATCTATCTTTCATAAACAAAATAGACCATACATTGTGGCTTTATGACCTTGTAAAATAGATGGGGTATCAGGTTTGGATAATGGATGTAAAACACCCCGGCGCATCTGCACGCTGGGGTGTTTTATGTACTACTCGCATTATGTTTTACTCGCTATCACTGTCGCTCTTCTTGTTTTCCTTATCAACAACCTCAGGCTCAGGACGGTGCTTTTTCACGACAAACTCTTGTGCAATTGCCATAATGTTACTCACAGTAAAGTAGAGTGCTATAGCGGCTGACAGGGTGTACGCAACTACCGTAATGATAATGGGCATTACGTAACGCATTTGCATCTGCATACTACGCGCAAAGTCATCTTTTAGACTCGGTTCCGCATCTTCTTTTTTTGGTTCCAGTTTTGGCATAGATAGACGAATATGGAGGAATTGTGTTGCACCTGCAAGAATTGCCAATGGAAGACTCTTAAGGGTAATATCGAAGAAGCCAAGCATCATCATCGAAGGTGCATCGGGTCGCGACACAAAACTATAAAGAAGGTCAACATTAATATCTGGAAAAGGGAATCCTGCGCCATTTGATACTGCAAGATAAATAGAAATAATAATAGGGAATTGAATAAACATTAAGAAGACACTAGAAAGTGGGTTTATGTTTTTTTCTTTATACAACTCCATTGTTGCGCGTGCTTGCTCTTGCTTGTCGGTTATATCTTTCTTTATCTTCTTAATCTGTGGATCAAGTTCACGCATGACTGCCTGCATCTTTGTCACCTTAATTGAGAGGGGAAGAATTATTATTTTTATAAAAACTACCGTACACACAATAGCTAACCCAACATCTCCTCCTGGGAGAATATCAATAAAGAAGACCAGACTATTATAGACGGGGTCAAAAAAGAAAGTATGCCAAATGTAGCTCCACATAACGGTAAAAATTTAAATAAGAATAAGAATTACTTGCGAGTCATTGTATCGTGAAAAGATAATAAAAGATATATAGTATAAAAATCTCTATTTGTTTGACACTCTTTGTAATGAGTCCTCTATTTTTTGAGAAAACTCATTTTTTACCACATTTTTTATTGCGGGTTTTGCAATCAAAATGAATGTTCCTTTTAAAGAATGTTCTTTATGGTATCGGTACAACACTCCATACATTTTGCGACGTAGTCTATTTCTATCTACTGCTTTTTTATAGACTTTTTTTCCAACTACCGCAGCACCATGAAAGTCAGATGTTGGTTCATGTATAAGTTGTAGGGTGGGGGAATGGTATCTCTTCCCAGTAGAAAAAGAACAATCAAACTCCTTTTTAGTTAATCGTTCTTTTTTCTTGAGCATATTTTTATTATAACTCTTTGTTACGATTCAGACAGCTTGGTAATAACAAAAAACGAGCCAGAGGCTCGTTTTTTATTGACTTTTCTTTACAGTCAGCTGTGCTCGCCCCTTACGTCGTCGCCCACGGAGAATGCGTGCACCTGCCTTTGTTGCTGCCCGCACCAAAAAGCCGTGTGTGGTCATTCGTTTTTTCTGACTTGGTTGATATGTTCGTTTTGGCATACATCATTTGTTTAATGCGCGTAACTATACACTATTAATTTACATACGCAACCCTCTCTGCTCTAGATATATTAAAATACTGTTCTAAAAAATTATAGACACCGAATTACTCTTAAAACAAGTTATCAGATTGCTATCCACAGGTTGTACACAGAGCCTAAAGGTTGCAAAAAAAAGGTGGGTTGCTGTCTCAGAATAATCAAAAAGAGTTTACAGTTTTTTATACACAGGTATAATGCATTTACTAAGTTCAATTTTACTTTTATGAATCCCTTATCTCATCCTTCAACCAACAGCATAGTCCACACGGAACAAATTGACGTAAAAAAATTATGGGATGATGCACTAGTCACCATCGAATTGTCTATTACTCCCGCAAACTTCAAAACATGGTTTCGCGATACACATATTGTTTCGCTTGAAGATGGAACCATTACTCTTGGAGTTCCAAGTGTATTTGTTCGAGACTGGCTCTCAGACAAGTTCCAATCAATGACCCTTAAAACTCTCCGTGAACTTACTCCATACGTACGAAGTATTGAATATATAGTAGTACAACGTAACGACAAGAAAAAAGAGTCTAGTAAGCCACAAACAGTTAATGCCGCCCTACCTCTTGAAGAGTACTACATAAACAAAAGTGATAATCTTAATCCAAAGTACACTTTTGATAACTTTGTTGTTGGACCATTCAATGCCTTAGCGCATGCCGCATCAAAAACAGTAAGTGAAAAACCAGGGATTGTATATAATCCGCTATTTATCTACGGAAAGACCGGTCATGGTAAAACACACCTCATCCAAGCAGTTGGAAACCACTTAAAAAACCAAGGGAAGAAGGTATTCTATGTAACAAGTGAGCGTTTTACTGTTGATTACTTCAATAGTCTTCAAAACGGGACAGCAAATAGTTTCAAAGATAAATATCGACAGTATGACATTCTCATAATGGATGATGTTCAATTCTTAGCAAACAAAGAAAAGACACAAGAGGAACTTTTCCACCTATTTAATGCATTACATGATCACAACAAGCAAATTGTTTTCTCAAGTGATATTCACCCTACACTTCTTTCTGGTTTAGAAGAGCGTCTACACTCACGCTTTTCTCAAGGTATGATTGTAGATATTCCTGCGCCAGACATGGAGTCTCGAGCAGCTATCTTACGGTCAAAAACAGCTCAAAATGGTTTAGTCCTTGGTGAAGATGTTGTTGAACATCTTGCAAAAACCATTGAGGGAAACATCCGTGAGCTTGAAGGAGCTTTAAACACCATCATGTGTCAATCTCAACTAATGGGAAGAACACTTTCCCTTGATGAGGTGCGACAAATCATAAAAAATAGTACACGTCCTCGTAAAACACTTGCTGTTTCTGATGTAGTAGAAAAAGTTGCTCGTTATTTTGATATCGACCCCTCTTCAATATATGAAAAAACGAGGCGTAAAGAAATTGTAAAACCACGACAGCTTATTATGTATATTCTTCGTGAAGATTTCCAAATATCATACCCAGCGATTGGTCAAAAACTTGGTGGGCGAGACCATACAACAGTAATCCACTCATGTGAAAAAATAAAAAGGGAACTTCTGGATGACACAGACCTTGAGGAAGAAGTTACACAAATACGACTTCTCCTTAAATAAGAAAAAATTGCTCATGTGAGCAATTTTTTCTTATTTACAAAAGATTGTGTATAGTGTGTTTATAAGTACTACTTTACCCACACTAGATAAGTTGAGTAGTTGTGTATAAAATAGAGAAGCTATGTGTAAAAAGTATACAATCGATGTGTGTAACTTCTGAGTAATCCCCATAAAAATCTACCCTCTCACTTCTCCCCAGTTATATACAAGCAACAAACACACAATACCCACAGGATATTAAATATTAGAAAGATTTTTAAGATACGTAGTAGGCCACATAATTGAGATTTCCACATATTCACACCCTTAATAATAAGAGTAAAATAAATAAATAAAAATAAAATATAAATATGCACGTAACAATTTCTAAAGAACAATTACTTGACCGACTTGAATTAGTTGGAAAAATAAGTACCAAACATGTTTCTCTACCTGTGTTGCAGTGTGTATTACTCGAAGCCAAAGATTCTTCATTAACACTCCGATCAACAAACTTAGAAATTGGGATTGAATCGACTGTAGAAGTTACAGTTGAAGAAGAAGGGATGATTGCAGTACCTGCTGGAACATTAACTCAAACTATTCAATACATGTCCCAAAAGGATATAACACTTCGTGCAGAAGAAGGAAATCTTATTGTTGAAGGTTCTGGGTCAGAAACAAATATTAAGGCAATACCACACGAAGAGTTTCCTATTCTTTCTAAAATTGAAGAAAAGGGACAAATAATAAACAAGTCCCTCTTTTCACTTGGTATTAAAACAGCAGCTTTTGCAGCAAGTCAGTCTTCAATTAAACCAGAACTTGGAAGTGTATATATATTACAAAAAAAGGAACACTCCCTTACATTTGTGTGTACCGATTCTTTTAGACTTATGGAAAAAACTGTTCCTCAAAAAGGACTTGTTTTAGAAGAACCAATCTTAATACCACAAAAGAATGCTCTTGAGCTCGCACGAGTATGTGATATCCGTGAAGGAGAACCTACTTTTCAGGTAAATGAAAATCAATGCTCACTTTCTTTTCCAGATGGCGTATATATTACCTCACGGCTTACTTCTGGGTCTTTCCCTGATTATGAACAAATCATTCCAAAAGAATATAGTACCCATTCAACACTACTGAAGAATGATTTAGCACATGCTTTTAAGAAAACAAACATTTTTCTAAATAAATTTATGCAAGTGACACTTCATGTGGCTGAAAAATCAGTTACTGTGTCAGCTAACAGTGGAGAGGTTGGAACAACAACGGAGTCAGTCTCAGCTCAAACAGAAGGAGATGAGTTAACACTTAGTTTTAACCAACGATATATATCTGAGCCCCTAAACCATATTTCTGATGATAGTATCGTAATGCATTTTGCAGGACTGGGAAGACCTTTGGTTATTAAAGGTGTAAATGACACCACTCTACGGTACCTAGTAATGCCAATGAATAAATAATCTTTGAAGTATTTTTAGATTATTTTATTGGTAGCTTTGGTAGAGTAACTCTCTCTAATACATATACATTTTGCGTTGAAGAGATGATTAGAGGTACATTTAGAAATTTTTATTTTTTAATACACTCTAAATAGTTAGTTTTGAAACATATGAAAATTAAAAGAGGTGGAGATGTTAAAAAAGTAGGGGACTTGTTTGATAAATACAAACGCATATTACGTGCCCCTCAAGGAGTTGTCACGGATGCCTTTATTGAGGTTGTAACAGACCTTGTGGGCATTGAAATACCCAAAGAGCGCATCTCATACTCTGTTCATAACAAAACGCTTACAATGCGAATTTCAGGCCCATTGAAATCGGAAATTCTTCTAAAGAAAAAAGAAATACTCGATCACATGAAAGGACGGATAGGGGAACAGAGTGTACCAAAAGTGTTGTTGTAGGAGGGTGATAATAAAAAAGACGGGGAGCAAGGGCTCCCCGTCTTTTTTATTACTCTTCTTCTTGTTCATCCCCAGGAGTTTCATCTTGTTCTGAATTAATGATTAAGCTTCCGTATTGCTCCTCTTTCCATTTCTGTACACCGTATTCCCAGTATTCATATTGACCATCTGTATTTGGGTTTGTAGGATAGGCACCGAGTGGGTTCGTTTTTGAAACAAAGTGGAGAATGGAGTGCATGTTTGAGGCAATACCAGCAAGGTCTAATGTGGTGTCTCCTGACTGGATGCTCTCAATAAGTGAGGATGTGTCCATTACTTCACCACGTAGGATTGGTTTTATGTTTGCATCAGTTGCGGGAGCCTCTGCAAAACTTTGTACCTCAGTTTTTTCAAGTGCAATATCCATAAACGCGCGCCATAACGGAGTGGCAATAAGTCCTGAAAGTCCACCTCCCATTACACTATTATCATTGTTTCCTACCCATACGCCGACTGCTAAGTTTGGAGCAAATCCCATAATCCACGCATCACGTAAATTGTTGGTACTACCAGACTTTGCGGCCACATCTCTGTTTGGGAAATTGACCAATGAGTTATGTCCCCATAATGGAGCACGTGCTTCGTTATCGGATAAAATATCCGCAATAGTAAGAGCGACATCTCTATCGAGAACACGATGTGATTGTACGTTGCTTTCCTCCAGAACGTTACCAGTACTGTCTTCAACGCGGAGGATGGTCCGACGGTCAGCTTTTATCCCCTGGTTTGCAAAAACTGCATATGCACCAGTATGTTCAAGTAGCTTTACTTCACCACCACCAAGCACAAGAGTAAGACCAAGTCTGTCTGGGTCGTTAAGGGTGGTGATACCCATATCACCAGCAAGCTTAATGGCATTTTTAAGACCAGTAAGATACAACACTTTTACTGCGGGGATGTTAAGTGATTGGGGGAGGGCATTACGTAGGGTAATGGGACCTAAAAATTTATTATTGTAGTTATTTGGTGAATAACATGGCTCAGTTGAAGATATGTCTGACACATCACACGTGGTACTAAATTGTGTTTTTACATCGTAGACTACCGTGTCAGGGGTATAGCCCTTACTAAATGCTGAGGCATATACAATGGGTTTAATAGATGATCCCGGCTGTCGCGGAGAGAGGGTAACGTTGAAGTTTCCTTCAATTTCTTCATCAAAATAATCACGCGACCCAACCATTACTAAAACATCGCCCGTTTGAGGATCGATTGCAATAAGGCCGGCATTTTCTGCGCTGTATTTCTCGCGGTTGATTGCTACTTTTTCTGCAACAACACGCTCAGCCTCTTGCTGCAGTTCCCAGTCTAAAGAAGTGATGACCCGCAACCCTTTATCGGAAAGTGCTTCTTCACCATATTTTTCAACCAGCTGTTCCCGTATGTACATTACAAAATGAGGTGCGCGAATACCTGTTACTGCCTGTGGCTGGAATTCAACGGGGATATCTATTGATTGGTCGTATTCTTCTTGGGTAATAAAGTCATTAATGAGCATCCGCTTTAGCACCAATTGCTGTCGTGCATCAAGTAGGTCTCTGTTGTTTCCGTATGGGGAAAGGCGAGTTGGTGCTTGTGGAAGTGCTACTAAATATGCAGCTTCAGGGAGATTGAGGTCTTTCGAAGATTTGCCAAAAAATGCCTGCGAAGCTTCTTCTACACCATAAATGGTCCCTCCGTAAGGTGATTCGTTAAGATAGTGGTTAAGAATTTGATCTTTGGTAAGAATACGCTCAAGCTTTATAGAAAGAATAGCTTCTTTAATTTTTCGTTTAAGTCGTTTTTCGTTTTCTAAGATAGAGTTTTTTATAACCTGCTGAGTGATGGTAGAACCTCCTTGTCCTCCCAATAAATCACCTGCAGTAAGGTTTGAAAGTGCAGCACGGATAATGGCTTTTGGATCAACCCCAAAGTGGTTATAGAATTCATCATCTTCGATTGCAACAGTCGCATTTTTTATATGGTATGAGATGTCTTCAAAGGGAACAATGGTACGTCGTACATCTTGGTGGAGGTCGTAGAGAAGAACCTCCCCGGTGCGGTCATATATTTTTGTTGATTGAAGCACTCGCCTTTGTTCAAAAGAAGACAAGTCAGGCATCTCGAGTGTGGACACCCAAATGAACAAACCACCAACAGATACAAGCCCAAGCACAAATAACACAATAAAAACATCAATGATAATGTCTTTTATATGTCTCCGAATCCATGTTTTTCTCTTTACCATACAGGGTTTACTATGTAGCCAATTCTAACATTATTTGTCTATATTTCTTTATTACCTCTGTGTGGTAGAGTTATTTCAAAGAGAATATTTTATGAAATTATCTGAAGAATTAAAAGAAAGAGGTTTTATACACCAATATACAGCCGAAACCCTTACAGAAATAATTGATGGGGAAAAGAAGGTTGTCTACCATGGAGTTGACCCCACAGCTGACTCTATCCATGCAGGAAATTTTGTGCAATTTATGATGCTCCGCCACTTGATTGATGGTGGACATAAGGTTGTCCTGCTTATAGGAGGAGGGACAGGGATGATCGGTGATCCAAAACCAGACGTTGAGCGCCCAATTACTCCACCGGAGGTGGTTGCACAGAGAGTAGATAAACTTAAGGTTCAAGCGCAAAAATTATTCGGTGGAGTTGAGGTAGAGTTCGTAAACAACTTTGACTGGCTTGGTTCTCTAAACTTAATTGAGTTTCTAAGAGAGACTGGCAAACACTTCACAGTTAATGAACTCATTAAAAAAGATGCTATCGCCACACGTCTTGCAGGTGAGTCAGGGTTGTCGTATACCGAGTTTGCGTATCCACTTTTACAAGCATACGACTACCTAAACCTGTATAGGAACTATGGTTGTAATGTACAGACAGGAGGCTCTGACCAGTGGGGAAATATTGTAGCAGGAGTTGATCTTATCCGGCGGAAAGAAAAAGAAGCTGTACACGCCATTACGGTTCCACTGGTTGTAGACAAAGCATCAGGGAAAAAGTTCGGGAAAAGTGAAGGGAACGCTGTTTGGCTTGATGCAGAAAAAACTTCTCCATATGCATTTTACCAATTCTGGCTCAATACTTCCGATGAAAGCGTTATCGACTACATGAAACTTTTCACAACGCTTTCTCTTGAGGAAATTGCTGATATTGAAAAAGAATTTTCTGCTAATCCTGGCCAGAGAAGTGCACAAAAAATACTTGCTCAGCAAGTGACGACACTTGTTCATGGTGAAGAAACTGCACGAGCAGTAGAGCGAGTGTCAGCATCGTTGTTTGGGGAGGTTGCGCTGTCTGATCTTTCAGAAGCGGAGATACAGATGATTAGAGAAAATGTTCCTACATACAAAACAAAGCACTACGCAACGATTGTAGATGTGTTAGTCGGTTCTGGATTGGCCTCAAGTAATCGTGAAGCACGAACTTTTATAGAGTCTGGTGCGGTTATGGTTAATGAACGTAAAGTTAGTTCTGCAGATTTTATTTTTGGGGACAGTGAATCTGATTTTGATAAATACGCATTGCTTAAAAGAGGAAAGAAAAAATATTGTTTTATTGAATTGGGACAATAGATTTTAAAAACCACCACCTTTGTATAGGTGGTGGTTTTTTAGTTTCTTCTCCCGATAGCAGTTTGGTATATTCCTTACAGGAACTGTTCAGGTTGTCGCTCTGGCGAGCTGGCAACCTCTTGCGATAGTCTCCCAGACTATCTCACTGGCTAGGGCCCAGGATATTCCTAAACTGTCCTGTGAAAGTTCGTAATATGCCCTTTGGGCATTTACTCACTTTACATTTCATCTACATCATCGAAGCTGTCGTACTCAGTATCGTCAGCATCTTCTTCAGCATCAAGCTCCTCATCATCTTCACCAGTTTCTGACTTCTCAGCTTTTTTAATTTCCGCTTCTTCATCGATGGACCCAAATCCTTCGTCGACACTACCAGGGTCTTCGTCATCGGAAAGTTCATCTAGTACAGAATCATCAACACTCACGTCAGAGTCATCAACTTCTTCAGCTTCCCCCGTGTCGTCATCATGTGTTTTGGTGTTAAAAAAGGTCATATTGTGGTGGTAACTATAATTTTAAGTGCTTATTTTTAACAAAAAATGTTTTATTTTGCAACCCCTTATTTTGGAATGCATTTAGAAGATTTTACCAATTTATCGATAGTGTGCAAGTGTAGTGATTCCAACAGCAATCGCATCGTATTCATCATCAAGTGCTTTACCTGGAACATTGGAAACTAAACGTTTCACCATATCAATCACAGCGTTCTTATCACTTTTCCCGTAGCCAGTAACTGCGATTTTAATTTCTTGAGGGCCATATTCAAATACTTTACATCCAGCATTCTTTGCGAGGTAAATAATAATTCCTCTAGCTTGCGCGACACCAATAGCTGTCTTCACATTTTTATTAAAGAAAAGGGTTTCTACCCCTACCGCGTCAGGGGAGTACGTATCGAGTAGTTTTTGAAATTCTCTCCCAAGATAAAGAAGTCGTTCATTAAGTTCTGAGCCTTTGTCTGTTTCTACACACGAAGAGTACAGCAAAACTTCCTTACCATCCTGTTTTTCAATCACCGCAACACCAAGCCGGTCGTATCCCGGGTCTACCGCAAGTACTTTCATAATTCCTCAATAATACAGGAAGTCACACACAAGCAAAACTATCACATATAAAACCTATCGGTTTTATATGTGATAGTATGAAAGAGAGATATGGAAACGTACGGTAAAGGAGAGATTGCTAAGAAAATATTATTACTGGCTCTTGCCGGGGGAGCGCTTGTAGCTGTTTGTATGTTGCCAGGTATGGCAATTTTATTTAAAGCTTTTGATGCAAATTCAAGTAAAGAACGATTCCGTATTAAGCGGTCTGTTGCTGCTATGGAAAAACAAGGATTAGTGATTCGTGTCATAAAAAATGGTAAAGAACGTCTGCTGGTAACAGGTAAAGGAAAGGAAAAGACCTGGTCATATCTTGCAGAAGATATGGAAATTAAACCTGTAAAAAAATGGGACAAAAAATGGCGTATTTTGATGTTTGATATACCGGAAACAAAGTCAAAAATACGGAGAGAAGTCAGCTGGAAAATTAAAGATATTGGAATGAAATCAATCCAGAATTCAGTTTTTACGTCACCATTTCCGTGTACAAAAGAGATTGATAAAATTGCTCATCACTATAATATTAAGGAATTCTTTATATACGCAGAGGCTGATACGATTGAAACAAACCAAGATCTTATAAAATATTTTGGGTTAAAGTAATCTAAGTTAAAAAGTGGCATATAAAAACACCACCTATTTTTCCTATAGGAAAAATAGGTGGTGTTTAAAATGAAATATTAAGAAACTGAAGTAAAAAAGCTAAATAGGTGTGAGGTTCTTGTTAGGCTTTATTCTTCTGAGTCTGCGGTGGTGTAGATGTTGGTAACATCTTCCTCATCCTCCAACTTTTCAATAAAATCTGCAAGTTTTTCTCCTGCTGTATCATCGAGCTCCATTGGAGTTGTTGGCCTATAACCGTCTGCTGTTTTTTCAAAAGCCCATGCCGCAGAGCCAGGTGAGCCAAGTTCCAGACCTGCTTTAGAGAATACATTGCGAATTATTGGGGCGGTACGATTGTTGTTGTCGGTAACGGTTTGGATGAGCATCGCGACACCACCCGGACCGTACCCTTCAAACATTATCTCTTCGAGCGTAGTTCCATCGGTTCCTGCACCCTTAGCAACTGCACGTTCAATGTTTTCCTTTGGCATTGAGTCCTTTTTTGCACGCACAATAGCTGCAGCAAGTTGTGGAGAACTTACATCACCATTAGCTTGGCGCGACTCCATTGCGATAAGCATAGAATGCTTAGAAAATACTTTACTTCGAGCTGCGTCGGTTGCACCTTTCTTGTGTTTGATTTTTGACCATTTATTGTGTCCTGACATATGTATATATAGTTAGTACATAAAGTGTATGAAAATTTTTTGACTCGTGCAAGGGTTTGCTTTTTCATAAAAACATGTCATTGTATACGTAGTGTAACTGCATGGGAGGCAACAATGAAAAGAGTGACTATAATGAAAGGATCCCGTATTTTCACACAAGGATTGTTTGTAAAAATACTTTCTTGCGGAAGAACAGTAGTGAAAGTCGGAAAAAGTGAATTTTCTGGCTGGGCAGTAGGTTCCGGCAAAATATGGAAAAAATAAAAACCTCGTTAGGTTTAAGGTCCGCAAATTAAGCGGGCTTTTATAATGCTGAATTTTCAATATGGCTATAGGCAGTGGCGCTGGCGATACGTCCTCGTGGGGTACGCTCGAGAAGGCCTTGGCGGATGAGGTAGGGTTCGATGACGTCTTCGATGGTTGACTGCTCCTCACCAGTTGCGGCTGCGATAGTGTTTAATCCCACAGGACCCCCATTGAATTTATTGATGATGGCATCAAGCACTGCGCGATCTGGTGAACCAAGACCAAGATCGTCTATTTCTAAAAGTTCAAAAGTACGATTTACAATATCAGTGGTAAGCTCACCTTTTTCAAGTTGTGCCAGATCGCGACAACGCTTAAGAAGGTAGTTTGCAGTACGTGGTGTTGCACGACAACGTTTTGCAATGCCATTCATTATTTCTTCTGAGGTGGAAACATCAAGTAATTCTGCAGAACGATGGAGAATTTGTGCAATTTCGCTATCTTTATAAAATTCAAGACGAAATGTTCCCCCTGAGAATCGAGAACGAAGAGGTGCAGAAAGGAGGGAAATGCGTGTGGTAGCCGACACGAGTGTAAAAGGAGGAAGTTCAAGTTGTACGGTGCGTGCTGAAGGGCCTTTCCCTATGATGATATCCAACACCCCAGATTCCATAGCGGGGTAGAGCACTTCCTCGATACTTTTTGACAAACGATGAATTTCATCAATAAAAAGTACATCACCTGGTGAGAGGTTGGTGAGAATGGCAGCCAAGTCACCCACCCGCTCAATAGCAGGGCCCGAAGTGGTGCGCATGTTGGTCCCAAGGGTTTTAGATATGAGATGCGCAAGAGTCGTCTTCCCGAGTCCAGGAGGGCCATACAAAAGAATGTGTTCAGCAGCGTGACCACGTTCACGAGCAGCCGTTAAAAGAATGCGCAGATTTTCTTTAGTTTTTGCCTGCCCGACATATTCTTCCCATGTGTTTGGACGAAGTGTTTGGTCGAGGTTCCCGGCACCATCACGGGAGAAGGTTGTTTTGTTTTCTGAATCGCTCATGATGCCTCTATTGTATCGGTAAAAAGTGTATTCGCATACTTGTCACACTATGCACCTGTCCTACAATCAGGTATATACCATAGTATATAGATTGGTATATACTATGGTATATGACAAAAAGAACAATTAGCAACACGCGAACTCATAAACTTATTAAAGTTGGTGGTAAGAGTTACACGCTGACGCTCCCTATTGAGTTTGTACGACACCTTACTTGGAGAGAGAAACAAAAATTAAACATCACCCTTGAAGGAAAGCGATTGATTATTGAAGATTGGCAGGGATGAAAAGAGGGTGAAGACTTGACATTTGTTTCAACTGTGCTAGTATATTGAGTATTAAGTTCCCGTGCCAAAGAGGCACAGCTCTCTACAAGAAATTTGGAAACAAAAAAACGCACAAGGTGTGCGGTGTCTGTTTTGTGTTCAAGTGTATAATCCTCTAAACAACAAAAGGTTGCTTTGCGAGTGTAGTGTGGTACTCATCTTTGAATGAGAACACTGCGCTATCTCTTAGTTTTGCAATCTCTTCTTTCCGGAAGTTCTGCTTAGAGGATTATCTACTGGAACAAACTCTTGTCGAGAATGTTGTGTCTGTGCGCGCGTACTTCTTACAAACGAATATATCACAGAAATAAAAAAACTACTCTTGACCGAGTAGTTTTTTTATTTCTAAACATAAACTTAGACAACATGCGACATAAAGTCTTCCCCTGAGGTTTCTTCTACTTTAAGTGTATGTCTTCCAGAAGAAAGATCAACAACACGCTGGAGCTCCGGCAGAGAGGTAACACCGGCGAGTACTTTTTCAATTCCGTCTTCAGCCATTGAGGGGATGCCTTGGGCTTTTGCTGCTTCAAGGATGATGCTTTCCCGTGGGTCACGAATAACCACCTCTTCCACAGCATCATCTACACGCACTGCCTCAAAGACTCCAAGCCGACCTTTGAATCCTGTGTGGTTACATTGGTCACACCCCACCGCATCATAAATAGTAAAAGAGGTAGGGAGTGTAGGAGGCGAAGGGTGTGTTGAGAGAACTTTGGTGATTGTTTGTAGTTCTTCTGCTGTGGGTGTGTGTGACTTTTTACAGTGTTCACATAAAATACGTACTAAACGTTGACCAAGTATCAGGTTGACTGAACTGCCTATTGTGCGCGAGTCGACCCCAAGATCAATTAAACGAGGGAAGGCACCAACAGCACTGTTGGTGTGAAGTGTAGAAAATACCAAGTGCCCTGTTTGTGCCGCGTGGATGGCTGTTTCTGCAACCTCACGATCACGAATCTCACCAACCATTATGACATCGGGGTCTTGCCTGAGGATGGCACGCAGACCTGACTCAAAAGAATAATCATCGCTTACTTGTGTTTGCACGATGCCATCGAGTTTGTACTCAACAGGATTTTCGATAGTGATAATTTTGATACCAGACTGGTGAACTTCTCGTAAAAATGCATACAGGGCGGTGGTTTTACCTGACCCAGTTGGACCGGTGGTAATGATCATACCGTTTGGTCTTTTTAGTTCCGCTGTCATAACCGCATGAAGTGCGCTATTGAGACCAAGCTTCTCTAAACTGAAACTTGCGACACTTGGATCAAGAAGACGCATTACCATCGATTCTCCTGATGCACCAGGGATGATGGAAGAACGTACTTCTACATGCTTGTCGATAAGGGTAAAGGTAAAGCGCCCATCTTGTGCTTCATCCCGTACGTTAAGAATCATTCCAGATAGAAGTTTTAGTCTAGATATAAGGCGTTCATACAGTGAGTATTCGATATCAATAATGTCATGAAGCACTCCATCAAGCCGGTAGCGAAGACGGATACCTCCATCTTCTGGCTCGATATGGATGTCACTGGCACTCAGCGCAATAGCCCCCGCAAACATGGTTTCAAGCGTTGCAGAGATTCGTCGCGCTGTATTGAGTGTGCGGATGCTTAAGATGTGGTCGGAAACCGCCTCGGGAGTTTTAAACTTTGTAATTTGTTTTGCAATAGCATCTGTGTCGATGTCGAGCACCCCATGTTTACTTGCTACTGCATGGCGTTGGTCGTGATACCGTTCCCAACCATGCTCGAGGCTGGTGGTTGAGGTCATGTAGAGGGTTGGTTCGTATCCCTGCTCTTTTAGGGAATCGATTGCTGCTTGGGTTGACGGGTTGTTTGGATTTCGGATTGCTACAGAGATACGCTTACGCGTTGTTTCAAAAATTATCATGTTACCAGCGTGGGCATCTTTTTCTGGGAGAAGCTTTATAGCATCTGGGTTGAGTGTAATACCACGAAGGTCAACAAACTCTAGACCATATTGCACTGCAAGGTCCTTGATAAGGTGTTCTTCTTCTTTACGACGGATTTCATTCATCCGCTCGTCAGTAAATGTGTCATCGAACTTGGTCATGTTGATTCTATTGTAGCAGGTGTCTGAGAGAAAACGCGATGCATTTTCCCTCAGACAATCCTATATATTTAAAATATCTTGACAAATCAATAAAATGTAGTAGCGTTAGAATAACTTCTAATTACCCTGAAAGGAGGGGAGAATGAGAAAGTTTTTAACAATACTCACAGCATCGGCCATATTTTTAGCTGGATGTGCGTCAACCGATGAACCACTAAAGAGGTATCCAAGATACCCAGGACACAAGGTGGGCACTCCCCACAAAATTGTGATCTATAATGATAGGCATCGTGCTAAACAACGTCGCGATGACCGATATCATCCTAACCAACACCAACACCAACACCAACCCCTGGATAAATATCATCCTAACCAACACCAACCCCGGGATAAATATCATCCTAATCAACACCAACCCCGGGATAAATATCATCCTAATCAACGCCGTGCTAAGCAATCACGTGCCGGTGGACAACAGCGTGGTAATCAACAGCGTGTTGTACTACGCAAGCAAAAACGTGTACAGAATGTTCCACCACCTATTGTGTATGGTAGAAAAATACCTAAGCATAGGGGAACACCCCAGGGTGCAGTCTGCCTAAACAAAAACGGTAGAATCATCATCTGCGATGAGAAAAAATAACTCAACCATATTTGGCCCGAGAAAATCTCGGGCCTTTACTATTGTCATGATATTGACAAATCACTTAAATATGGTAGTATTAATGTAATTTTTACCCTGAAAGGAGGGGCAAATGAAGACGTTCTTTTTAATAATTGGTATGGCCCTTGGTGTCAGTGGATGTGTTACTTCTACGGAAATCATAATGCACACATCGATCCCTGCGGGGTATTACTCTAATGAAGATAAACACCGTATTGCTCGCAAGAATGGCGGGGCGGTTGAAAAACTCAACCGACGAGAGGTGCTATATGGCTCTGGGCAAGGGGTTGCACAACATGTGTGCAGTCGGCTTGCATACTACGGCGATCGCCATATGGTGTGTCGAGTGCGTCGTGTGGATGGAGTGCTCGTAGTCTATGCTGCTCAAAACAGTAAACTACAAGAATACCTGCACAGCAACCGCGATGTATTCAATATGGAACTGATGCCGTATATGTATCGGGGACTTGTGGTTCCAGTTCGGGTAGATTTCCAACGGGGACATCGGCAGTCAAGGTATCATCCCCAATATCCAAACGGGACCGTGGTTCTTCGAGGTCACATACAGGGACCAATCGCAAACCCAAGGCATAAACGGATAAGTCGTTTTTGCCAACAGCCAAAAAACTACAAATACAATCCGAATTGTCGGAAGTACCGTCGTGGACATCGGTACTAGTTCTTAAATGGCCCGCAAGAATCGCGGGCCTTTTTTCATGCCCGGAAGCGAAGCTTCTGAGCAAATGGTACAATGGCCGCATTATGGAAAAGATGGTTATTACAGATGTTTCAGAATTAAAGGAGGTGGTGCAGAAAGTCTTAGAGGAAGTGGAGCAGCGCCAGAATACAGGCAATGCGTGCATTTTGGCACTGCATGGAAATTTAGGAGCAGGGAAAACAACTTTCACTCAAACGCTCGCTCGAGCACTTGGGGTAGAGGAAATGGTTACCAGCCCTACGTTCGTTATCATGAAAGGCTACGAACTTTCTAACCAACCGTTTGAAAAACTCATTCACATTGATGCGTATCGCATTGAGGAAATTGACGAGATGCGCGTCTTGGGGTTTGGCTCGTTACTTGCAGAAAAAGGTACTATCATGTGTATTGAGTGGGCAGAAAATATTGCCGAACTGTTACCTGTAAACACCATTCATGTTCGATTTGAAATTGACCAAGAGAAACGAATAATCACTATTGAAAATGGCAACAGCTAAAACAAAAAAAGAATCCAAAAAGAAAACACTCGTGTTGCTTGATGCACACGCTATCTTACACCGCGCATACCACGCACTTCCTGACTTCGCTTCGCCAGCAGGAGAACCTACTGGAGCGCTGTATGGAGTCATAGCGATGCTTTTAAAAATAGCAGAGGACCTAAAACCAGACTACATTGCTGCCTGTTATGATCTGCCTGAACCAACCTACCGACATGATGCATATAAAGACTATAAAGGAGGGCGTAAGAAAACCGATGATGAACTAATAAAACAAATTATTCGTTCGCGTGATATTTTTGGAGTATTTAATATCCCTATATATGAAAAGGTTGGTTTTGAGGCTGACGACCTTTTAGGTACCATCGCACACCAACTAAAAGATACTAAAGATGTAGACGTGATTATTGCATCTGGTGACATGGACACGCTCCAATGTGTAGATAAGAAGAGGGTGCGGGTGTATACCCTTAAGAAAGGCATCAATGACACAATTATGTATGACGAGCAGGCAGTAAAAGACCGTTTTGGTTTTGGTTCAGACTTAGTACCAGACTATAAAGGCTTGCGGGGAGACCCGTCAGATAACATCCCTGGTATTGCAGGTGTAGGAGAAAAGACCGCAACAACACTCATTACGACATTTGGGTCTATTGATTCTATATATAAAAAACTTAAGAAAAATAAACAGCAATTTCTTGATGTGGGCATTACACCACGCATAATTGGATTGCTTACAGACAATGAAGAAGAGGCACAATTTTCAAAAATGCTTGCAACCATTCGTACCGATGTTCCCGTGACGTATGTATTGCCAGATACACATTGGAAGGATACAGCTGATACTGATGCGGCACTTAATCTTTTTAGTGAACTTGGCTTTAGGACACTTGCAGCGCGCGTTCGTCATGCTTTCGAGTTGGCTGAAGATATTACCCCGGACCAGTCTGACAGTGGAGTAAAGGATATAGAGGTACAGAAAGCAGGCATTATGCTGTGGCTACTTGAAAGTGATAGAACAAATGCCACCTACGATGACATCATTGATTACGGACGATCATACTTTGAAACTGTTGATTTCACCGAGATCTCTAAAAAGCTTTCTGAAAAAATCAAAGATAGAAAACTTAAGAAAATCTATGAAGATATCGAGATACCTCTTATGGAGGTGATTACACATATGAATCAAGTGGGCGTTACGCTGGATACCACATACCTCAAGACTCTTTCGGTGAAGATGCATAAGGAATTAAACTCTTTAGAAAAAAGTATATACAAACACGCGACGTTTGAGTTCAATATAAACTCACCAAAACAAGTAGGGGATGTACTTTTTGATGCCCTTGAGTTAAAACCAAAGAATCAAAAGAAAACAGCAGGAGGACAGCGCTCAACTAAAGAAAGTGAGCTTGAGAAAATGCGTGATGATCACCCGATTATCCCAGATATTTTGAGGTACCGTGAACTCAAGAAATTAGTGTCCACGTATATTGATAACTTGCCAGAGATGGTCAGTACAGATGGGCGTCTTCGCTCAACACTTCTGCAGTCAGGAACAGTTACTGGGCGCATGGCTTCACGCGACCCAAACTTACAAAACATCCCCGTGCGCACCGAAGAAAGCAAGGCGATTCGTAAAGCATTTGTTGCGGAAAAGGGATACACATTTGTTTCCATAGATTACTCGCAGATTGAGTTACGTATCGCAGCAATTCTATCAGCGGACGAAAAAATGATTGAAATCTTCAAGAATGGGGAAGACGTGCACGCCGGAGTAGCATCGCGGGTATTTGGGGTAGCTATTGACGAGGTTACCAGTGACATGCGTCGTAAGGCTAAGGTGATTAACTTTGGGATTCTCTACGGAATGGGGGTTAATGCACTTCGTGCAAACCTGGGTGAAGGAACATCGCGCGAGGAAGCTCAGGAATTTTTAAATGCGTACTTTAATACCTTCACACGCCTGGCGGAATACTTAGAAGAAACCAAAGGGTATGCACGCCTTGAAGGGTACACACAAACGATGTTTGGACGAAGGCGGTACTTCCCAGGGATTAAATCAAGTGCACCGTTTATTCGTGCACAAGCAGAACGTATGGCAATTAACGCACCAGTACAAGGAACTGCAGCCGACGTCATGCGTATCGCGATGAACCAGGTATATACGTACATCAAAAAAGGAAAGAAACAAGATTCTATTCATATGCTTATGCAGGTGCATGATGAACTTATATTTGAAATTAAAGATAAAGATGTAGACAAGGAGGTTGTGAAACTTAAGGAAATTATGGAGGGGGTGCTCGAAGGGCAGGATGATTCTGGAGTACCAATCATTGCCGACGCCGCAGTGGGAAATAATTGGGCAGAGTTGAAAGATTTTGAAAATAAATAAATTACAGGCCCGAGCGTTGCTCGGGCCTGTTGGCGATTTATTTCTGTATGCTTTTGAGAAATTTAGGAATATATTCCTCCCATTTTTTAGTCTGTTTATTGTGAAACTCCGCAAACTCAAAATATTTAGGAATTTCCACTGGTAGATCCCATGTTCTGTCGTAAAACCAAAAAGTATTTTCGGAACTGTGGACACAAAAAGGTGGTGGTGTATCGAGTTCCCGCCAGGCCCCTTGCAGGAGTTCAATTCCATCTCCGCCAGGCATTTGAATGTCGGAAATCACTCCGTCATATGTATCTTTTTCCAAGGTGCGGATAGCCTTATTGCCATTGTTCACCCAGAGTACTTTATGATTATCCTTTTCGAGATATGTTTGAATATGTATCGCGAGCCGTTTATCGTCCTCAACTAAGAGTATTTTCATTTTTTATTCCTTAAGATCAATTCTGTACTATATAGCCAAAATAAAACCTTTCTGTCAATCATTTTTTAAAAGAAAACGCCGCTC
>Ga0316189_10000122_pt1 | contig 70222 bp, 68 predicted proteins | sample LowCovwburrow_MG_FD_204930 | JGI IMG/M metagenome (GOLD analysis project Ga0316189, IMG submission 204930) | Coastal sediment microbial communities from Maine, United States - Lowes Cove worm burrow | ecosystem: Environmental > Aquatic > Marine > Coastal > Sediment | place: USA: Maine...
TTGGAGTTGTTGCTGAAGATGGTACACAATCTGTGAGTGTCACAGATACAATCACCTACACCCTTACTGCTTCGAAAGCTGGATTCGACAGTGCATATTGTCCCGTGACTATTACGGTATTGCCAGATGTTGATGCACCATCATGTGACGCCTTCACAGGAACACCAACAACACTTCCATACGGAGGTGGAAACGTGGACCTAGCATGGCAAACTTCTAACGTTGACTCTGTATCTATTGATAACGGCGTTGGAGTTGTTGCTGAAGATGGTACACAATCTGTGAGTGTCACAGATACAATCACCTACACCCTTACTGCTTCGAAAGCTGGATTCGACAGTGCATATTGTCCCGTGACTATTACGGTATTGCCAGAAAATCATGTACTTACATGCCAAGATGTAGTGTTTACTGCCTCTGACACGCTGGTATCAGCTGGAAGTATTGTAAACCTAGCATGGGTATTTACAGGAAATGTTACTGCAGCATCTATTGATAATGGTATTGGTGATGTAATTGGTAGTAGCAGCGTTGACGTTACAGTAAATAACGATATTACCTACACAATGACTATTGAAGACGCTACTACGCAAGCATTGTGTCCTATTACTATTAAAATTGAATCAGACCAAGTAATTACATGTGAAGAAAATGTGACATTCTCAGCAAGTGATACTGTGTTACCGCGAGGTGGTGGAGCAACAACTCTTACGTGGACATCAACAGGACTAGATTCACTTTCAATTACTGATGTAGTCTCAACCGCACTATCTGGAAGTGAGACTGTGAACGTTACTGCTGATAAAACATTTGTCCTTACAGGAGTAGCAGGAAGTGAAACTATTTCATGTCCAATACCAGTTGCGGTTGCAGTTGGAGGCGGTGGAGGAGGTGGTGGAGGTTCAAGTCTTCGTTGTGACCTAGACATTTCTGATGAGAAAATTTCTCTTGGAGAAGAAATAGTACTTACATGGAACACAACACGGGCTCGAGAGGTAAAAATTACTGATAATCATGGAAATGTGCTTCTTGATACTGAAGATGATGATGAGTTTGATGGTGAAATGACTATTAAACCAACAAAAGATACTGAGTACACCCTTCTCTCTAAAAGTGGAACTCGTGAACGAAAATGTAAGGTAGAAGTGGATCTTGAAAATAAAGTTACAGTGATTGAAACTCGTACGCACGATCCACGTGTTGCAGGTATCTCACTTACACAAGTGCCATACACCGGTTTTGAAGCTGGTCCGGCATTAACAATGATTTTCTACTTCATTCTTACTATCTGGGGACTCTTTGTAGCATATGTATTTGTTATACGAAAAGATTCTCTTGCAGGGGTATCTCTTGCAGGTGCTCATGACCACGTTCCATTTACTGATATGAGTGAAGACGCTGACCCGGTAACACAAGAACCCATTGTTGAAACATACGTTGACTCTGTAGTTGCTTCTACAGATAATGCACCAGCAAATCTACCAACTGCAGTTTCTGCTCCAGTTATAGGATATGCAGCGACACTTGATGAGTCTGAAGTAGATGAGTCAATTGAAATGACTGAGTTAGAAAATCGTGCGCATGCACAAAGTGTACTGCTTTCCAGCGATGCTATGCGATTCTTTATGAACGCAACTAAAGAAGGTGAGTCTCGAAATGAAAAGCTTGATGCAGCAATCTTGCAGGCAAAAGCATCATTTCCAAGTGAAGGTGGTTGGGTAGCACTCAATCTTTCTCGAATTGAGACACTTATCACCGATGTAGATGCTGAAGCTGAAGTGGCAACACAAACCGAATCAGTTACTGCTGGATCTCTTGCAGAAGCAATTGTTGAAGGGAACGTCGTTGCTGCGTATCAAATGATTTCAAATCGTCCGATGGTTGCTCTTGCTGATGCCGCTGCTGACCTCGACTTAGTATTTCGACTGCGTAAAGGTGAACAAGTAAGTGTTTCAGATATGCTTATCAAGAACACAGAATCACTTACCGTAGAACAAATTGTGGCAGCTATTACCGCACTTACTGGTGCTGTAGATGGAACATATACTGATGAAGCTGATGCGGTTAAGATGGCTATCATGAAAGCTGTAAAAGCAGTTTCATAAAAAGTATTACTAGCATACAAAAAAAACTTCCCTAGCAGGAAGTTTTTTGTGCTCAAAATTAAAACCCCACGGTGTGAGGTTTTCAGTAGTATATTTACAACGTATCATTTTTTCATTAAATAGAGAGAACCCCACCACTTTTTTTCTAGAACAGCTAAAATGGTTTGATCTGGTATCGCTCTATAAAAAATTTGTACCGTCTGGCCTACAAGTAGGCCAATGGGTAATGTTTTTTTTGTAATTTTTAACCTGCCTGATTTTCTAAGTTCACGAAAATCAATCCGATCAAGTGGATGAGCTATTGTAGCTGCTTCTGATAGTGTCATTACTGGTTGTCCCTTTTCTCTATATGTGTAAAAACCTACATCTATTTCAGACAATACCAAACTAAATTTAGTAATGCAAAAAATAACCACTGGACGTGTAGTTCGTCAAGCGGTTATTGTGTATTGTAGGACGGAGTTATTGAGCTTCTTTAGTAAGTTTTTCTAACAAAGCGTCAATTGAAAGTGTTTGGTTGCTTTCTGTATCACGTGACTCAAGGGTGACAGTACTGTCCGATACTTCCTTATCACCGATGACAATGAAGTAGGGAAGTTTGCTTTTCTTTGCGTTACGAATTTTCTTCCCCATGGATTCATTTTCATCATCAAGCTCCACACGGAACCCAGCTTCCTTGAGTGTGTCGTATACATCTTTGGCGTATTCATTATGAACATCAGCCACAGGTATAATCGCAAGTTGCACCGGAGCAAATCGAAGTGGGAAGTTTCCTGCTAGGTGCTCGATAAGCACCGCAGTGAATCGCTCGAGTGAACCAGCAATAGCAGCATGAATCATGACCACACGCTCCTTTTCTCCTGACTCATTGATACAAGTAAGGTCAAAGCGTTCCGGGAGGTTTCGATCGAGTTGAATGGTGGCAACCTGATGTTTTCTTCCAATAGAATCATGCGCGATGAAGTCGAGTTTTGGTCCGTAAAAGGCAGCTTCTCCAGGGTCAATAAAGAAGTCAGCTCCGCGAGCCTCTGCTATTTCTTTAATGATTGCTTCTGATGAGTCCCAAACTGATTCTTCCCCAATATATTTTTCAAGATTTTCAGGGTCACGGAATGAAAGACTTACTTTTAGGTCAAAACCAAATTTTCCGTAAAAAGCATCCACAATGTCCCAGATAGCTATAATTTCTTCTTTTAGTTGTGATTCACGACAAAATACATGGGCGTCGTCTTGAGTAATTGATAGTACTCGTGTAAGTCCAGCAAGTTCTCCGGACTGTTCGGCTCGGTACACCATGGTAGTTTCCGCAAAGCGTTGTGGCATTTCTTTGTATGAGCGGGGAACCGAGTCGAAGATTTGTGTATGACACGGACAGTTCATTGGCTTGAGAACATATTCTTCTCCGTCTGCATCATCTTTAGCACGTACTTTGAAAAGATCATCACTATATTTTTGCCAGTGACCTGAAGTTTCGTATAATGCCTTCTTTGCGATGTGCGGGATAGTGACTAATTGGTATCCTTTTTCCATTCGTAACCCTGTTACAAAGCGGTCAATTTCATTTCGAAGAATAGTTCCTTTTGGTGACCAGAGAGGAAGTCCTGGCCCAACTAATTCAGAGAAGGAGAAGAGACCAAGTTCTTTACCAATCTTTCGATGGTCACGCTTTTTTGCTTCCTCAAGTTGTAGTTGGTATGCGGTGAGTTCTTCTTTAGTATCAAACGCCAGACCGTAAATACGGGTGAGCATTGGATTTTTTTCATCACCACGCCAGTATGCTCCTGCAATCTTATCGAGCTTAAATGCATCAGCAGCAATTTCTTTAGAAGGATTTTCAGTGTGACCACCACGACAGAGGTCAGTGAATTCATTGTTGCCTTCACCAATAGTGTAGAGAGTGATGGTTTCACCCTTTGCTTCAATTTCGTCTATAAGTTCAAGTTTGAACTGATTACCAACAAAAACTGTCCGTGCCTCATCAGCAGAAACTTCTTTGTGAGAGAATTCTTTCCAACCGTTCAGTGTTTTCTTCATAGTCTTCTGAATTTTCTTCAGGTCATCATCACCAGGTGCGTCTCCAGCAGAAAAATCAATGTCGTAGTAGAATCCGTTATCGATTGCAGGTCCAAGAGTTAGTTGTGCATGTGGGTAATCCACTAAAACAGCAGCAGCCAGTAGATGAGCCAGTGTGTGTCGCTTATATTCTAATTGAAGATTTTGTTTGTCTGAACTCATAATAAGTAGTAAAAGTTAATTACAGATTGAGGGGTTTAACCCCTCAATCTGTATGGTTTGTTAAATAAAGAAAACGTCCGAGTGAATATACGAAAAATCGCATGCTCACTCGGACGATTGAGGTTGTTCCTCACCGCGGTTCCACCGGGTATTCTACACAGTATGCCATGTAGCTCTTTTGACTCAGATTGGACGTACTTACGTTCGCAATTACGTTCGCAATTACGTCAGTGTTTGGTAGACACTGCAATCTCTGATTGACTGTATAGTAGCTCTTAAGCCGGGGGACTGTCAACAGTCTCTGATTGTGATGATGTAACTTCTTTTGGTGCCAACGACTTCATTTTATCAATCAAAATTCCAGGTTCGTCGTTGCGGATGCTGAGCTTTCCTTTCACCGCGATGCAGGAGCCGGGGATGAGGATTTCTTGATTCTTTGCGAAGACTTCGGGAAAGGCGACCATTTCAATACTGTCAGTCAGGCTCACGAGTTTTACAAATGCCATGCGATCTCCTTTTTTGGTCAGAAGTTCTTTCACACTCTCAACCATTCCCGCAGTTTTTATTTCTTGGCCCCGTCTTCCGTTACGAGCGTCAGTGACGGTTCCTCGAGAGGAAAGTTCTTTTTCGTACTTGTCTAAAGGGTGACCAGAAACATACACACCAAGTAGCTCTTTTTCCCAAATAAGCTTTTGGTCTTTACTTACAGGTTCAACGTCATACAACATGAGCTCATTAATAGAAGTGTCGAGACCCCCAAAGAGCGAGTCTTGGTTAGCGGCCGCCCCAGCAACATGTTCTTTGTTGAAGGCGAGGATGTTGTCGATGTTCATGTGCATTTTCCCTCGTTCTTCAAAGCGGTCAAGAGCACCAGTCATAATCAGAGCTTCCACAGATTTTTTATTAAGGTTTTTGTCATGGACACGTAAAAGAAGATCAGTAAGTGAGGTGAAATCACCGTTAGTTTTACGTTCCTCGATGATTGCTTCAGCAATACCTTCACCGAAGTTTTTGATAGTGGTTAAACCAAAACGAATTTTCGCGTCCTGCCCATCTTTAGCTGGCACTACAGAAAATGGTGCAAAACTTTCGTTGACGTCTGGTGGAAGCACTTCAAGGCCCATGCGGTCACACTCATGAATAATCTCTGAAATCTTCTCCGTATCACCAGAATCGGCAGTAAGTACCGCAGCCATGTACTCTTCTGGGTAGTTAGCCTTCATGTACGCTGTTTGGTAGGCTACACGGCCGTATGAGGCCGCGTGGGCCTTATTAAATCCATATGCAGCAAAAGGCTCAATTAACTTCCATAATTTGTCCGCGACCCCAAGAGAGAGTTTTCCATAATCACGAAATCCATCCATAAGCTTTGCTTTTTCAGCCTCCATTACCTCAGGAATTTTTTTACCCATAGCTTTACGTAGCTTATCGGCATCAAGCCAAGAATACCCAGCAAGCGCGATAGAAATCATCATAACGTCATCCTGATAGGTAATAACTCCATATGATCGATCGAGAATCTTTTCAAGACGCGGGTCTAGAAACGTAATAAGTTCAGGATTGTGTTTACGTTCAACATAGTCTGGAATTGATTCCATTGGACCAGGGCGATAGAGGGCAACCATCGCATTGATATCGTGAATCGTGCTCGGCTTTAGTTGCTTCAGGAACGAGGTCATTCCTGTACCATTAAGTTGGAACAGTCCCATAGTTTCACCACGGGCAAGCATTTCAAATGTCTTAGTATCTTCTACATTTACATTCTCAATGTCAACATCAATATTACGAATCTTTTTTACCCGTTTTACGGCGTCAGCAAGAATAGCGAGGTTTTTAATCCCCAAGAAGTCGAACTTCAGCAGTCCAACACCGTCTTCTCCTACCGAGTGCATTTCGTACTGCGTTACATATTTTCCAGTCTTGGAGTCAACTTGAATAGGGACAAAGTTGTTTAGTGGCTCAGGAGCGATTACTACACCAGCAGCGTGCACACCCATGTGCCGCACACGTCCTTCGATACGTTTTGCTAAGTCAATTACTTGTCGAGACTCACTGTCTTTCTTGTAGAGTTTTGCAAGTTCTGGCTCTATTTCCATTGCACGATCAATAGTCATTGCAAATCCCTGGCTTCCCATTGGAATAAGCTTAGAAATTTGGTCTCCAGTAGAGTAGGGGTGACCAAGTGCCCGCGCGACGTCTTTTACTGCAGCACGTGCCATCATTGTCCCAAAGGTTCCAATCTGAGCTACTTTGTCTGATCCGTATTTTTCCTTAGCGTATTCAATAATTTCATCGCGACGGTTGTCAGCAAAGTCCATATCAATATCTGGAGCAGAAGGTCGTTCAGGATTGAGAAAACGCTCGAAAGGGAGTTTGTATTCAAGTGGGTCTACATTTGTAATACCTAATACATACGTTGCATATGAACCAGCTACAGAACCACGAATAGTAGTGTAGATGCCCCGATCCCGTGCCTCTCGAAGGAGGTCACCTACCGCCAAGAAGTACGTTGAGTAACCCTTTGTTTTGATCACTTCTAACTCATAGTCGATACGCTTTTTTATTATAGGGTCGCCAATGTCATGTCCGCGTTTTTCAACACCCGCATATGCCATGTCTTTTAGTTCGTCATCAGAATTTTTACCACTGGCAATTTTGTAGTCAGGAAACTTCCACGCATCCTGTCCGAGAATAATTTCTACATGACATTGATCAGAAATCTTCACTGTATTCGCTAGGGCTTCAGGTACGTCCTTAAACTTCTCTTTCATTTCTTCTTGGGTGGCAAACGAAAAGTCTTCAGATCGTGCTTCATCGGGATCGACGACACCACCGCTTTGAATTTTCATCATTAAGGCGCGAATCACCGCATCATCCTTCTGCATGTAGTAGATGTCTTGTGCAGCTACCAAAGGTACGTCGCCTTCTTTTGCGAGTGTTTTTATTTTCTCCTGAAGTTCAGGATGATCAAGAATCTCAGGGTGGTGAGTGATCTCATGATAGAGATTTTCACCGTAGATTTCTTTGTACCAACAGAGGGATGCAGCAGCTTTTTCAAGGTCATTATTTTTAAGGTGAAGTGTTGTTTCTCCTGCAAAGGAAGGAATGATGCAAATAAGCCCCTCACTATGTTCCTTTAGGAGCTCGTGGTCCATGCGCGCACGGTAGTAAAAACCTTCAGTGTTGGAGATGGTGACCATTTTTATGAGGTTTTTATATCCCGTATTGTTTTTAGCCAGAAGTACTAAGCGTGCTCGTGGACGGTCCATCATTTCTTTATCATGTCTTGTGCGTGGTGCTAAGAACGCATCAATACCAATGATTGGACTGACCCCTTCTTTGAGGCACGTACTATAGAAATCAATAGCCCCATAGAGAGCTGCATTGTCAGTAATGGCCATTGCATGTTGCCCGTCTTCTTTTGCCGCTTTGACAAGTTCTTTTGGGGTCGGCACGGCATGTAAGAGGGAATACATTGAGTGAGTGTGTAAATGCACAAATTCAGCCTTCGGCATCTTTTCTTCCTGAGTGTCTGACATAGTGATAGTAGTATACCAAAAGATATACATTGTGCGGTATGTGGATAGATTTGTTAGGATATGTCAATTGAGTGAAGAAAGAAATGTAATGACTATTCTGAATCTAGATCCCAATTCCTACTTCCCCCAGAAGGAATTGCGGGACGAACCAATTTATGTTTTTAACTGAGTAAATTATGAAGAAGATAAAATACATCATAGGAATTGACGAAGCCGGACGAGGACCTCTTGCTGGCCCTGTGTCTGTTGGAGCTGCGCTGGTGCCTGCTGATTTTGATTGGGCCCAAATTCCTGGTGTGAATGACTCGAAGAAACTTACGGAGAAGAAACGAGAGGAGATTTTTGAAATTGCGAAGAAATTGAAGAAAGAAGGAAAGTTAGACTATACAGTGTCACTAGTGTCTGCGAAAAGTATCGACACAAAAGGAATTGTTCCTTGTATTACACTTGCGATACATCGTGCGATTGACAGGGTTGTGAATAATACAATTAATTGCGCAATTAATTCTCATATTGATTATGATACATACACAGTGAAGCTCGATGGGGGTTTGAAAGCTCCTGAGGAATTTGTGTATCAAGAAACAATTATTAAAGGTGATTCCAAAGAAAAAGTGATTGGGCTTGCTTCGATTATGGCGAAAGTGACTCGTGACCGATATATGGTGCGGATTTCGGCGCAGCAGGAATTTGCACCATATACCTTCGGTATTCACAAAGGCTACGGCACCAAGAAACATCGTGAGTCTATAGCTCAAAATGGATTATCTATCGAGCACCGGAAAAGCTATTGCAAAAATATAAATGTGTTGTAGTATTAAACTCTTGTTTACATGTTGAACATCCAGTTACTCTTGATGAAATTTTTAAAAAGGATTGGCAATGTCAGGCAAAGAACAGGGACACATAGAAGAAGAAGGAACAGGAACAGACAGTGCAAAAGTTTTGTGCTTTACGTGTACAGGGTACAGTTGTAATGGTGCACATAAATATAATAATGGCACTGATAAAGATCCAACACATATCAGCTGTAAAAGGATAAAAAAAAGTGGTCTAATTCCTGTCAAAAATAACTGCAAAAAATATAATGCAGAAAAAATATCTGCATAACTATATAATCCGATTATCGATAGCGGATTATAAAGGGCAACCATGAGTTGCCCTTTTTCTATTGCAATTTTGCACACATCTGCTATAGTTCTGGCCACTAAGTAATAAATCTTATGGTAATTCGAATGCGACATACGCGGGCTCATACAAAGAACCGCCGTTCACACCACTCTTTAACTGCAGCTACTTTGACTGTGTGTAAAAATTGTGGAGCTGAACACCGACCTCATCACATGTGTCTTGAATGTGGTTTTTACAAAGGACGACAAGTAATGGACCTTGCGGGGCAAAAAGCAAAAAGAGAAGCTCGAATGCAAGCAAAGAAGGATGCAATCACTTCACAAGCAGAAGCAATTGCACCATCTGAGGCAGAAGAAGTTTCTGAAGCAGAAGTGGTAGAAACTAAAGAGGAAGCAAAGGAGGACACCAAATAGAAACATATCCACAAAATCCCGGCTTTAGCCGGTTTTTTGTTCAGTTTGTAAGTGATACAATTGTACCCAGTAGAAGTTAGTACATTATTTTATGGCAAATCGACATTTATCGAGATCAATCGTTCTTCAGACCCTCTTTGAGTGGGATTTAAACGATATGGACAAAAAAGGCACTGCTGAGGTACTTGAACGAAACGTCGAAGAATTTGCCCCGAATAAAGCTGACAACCCTTTTATTGAGAAGCTCCTTGATGGAGTGATTGGTAAACAATCAGAATTAGACCAAGTTATTGAAAAAGCTGCTCCTGAGTGGCCTATTGATCGCATCTCTCCAGTAGACCGAAACATTTTACGCTTAGGATTATATGAACTTTTGTTTGCTGACAGAAAAGAAGTGCCTGCTAAAGTAGCAATCAATGAGGCAATCGAACTCGCAAAACAGTTTGGTGGTGAAAATAGTAGCCGTTTTGTGAACGGAGTGCTTGGTGCGGTATATAAAGAAATTGGTGAACCTGGGAAGGATGAACAAGGGAAGAAAAAGAAAGCAGTACCATTTGATGAAATGCCTATTCAGCGCCTTGCTGGGGCTGTTGTATATGCTATGGAGGACGACGTAATGTATCTTGCTTTGGTCCATGACATCTTTGGCCACTGGACGTTATCAAAATCAAAGATTGCAGAAGGTGAAGAGATTAAAGATGGTGCTGTACGGGCCTTAAAAGAAGAAATGGACCTTGTAGCGATTATAGAAAATGAGCTAGGATTTAACGAATACGTCGCTTCACACCCAGAACTTGGAAAAGTTCGAAAGCAAGTTACTTATTTCTTGGCAAGCGCTTCTCATACGGAGCTTGTGCTTGAAAATAAGGGAGGGCTTGATGATGCACAATGGTTTAAGGTTGCAGATATTTTAGATTTGAATTTTTACGAAGACATACTACCAATAGTAACCAAAGCCATCACAATGTTGGTTTCGAAGAAATAAAACGTCTACTTCGTTGTAGTTCGATAAAATAATTTTCATCGTACTATACGTACGAATTAAACTATTTTTCTCCCACGCCTCGTACCCATCTTTATTTCCTCAAAACCAGTGAGGTGGAGGAGTGTGTGGCAAAAAAATACACTTCGTGTATAGTGGAATGGTAAAAGTAACCCGTTGATAGATTATAGAAAACCTAAAAAGGTTTGTTGTAATGTATTTCGCGTGTCACTGATTAGTAGGCATAACTATAGATACCTATGGCAGAAGAAAAAAAAGTTGAGGTGGATTTAGGAAAAATCGAAAAGTTGATTGGTTTTGTTTTTACTGACAAGATTCATTTACTGACAGCAATTACTCATCGTTCATTCCTTAACGAAAACCGTAACGCTGAACAAGACCATAATGAACGATTGGAGTTTTTGGGAGATGCAGTTCTCGAGCTAGTGGTGACTGATTTTCTGTTTGGTAAATATCCAGAAAAGCCTGAGGGAGAGCTTACAGCAGTACGAGCCGCACTGGTAAATACCGTATCTCTCGCAGATGCTTCAGATAAGCTAGGTATTAATGAACATCTCCTCATGTCTAAAGGGGAAGCGAAGGATACAGGGCGCGCACGGCAATATATCCTCGCTAATGTTTTTGAAGCGCTTATTGGGGCGCTCTATATGGATCAAGGATACGATGCTTCGAAAAAATTTATTGCAGAACATCTGTTTCCTAAGACGGACACAATTGTTGAAAAGCAACTTTGGCAAGATAGTAAGAGTCGTTTCCAAGAGCTCGCACAAGAGCATACTAATACTACGCCGACGTACGATACGTTGAGTCAGGAAGGTCCTGACCACGATCGAGTGTTTACTGTGGGGGTCTTTTTAGGAAAAGAAAAAATAGGAGAAGGAAAAGGGCGTGCCAAACAAGAAGCAGAACAAAAGGCTGCCGAGGATGCACTGGAGAAGAAAAATTGGTAAAAGAGGGTAACGTATATATGCACAAAGACTAGAAAAGCTCCACTTTTCTAGTCTTTGTGCATGCTAAAATTACAATATGAAAATGACATTCTCTCAGTCACGTGGATTTACTTTAGTGGAAATAATAACCGTGTTGGGTATTATCGCTGTACTTGCTGCTGTAGCAATTGCGTCAATGAGTGATGCACGTGAAAATGCCCGGGATAAAAAAAGAATTAGTGATATTGGCCAAATACAATTGGCTTTAAAATTGTACCAAGTTCAGAATGATGCATATCCATCTGGTTATGATGCAGGTGCTGATGTAGCTACTGTTACTGACCTTGAAAACTTTGGAACCATCCCCGTGGACCCACTGAATTCTCTGACACATCTATACATGTATGATACTGATTTCAACTGTACTTCTGCAGGACAGACTGTTGTATATGCAAATGCCATGGAAAAGAGTTTTGCCAATGAAGATGCTGTGTGTGGCGGCACAGGAGGTACAAAATATATCATTGTGCTCCAATAGACATGTATCTAAAGCACTTAACAATTTCTGGGTTCAAATCATTCGCTAAAAAAAGTGAACTTGAATTTAGTGCACCTATTACATCGATTGTTGGTCCAAATGGATCAGGAAAGTCCAACGTGGCCGAGTCATTTCGTTTTGTACTTGGTGAGCAGTCCATGAAGTCCATGCGTGGGAAGAAAGGTGAGGACCTTATTTTTAACGGTTCCGATAGTACCTCACGAGGAAATCGCGCCGCGGTTTCAATAACACTCGACAATACCAAGAGAGTATTTCCAATGGACTTTGATGAGATTGTCCTTGAGCGGACTGTGCATCGTGACGGGCAAAACGAATACCAGATAAATGATTCTAAAGTTCGCCTGAAGGATGTACAAGAACTTCTTTCCGCTGCAAATATAGGTCCTACGGGGCACCATATCATTTCTCAAGGAGAAGCAGACCGTATCCTGTCAGCAACACCAAAAGAGCGCCGAGAAATGATTGAGGACGCCCTTGGACTTAAAGTATTTCAATATAAGAAAAACGAAGCAGAGAAAAAACTTAAAAAAACGACAGAGAATATTGAACGCGTACAACAACTCCGACGAGAAGTTGCTCCCCACCTAAAGTTCCTCGAACGGCAGGTAAAAAAGATTGAACGGTCAATTAAGCTCCGTGAAGATTTAACTACTGTGTATAGTGAGTATCTCAAGCGTGAAGATACCTACATTGCACATCATTCCGACAGACTACGCTTAGCCAAAGAAGAGCCGTCTAAGAAGCTAGAAGAACTCAAAGAACAGCTTGCGGACGCTAAAAAAGTTCTCGCATCTGCCGAAGACGGGGAAGCTGGTAGTGAACTCATTCCTCTGGAAGAAAGTGTTTCGAAAGTGAGGATACAACGTCAAGAATTATTGCGAAAAGTCGGTCAACTTGAAGGCCAGGTAAGTTTTTTGGAGAGACGAATTGAGCAAGCACATCAAAAAACAGCAGCCAAAACTGAGGCTCCAATTGCCATGGATGAGGTGAAGAAAATCCTGCAGGTTATTGAATCCTCAGTAGATAAGGCGGTTAAGAGTGATGACGTCCATTTGCTGCAACGTGCACTTTCAGACGTCGTGCATACTTTTCGAAAATTTATTCAAGGTGTTTCTGGTGTAGTAGAAGTTGATACCAGTACTGAAGAAAAAGAATTAAAAGAAATTCAAAAAGCCCTGAAAGAAGCCGAAGAAGACATTGAAAAAGCAACTAAAGAAGAAAAGAAATTTACAGAAAAGTACGAAACACTTAAGAAGTCCATAGAAGAAGAGAGTCAGGAGAGTCGTGAGGCAGAACGTGAAGTCTTTCGAATAGTTGGAGAACAGCGCGAGGCTGAAAATGTTATTTCCCGTATAGACAGTGAACTTTCGGTACTTGAGCGAGATCGTGTAGAGTTTAAGCGTGAACTTCAAGAGGCAGTGTCACTTATTGGAAGTGGTGCAGCGCAGTACTTTAAATTTGAAATTGTTGCTGACGGAAAAACTGTAACAAACAAAGTAATTGCTGAAGAGTCACGCCAGACACAGCGAGAACGTCGCCGAGAGTTAGAGAAGATGAAGATACGTCTTGAGGAACTCGGTGGAGCAAACGAGGATATAGAAAAAGAATACAAAGAGGTAAAAGAACGTGAGGAGTTTTTGGTACATGAAATTGAAGATTTAGAATCTTCAGTAGTAAAACTCGAAGAGCTTATTACAGATCTTGCTACACAACTCAATGAACAGTTTGTCGGGGGTATCGATAAAATAGGCGCCGAGTTCAATCGTTTCTTTTCACTTATGTTTGGGGGTGGGGATGCAAAGCTACTATTAGTAAAACCAAAAGTACGGAAGAAGAAATCTGATGAAGATCTCGACGGGGGAATAGATCCGGAGGAAGATGAAGATGAGAATATAGAAGAGGGGGTCGATATCAGTGTAAAGCTTCCAAACAAGCGGGTGAACGGACTGGATATGCTTTCAGGAGGTGAGCGTGCGCTTACATCGATTGCACTTATTTTTGCAATGAGTCAGGTGAATCCTCCACTGTTTATTATCCTCGATGAAACTGATGCAGCCCTAGACGAGGCAAATAGTCGTCGGTATGGTGATATGGTTGAAGCATTAGCAGAGAAATCACAACTTATTCTCATCACTCACAACCGAGAAACGATGAGCAGAGCAGGTATCCTTTACGGGGTCACCATGGCTGGAGACGGAGTCTCAAAGCTTCTATCGGTCAAGTTTGATGAGGCAGTGGCGGTAGCTAAGTAATCAGTATACATTTCGTACAATAAATAAAGGCCCACACATTTTAAATGTATTGTGGGCCTTTATGGTGCCTGTATAGACATGCGTGATATTCCTCCTATAATTTTTAGGTGTGGCCAGGTCTCGCTCTCAATTGTCCAAAGTATGGACCTGTCGATAGGTTTTCCGACAGAATGAAGACGAAATACATGGGTACCTTTTTTTGTCCGTGTGTGTTGCATTTGCCATGGCTCAAGGAATGATTTGATAATCAAATGAGCTTTTCGCAAGTATATAGGGTCCCCATTTTCATTTAAAATGAGTGTGAGTTCCCAGGACGGGGGAGGAATTGGTTTTTGAAGAACATTCTCCATAGGTCAGCTCCTTTCTTACTGTTACTCTTATAATGACATGTTTATTTATAAAGTAAAGCCCTTGCGTTTGTTACACAAGGACTTTTGTATTACTGATACATTGGATTATGCGCAATCATGAGTATTTCGTCATGCCAAGCACCCATTTTGAATATATGATTGGGGTAGACCCCAATTTTCCCAAAACCACATTTTTCATAGCAGGCGACTCCACGTGGGTTATTGCCCAGGACACTAAGTGTGATATTACGTAAGTTACGACGTGTGAAGGCATATTCCATCATAAGATTGAGCACCTCGGTGCCGTACCCGTTGCTCCAATACTCTTGGTCACCAATAACAATACCAAATGAAGCAGTTTGGTCTAATAGATTAATACCATCAAAACCAGTGTTACCAATAAGCTTCTTATCTTGCTTGTGCCAAATACCAAATACAATTCTTTCTGGTTTGGTATATGCGTCTGCAATAAACGCATCTTCTATGGGGAGCGTCATTGGTGTTGCCCCGCGACTAAGAAATTTGTTTACCTTTGGATCATTTAACCAGGGCATCATTATTTTATTGTCATCTGCCTCTAGTAGCACAAGGTCCACTGAGTTTCCCGTAAGGAATGTTTGTCTAGTGTTACTCATAGTTTCTTCCTTATATTATGAGGTTGATAATGTGCTGAATGGTACTTAAAATAAAACACTCTAAGCTTAGATTCAGCCGAGAATGTAGTTTCTGTCATATTCTGGATTTAAATATTACGTACGTAGTAATTGTATGCAGATTTGCGGGAACCATAGCCACGGCTAGATCGAATTTTTGAAAGGCGGGTTAGTGACGCTGTAAACACATCAAAAAATCCCATACCCTTTTTAATATAGGAAGTTTCAATATTTTGATCTGTAAAATTGTGGCGTTGCGTGTTCATGTTATTAGTTATGACGTATCAACTTGAGAAATCTTTCATGTAAAATAAATATATGGAAAAACCACGCGTCTATGACAGAACAGGTATACTTGATGCTAGAAAGAAGCAGGAAACTGATGCTGTTCAGGAGTCTGAAGGTGTTGATGAAGGCAGGAGAGGCTTCATGGCAAAGATTTTAGGAGCAAGTGTCTATGCTGCAAGTATTGCTGGTCCTACAGCGATAGCAACGGGAGGTCTCCATAAGCTGGGCGAGCACATTGAAGACATAAAAGGAAGATCAATAAACTTTGATGAGGCACTAGAGGAATATAAGGATTTTGCAAAACGACACGATACAGTAAGAAGTTTAAAGAAACAATATAAAGAAACTGTAGAGCCAGAGCTGGTTGAAAAAATAGAAAGTGGCGAGGTGCGTTCGACACTTGAGGTAGTTGAGTTTTTTGGAAGTAAGGACGTTGTTGGTGCTGAAGAACAAACTCGTATTGAATACATTCAAAATGAAATACAATTCAAAGATATTTCTATTGAGGGCCGTGGCGAAGAGTGGATGATTGCTCAATCTGAACTGAAGTCGATTCTGCCAGGTCTTTGCGCGCAGGAATCACGTTTTGATAATAATGCACTGAGTAGTGATAAGGCAGCAGGAATTTTTCAATTTATGCCTGAAACTTGGGAAGAGGTACAAAAAGAATATAAAAAAATAAATGGTGAAGATTCAGAACCCTTGAGCATGATGTCATTAAAAGATCAGACAGTAGCAGCAAGTCTACATTTTTCCAATATATACAAACGGTTAGTTCATTATTCGGGAGGAGAACTGGATAGTATCAAAAAAATGTTTTTTAAAAATGGAGGATTCGAAAAATACTTTCTTGTTCCTCTGATGATTAATTCATATAATGCAGGAAGCAAAAGGCTCAGTGATGCAGTTATTCTGCTTGCTTCGGAATTCCAAACTACAGAAGATGCGGAAAAGGTGTTTGGACGTGATTCGCAATATCTTGGGTTTGATGTTTTTTTTCACCTAGCTCAGATTGCAGATGATTCTGATACAGGGACACTCGGACGATACAGTGAGGCCGCTTCAGAGTACGTACCAAGGATATATGCTTTTGCTGATCTTCTTGATAGGAAAGAGGGTGACAGCGCCTAGGTCTGTAGGGTAGACAAAACAAAACATGGCACCTTAGGTGCCATGTTTTGTTTTGTATGCAAATTTTCTAGAGGAGAGTCTTTTATTTTTTAATTATCAGGGAAAAATCAAGTTGGCGTTCTTCTAGGTCTGCTCGCATAAGCTTAATTCGTATCTCTTGTCCAAGTGAGTAGGTTGTCCCAGTTCGGTCACCTTTGATTCGGTATTTGTCTGCTTCATTTTTAAAGTAGTCACCTTTGATGCTTCCAAGGCGTACCATTCCTTCTGCCATAGAGTTTTTTTCTTGTACGTAAATACCCCAATCAGTAACTCCGGTGATGATGCCATCGAATTCTTCTCCTACTTTATCCATCATGTATTCAACCTGCTTATACTTCACAGAGGTCCTTTCTGCACGTACAGCAAACATTTCTCGTTCCGATGCATGAGTTGCTGTTTTTTCATGCTTTGCCATCTCTTTGGGTCCTATGAGTGTTCCGTCTAAGTGTTTACGAAGCATTCGGTGCGCCATAAGGTCTGGGTATCGACGAATAGGCGATGTGAAGTGAGAATAAAAACCAAAGGCTAAACCAAAGTGCCCGATATTTTTAGTGGAGTAGATTGCTTTTGCCATTGAGCGTATGGTCGCAACTTTTAGAAGGTCTTCTTCCGGTTTCCCTTCGATATCTTTCAAAAGTTTATTGATTTCTTTTGCATCAACTTCACCATTGTCTGCTTTGAATTCGTATCCAAGTGCGTGTACAAAAATAGCTAGGTCATTAATCCTGTCAGGGTCAGGGGAATCATGAATACGGTAGATAAAGGTTGTCGGCTTGTTTGAGTCTGAACAAAGTTTTTCCACATACTTTGATACTCCTTGGTTTGCAAGAAGCATGAAGTCTTCAATCATCAACATGGTTTCAATACGTTCTTTAGCAACCACATCAATAGGTTTACCTGCTTCATCAAGAATAAACTTAACTTCAGGCTGCTCAAACGCAATTGCACCATTTTTATAGCGCTGTGTCCGCAATAGTCGTCCAACAGCCATAAGAGTGTTCAGTGCTTCAAGGTTATCTCCAGATTGCTCGTCAAGTACCTGTTGAGCGTCTTGGTAACTAAAGCGTCGGTTTGAATGGATAATTGTTTGACCATACCATTCGCTTACAATGTCAGCATTTGGAGTAATCTCAAATACTACAGAAAAAGCAAGTCGATCCTCGTTGGGCCGTAGCGAACAAAGATCATTTGAAAGCACTTCAGGAAGCATTGGGATTACACGGTCTACAAGGTAGATCGAGGTTCCTCGTTCGTGTGCTTCAACGTCAATGACATCACCTTCTTTTACATAGTGGGAAACATCAGCAATGTGAATACCGATTTCGTAATTACCACTATCAAGTTTCTTGAAAGACAATGCGTCATCAAAGTCTTTTGAATCAGCAGGATCGATAGTCATGGTGACGGTGTCGCGCATATCTCGGCGCGTAGGGTTGTCACCCTTTGTCGCCTCAATTGCTGCATTAAAAATTTCTTCCTTACGTTCATACAAATCATGTCCTGCTTGTGAAACTTCTTCAGAGAAGCTTTCAGAAAAACCACCAGAGCGGATGATTGCCTGCATTTCAGTTTCGTGATCGCCTGCCTTACCGAGTGTCTCCGTGATTTTTCCAATAGGTGCTGTATGGGGAGAAGTCCATGATTCAATTTCTACTACAACTTTCATTCCATCATCAAGTTCTGTTGCAGAGGGAAGGATGGGACGAATATGGATACGATGATTGTCAGGCTGGAGGTATCGTTCAGGTTTACCAGCTCCCGCAGGCTTCACAGTCCCGATAAATTCTACGTTTGCTGACTCGAGCACCTCGAGAACCTTTCCTTCTTGCCGTTTTCCACCTTCTTTAGCAAAGACCTCAATTTTTACAGTGTCCATGTCAAGTGCAAAAGAAAGATTTTCGGTAGTAATAAGAATGTCTTCCTCGTCTTCTTTTTGATCCGGTCGAATAAAAAAGCCGATACCTTTACCTCGTACCGCTATAGTTCCTTCGTATGTTTTGTTTTGATTATCAGTCATATATATGTACGAGCGAGTGTACCTTGGACGAAGGGGATTGACAAGTAGTCCATTTGATTATTATTCAAAAAGATAATGAAAGGAGATTAATAATTAAGTATTATAAATAGCAACAGGAATGCAGAGCCTGTTCTCGATTATTGGTGTATTCTCCCAGTCTGCCAATGATCCAATATGTATTCGTCATCTCTTCCGGCGAATACGGGTCGCGCGATACCATCGTGCGACCTTTTTATATACACAAATCGAAAATTAGTAGGTTAGACTTGTTTTCTCTCTTGCCTTATGTCCATATCTATAGTATTCTTGCGCCGTTATGTTAATGATGAGATTACAACGAGTCGGCCGCAAAAACGATCCTAGTTATCGTATTGTGGTGACTGATAAGCGAACTGGTCCCAAGAGTAACAAGCATGTAGCAATCATCGGGTCGTATAACCCAAAGATGAGCCACATTCAGCTTGATGCGGAGGCGGCTACAGATTGGCTTTCAAAGGGTGTGCAGCCTTCAGATACCGTGCACAACATTCTCGTTAAACAAAAAGTGATCAATGCGAAGACTATTAACCCTCTTCCGCGGAAATCACCTATTGTAGACGAAGAAGCCCTTGCAAAAGAGAAGGAAGAAAAGGAAGCTGCTGAAGCAGCTGCCAAAGAAGAAGCCGAAGCTCCTACTGAGGAAGTAGTTGAAGAAGCTGAAACTCCAGCGGAGGCAGAGTCTACTGAAGAAGCTGTAGAGGAAGTAAAAGAAGAATCTTCCGAAGAAGCTCCAGCTGACGAAGTAAAAGATGAGGCTCCAACAGAGGAACCAACTCCAGAGGCTGAGGAAAAGAAAGAAGAAGCAGCGTAAGCTGAGTCTGCTCAACAGGCGCACAAGGGCCAATGTCCTTGTGCGCCTGTTGACGTACTTGTGAACTTTTCGTACTATTAAAGTAGCAACACATTATGTGTACGCTTATAAGACCGTTCTTAATAAAAAACGCATATGCAAGATGATCAGCAATTTCTAGAAACAGTCGTTACTTCACTGGTAGACCACCCAGAAAGCGTAAATGTTAACCGAACCGTTGATGAAATGGGAGTACTTCTTACGCTTGATGTTCATGCTGAAGACATGGGTAAGATTATTGGTCGTTCAGGTAATACTGCAAAAGCAATTAGAACACTTCTTCGAGTGGTCGGTATGAAAAATGACGCACGAGTAAACCTTAAAATTAACGAACCAGAAGGAGGACGAGTAATTACTGAAGATGTGACTGAAGAAGGTGGTAGTGACGATACGGGCGAAGCCATGAGTAGTGGAAGTGATGAGATTGAGGCGGAGCCTAAATCCCTAGACGACGCCATCGACGATTTGAAAATATAAATTGGCGAATAGCTTTGTCGTTACGAAATTTTATTCAGTCACCGTAGTTGACCTACGGCTTCCTCATAAAATTTCTAGACTCCTAGCTCTTCACTCAATTTCTAATTTCAAATTAGTGAGGAAAATAGAGTTAAAACAAAAACGGCCTTCGGCCGTTTTTGTTTTTGTGCTACGATTGCTGAATGGTAAAAGGAACTGACTACATAGGCTCTGCGGTGATAACATTGTGTCATGATGGAAATGGGAAATATCTTATGGGATTACGAAGCGATCAGTGTAGAGATGAGCATAATCGATGGGACCCGATTGGTAGTGGGGGAATTGAATTTGGTGATTCAATTGAAGAAACTATTGGTAAAGAGGTGAAAGAGGAGTGTGGTGCAGATGTTATAGATGTTGAATTTCTTGGAACAAGGGAAGTCTTCCGAGAACATGGCGGAAAACCTACTCATTGGATACAGTTTGACTATAGAGTACGTATCGACCCATCTCAGGTAAAAATTATGGAACCAGAAAAATGTTTAGAATTACGCTGGTGCACTATAGATGAGATACCAGAACCGCAACATTCGCAATTTCCTGCTTTTCTAGAAAAGTATAAAGATAAATTATAAATATGAATTTTCACGTAATCACATTGTTTCCGGAAGTTTGCAAAGCGTACACGGACGCCAGCATTTTGGGGCGTGCCCAGAAAACCGATAAAGGTAAAGGTTCTAAGGTGCGTGGAAAGAAGATTGAGGTGAACTACTATGACCCTCGCGACTTCACGAAGGATAAAAATAGAAAAGTAGACAATAAACCATATGGAGGTGGTCCTGGGATGGTGATGGCTGCTGAACCAGTTCTAAAGGCATGGGACAAGGCAGTAGGTCGAAAGACGAAAGCTTTGAAAGAAAAGAAAGTGAAGACACTGATTATGTCTCCACGTGGAAAGCAGTTTGACCGGAAGATGGCGAAAGATCTTGCGAAGAAGTATGACCATGTGGTGCTAATCTCAGGACGGTACGAAGGGATTGATTATCGAGTGAATAAAATACTCAAAGCTCAAGAGGTGAGTATAGGGGACTACATTCTTACCGGAGGTGAACTTCCAGCACTTACTATCATCGATTCAGTCTCCCGACAGGTACCTGGGGTACTCGGTACGTTTGAGTCATTAGAAGATGAGCGTGTTACTAACGGCGAAGCGTATACTCGACCTGATGTTTTGGAATATAAGAAAAAGAAATACAAGGTCCCAGAAGTTTTACTTGGCGGTGATCATAAAAAAATAGATACTTGGCGCGCGGGCAAATAGTAAATTTACTAAATCTTTTTAATTAAAAGAAAAACCTCAGGTTTGAGATTTTACTTTACAGTGAGGAGTGACGAGATATCGTGCACATTATTTTATTTTTCTTACTAAGTTCCTGTAGGCCAGATGCTGTAGCTTCCGTGCAAATAACACTAAACTGTTTAGGAATTATTTCATTGAAAGAACTGATGATTTTAAATACATCAGAGAGTGTTCCCTTAATGGTATCTAAATTTTGTTCATTATTTTCTATGTCTGTTTGAAAAATAATGCATTTATACACATTGGCTGTGGATGATTTGTGTTCAATGCGTCCGTATAACCTGTTTATTTTGGGTTTGTATTTTTTGACAGAATTACATGCAATGATGACTAGGTTTTTCATTGTCTCCTCCTTTGCGTTAAGGTATATTTCGATTTCAGTCTCTTTGCAAGGTATCACGCAGTGTCACACATTGCAATATCTTGTATTTCCTGTATAATCTCGGCCACTAACACATTTTCTATTCGAGTGAGTCACGGTTGCCGGATATTGAGTTGGGATGGGGGTATTGTAAAAATCTGGGAGGATTTTTACGCAAAAAACACTTTTCAAGTGATGCAATTAGTAATCGTGCAAAAATAAATACGGCTGTAAATGGGCGCTTCTGAGCGTTCAATTTTCGTGCCTGTTTATTTGAGTACATAATTAACTCGTATACATATATATGTACACTAATCCAAAAGCAGAAGAGTACGCTTCAGTTGGCGCAATGCCGCAGAAGAAATTCAAGCTTGCCAAAGATCCTTTGGTTGAGTTGCCTGACTTGATTCAGCCACAGCGTGATTCATACAAGTGGTTTATCGAGGAGGGACTTAAGGGAATTTTCAAAGAATTTTCTCCTATTACCGACTACGCAGAAAAGAAGTTTGAAATGCAATTCAAGAAGTACGATATTGGGAAACCAAAATGTACTCCTGCTGAAGCTAAAGCAAACAAAATGACCTACGATGCGCCGTTGCGTGTAACGGTTGTATTGAAAAACAAAACTTTTGATTCTGCGAAAGATCAAGAGATTTTCTTGGCTGACATCCCTGTGATGACTGACCATGGTACATTCATCATTAACGGTGTTGAGCGAGTAATCGTGCCACAGCTTGCACGAAGTTACGGTATCTTCTTTACCTCACAGGAGCTAAAAGGTAAAACATACTTTGGGGCGAAACTTATTCCTGCACGTGGAGCATGGATTGAGATTGAGTCAGAAGCTGATGGTATTATCTATATCAAAATTGACCGTAAGAAAAAAGTTCCTGTAACTTCACTTCTACGAGTACTTGGAGTTGAAAAAGAAGCTGACATGATTAAACTCTTTAGTGATGTTGAGCGTGGTGAAGAATACATAAAAGCAACACTTGAAAAAGACCCAGCGAAAACAACCGACGACGCATATATAGAAATATACAAGCGACTTCGTGATGGTGACCTTGCGACCGTTGATAATGCAAAAGAGTTTGTGAACTCTATTTTTGCGCCAGAACGATATGATCTTTCCGAAATCGGACGGCATCACTTTAATGCACGATTTGGCCGAGCACAAGCGAAAAAATCAGAGGATCAACGAGTAGTAACACTTGAAGACTTCCGTTTGATCCTTGGAAATATCATGATGCTTAACCACACTCCTGGTTCTCTACCTGATGATATTGATCACCTTGGATTCCGTCGTGTACGATACTTTGGTGAAATGTGTATCCAACGCGTACGTGTTGGTATGACTCGAATGAAGCGAAACATCCAAGACAGAATGTCTACTATTGAAGCAGAAACCTCACTCCCAATGCAAATTCTTAATCCTCGACCTCTACAGGCGGCTATTAAAGAATTCTTTACGACAAACCAGCTTTCGCAGTTCATGCCACAGCAAAACGTGCTTGGTGAACTTGAGGGTCTACGTACGCTTTCAGCGCTTGGTCCTGGTGGACTTACGCGAGAACGTGCCGGTTTCGAAGTGCGCGACGTGCACACCTCTCACTACGGACGTCTTTGTCCGATCCATACTCCAGAGGGACCGAACATTGGTCTTATTCTACGACTTGCAATGTATGCTCGAGTAAATCGATTTGGTATTATCGAGACTCCGTATGTAAAAGTAGAAAAAGGAGTACTTACTGGAGAAATTGTGTATTTAAATGCACACGAAGAAGAGCCATTTAACATCGCTCATGCAGCGGTTGTGGTAAGTGATAAAGGAAAAATTGATCCTGACTTTGTAGAGGTTCGACGTAAAGGTGAACCTCGATTAGTTGCGAAGAAAGATGTTGACTATATGGACATCGCAACAAATCAAGCTTTTTCGGTAGCGACTTCAATGATTCCATTCTTGAATCATGATGATGCGAACCGAACTCTGATGGGTTCAAACATGCAGAAGCAGGCTACTCCGTGTGTAATCCCGGAGGCGCCTATTGTGGCTACAGGTATTGAAGGTATGGCAGCACTAGATACTGGACGAGTAATTGTTGCTCGTGAAGCTGGTGAAGTAATTGAGTGTGACGCTGAACATGTGGTAGTTAAAAAGAAGGACGGAAAGAAAGATGAATATCAACTTACAAAAATTCAGCGAACAAACGATTTCTCTGCTTTCTACCATCGACCACAAGTAACTGTAGGAGCGAAACTTAAGCGAGGTGACTTAATTGCGGACACTACTTCAACTGACCACGGACAAATGGCAGTAGGACAAAATGCACTTGTTGCATTTATGTCATGGAGCGGAGCAAACTATGAAGATGCGATTATCATCTCTGAACGATTGGTAAAGAAAAGTAAATTTGCTTCAATTCACCTTGATGAGCTTGATGTATCAGTACGCGACACAAAACTAGGTCCTGAAATTACTACTCCAGACATTCCTAATGTTTCAGAACTAAAACTACGAAACCTCGACGAAAATGGAATCATCCGTGTTGGTGCAGAGGTGCGCCCAGGAGATATTCTTGTAGGAAAAGTAACTCCTAAAGGTGAAGCACAGCTTACACCGGAAGAGCGACTTCTACGGTCTATTTTCGGTGAAAAAGCAAAAGATGTAAAAGATACTTCATTACGACTTGCTGCTGGAAAACGTGGACGAGTTATTGGAGTAAAAATCTTCTCACGAGAAAATGGTGACAATCTTGATAGCGGAGTAATTAAGAAAATTTTAATTACCGTTGCACAGGTACGAAACGTATCAGTTGGTGACAAGCTTGCTGGACGGCACGGTAACAAGGGAGTTATTTCACGTATTCTTCCAGAAGAGGACATGCCATATACTGCAGACGGACGGCCAGTTGATTTACTACTGACACCACTAGGTGTACCGAGTCGTATGAACCTTGGTCAGATTCTTGAGTTGCACCTTGGAATGGCTGCAAACAGTCTTGGATATCAAGCAATCGTTCCTCCGTTTGCGTCAGCAACAGAAGATGAGGTTAAAGACGAGCTTGAAAAGGCTGGAGTTCCACGAGACGGGAAATTACAATTACGAGACGGACGAACAGGTGAAGAATTTGAACAGAAAACTGCAGTGGGATACATGTACATCTTGAAACTCCACCACATGGTAGAGGACAAAATCCACATGCGTTCAATAGGTCCATACTCTCTTATTACACAGCAACCGCTTGGTGGTAAAGCACAGATTGGTGGGCAGCGATTTGGAGAGATGGAGGTGTGGGCACTTCTAGGATATGGAGCAGCATATACGCTTCGGGAAATGCTTACTATTAAGTCTGACGATATTGTAGGTCGAAGTGCAGCATTTGACTCCATTGTACGAGGAGAGGCCTTGGGTCACCCCTACACACCAGCAGCATTTAATGTTCTGGTAAATCAGCTTCGAGGACTTTCTCTTGATGTTGATCTTAAGCGAGAAGAAAATTAATAGTCCTCAATAATATATTTGTCTATGAATCCAAATAAACAAAGACGAGGGGCACCAGCTCCATTTTCTGAAGTGAGTTTGAAGCTTGCTTCTCCGGATAAGATTCTTGAGTGGTCACATGGCGAGATTACCAAGCCTGAGACCATCAATTATCGAACACAACGTCCTGAAAAATATGGTCTTTTCGATGAGCGTATTTTTGGCCCTGTTGAGGACTTTGAATGTTCTTGTAAGAAGTATCGAGGTATTCGGTATAAGGGTATTGAGTGTGAAAAGTGTGGAGTTGAAGTTACTCGTGCGATTGTACGACGTGAACGAATGGGACATATTGAGTTATGTGTACCAGTGTCACACATTTGGTTCCTTCGAGGAGTACCAAGTCGTATAGCACTCATCCTTGGTTTAACAGCATCATCTGTAGAAAAAGTTATCTACTTTGCTGGGTACATCATTACTAAAGCTGACGAAGCAGAACGAACACGACTTCTAAAAGAGCTTGATACAGAATACAAAACAAAGCTTGCTGAGTTACAAAACGACGATGCAAAAACAGCGCTTAAGGAGCGAATGACTGAAACAAAGAAGGAAGTTGAATCAATCAAACAGGGAACTATTCTTGATGAAACTAACTTCCATAAATTCTCTGTAAAATACTCAACGCTCTTTGAAGCAAAGATTGGAGCAGAGTCTATTTATGAACTCTTCAAAAACATTGACCTCGAGGTACTTCGAGAAAAGCTTGAGCTTGCTCGAGAGACAGCAGGAGTTGCAGAGCGAACAAAACTCGACAAACGTCTAAACCTCATCCGAGGTTTGATTCATGCTGAAGTACGTCCTGAATGGATGTTTCTACAGCGTATCCCTGTAATCCCACCAGCATTGCGCCCTATGGTTGCACTTGAAGGTGGACGGCACGCGTCTTCTGACCTGAATGACCTGTACCGACGTGTAATCAACCGAAACAACCGATTGAAAAAGCTTATCGACATCATGGCACCGGACGTTATCTTGCGTAACGAAAAACGAATCATGCAAGAGGCTGTAGATGCACTTATCGATAACTCGATTCGTCATGGAAATACTGCATACTCAGCAATGAGTCAGGCTCAACGTCGACCGTTAAAGTCTCTTTCTGATTACCTTAAATCTAAACAAGGATACTTCAGGCAGAACTTGCTTGGTAAGCGAGTGGACTACTCTGGACGTTCAGTAATTGTTATTGGTCCAGAACTAGATCTTGATCAATGTGGTCTACCAAAGCACATGGCTCTGGAACTTTTCCGACCATTTGTTATTTCAGAATTGCTTCGACAAGAACTTGCGTACAACATTCGTGGAGCGGGACGACTTATTGAAGATGGTGTACCAGAAGTGTGGGCGATTCTTGAAGATGTTATTGAACATAAACACGTGCTTCTCAACCGAGCACCGACACTCCACCGACAAGGTATCCAGGCATTCCGCCCAGTACTTATTGAGGGTAACGCGATTCAAATTCATCCATTAGTATGTAAGGCGTTTAACGCTGACTTTGATGGTGACCAGATGGCGGTACACGTACCACTTTCAGAAGAAGCACAAACTGAAGCACGCGAAATTATCTCAGCAAACCGAAACGTACTAAAACCAGGTTCTGGTGAACCAGTAGTATCTGAATCACTTATGGATATGGCGCTTGGTGTGTTCTGGATGACGAAAGAAATGGAAGGAACAAAGGGTGAAGGGAAGTGGTTCTCTTCTCCAAACGATGCAATTAATGCGTATGACTATGGATTGATTGATCTCCGAGCGAAAATTCAGGTACTTGCAACGGATACACCAAAGTATGCACAATACGAAGGAAAGATTTTTGAAACAACAGTAGGACGACTTTTGTTTAACTCAGTACTTCCAAGCGATCACACATATGTAAACGAAGTAGTTTCTCAGCGTGACCTCTTTGCGGTAGTGCTTGACCTTATCGATGACCGAGGAATCGACATTGTGCCAGGTGTGGTAAACAAGATTAAGAAATTTGGATTTAAGTACGCTACAGTTTCTGGTACTACATGGGGAATTGATGATGTGGTTATACCAACAGAGAAAGCAGAAATTATTGAAAAGGCTCGTGAAGAAGAACGAGAAATTATCTCAGCATACGACAACGGACTTCTTGCACGAGAAGAGCGACGTCGAATGATTATTGAAATTTGGCACCGTACGAAGTCCGATCTTGAGGAAGTAATTCCTAATCATATGGACCATAACGGTTCAGCATTTGACCTTTGGAAGTCTGGAGCGCGAGGAAGTATGCGTCAGATTGCACAGATGGTTGGTATGAAGGGACTTATTGTGAATACACGAGGTGAAACTTTAGAGTTCCCTGTAGTTTCTTCGATGAAGGAAGGAATGAGTCCGATTGAATACTTTACGACAACGCATGGTTCTCGTAAGGGACTTGCTGATACGGCACTCCAGACTGCAAAAGCTGGATACCTCACTCGACGTCTCTTTGTGGTTGCTCAAGACGCAATTATTACTGAAAAAGACTGTAAGACTAAAGACAGTACAAACATCGGACGTCTTTCAGCATCGGGAATTGAAATTTCATTTGCTAAAGCACTCAAAGGACGTGTACTTGCAGCTGAAGTTTCTGACAAGAAGGGTGAAGTACTCTTCAAGAAGGGGCATATGCTTACTCGACGAGATGCAATTATTATTGATGAGTCAACATGTGAGTCTGTTGAGGTTCGTTCGCCGATGACATGTAACACACTCCGAGGTGTGTGTCAGAAGTGTTACGGTGTTGACCTTACAACAAATAATCTTGTTGATATTGGTGAAGCAGTAGGAACTATTGCAGCGCAAGCTATTGGAGAACCAGGTACACAGCTAACGATGAACACAAAGCATGCTGGTGGTACCGCTTCTGCGGGAGGAGACGTAACACAAGGTCTTCCACGTGTGGAAGAAGTATTTGAAAAACGACTGCCGAAGATTCCATGTGTTATTTCTAAGACTGATGGATTCATTACTGAGATCCGTGTTGATGGTAAGGAAAAAACTATTGTTGTTGCAGTGGATAAAACTTCACCATTTGCACCGAAAAAATCAGATGTTATCGAGTATGCAGTTGACTGGCGACGAACAGTAAAAGTTTCTAAGGGAGAAAATGTTGTCGGTGGTCAAATGATGACTGACGGTTCAGCATTCCTTCCTGACTTGTTCAAGTATGGTACCAAAATCCAAACACAGGACTACATCATTACTGAGGTAAACAAGATTTACGAACTACAAGGTGTACTGATTTCACGAAAGCACCTTGAGCTTATTGTGAAGCAAATGATGTCACGAGTGAAGATTAACGCTTCAGGCGATAGTCACTTTACTCCTGGTGAAGTAGTTGAAGAATGGATCTTTGTAATGGAAAACACAAAACTGAAGGAGGAAGGTAAGGAAGTAGCGAAAGCTGACAAACTTATCATGGGTATCACAGAAAGTTCGCTTTCTCGAAAATCATTCCTTTCAGCTGCGTCATTCCAGAACACAACTCGTATTCTCATTAACTCTGCAGTGAAGGGGTCTAAGGACAACCTTGCAGGACTTATGGAGAACGTAATTATTGGAAAACTCATTCCTGCAGGGTCAGGATTTGAGGGGTCTGAGAAGTACGATATGATTCAAGCAGTTACAAAATCCCTAGAAAACTAGAAATCCGCAGAATCACGACATCTACTTTGTCGTTGCTCGCAAAATAGCTTTCACCGTACCTTAAGTACGACTCAATCTATTTTTCTCGCACTCCGCGTATCTGCCACCATTCTTCGAATTCCAATGGATGGAGTAGAAGAAGGGAGTAGGAATACAAAAGACCGGCGCGAAGCGCCGGTCTTTTGTATTTCCAATGCCACAATTAAACGTGGTTATCCAACGTTTAATCGTGGCATTCACGATGTGGAGATAAAAAGAAACCCTAGCAAACAGCTAGGGTTTCCGGAGAGGATTTATCTAGACCGCTGATCAATTAGATTACTATTTTTTACTTCATTCCCGTGAATTTTGTAGTCATAGCCTGCGACAAACCCAACGGCAATGAAGAAAATTGCGGCTGCAGCCAGAATAGAAATAAGTGCAACAGTAAGCATTTCGTTTGCCCAAGTGATCAAGGCAAATACTACCAGGATTGCAGCCAGTGTGACCATTCGGTCGATGTTTTTATTAAGATTAGAAGACCGTTTGTGTGATCTGTGTTTCATCATCAAAATTTCCTTGGTTTGGGGTTGTCTACACACATTAGACCCACAAACTCCCAAAAGTCAAGGTTTATAAATTATTACAATAAACTAAATCTTATCATATATGATAAGATTTATTTTTATTATTTTACTTTGAATTAGGAAACAGGAGGAAGTGTAGAGGGTATTTTTTCTTTAGTGCTTTGAAACTTAGTGGATTTTGTGCAATCTCTCTTTTGTCAGCTCGTACTTTCATTTCTTTTTCTAACCCTTTAATTGCTTCTGCGTATCCAGGCATTTGCCCATCAAGCCATTGTTCAATCTTCCAGATGGTATTTGGACCAACTTGTAATTTTTCACCAATGTATGCTTGAGAGTAGCCTTGTAGTAGCAGCCGAGCAATCCAGATTCTTCGACCGAGCATAATTCGCTCACTAGGTGTCAGCAAGTCTTTAAGAAAAGCTTTAGTTGCATCGCGCCCTTTGATACTGCTTGCAGCTGTATAGAGCATATCTAATGTCTCCATTCTTTCCTGATCACTCAAATCTTTAATCATTTTCTTCATATAAATAATCTTATCATATATGATAAGATTTGAATTGAAAAGAACAACATAATGAATTATGTTGTTCTTTGTGTATATAAGAGGAAAACAGAGTAGGGGGAGTAAACACAAAAGTCAAGGTATATGGCGTATTTTGGGAAGTTGCTAAAAGTGGAGTATACTAGTGATACTTATGGCATCAGGTGATTCAGTCCAACAGATTAAAGAGAGACTTTCAGTGGTGGATGTAGTGTCTTCGTATATGGAGCTTTCTCCTGCAGGGAAGAATTTTAAAGGGAAGTCTCCGTTTACTAACGAAAAAACACCTTCGTTTTATGTATCGCCAGACAGAGGTATGTACTATTGTTTCTCCAGTTCCCAAGGAGGCGATATTTTCACCTTTGTGCAAGAGATGGAGGGAGTAGATTTTAAAGGGGCACTGGCTATTCTTGCAGATAAAGCTGGGGTGGAACTCAAGCGAGAAGACCCTAAGAAACGCACCGAGCGGGACCGACAGTATGATGTACTTGAAGTAGCAACAAAATATTTTCAAGACTATCTTACAAAAAAAACAGAAGCTTCAGCGTACTTGACTGATAGAGGGGTAACAGCAGAAACCATAGAGAAGTGGCGTATTGGGTATGCCCCAGGACCACCTGAGCATGGCTGGAGAGAGCTTAAAAATGCACTAGAAGCCCAGAAATTTACTTCTCCAGAGCTTTTAAAGGCCGGTTTGGCAAAAGGAGCAGATGCAGGTAAAGAGCCTTATGACCTGTTTCGTGATCGCATAATGTTCCCTATTTTTGATTCAGCAGGGAAGGTTGTTGCCTACTCAGGCCGTATTCTTACTAAGGATAGTGAGGCACCAAAGTATGTAAACTCACCAGAAACGGAGCTGTTTAGTAAATCGGACATTCTCTATGGATATGATAAAGCAAAGCAGGGTATTCGCACTATGGATTTTTCACTTATTGTAGAAGGGCAGTTTGACGTGGTGATGGCACACCAAGCTGGGTACTCAAACACCGTGGCGGTGTCAGGGACAGCATTGACTGAACACCATGTAATGCTTCTACAGCGATTGAGTAACAGAGTAGTTCTAGCGCTCGACTCAGATCGAGCAGGGATTGCAGCAGTTAAGCGTGCTGCAGACGTCATGCTCGCTAGAGGTATGGATGTGAAAGTCGCCCACATGCCTGACGGCGAAGATCCTGCCGACATGATTCAGAAGAACGCGACCGAGTTCAAACATGCCATAGGTAAAGCAACGCACGTTATTGAGTTCCTGCTGGATGTACTGCAAGACCAAAAGTTGGAAGATCGCACCTTTAAACTTAAGGCGCGAGAAGAAATCCTCCCCTACGTGGTTAAAATTCCCAATAGAATTGACCAGGAACATTTTGAAAATATTATTGCCGAACGATTGGGAACTACTAAAGATGCTATTCATTTTGAAACAGAACGTTTGACACAGAAGATGGAATTAGACAATCAACGTGAGCAGAAACGTCAACAACAGGGAAGGCCTGTTACTCAAGCGAAGGAGGGTGGTGAAGATATTAAAATGCTTTTTCAAAGAAAAACAGAATTGAGACAATATTTAGCAGTGCTTGTGGAGGTTTTTCCAGAGGAGTTTAAACCAAGTCTACGTCACGCTCTTGAGAAAACGGTGTCCGAAACGCTCGCAGAAATACAAAAAACCTTGGATCCTAAAAAAACAAGTGGCCTCTCGTTTAAGCTGGAGTCCTATATCGAGGCTTCACCCATAAAACAAGTGTATGAAGAAACGGTGGATAAACTCAATGAACTTGTTGCTCTCACAGAAAAGGAAAAGATGGTGGTGCACACCCAGGCATTACACAAGGCTGAAGAAGCAGGCAATGAGGATTTAGTTATGAAAACCCTAGAAGGAATTTCCTCATCGAAAAAAAAGCAGGAAGAATTATTTTTTACTCCTGAGATATTTGGTATTTTACCTGACAAAAAAATGGACTAACAGGTCCGTTCATGGGCGGTATGTTTGATTCTTGTACTCAGTATTTTTTTGGTGAAAGGCTGGACTATTTATTAAAATAGCGTATAGTTGTCGCACTATGGCTGTTAAGAAAGCAACCAAAAAAATTGTGAAAAAACCGGCTGTAAAAGCCGTCAAAAAGGCAAGTAAACCAGTAGCTAAAAAGCCAGTTAAAAAAACTGCAACAGCTAAAAAAACAACTGCCAAAAAACCAGTAGCAAAGAAAGTTGAAAAAAAGCCAGTAAAAATTGCAACAAAGGAAGCGCCAGTAAAAAAAGCTGTCGCCAAAACTGTTGCCAAAAAAACACCTGTTAAAAAGGTTGAGAAAAAGAAATTAACTAAGACTGAAAAACTGCAACGAGCAAAATCATCAGAACTGATGAAGCTTGGTCGCGAACGTGGGTATGTAACATTTGATGAAATTCTTAAATTTTTCCCACAAATTGAAAAAGACATACCATTTTTGGAACAAATGAATGAAAACTTCTCTGTAGCAGGTATCGACGTGCTGCAAAGCGGGGGTATGCTTGGGGCGGATCCTTCTATAGAAATTCTCGCACAAAAGAACTCATACAAACGAAATGATAGTGGGTATGACTCTATTCAAATGTACTTACGAGAGATTGGACAGTATCCATTACTTACAGCGCAGGAAGAGCGTGATTTAGCACAGCGGATTCTTGATGAGGATGAGGAAGCACGCAATCTTCTTGCACGAGCAAATCTCCGTTTGGTGGTTTCTATCGCCAAGAAGTATGTGGGACGGTCTCCAGACCTGACACTCCTTGACCTTATTCAAGAAGGAAACCTTGGTCTGTTTAAAGCGGTTGATAAGTTTGATCACTTAAAAGGATTTAAGTTTTCTACGTACGCAACATGGTGGATTCGTCAGGCAATTACACGGGCGCTGGCTGATCAGTCACGAACTATTCGTATCCCTGTACACATGGTTGAGACTATGGCGAAATATAAGCAGGTATCACGACGCCTTGCACAAGACTTCGGACGAGACCCTGTGCCAGAAGAAATTGCCACTGAGATGGGTATTGAAGTAGAAAAGGTGTACCAGATTGAAAAAATCAGCCAGGACACTATCTCGCTCGAACTTCCTATTGGGGATGATGATGATCGTTCACGTTTGTCTGACTTTATTTCAGATGAAAAGATGATTTCCCCAGATCAAGAAGTATCTCACAGTATTCTCACCGACCAGATTCAAGAAATTCTTGGTACACTCTCAGAAAAAGAAAGAAAAATTCTTGAAATGCGACATGGACTTATCGATGGTACGTATCATACCCTTGAAGAGGTAGGACGAGAATTTGGAGTAACACGAGAACGTATTCGACAGATTGAAGCAAAGGCACTTGAAAAAATTCGACAGCACGAAAAAGCACGACGGCTTAAATCGTATTAAAAACGTATACACAAAAGACCGGAAGCCAAAGGCTTCCGGTCTTTTGTAAGTGGTACAATAAGAAAAATATGCATAGGAAAATTATATTGTTCTTTATTATGGCGTTGTATTATGCGTTAGGTACATACGCGTTACAGGCCTTTGATGCTGGCTTGCTAGTGAGTTCTCTAGTACTTTTCGGTATTCCCGCTTTAGCACTTTCACACTTTACTGTTGCACCCCCGGCAGTCCTTATTTCTGTAGCGCTTTTGGGAAGTGGTATCGCAATTTTATTTGAAGGTATTGCCCATATTTATGGGCTTTGGTACACCATTGGTATTAGTGAAGCTCGATTATTTGGATTGGTGCCAATTGAAGTGATTATTGCCACGACAGTACAAGTGCTCTTTTTAGGACTGCTGTATGAAGTGTTGTTTGATAATGGTATATACACGCCACGTAGTGCTTGGGAACGCATGCTTTTCTTTGGTGTGTTTGGTATCGCTGTACTAGTGCTCATAGCACTCCATCAATATGTCTTTTTGGGGATATTTTTATCCTACTCGTACCTTTGGATTATTGGTTCTGTTTGTGCTGCTGCGCTAACAGCGCTTGCTCTGCATAGAAATTTGGACGTCACATTTTTTGATAGAATAATTGATTTTTCACTGGTTGCCTCTATTCCGCTAGGTCTTTCTCTGTGGATTTCTGCATTAAACGTACATAAAGTATTTGCATACAGTAATGAATATATAGGTACGTTTTCATTATATAGGCAAACAGTTCCTATAGAAGAAATTGCACTGCTTTTTGCACTGCCATTTTTTGTAGGTACTATGTACGAAATCTACCTCGACGACCAATCCTAGAGGACCTGTGATGGCACATTTCATGGTTGCACGGAACGATTTTTGCTTTTGCAGGGCTGCCGCCGCACTCAAGAAAAATTTCTTGAGTGCCTTAGACTGCACTCGCCACAGGTCCTCTAGGTAACGATAGGATATTCTGTGTAAAACAATATAAGAAAAGAACTACGGATGCTGTCCGTAATCCTTTTATTGCTTTTTAGTGAGGTATTTGCCTAGAATTTGTTTGAGGCCTTGTCGGGAAATCATTCCCACAGGGTGGTTGTCGTGATCAACTACAGGTATGCGTGCTCTCTGGTGAGTAATCGCTACTGAAGCAACATCAATAATAGAATCGTCTGGATGCACAACCGTGAAGTCAGAGTTCATGAATTCAAATACTGGAGTATTTTTTGCATCATGTACCGTTTTTGCGAAAGACTCCTCGTTGTCTAAATGTGCGATGGCTTCATCTCCATCAAAGGAGATTGGAATAATTCCGTCAAAGAGGTCAGATACACTTACTTCCCCTGTGAGTTCTCCTTCGTCGTTGGTAACCAGTAAGGTGTTTGTATGGTTATTGAGCATCAAACTAAGAGCCTCACCAAAAGTGGCATTTTCAGAAATTATGAAAGCTTCTTTTATGATTTCTTTCATTTGCATATATTTTAATTCTACTCCCAAAGACATATTTTGCATAGGGGTGCATAAGATACTTGCAATTTTATTTCAGAGGAGTAATATCGTTCTCTGTTGAAAGACGAATTATTAAATAGTTACGTAAAGAATCAAATACTGACATGGTGACATTTCAAGTGCTTGCATCAATTATATTCGTAGTTGGATATATTGGTATTGCAACTGAGCACAAATATCATATTAATAAAGCAGCGTGGGCACTTATGGTCGGAGGTCTTCTCTGGGTAGTGGTAGCCCTTTCCGGAGCAGGACACATGGAGGAGCTTCTAATGGAGACAGGCCACGAAATATTTTCGCTGGTAGTGTTTTTACTCGCAGCCATGTCACTGGTGGAGATTCTAATTTCTTGCGGAATTTTTGACGCGTTGCGTACAAAAATGCTTGCCTACAAACTCAACAACAGTAAGCAGTTTTTAATTATCATGACCGTTGCGTTCTTCTTGTCCGCAATTGTTGACAACCTTACAGCAACAATCATTATGATTCAGATTGCTCGTAAATTCTTCAAAGGGAACAATATCCTGGTTGCTGCAGTAGGAATAGTCCTTGGTGCGAATGCAGGAGGAGCATTCTCTCCAATTGGAGATGTGACTACCATTATGCTTTGGATTGCTGGCAAGTTTAGTGCTGTTGAGATTATTCTTAATGGATTCTTGCCAAGTGTTGTTATAGGTATAATTGCGTACCTTATGCTTGCCAGAAAGATTGATGATTCTGTTGAGGACGATACTCCACAATTGACTGAACGCTATTCCTTTTCACTGAGCAAAAAAATTATCATGGGTAGTGCGGCGATGTCATTTATACTCCCAGTACTCTTTAAGCTTATTCACCTGCCACCTGTGCTTGGTATTCTTACAGGTCTAGGTATTACATGGTTTCTTGTTGATTTTTTTGCACATAATGGCAATGAAGGCTCTCGACTTACCGCACGTATTGAGGAATTGATTCAGAAAACAGATATTGCATCTATCAAATTTTTCATAGGTATCTTGTTGGCTGTGTCTGCACTTTCTGCTATTGGGGTTCTTGAGATTGTGTCCGGGTTTATATACGGGGCAGACCTAACAACAGAGCGAATAATTATTGGAAACATCATTATCGGAGCGATATCTTCAATCTTAGACAACATTCCTCTTACAGCAATTGCCATCGACGTACTCGATACAACCAATACTCACTTATGGATACTTCTTGCATTGTGTGTGGGAACAGGAGGTTCTCTTCTTGCGATTGGTTCTGCAGCAGGAGTTGTTGCTATGGGGTTAGTAAAGGAGCTGACATTCAAAAAATATTTTGAAATAGCATTCATACCAGCACTTGTGTCATTCCTTGCTGGAGTTGCATTCTGGTACGGCCAATGGCAGATAACAGAGATGCTTTTTTAACAGTCTGAAATATTTATAAAAACAGCGAGGTGTACACCACGCTGTTTTTTGTTGCGTATATCTATATGCATGATTTTGGTATACTGGTGGGATGAATACTAAGACACTGGATGCAGAAGTAACATTTAAGGAAGCATACGGCTCATTAAATAAAGCCCAGAAAGAAGCTGTCGACACTATAGAGGGGCCTGTAATGGTCATTGCGGGGCCTGGAACAGGGAAGACACAGATTCTTACACTTCGCATCGCAAACATCTTACTGCAGACTGACACGGCACCTGAAAATATTCTTGCACTTACATTTACGGAGTCTGGCGCAAAGGCAATGCGTGAGCGATTGCGTCGGTACATTGGAGCACGCGCATACCAGGTCCCTATTTTTACTTTTCATGGCTTCGCGCAGAAACTTATCAGGGAGTACCCCGATGCCTATGAACGAGTGATTGGTGGTCGACCAGCAAGTGACCTAGAAAAAATTACACTTGTCGAGTCAATTCTTGAAGGAGGAGAAATTAAATTACTGAGACCCATGGGCGCACCGGCATACTACGTGTCGCACATTCTGCGTATGTTCGGACAGATGAAACAGGAGTATATTACCCCAGACGACTTTGCAAAAATTATTGCAGGTCAGGAACAAGAACTTTTAGGTATCGAGAAAATACATGAAAAGGGAGCACATAAAGGAAAAGTTCGAGGTGAGTACACCAAGAAAGAAAAATCGATAGCTAAGAATTTTGAGTTGCTACACATATATAGACAGTATGAAGCTTTGCTTGCTGATAAAAAACTCTACGACTTTGAAGACATGATTGTGGAGACTGTTAAAGCGCTGTCGTCACAAGAGGATATGTTGCGTGACCTTCAAGAGACGTATCAGTATGTACTCGCCGATGAGCATCAAGATGTTAATGGTTCACAAAATAAAATTCTGGAGTTGTTGTGCGCGTACCATGATGCACCCAATATTTTCGTTGTAGGTGACGAAAAACAGGCAATTTATCGTTTCCAAGGTGCGTCGCTTGAAAACTTTTTATATTTTGGAGATATATTTAAAGGTACCAAGACTGTTTCTCTAACTCAAAATTACCGCTCAGGACAAATGGTGCTTGATGCAGCGCATAGTTTGGTAGAAGTTGAAGATGGTCCATTGAAAGACCTACGTGTACCATTGTCAGCTGAACTTGTGGAAAAATCGGAAGTAACACAGCGTTGTTTTTCTCATCAGGCAGTGGAGGATGCATGGGTGGTCGATGAGATCGTGAAAGAAATTGATGATGGAGTAGCACCGGAAGAAATAACGATTATACTGCGAACTAATCGAGAGGTGGAATCTTTTGCCGGAGCATTACGCAAGGAAGGGGTTGCTGTCACCGCCTCAGCAGATGGTGACATTCTTAAGCACCCTATGACGCATGCGGTGCAAGGACTCATTAACGCAGTTATTGCCGATAAGGATGAGGGGGCATTGTTTGCGGTGCTTCACGGGACGTATTGGGGTATTTCAATTAATGATTTGATAAAAATTGCTTCCTCACGAAGCTATGGAACCACGCTGGTAAGTATCCTTTCAGATATGGAAAAATTAGCGGATTTGGGTGTGGAAAATGTGGAAGGAGCACATAGAGTATATACAGTTTTACAAGAAGCAAGAAAAAAGGAAGTCCACGAAGCACCACATAGGGTTCTTGAGTATCTACTGCAAGAAAGTGGTTTTCTTAACCATTTGATCTCAGAGGACATGTTTGAAGGCACACGCATCGTGCGCCGATTGTATGACGAAATTGAAGAGCTGGTGTTACGTGATGGGGTTGCTACCCTTCGTGAAGTAAGTGCTATGTTTGCAACGCGACTTGAGCACCATCTCCCATTGAATGCTCCGTATATTTCAACTAACCCCTGTGCAGTACAGGTGATGACTGCACATAAGTCCAAGGGTCTGGAGTTCCATACGGTGTTTACACCTCATCTTGGAGACGGAATGTGGGGAGGTTCAACTAAACGCTCATACTTTGATATACCGTTAACCAAACACATTGATGAGTCGGAGATGGACTCCATAGACGATGATCGACGACTTTTGTATGTGGCAATGACTCGCGCTAAACAAACACTTCACCTATCATGCGCAGACACCAACGCTGACGGTAAAGAGCTTACACCGACACGATTGTTTGATGATATAGACAGCCAGTATCTCCTACCAAAAGAAACTGACAAAGAAGACGCTGCTTTTGATCCTGTGGTTTCGTTAGCTAAGAAAAAAGGAGAGATTGTTATCGATAAAGAATTAGTAACGAATTTATTAACTGAGCGCGGATTTTCAGCAACGTCACTGAATAATTACTTACGCAGTCCGTGGGATTATTTTTACCGGAATGTTTTACGTATTCCCGAGACGCAGGCGGTACATATGCAATTTGGTACTGCGGTGCATAACGTTATGGAGAAGTCGACCAAGCAACACACTGACAAAGGTACTCTGCCTAGTGATACAAAAGTAAAAGAGATGCTCGAGACTGAACTTTCTCGACTCCCTGTAACCAAAGAGGAGTATGTGCGACTACTTGAGAAAGGTCTTGAAGCATTATATCCATATCTTTCACATACTAAACAGTCGCTACCAAAGGCAACCAAAGAAGAGTTAAGTATTCGTGTTGTGTTGCAAACAGGTATCCCGGAGTTGCCAGAGCTCACTCTTACGGGGAAACTTGATAGACTCGACATTGGTGATGATGGTGTTTCGTATCGGGTGGTGGATTATAAAACAGGGAAGCCAAAGACGCGTAATGTGATTGAAGGGAAGACCGCGAGCTCTGATGGAGGTTACAAGAGACAGTTGGTATTCTATACACTTTTGCTCTCACTGTACGATGATGACCGATATCGGTGTAACACAGGGGTATTGTCATTTGTAGAGCCTGACGCTAAAGGCGTGATACACGAAGAGGTGTTTACTATTACCGATGAAGAGGTAAAAGATTTGAAAGAAGAAATTATTGAAGCGACAAAAAATATTGTGTCAGGAGCGTTCCTTTCCTCCCCATGTGAAGAAGGGGACAGTGATTACTGCCACTTGGTGAAGTTACTACAGGACTAAGATACTAAAAAACCGGAAGCTGTGCTTCCGGTTTTTTAGTATCTACTACCTATCCTTCGTGTGTAGTTCCACCTTCGATTTGCCCAATAAGTGTATCGAGGATTTGTTTCACTGCCTCGTATGGTTGTGCACCATTGATAACTCCCTGCTGTCCACCAACAAGCACTAGTGAGTACGGAGTACCTTGCGCGCCTGCATTTGCAGCATCAGCGAAGTCTTCTTCAACTTTATTTTTAAGTTCTCCTGATTCTACGCAAGCATTGAAATCAATTTCATTGACCCCAGCTCGCGATGCATAGTCACCAAGTTTTGTAACGTTTGTTTGTTGATTTGCTTCTCGCTCACCAAAGATGAGGTCAGAGAAAGACCAGAATGCGTCATTTCCTCCAAGTTCTGCTACGCACTCAGATGCTAAAGAAAGCACTGGAGCATTTGGGTGCAATTGTTCAATAGGGAAATGTCGGTATACCCAAGCTACCTGTCCGCTTGCTCCGTAGTCATCCATTACACGGCTCATTGTTTCATGGTAGTTTTTACAAAATGGGCAATCATAATCTGAATATTCTACTATCACAATAGGAGCATTTGGATTACCCCGTATGTGGTCATCTGCATCAACGGGGCGAACTTCTCCGCCTCCCTGAGCTTCCTGTTGGTTTGCTCCGGGTGTTGGATTTCCAGCTACTGGTGCTGGTGAAGTATTTCCGCTAAAGAAAATTGCCGCAGCGATAAGAGCAAAACCTATAAGGATTGCACCTGGAATTATAAAGGGATTTGATTGTGTTTGTACTGGCGCCGTTGCCTGTACATCATTTTGTGAGGTCTCTGAATCCATACGATTTACAATTTATATATATATTCTGAAAGTATACCATGCATAAAAGTGGATTATACAGTTGTAGATAGTGGAATCAACGGTGGCAAAGCGTTACAATGTTGTCATGACTATATTTGAGGCTATTGTACTTGGGATTGTGCAGGGGATGACTGAATTTTTACCAGTTTCATCAACAGGACATCTTATTCTGACACGCACCGTGTTCAATATCGCTGATAGTAATGCACTTGCTTTTGATGCCGTGTTACACCTCGCTACAGCTACTGCTGTAATTGTATATTTTTTCCCAGATCTGTGGGCCCTTACACAAGCCGGTTTGCGTAAACTTGGTAAACTCCCTGTGAATAAAAGAGATGAAACACTTCTGTATTCTTTATTGATAGCTACTATACCTGCGGTTATCTTAGGACTTTCCCTTGAGTCACTAATGGAATCAACTTTCCGCTCCCCATTATTAGTAGCTGCGGTGTTAGTAGCAGGTTCTGTATTGTTTATGTACGCTGAGTGGGTATATCAAAATAAACCGCGCACCAATGAAATTAATATCAAAAAAGGTTTTAAGATAGGTCTTTTTCAGACACTGGCTTTGATACCAGGCATGTCGCGCTCTGGAGCAACTATTTCCGGAGGTATGCTTCTTGGTTTATCGCGTGTGGAAGCAGCACGCTTTGCGTTCCTTCTAGCGGTACCAGTGATTACTGGCGCCGGATTAAAAAAATTTATTGAGATGATTGCAAGTGATGAAGTGGTTGCATGGCTACCTGTTATGTCTGGAGCCGTAGTTTCATTTGTTGTAGGGCTCGTTGCAATTCATTTTATGTTGAAATTTGTTCAGACCCATACTTTGTGGCCTTTCATCTGGTACCGCATCATACTCGCATCCTTTGTCATCTTCATCACGGTGTTTGGATAACAAGCGCCTCAAGGCGCTTGTTATCCAAACACCAGTATTGGAGTTTTTTACATAAAAGAAAACCGCAAGACGGTTTTCAGTCTTTGCGGTGGGAGTATTTAATACGAGAGAAGGTCTATTAATTTTTTATGTTGGGGATATGCTGAATGAAGTTTTTCCCGCACCTCTTCAACTCTGAGTTTTGCGACAGTAAGCATCACAGCATTTTGGCCTTCAGGAAGCATGAGTTCATTATTTTTTAATTTGATTCCATAGTAAGTTGCATAGTATCTAAGGAATTTTATCCAAATTGTAAAAAAATCTTCCCAGCTTGGCTCGTTGCCCCACGGACTGTCATCAGGTGGTTGGTCAAACATGTTTTGCTCCTTGTGACTATCTATCTGTACTCTAGCAAAAATACTTAAAACAACAAGGAGTGGGTCATTGTGGTGTCTTCCTTTGTTGTCCAGGTAGAAGTTTCCAGCGGGATTTCTTTTTTACGGTAACCGTCTTTGAATTTTACGAATTTGTTTTCTAGTGCGAAGTCAAAAAGCTTCTTGGTGACTTTTACGTCTTGCTCACAGTACTTCATAATTTCTTTTATTTTTCCCTCGCGCCACCAGCGTACTGCTTGCAGTCCATCAGCACTTTTCTTCGTGTTGAGTGTTGCTGATGCTACTGAATCAAGACGAAGACGTCGCCCTAGAGAGTCACGGATACTTACTAGCAGATCGATACTCTTTATTTGCGTAAGGTCGCCTGGGTAGTATTTATCTAGTAGGGGAATGTCAAAGTGGTTTCCGTTGTAGGTAACCAATGCATCTGCTCGTTCTATAATAGGCCAAACATTCTGTAGGTCATCTACGTGCACGGTGGTGTAGGTGTCAGTGTCGGACTCATAAAAAGTCGCAACAGAAATGTCCAAGTCAGCCGCATTGCTAGAACCCACTTCTTCAAAGAGATTTTGCGTTTCAAGGTCAAATATAACGTAGTTTATCTTGTAGTCAGGATTAGCCATTACAGTTAGTTTGCTAGTTTTTCTATAAGTTCCTCTAAAGTACCGGTCATTTCAGTTGCTTCTAGGAGGTTTTTAATAATATACGTTTTGTTTTTTATTTCATCTTCGCCGAGTATCAGTACATAGTCGATAAATTGTTCTACAGCCAATGAAATTTTCTTCCCTACCTTCTTTGAACTTAGGTCCACTGAAGTAGCAATACCTGCTTCACGAAATGCTTGTGCTACTTTTTGGGCCTCGATATTTTCAGATGGGCTGGTAGGGAGAATAGCAAGCGTTGTAGAGGTGATGTCTGTTGTCATAAGGTCGTGGCTGATTAGGAAGTCACGCAGAGTCACGTCACCAAATCCAAATCCAATGCCTGAGATAGGATCGCCACCAAACATCGCGGTGAGGTTATCATAGCGACCACCACCCATCATGGCACGGTTATTTTCTGAGTCGAGGTCCACTACTTCAAATACCACTCCTGTGTAATAATCGAAACCACGGATGATTGTTGGGTCGAACACCAGAGGGCAGTGTATTTCGGCCATTGTGGTAATGAGTGTTTGCAGGTCTGTGTATGCTTCGGTACCCTTAATTATTTCTGGCACCACGTTGATGTTGTCAGCGTTGAGAAATTTAAGTACCTCAGACGCTTTGTCACCAACAGCTTCTTGCATCTTTTCTTTAAATTCATCACCCTCCATTTTGTTTTTTCGGTCTGCCAGGCGGGTTGCTTTTAGAGAGGATGCTTCATCAAGCTCTAATGCGGCATAGAGAGTGTCCAAAAGACGACGGCTTGATACATGGATTTCATATTGTGTTCCATTGATTGCACCAAAATTTTTGAAAATTTCATTAGCAACAAGGATAATTTCCATATCAGCAGATACATCGTCCACACCAAAGATATCGCAGTTTAATTGCCAGTGTTCACGGAGACGACCGCGTTGCATCCGTTCATACCGGAAGAGGTTGGGAATAGAGTACCAGCGCACAGGGAAAGTCAGATCACGTCGCTTTCCTGCAACCATGCGTGCAACGGTAGGAGTCATCTCTGGGCGAAGTGTTACTTCACGATCGCCTCGGTCAGTAAACGTGTATGTCTGTTCATTGACCATTTCTTCATTCACAGCGCCTTTGCTTCGATACAAATCTGATGGTTCAAGAATAGATGCATCGTATTGTTCAAAGCCAAAGTGTTCTGCGGTCATACGCCAAATATCAAACATATAGCGTTGTACCGCCATATCTTCTGGGTAAAAGTCACGAACACCTTTGTATGGGTCGGTTGAAAGATTTGCTTTTTTGTTGTCAGTCATAAGTAGTGAAATTGTAGGGTACGGAGGTTGTTATTGCAACTAGTTTAGATCGCTCGGTGATACATGCGTTTGTTTCATTCGAATGTCTGCCGCCTCAAGTATCGTAGATTTTAGTTCGCGCGGTCGAGGAAGGTTCATTGTACGGAATTCTTCAGTGTGACTACCACTGGCAGTTTCACACTCAACGACACCGTAATTTAAAAAGGTAGCTATAATTCCATTGACTTCAATGTTCACATCCTGCAGTTTTTCCAGGCGGAAACTTCCAATGTGGCGTCTGAATAATGATACTTGATCAATAACTATTACACGCCGATCAGTAACTACCCAAACGTCGAGATGTAGGATTGTCCATATGTGCGCAAGGGTCATCCAGTTCATTAGAAGCCAAAAGGTATAGAAAAATATAAAATGTGGCAAATACTCTGAAAGTTCAATCGAAAAAGCTGCTGTGTTTTCTTGCATCAAGGAACCTGCAACTACCCACCCGACTAATGGTGCAATTGCAACGATCCCGACGCTTATTCCGTGAGAAAATGCGATAAACCAATGTTTACGCACAATTTTTATGATTTTTTCGTCAGATTCAAGTTGTATTTTTTCAAATAACATAAACTTATAGAGCGTTAAGTGCCAGAGACATACCGATAAAAAGAACTGAGCTGACTCCTAAGTAAACGGCCAGTAATATCAGTACTTTTGCCTTATGGATTCCGTATGCAAACCAATGGTAGATAATGCTCAGAGAAAAAGCTATAAATATAAGTGTCGTTACATAGAATATTCCTTGGGCACCTATTGCTATAAAAGGTCCAATATCATTCATTTCAAGCATGCGTTTATTGTAGCACTAGAATACTGTATCTATCAGTATCGTACTGGTCTTTGTGAGTACTACTAATAAAACCATTTTTCAGTGCCAGCGATGCGATGTCAGTAGTTTGTTCAGGTTCGTGCTCAATCCAGAGTTGTCCATTGTCAGAAAGATGTTTTGTTGCCTGTGAAATAATTGTTTCAATACACTCCATCCCTTCGGCTCCGCCATACAGTGCAAGAGAGGGTTCATGAAGCTTCACGGAAGACTCAGTTCGGTCGAGTGCTGGGTCGATATATGGAGGATTGGTCAAAATAAAATCGTATGTATCAGGAATATTTTCAAACAAGTCTGACTGGAATACTTTGTATTGTGTGCAAGGAATGTCGTTTGAGTCCAGATTCTTGCCAATAGTTGCTAGATGTTTCTTATCTATTTCACCGAACGTTACCTGCGTTTCGGGTACTGCTTTGGCAACAGCGACACCAATAGCACCAGAGCCAGCACAGAGGTCGAGAATATTGACGCCAGGTCGGGCGCCAGTACATACGTACTGGCGTATTGAGTCGATAGCCTTCTCAGTCCAGAATTCAGTTTCAGAGCGTGGAATTAACGGGTGTGAATCAAGGTGGATTGTGCAGTTAAGGAAAGGAATAGAGCCAATCAGATAGGCAAGCGGTGTTCCAGAGCGTAACAATACTAAGTCCGCTTGGAAAGCTTCGCTTTCCAAGCCTTGGTACTTTTCAGTAAGTAGCCATTGTTCTTCCTGGTTCATAACTTTGTGTGACCACTATGGACGATGATGTCGTGTTTTGCAAGATATCTATATTTTTTGTCCCAGATACTTCTGGGCTAGTTTTTGTTATACTTACGCTCATGTCAGATATACCAATGTTAGAAATTAAAGACTTAGTGAAAGTCTATGGAAAGGGGAAGGATGAAAAACTGGCGGTAGATAACATATCGTTGTCTATTCCTAAAGGAAGTTTCTTTGGGCTATTGGGGCCTAACGGAGCAGGGAAGAGTACGACTATTCATTGTATTACAGGAATAGCGCAACCAACTTCAGGAACCATTGTGATTGATGGAACAGATGTCGTTAAGGATTATAAAGAAGCACGAACAAAGGTGGGACTTTCACCGCAGGAATTTAATGTGGATATTTTTGCTACACCCGAACAGCTTATGGACTACATGGGCGGGTACTATGGGGTGCCTGCAACAGAACGAAAAGAGCGTATCGATGAAATGATTGAGCGTTTTGATTTACAGGAACATCGAGACATGAAGTTTCAGATGCTCTCAGGTGGACTTAAGCGACGTGCAATGCTCGGTCGGGCGTTGATTCATACTCCTGACTTGCTGATTCTTGACGAGCCTACTGCAGGAGTTGATGTTGAACAACGACATGACTTATGGCAATACTTAAAAGAAATGAATGAACGGGGAAAAACAATTATCCTTACGTCACACTACCTTGAGGAAATTCAGTATCTCTGTCGAGACATCGCAATCATCAACCACGGGCGAATTGTTGCGCAGGGAACTAAGGAATCCTTCATGAAGGATGGAAAAACAGTAGAGGATGCGTACTTAGCTATTACCAGAGAAGACAATAATAAACGAGCATAACATTATGAATGGAATTGGCTTATACACAATGGTACGGCGCGAAGTGGCGCGTACATTTCGCGTGATGGTGCAGACACTAGTCGCTCCGGTAATCTCTGCGGCACTGTACATCTTTATTTTTGGAACAGTGATTGGGTCCAGAATAGATACAGTTATTGGAGTGCCGTACATTACGTTTGTTTTCCCGGGAGTTCTAATGCTTTCAATTATTAACGCATCCTTCTCAAGTGCATCCTCTTCGTTGTACTTCATGCGATTTACTCGAGGACTTGAGGAAATTCTTATTGCGCCGTTCTCATACCTAGAAATGATTTTTGGGTTTGTGGCGGGGTCAATCGTACGTTCACTTATGGTAGCGTTTCTTATTTTACTCACTGGGTTAGGATTCGGTGCGGTGACATTGGTAAATCCTGTTGGGTTTGTTCTGTATGTATCTGCTATTGCAGCTATCTTCTCAATGTTGGGACTTATTGTCGCGTTGTGGGCAGAAAGCTTTGAGCAATTGACAGTTCTGAATACATTTGTCATTACGCCGCTTACATATCTTGGAGGTATTTTTTACTCCATTACCATGCTTCCTGACGTGGCACAGAGCATTACATTATTAAACCCATTCTTCTATTTTGCTGACGGTATTCGCAGCAGTATGATTGGAGTTAGTGAGGCAAATACGACATTTGGTGCAATTTTGATTATCGGGTTGGTGTTGTTTCTCGCGGGACTAGTGAATTACCTCTTCAAGATTGGTTGGAAAATACGTTCATAATTACAACACCCTGTGATCTAGATACAGGGGACACCGAGTGTCCCCTGTATGTTGAATAAGGCAATATTCCACAACAGCCTTACTTGCATGCGAGTAAGGCTGTTACACTATAGCTATGTCAAATAATCAAAAACTCCACGAGATTGCGAAAGTTCTTGTGAGCCCGCGTAAAGGTATTTTAGCAGCGGACCAGAGCCCACGCACGATGAATAAACAACTTGAAGCGTTAGGCCTTCCTCCTGAGGCGGAGGTTCGACGTAAGTATCGACAGCTTTTGTTTACCACTCCTGGTATTGAAGAGTATGTCACAGGAGTCATCCTGCACGATGGCACAATACGGAATCATGATGATGATAAAACGCAGTTTTCTGATTTATTGATTGCGAAGGGAATTATACCTATCATCAAGGTAGATATGGGGACGGTTCCGCATCATGGTTTTGCTGGCGAGGTCGTTACTCAGGGACTTGACGGACTTCTGGATCGGCTGCAGGAGTATTATGATATGGGAGCGCGAGCAGCAAAGTTCCGAACGGTATTTACTATCTCTGATTCTACTCCTTCAGAACAAAATATTTTATTTGATTGTATGACACTTGCGCGCTACGCACAGCTTTGTCACGAAGTTGGTATTGTACCGATTGTAGAACCAGAAGTACTCTTTAGTGGACCCCACTCACTTCAGCAAGCAGAGGAAGCTACTACCAGGGTCCTGCAGAAACTGTTTGAGATATTGCAATGGTACAAAGTGGACCTAGAAGGAGTTATTTTAAAGTCGAGTATGGTACTCGCGGGAAGCGAATTTTCAGAACAGACAAGTGCACCGGAGGTTGCCGTGGCAACAGTGCGAACTTTTAACAACTCTGTACCACCTTCTGTCCCAGGAATTGTTTTTCTCTCGGGTGGACAGACGCCACAGCGCGCAACTGAAAATCTTGATGCCATTGCTGAGCTGGAGGGACAGGAGGCGAATCTTCCTTGGGAATTGGCATTTTCATTTTCACGAGGGCTAGAGCAGCCAGTACAAGAAGCATGGCAAGGAAAAGAGGAGAATGTCCAGGTGGCGCAGGAAGCACTGCTAGAACGATTGCGGTTGAATTCTATGGCGGATCAAGGGGTGTATGAGGTGCAGATGGAAGAGTAATAAAAATCTAAAGAAAAAACTGGACAATTGTCCAGTTTTTTCTTTTTGATTACTTTTTCTGACTGTAGTCTGTATGCGACCGAGAAACTGGGTTAAATTTCCGTTCAGTGTGTTTAGCACTTGGGTCTTTCTTATTTTTGTTGTTGAATACGGTGTAGTATATGTGGCCTTTTCCGACACCTTTGTCGTCGCCTTTGCTAACCATTTTTATGAGTCTATCCTGTGACATAATGGGCGAAATTGTAGCAGAGGTGGTCAAAAGAGTCAATGGGTCGAGTGTGATGGAGGCAATGAATAGTTTTCAGCATAAATAAACAAAATGATAGATTTTACGGTATTTTGTAATACTTTTCTTGCTGATGCGTAGTACTTTTCAACGCACTCCACACACTTATTGTAATACTGGTGCATGTTATTATTATAGATGCCAATCAATTCTTATCTTTTGAGTAGCGCTGTAAGAAAACGATTAGTTTAGTACATGAAAGTTCTTACCTTTGGATGGGATTTCCCACCACATACAACTGGCGGTCTTGGTGTTGCATGCCAAGGCTTAACACGTGAGCTCGCCAAAGAGGGTGTTGAGGTCATTTTTGTGTTACCGAAGTCTCAGTCTGTGGAAGGCAATTCTCGGTTTATCTTTGCTGATGTTGAGCATATGGTGCGCATGCGTGAGGTTACATCATCAATTGCGCCGTATTTGGGGTCTCAATCGATGTTGGATGTATACGATGAATATGGGGTTCGTAAACTGTATCAAAACTCACTCTTGGAAGAAGTGCATGCGTTCGCCCACCGAGCGTCAGAAATTGCACAAGAAGAAACCTTTGACCTCATTCATGCACATGACTGGACATCATACTTGGCTGGTGTTGCTGCAAAGGTAGCCAGTGGTAAACCCCTTATATTGCATGTGCACGCAACTGCATTTGATCAAGCGGCAGGTGAAAATGTTGATCCCTCTGTTTTTAAGATTGAAAAAGAAGCGTTCAATATTGCAGATAGAATTATTACTGTCAGTGATTTTACCAGGCGTTTGATTATTGATAAATATAAAGTGGATGCACTGAAGGTTCATGTCGTACACAATGGAGTAGATACCCATGAGCCGATGCACCATGAACAAACTTTGCAAGAATTTCACCAGCAAGGCAAAAAAATAGTTTTGTACCATGGACGAATCACTATTCAAAAGGGGGTTGATTACTTCATCAGGGCAGCACAAAAGGTTATTGAGCACGATCCAAATGTAGTGTTTGTTATCTCAGGGAAGGGGGATATGACAGGACAGATAATGCAACAGGTAGGTGCACTTGGTTTATCACAACATGTGTTGTTCGCTGGGGCGCTTTGGTACCAGGAGCGTGACCAAATGTATCAAAGTGTTGACCTGGTGGTGATGCCGTCAGTGTCAGAACCCTTCGGGCTGGTTCCATTAGAAGCTATTCAACATGGAACACCGTCGCTGATTTCTAAACAATCTGGGGTTGCAGAGGTGGTATCCCATGTATTGAAGGTAGATTTCTGGGATGTGGATGAGATGGCGAACAAAATTCTTGCAGCGTTGCGCTATCCCGTTATGCATGATCAACTTGTACGGGAAGGGAAAAGAGAAGTATCTCGCATTTCATGGAATGTAGCTGCTACTAAAGTAGTTAATATTTATAAGCGTTTGATAGAATTGATCACATAATATGCTCACTGTTTGTCCTTATTTTCACGTACACCAACCATATCGTATTAAAAAATACAGAGTTTTTGACATAGGGAAAGATAATCAGTACTTTAATGATTCCTCAGAGACTGATTTAAATAATAGAAAAATTGTAGAAAAGGTCGCCGACAAATCCTATCGACCGATGAATGCGGTCTTGCTCGATTTACTAGAAAAACACCCAGAGTTTCGTTTTGCTCTTTCTTTTTCAGGAACCGTACTTGATCAATTTGAGGCATATGCTCCTGATGTCTTAGAGAGTTTTCAAAAACTTGTTGCTACGGGTAGGGTAGAAATTCTTGCCGACACGTACCATCATTCTTTAGCGTTCTTTTACTCAGTACCTGAATTTGAAAGACAAGTTGCACAACATGCTAAGCGGATACACGAATTGTTTGGACAGGCACCGCGTGTGTTCCGTAATACTGAGTTATCATATCGTAACGATCTTGCTAAATGGTGTGAAGATAACGGATATTTAGGAATCATGGCTGAAGGCTGGGACCCTATATTGGGATGGAGAAGTCCTAACCATGTCTATCAACCAGTGGGGTGCGATCGTATTAAGGTGCTTTTAAAGAACTACAAATTATCTGATGATGTAGCATTTCGGTTTGGAAATAAGGCATGGGAAAGTCATCCACTAAACGCGGAAACGTATGCAGACTGGATACATGCACACCATGGTGATGGAAGTACTATTAACTTGTTCATGGATTATGAAACATTTGGTGAACATCAATGGGAAGATACAGGGATTTTCAATTTCATTAAAGCATTACCAGAGATACTTTTACGTCACCCTGATACTGCATTTAAAACACCTACTGAAACAATCCAGAGCTATGATTCAGTAGGAGAAATTGATGTGCCAGACATACTTACATGGGCGGATACCGACCGCGACTTAACAGCGTGGGTGGGGAACGATATTCAAAAGGATGCTATCGCGGCTATCTATGCTGTCGAGGAAGATGTAATGGCTACCGAGGATACTGAGATTATTGAAATATGGAGGAAGCTACAAACTTCTGACCATTATTATTATATGTGCACAAAATGGTCTGATGATGGAGACGTGCATGCATACTTTTCGCCATATGAATCCCCATATGATGCATATGTCGCTTTCATGAATGCTCTAAGTGATTTACAATTACGTATACAACATATTCTGGTAGCCAAACAACAATTGGCTAACGAAGAGATTGAAGAGCAAGAAAATAAAGAAGAAGTAATGAAAACTCCTGGTGTATGGAAACGTCTTCAACAATGGGCTTTGCATCCTTTTAAACGCCTCTCACGTTTTATCCATCTTCGCACATAACTCTATGTCATTTCAAAATATATTTACACGCGCAAAAGAAAATATTATTAGCAAAGCACTTAAGGAGCTATCTACAAGTAATATGAAACATGTAACTAAAAAGGTAACTAAAAAAGCTTCAGTTAAAAAAATACCAAAGAAAATTACGAGTAAAACTGTTAAAAAAACAGTGAAAAAAGTTGCGAAAGTTGCAAAAAAAATCCCCACAAAAAAAACAACAACCAAAGCAACTTCAAAGAAACAGGTACGTGCGCTAGTGTGTGCACCAGGTAAACATTGTTTTTGGACCAAAGATGGACAGGTACTGGAAGACCTTAACCAGCTGCAAATCGCTTTTGGTTCCATGGATGATGAAGTATTTCTGCATCACGTCACCAAAGGGAAAAATGATTTTGCTGACTGGGTGGAGCATGTGTTGCTTGATAGCGAGTGTGCCCTTGGGTTACGAAAATCGCGCAAAGCATCTTCTTCGCGGACGGTAGTGATAAAATGTCTAAGGGGATACGCCCTATAATTATTTATGGCACGAGCAGTTACATTAGGAAATGGAAATATGCTGGTAGGTTTAGACTACCGAGGGCAAGTTCGTGATCTGTACTATCCGTACGTGGGATTTAGTAATCACGTTAGTGGGGCAAGTGGAAGTTATGTGCACCGCATAGGGGTGTACGTTGATGACACTATTTCATGGTTGGATGACCCTCAATGGAATGTGACCGTTGGCTGTGACGCTGAGACTGTGGTAGGAAGCATGCATGCAGTAAATGAGACATTAGGAGTAACATTATCGAGTATCGATGTAGTGCACAATGAACAAAACGTATTTATACGTTCATTCACTATAGCCAATGAAAGAAGTGAATCCAGAGAAATAAAAATATTTTTCTCGCAACAGTTCCGTATCTCTGAATCTCGCCGAGGTGACACAGGACTTTTTGACCCGCGAGTAAAATCAATTATTCATTACAAAGGAAAAAATACTTTTCTTATTAATGCCACACACGACGGTGCGCAGTTTACCGAATACAATATCGGATTATTTGGAATAGAAGGGAAGAAAGGAACATATTTTGATGCAAATGATGGGGTTCTTGAGAAGAATCCGATTGAACACGGCTCTGTTGATTCTGTTATTGGTATGTCTGTGATGCTTGGACCAAATAAACATACCCAAATACAGTATTGGGTGGCATGTGCAGAAACTATTGCAGAAGCACACGATCTCAATGCATACGTTTTAAAGGAAACACCTGAGCGATTGTTGCGTTCTACGGAAAAATACTGGAAGGCGTGGGTAGATGCTGAAGACCGTGATGTATCTCTTTTTTCACCAGAGCTTATAGCACTATATAAACGATCCCTTACCACCATTCGTGTACATACCGATAACAATGGAGGCATTATAGCTTCAAGCGATACTGACATGCTTCATCATGGGCGAGATACGTATAGTTATGTATGGCCACGTGATGCAGCTTTGATTGCAAACTCTCTAGATAGAACTGGGCACAGTGATGTCTCAAAACGTTTCTTTACTTTTATTACAGAAAAATTAGAAAGAGGAGGATACCTAATGCATAAGTATAGAACTGACGGATGTTTAGGTAGTTCATGGCATCCGTGGATAATTGAGGGTGTACCAGAATTCCCAATACAGGAAGATGAAACGGCACTGGTGCTCCACATGCTTTGGAAGCATTATGAAATTGAAAAAGATATAGAATATATTGAGTCACTGTACAATCCTTTTATCGAAAAAGCTGCTGACTTTATGACTGAGTTTATGGAATCGCGGCTTGGTCTACCTAATAATTCTTTTGATTTATGGGAAGAGAAGTTTGGTATTTCTACATATACTGCTTCATCTGTGTACGCGGCTCTTACTAGTGCTGCAAAATTCGCAACCATTCTTGGCAAGGAAGAGGCAGCGCGAACTTATACAGCGGTTGCGCAAAGAATCCAAGGTGCGATTCTTGAACACTTATATGATGAAGATTTGAATATGTTTATTAAACAAATTCGTGCGTATGATGACAAAGATGATGTTCGTGATACTACAGTCGACATGAGTAGTTTCTTTGGCCCAGTGTACTTTGGTGTTGTGGAGCCACATGACCCACGAGTACGTAAAGCATTGCAGACAGTAGAGGACAGATTGCGGGTGGATGCAAAAACAACTGGATACGTGCGTTATGAAGGCGATACCTACTACACACTTCAGGAAACAGGGACACCTAACCCATGGGTAATTACAACACTATGGATGGCCCAATATCACATTATGGCAGCAGAAAGTTTACAGGGACTTGAAGAAGCATATAAAATACTTGAATGGACCTGCGAGCATGCAACACGTAGCGGAGTACTTGCTGAACAAATGCATCCACATACAGGTGAACACCTCTCGACGGCCCCACTTACATGGAGTCATGCAGAATTTGTGATTACCGTAGATGAGTACTTGAAAAAGCATGCAGAACTTTCTGAGGACTAGAGATATCGTAATCCTTTGTTTGCACTGCAAACACCCGTAGTGTATTTTACATATAGATGTAAAAGTTTTTTTGGAGGAAGAGATGAAAAAAGAAAATATATGGATTCTTGCAAGTGTGAATAAAGCCAAGACGCATAATCCGTCTTTCGGCCAAGATACCCATAAGCAACAAACACTTTACGCGTTTGCTTGGGATTCTGTGCAACAAGCGTTTGCTTTTGGAACAATGTCGCATTATGAGTTTAGTTTCAGATGGAGCAAGTTTCATCCTTGTGAACTTGCTGTTGCAGAAGATATTCTACGGTATTGCTCTGGAGCAGAGGCTTCTGGAATATTGTTTGACGATTGGTGTAGTCAGGAACAGAAGGCAACTTGCTGTAGCTGTGGAGACAGTTTGGTAACAATTCGATTGAATGCTCCAAGAAACATCAGTTTTAATTCTATGCCTGGACCAGCAGAGCTTAATATTTCTTACTATGCTCCTAGTGGGGAATTAGAAAATCTCTATCTACCGTCTGATATGGCAGAGAGTTTTGCAAATAATATTCAAAAGAAACGTAGGAAAGAAATTCGAGCACTATTGGTGGTTTGAATGAGTAATCTTAGAACAAGACGCACCCCGGGTGCGTCTTTAAATATATTTCTTCGCCCAAATTCCACCAACCAGTGGGATTTTTTTGTAGATACCGATTTTGGTTCGGTGGATGGAATAGGCAAGGCCATAGGTATTCAATTCTTTTGCAATCACCTCACAAAGTGTACGCATGTAGGTGCCTGATGAAGCGATACAAGTAAACTTAGCGATGTAAAAAATATCTTCTGAGGAACCTGTCTTAAGAAATTGTTGCCAATCTATTCGAACGTCGGCTCGTCTAAAATCATTACCGACAGCTTTACGTAATTCAGTGACTGGAGGAATGGTTTCAATTTTTGTTGTGGCATACATGTGTACTTGTTTTCGTGTTTGTGTGTACACCTCACTGCACGCAATGTTATGAATGATTGATTTTTTTGTTGGTATTTCAATCTCATTGATACGTCCTTCTAGGGCCCATGTGTGAAGAGGTTTGCCCTGCACCGTTTTAGAAGAGAAATGTGGATAGGGAAGGTCCACCTCGCCGGTGAGTTTTTTTGTGACCGCACGAAGGTCAGCCTCGGTGACCTTCGTGCGGTCACATTCACCAAGTCTCCCCAACACATCAGCAGTATCAGAACGTACACTAAAAAGTACCTCGAACTCATATTCTTTATCTAGGCCATGGTATGCAGTCTGATTCTTGCACTCTTCACCTAAAAGTATCAAAAGTTTACCCGACGCCATAGGGTCCAACCGCCCAGCGTATGTCAGAGGGACATCAGCTAATTCAGAGTGAGATTGTTTATATAGGTCCGAGCACTGTAGGGGAGTCTGACCCACTTCTTTTTCTAAAATGACATACTTTTTCATAGGAACAGCGTAGCATGAAACAAAGAAAAAAAGCGGCCATACATTGGCCGCTCGCAGTGTTGCTGTGTGCTATTTTTTTATTTTGCATGAGTTTTCATCAATTGCGTTGATGAGTTCTAGTTCATCACTGTAGGAAAGAATTCCGTCCCCATATATTTTTGGATCGTTAATTTCTTCAGGAATTGCGATCATTATAAGACAGTCATTAAAATAGTCTCTCACAACACCTCTCAATTCAATCCTTTCTACAAGGGCACCTTCATATTTGACGATTATAGTACCTGCATGTGAAGCGTTTACTGTGGACATTAATACGAGTATTCCAGTCGTTATATATGTCATTCCTTCCTCCTCCTTATTTCAACTTTCGTATAAATGTGTGTTTTTGTACAGCACTCATACTGTTGTGTTAAGAAATGAGGCGGTCAAAATCAACCGCCTCGTCCTGTCAATTTACCGCGCTCATATCATCGAACTCGTAACACTCATATGTGTATTCAAATGTTACGGCGTCCATCGGCAATGCCGAATTTGGTCCGAAAATTACACTTTGAATTGGTGTTTTAAACTCTATGACGTCGCTGTAATCGCTCGCCGATTCATTTGGCATTTCCTCCAAACCAACCACACAGAATCCTTCGTAGGAATTTGTGCTGGATCCGGATGGTACAATCTCAAGTGTTGAGAATATAACTCGATAAACTTTTCCTGGTTCAGGAGTTGTTTCAAACAGTATCTCGTACGAACCATCGTACGGCGCAATGTAAGTCTCGTTATCGACTGCCCCTAAGATGGAAGGAATGTTCGCATGTACTGGAGTGGCCTGTAGAAAAGCGATGATTAAGGTAGTAATTTTCATTTCTTTGCCTCTCTTTTTACCTGGTTTTTACCAAGTTTCTTATATAGTTATGACATGAATCAGAAAATAAATCAAGTACATTGCAAAGACATAATTACCTTGATAATTATTATGCGTGGAAAACCGGGTGCTCCAAAAAAACAGGTAATGTTATCATAGAGAACATATGGATAGATCAGTACCTTTTTTAAACGGATGCATTTCTTTTGTTGCATTTGTTACCGCACTTTCACTTGTTGTATACATGCTCATAGCGTTTATATCAGGAATGTTTGACGTATCGCTTCTTATGTTTGACACAATCTTTTTAGAACCTGCTGAACGACAAAGTATATTTAATGCTATTAATGGCGATTTCCTACACAACATTGCAGTACTTCTGATTTTGATGAAGGCATACCGTATTTTGGTTGAGTACATGCGCTACCATCACATCGATATAAAATTTATGGTGGAGATTGGTATTATTGCTGTTATATTGGAACTTCTCTTTAATTCCAAGCAATATACAGGGGACATGCAGATTGTCCTTGCGGCGATGGGGGTTGCATTCCTTGCTATCTACGCATTTCGTTATGACACTCTCACAAAGGCGACAAAAGATGCCCAAAAAGAACATACAAAAATGGTGAAATAAATGTGTAATATAAAAGCGCCCCGTAGGGGCGCTTTTATATGTTATGTGACTGCATCGTCTTCGTCTATAATTTCTTGTTGGATAATTTCCTCGATGATGTCCTCAAGTGTAATAACCCCTTGAAAAATTTCTTTTTTATTCATGACAATACCCATATGGAGTTTTTGTTTTAACATGCATGCTAAGACTGTATCGAGCTTTTCGCCTGGTCGGACAATGAGGTATTTTGACTCCAGTGCTTCTTGGGTATCTTTGATGGCGATACAATCTTCTTCGGTGAGGAGTTCTTTGGTGAAAAGGATACCAATTATGTTTTCTCTTTTCCCACTGTAGATAGGGTAACGTGAGAATCCTAGTTCGGTCACTTCTTCAAAAAAACTATCAGATAAACGTCGTTGTTCTTCAAACATCTTCACTTTATCTTTGGGTGTCATTACGTCACGCACTATGGTGTGAGAAAACTGCAGCGCTCCGTGTACGATACGTTCTTCGTCTTCATCAATGGGACTGTGTTCAGAATCTTCATGTTCGGAGACAATTTCCATTAGTTCGTTCCGACTATACATAGACGGAATTTCTGCTCCGAGGAATTTGTCCAAAGTCCAGGCAATAGGGAATGTAACTGGAGCAAGAATAAACATAAAAATCTTCATAAAAGGAGCAGCTATAGAGCCAAATCGCATAGCATGCCGTGATAGTACCGCCTGGGGGATTATTTCACCAAAAAGAAAGATAAGAACTGTGGCTGAAAGTGCAGCAACAAAACCACTTGCAAGCGATGATAGATATACTGACAATACTGAGTTTACTGCAACATTTCCAAGAAGTAGTGTAGTAAGTAGTTGGTTGCCCTTTGAACGAATAGGGAGGATAGTAATAGCTTCTTTATTTCCAAGTTTTGCTTGCCTGCGCAGATTTTGTGTGTTTAGAGTGAAATAACCTAAGGTGAGTCCTGAAAAGAGGGCCGATAAAGTGATAAGTAGAAGGGATATGGCGTATTCATCCATTGTAGATATTTTAAATTATAAGTTGCGTATAGTAACACATGATACCGAATGTCTGTCTACGATAAGAATGCATTGACCATAAGTAGTGCGACAAAGAGTAGAATTGCGATAATGATTGCTTTCATGTATTTAGTATACAGCACACTGCCGAGCTGTTACTTGCAATAGATGGGCAAAGTAGTAGGGTTAGAGTAGGTATTAGTTAATTATTTTTCTATGAAAGAAACAATTAATGAAGCTATGAAACAAGATTTTTCATCCCATGCAGTATTGGGCAGGGTACTCTTTGGGGTATCCTTCTTAATTCTTGGTTTGTATAGCGTTTTAAATTCACAAATGTTCGCGAGTAATGCCCCTAGTTTTGTTCCGGATATGCTTGGACCACTACTGGTTGTAGGTACTGGTGCCATCTTTATTGGTGCTGGCTTCGGTATCGCAACAGGAAAGGCAGTAGCGCGTGGCTCAGTGGCAATTGCGGCCGTGTGGGCTGCAATGGCCATATTTTCAAATGCATTAAGTTCGTATTTTGATGTGCGTGAATTCTTTATAGCGTTAGCGTTTATAGGCGCAGCTTTAACCATTAAAGCACAAGCTGAATCGGGGACCCAGACCAAACATGAACCTTCACCCCATGATGCAAAAGCTACATATGACCACGATCATGATGCTCACCACAAAGAGAAAGTTCAGTCGTCGCACAACCACTAGGTAGATACATAAAAACTGGGTGAAATTGTCACCCAGTTTTTATGTATCACATCCCTGCTTTAAGTGAGTTTTTCTTATGTGCCAACTCACGAGCGATTGATTTGATGATCTCTGCGTACGTCGGGTGGTACCAGGTCATGTTTAGAATGTCATCATAGGTGTTGTTGTTTGCAAGTATTGGCACAAGAACTTGGATGAGTTCGCCAGCACTATCAGGACCTAGTATCTGTGAACCGAGTATTTTACCAGTATCGGCATCAGCAACTATTTTCCACATCCCATATTCTTGACGTTTTAGAATGCCAAGACCGATGCTGTTAAATTGTTTTGTAGCAGTGACGACATGTAAACCGCGCTTGGTCGCTTCTTTCTCGGTTAGCCCAATCAAGGCTGAAGGGAATTGGTCGAAAGATACCGCGAGCATGAGCTTGTCATAGTCAATTGCGATAGAGTCTTGTGGTACTGCAGCATTATGTCCCGCAACTTTACCCATTTCAGCGGCAAAGTGAAGAATCTGATGATGTCCAGTCACATCCCCTGCAATATATATATTTGCTACACTTGTCCTCATATGTTCGTCGTGTACGACAGTACCTCTCTCATCGAGTATTATGTCAGTCTTTTCAAGATTGAGTGTATCAAGGTTTGAGCGTCGTCCAGTTGCAACCAAAACAACGTCAAATAGCTCATCGGTGGTTTCTCCTTCCTTATCTATCGTACAAAGTACTCCTTGGTCTGTATATTCTGCTTTAATAAGATTTGCATTTAAACAAATAGGAAAGCTATTGTCATCAAAGGAAGCACGTACACGTTCATCACCAAACTCTGGGTCAAAAGTACCTAGCGCAGACTCCCGCTGAAGTACACGTACTTCAGCCCCCATATCGTGGAAAAAGGTAGAAAGTTCTAGCCCAATAGGCCCTCCTCCAATGGTGAGTATTTTTTTAGGAACTTCAGTGAAATGAGATTTTTGTGCTACCACATCATCACTTATTAAAAGTCGGTCACCGAGCGTATCGAGTCCCTCGATGGGAGGGACAAAAGGATGTGAACCAGTTGCTATAACAATGCTGTCAGCAGTGTATATTTGCTGGTTGTCTCCGTCGGTGACCATGATGGTTGTGTTATCAACAAAAGCGGCCATTCCCAATACTATTTCAAATTCCTCGGACTCTAAGCCATCAGTAAGTGCCTTTTTAAGACGAACGATATGTTCATCACGTTCTTGAAGTACTTGAGTAAGGGGAAGATGTTGGTGTGCTCCGGCAAGAATGCTTTTACTTGGCATACACCCTTCTTCAACACAGGTATTTATAAGCTCCCGTGCCTGAATAAGTATGACTCTTTCTGCTCCTGTTTTGCTTGCTGCCCGAGCAGCGTTGCTTCCTGCTGTACCGCTGCCAAGCACCAGTACATTTGTATGTGTTTTTTCCATATATATTTTTAGTGCGTCTATGATAACACGTGTATTCCATTAAAATAACATAGTAAAAGACGCCGGAGATTTCCGGCGTCTTCCTTACAAGGTCGTGTTAGTTTTTTGTGATTTTTGAGATCCAACATCTACGTGATTCAGCCCAATCACTCAATTTTGGGTGTATTGTAGCTAGCATGATTGCGTATAGAGTGTAGTCTTCAGTGTTTGATAGATTGATGTTTTTCACATCATAATCAGTACCCTTTTTTTGATTATAACTGACTACAACCCACTTATCTGGATGTACCGATGTCATAATCTGTGCAATACCTCTAGCATTTGAGCCAGACCTATTTTTTAACAATGTAGTCCCATCAAGTTCGTAGTGAACAAGTTGTGATTCACATTTAAAAACTTCGAGCATGTACTCCATATTATGCCGAGCGAGAAGTTTTGTTACAGCCTGTATAGCTACTTGATTACTCCTGGTCATGTGAAGTTCACCGTAGTTGGTACCAGCAGCATTCGCTTTTGAGCCAATTAAAGCAATAACAGCTCCTACAATTATTGTAGAAAGCGCCCATTTGTTTATTCTCATTATAGGTTCCTTTTTGAGTTGAAACCCCTCTGCGTATGTACTTATTGGATACTATATTGTATCGTTCCGCCTATTAAGACGTATGAATAGGATATTTCTTACAGAGAGATGCTCTATATATTAAAATCGGAATTTCTTTGAATATACCCATCTGAATCTAGTCGTTGTATACTTGGTTACAATATGGCCCGAAATACAAACGGAAAAGGATTTAGTTTAAAAGACGAACTTTTCAATGAGAAAAAAGTTGCGTATCTTGGTGGGTTGTTTGCAGGTGAGTGTACTGAATTCAATCAGCGTTTGTTTGTGGAAACGACTATGGAAGATATGTTAGATCTGGAGCTAAAACAACGCGTTGTGTGCATCACTAAAGCATTAGAACAACAGCTACCCTCTGATTTTAAAAAAGCAGCATTAATGATAGTGCAGGCACTGCCTGAACCATTAAGCCTGACCAAAACAGACGATGATTTTGGAAGTTTTATTTTTGCACCATTAGGAGAGTATGTAGTGCGTAATGGTCTCACTGAAGAACACCTTGAAACATCACTTGCAACTCTTAGGGAAATTACTATGCGTTTTTCTATGGAAGATGCCATTCGTTATTTTCTTAATGAGTTTGAGGCAGAAACAATGAAAGAATTAGGAAATTGGGTAGATGACGAGAATTACCACGTACGAAGATTGGTCAGTGAGGGGACAAGACCTCTTCTGCCGTGGTCGGGAAGAATTAGTCTGGAGGTAACAGCACCGGTACCATTTCTGGATACGTTGCATGCCGACGGCACGCGGTATGTTACTCGTTCGGTGGCCAATCACATGAATGACATTGCTAAGATTGAGCCTGACTTGGTGGTTGCGTCACTTCATTCTTGGAGGAAACAAGGAAGGCAGGAAGAAAAAGAGCTTGACTGGATGACGAGACATTCTCTACGTACATTACTTAAACAAGGGCATGCAGAGGCACTTGAAATGCTCGGGTATCACACTGATCCTCGGGTCGAAGTGGAACGATTTTCTGTAAGCAAAAGCTCGCAGAAAATTGTCCCTGGAGATACTCTAAACTTTTCTTTCGAAATTACTGCTCAACACGATGAAAAACTGATGGTTGACTACATGATTGATTTTGTAAAAGCAAACGGAAAGACTAAGCCAAAAGTATTTAAAATAAAAAAAGTAGATCTTAAGAAAGGGGAGACTATTTCCGTAGAGAAAAAACATAGGTTTGTAAAAGACGCGACCACGTTCACATTTTATCCCGGAAAACATACCCTCACACTGCAAATCAATGGTAAGAAGATGGGCGTAGCTACGTTTGAGGTTACGTAAGTTCTGAAAAATCGAAAAAGATTTCTTCAAAGTCTTGAATGATACCTTTTTCATTTACATAAATATCCTCTATTGCGTAGAGTTCTCTGCGCGCATCCTCACAATTTTCAGTGAGCCACGTTTTACCGCCCGCATACACAATTCTGTGCCAAGGAATGACTCTTTGGTTAGGATACTTACTGAGTATGCTTGAGACGCTTCGTGCTGCCTGTCCACCACCACCGGCAGCTTTAGCAATCGCACCATAAGTGGTAACACGTCCTTCTGGAATAGAAATACCCAGCTCCCAAACACGTTGCGTAAAAGAAGTTTGCATTTGTTAAGTGTATATCAACTGTGGCCACATGCAATACGATCAGTTAGTAGTATGATAAGAGGATGAAAATAGTATATTGTGCACCGTATGAAGGAGAAAGAGAGATTGTCACACAATCACTGAAAGACCATGAAGTTTTTTTTACAGATGATCCAGTACATTCAGAAATACCAGAAGAGGCTCGTGACGCTGATGCACTTGCAGTTTTTGTTGATTCTACGGTAACTAAGAAAATGATTGATTCGATGCCAAATCTAAAGTGCATTGCATTACGCTCTACTGGTTTTGACCATGTAGATTTTGCGTATGCTAAAGAGAAAGGAATCATAGTCAGCTACGTACCACATTATGGGTCCCAGACAGTCGCAGAATATACTTTTGCACTGATTCTTGCGTTATCGCGTAAAGCATATGCTGCGTATGATGCGTTACGTACTGATGGGTCTAGAGATGTACAACGATTCGAAGGGTTTGACCTCAAAGGGAGAACCTTGGGAGTTGTGGGTACCGGTGCCATTGGGAAACATGCCTGTATGATTGCAAATGGTTTTGGTATGAATATTGTTGCGTATGATGTGTATCCAGACACAGGATTTGCAGCAAATCATGGTATAACCTACGGCTCTTTTGAGGAAGTGTTAGCACAGTCTGATATTGTTTCATTACACATTCCTTCCTCACCAGAAAATTATCACCTACTGAATCCAAAAACTTTTGCACTGTGTAAAAAAGGAGCATATGTAATCAATACTTCACGCGGTGATCTTGTCGATACTGTTGCACTTACCCATGCACTTGAGTCAGGGCATATTGCAGGGGCAGGACTTGATGTGTATGAGGGCGAAAAGTTCATTACTGATGAAATGGAACTTCTTACCCAGGATGTACAAATAGGGGAGGGGGTATGGAAAGCATTTGCAGCGGAACACGTATTATTGGACATGCCCAATGTGATTGTGACGCCACATATCGCGTTTAACTCAATAGAGGCGAAAAAAGAAATCACAGACACTACTGCCGACAACATTCTAAAGGCCTTTGACAATGAGGCACAAAATCAAATCCAACAATAAAATTATGAAAACAAATATACAATTACCTCTTGAGTATGCCAAGGCATTTAAGTCTGCTGACATTCGTGGTATCTACCCAACTCAGATAAATGAAGAAGTCGCGTACAGAACGGCAAAAGCATTTGTGCAGCACTTTAATCTGAAAAAGATGGTGCTTGCGCGTGACATGCGTATTTCCTCGCTGTCTATTAGGAAAGCTTTTATTAAGGGTATTCGTGAACAAGGAGCAGACGTATTAGATATTGGTTTAGCAGGAACTCCTGCAATGTATTATATGGCTGGACGCTACAAAATGGCTGGGGCGGTTATCACTGCGTCACATAACCCAAAGGAGTTTAACGGTATCAAACTTGTAGAGGCAGGGGCCATTCCTTTGACTGATAAAACTGGACTTTGTGCCATTCAAAAAATGGTAGAAGAAAATAATTTTATTCCTGCAAAAAAGAAAGGGAAGTTACAGAAGAAATCTATTGGAGCTGAGTATAAGAAATATGTACAACAATTTGTAAAATTTGAATCAAAGAAAAAGATAGATATTGTTGTTGATGCAGGAAATGGTATGGCAGTGACCTTGGCCCCGATACTGTGTAAAGGACTTCCGTTCAAGATACATAAGATGTTTTTCAAACTTGATGGTAGTTTTCCTAATCGTGCCTCAAACCCAACACTAGCTAAAAATAATAAACAAATTCGCGATGTTATAAAAAAACGTAAACCCGACTTCGGTGCTGCGTTTGATGGTGATGTAGATCGCGTTGCATTTTTTGATGAGAAGGGAGATATGGTAAATAGTGCAGTTATAGGTGCGCTTATTGCTGCACACATGCTTAAGCAGAAAGCAGGGCAGACATTTGTATACACTAACTTCACCAGTAAGAGTTATGAGGAAACAGTGAGGTCCCATGGAGGAAAAGTGTTACGTGCACGCGTTGGGCACGCATTCATTAAAAGAATGATGCGTGAAAAGACGGCAGTTTTCTCCTGCGAACACTCGGCACATTTCTATTTTAAAGATAATTTCTACACAGACTCAGGCATTATTACGCTCCTCTATGTTGCTGAGTTATATGCACATGCGCGCGATGAAGGAAAAACTTTTTCCCAACTGGTTAAAGAATTTGACCATTACCACCAGGAAGAAGAGATTCTCATCCGTGTAGCAGATAAAAAGAAAGTACTAAAGAAAATTAATGAGAAGTACAAAACAATGAAATCATTCAAGTGTGATAACTTTGATGGATTGCATGCTGTGTCTAAAGAATACTGGTTCACGCTCAAAATGAGCGTTACCGAAGACGCTTTGAAGCTCATTATTGAAGGCCGTGATAAAAAACAAGTAAAACAAAAACAGAAAGAGATTCTGTCTCTGGTTGGAAAGTTAGGCTAGATGTATATGGTTGACGATAAAACAAGGAGCTTTATTAAAGGACTCACGTGGCGGGTAATTGCCACCAGTGACACGATTTTTTTATCGTGGTTGTTTACCGGAAGCATCAAGGCAGCGATTTCCATTGGTATCCTTGAACTTTTTACAAAAACAGTTTTGTATTATGTGCATGAGCGTGTCTGGGCACATGTAGTACGCATATGGAGAAAGAAGGGTGCAAAAGGTGTACTGAAGAAAACTAGTATAGGAAAAGCAATGACCTGGCGATTCTTTGCATCGATAGACACCACTATTTTAGCATTTATAGTTACTGGAAATATTTTGGCTGCGGTATCTATTGGTGCTGTAGAAATATTCACAAAACTCTTTTTTTACTATATACACGAACGCCTCTGGTCGCGTGTTTCCTGGGGAAGAGAGAGAATGTGAATTTGAACGCTCATGCTATAAAGCAAAAACCGCCAATTCCACTTTCTAGTTGGAGAGCAAGCTCTCTTCCCTTGAAAGTAGAATTGGCGGTTTTTTGAGCATTGAGGCTGTGTTCATTTCCATATACCCCGAAGGGTATGTTTCCGTGGACAAGGCTTCATATCCACCAGTGTTTATCAGATTGCTCCGATAAGCTTTGTGTACCTCCGCTTTCAACGTTCAATACTGTACTAACAGAATAAAGCTCAGGAGAAAGTATGTCAAAAAAAATACTAACTAAAACGTGTTTATAGATGTCTGTCAAGATCGTGTTCTTTTATATGCCGTATCTAATGGCTATTGTGGGAATGAGAAATTATTTTTCTTTTTCACATTAATTTTTACCTGTTATACACGTATGGGTACACATGTTTTCAATAGTGTTGTTGACATACTTTTACACAGGTTTGTCCACATGTAATATGTAGATACTCACAGTACCCGTTCCGTTTTCTTTTTTGGATAGTTTTTATTATTTTTGAAGCTTTCAACTTGTAAGATAGACAAATATGAATTGTGTGTGATTATTTTACACACATTATATTTGTAGGGCTCTAGTTAGCGGTTGTGTTGTCAATGCTTTTTGTGTGCACGGATGAACTTGCTAAGTGTGCTCAATACGAGAGAATTATACACACAACGTAGTATGGAAAGGCATGACATATCGATTTTGATTTTAGTTGCTGTTATAGCGATGGCTTTTCCTATATTGTATCGTGCGCAGGCTAATGAAAATACCACACCATTGGTGGTGTATAAAGTGAGTGCTCTTGCAGAACGATCTCGCTCTAATGAGGTTATAGTGAAACAACCTACTCCAACGCGCGAGTCTTGGAATATTGCAGCGCAACAAGACGAGGAACTGGTTGATTCTGTGCCTGAATATGTGGAAGAAACTATTTTACCTGAGCCTGAACAAGTGGAATCGCCTGTCTTTGTACAAGCAATAAATGTCACAGAACCTGCGCTTGTAACAATAGAAGAAAAGAACGATGGCCCTGATACGGAGTTTGCTGAAACAATATTACGCGAGATACAGCGATTGACTGAGCGTGTACGAAAACATGAAGATTTACGTGTGCTGAAAGATAGTTCGTCTTTGACAAGTATTGCACTTGGACATAGTGTCGACATGATTACCTACGACTATTTTGCACATACAGCGCCCAACGGTTGCACACTGACGTGTCGCTTTGAAAATGCTGCATACAGCGCTACAACCTGGGGTGAAAATATTGCGTATATTGAAGGAGATCATATGCCTGGTGCTAAAGAGGTCGCTCAATCATTCTTCGAGAAGTGGATGGAAAGCAAAGGACATCGTGAGAATATTCTTTCTGAGGAATACACACATCAAGGAATAGGGGTGATTGTCCAAGGAGATGCCGTCTACGTTACCGTGAATTTTGCCAAGCCACTATAAATTTCATAAATCAGCTACACGCATCGAGTCTGAGTAGTTTTTGAAGTTAGGTATGATAGCTAAGTCGCAGGGTAGAACTCTATATACCGTTTTTTCCATGAACTTTTGAATTGAGCAACGGGGATTGAACCCCCTCCAGATTCTTCTGCAGGGTCATTATAATAAAAGACACCATCGTGTATGCCTGTGGCGATTGCTAAGTGGGGAATTGGGTTTGTGGGGTCAAAAGTATAGTGCACTGAAACCATTACGGGTCCTTTTTCTAAAGCAGTTTCAAGTCGTAAGAATGCTGCTTCCATACTCGATCCACCTAAATCATAAGAGGCTCCGTTTAGACCATATTTTTTGGAAATACCGATGAGTCCTGCGTATGTCCAACCAGCATTATTTAGATATGCATTGGCTTTAATTCCTTCTGTAAGCAGTGTGTCAACTTCAACTTTCCCAGGGTTGTGGTGCTCGATAAGCATCGCTAAGCTCGCAACACCACAACCAATCTTTTTCCAATTTGGGGAAGTGATGTCGGTAAATTGTGAGTAAAAGGGTACGTCAGGTGAGTCATATGCATCGGCAGTACTGACTTGTATATTAGTACGCTCAATCTTTTCAGGTTCTTTCTCATCGTGTACAGATCCTACTTCCTTAGGTTCAGGAAATTCTTCTGGGGAGATAGGTTCAGATATTTCTGTTGCTGGGTAGGTGCTGGAGGTGATAGCCACTTCAGAAAAAGTGATGTTCGAAGGATTCGTGTCGGGAGGGGGAATATCCTCGGATACGCCGTAAACAGTACCAAAAGTACCAAGGATGAACAGTAATAATGTAATGTAAAAATACGGCAAAGTGATAGTAATTTTACACTACTCTCACTATAGACAGCCCGATTTTACATGGTGTAGATATTAGTCTCGTACCTCAACTTCGATTCCTAACTCAGCCCAGTTGTAGAGTACACTTGCTTCAGTAGGGGGGAGATTGACACAGCCGTGTGAGTAGGTGCTTCCAAAGCTATTGTGCCAGTAGGCACCGTGGATCACTGCTCCTTCGTTGGTAAAATACAGATTCCAAGGAACCCCAGGAAGGTCGTAATACTGGTCTGATGCGAGACCTGCTAGAGGACCCTGCATATAGCGACTAGGTGTTTTTTTGAAAATAGTAAATTTTCCACGTGGTGTTGGTGTAAGTGCAAGGCCTGTTGAGATAGATGCTTCCATAAAAAGCTCCTCACCATCATATGCGTATAGTTTCTGTTCAGATCGATCGACAACGATACGTTTAGTTGTTGATGCTGGACCGTCCTCCCAGATAGTTTTATCACCTTCGTCAAAAAGTATTTGTACATATTGTGATGCAATATACCAATCACCAGTAACACGTTCAGGATATCTCAAGTACTCATCAAAAACAATTTTGTACCACGTTTGATCATCACGCTGGACCTTTCCTCCAACCTTTAGCACAATATCATTTCTCAGCTGTGTAACCACTGGGTACTCTGTCCCGGGACCGGAACGTACATTTAGACATTCTCCTTCGAAGTGCTGACCACATCCGTCGACAATTTCAACATATTCAAAGAGTAATTTTTCGATAGGTAAAATAACGTCCTGGTCTGTGTCTGTTTCTGATTCAATAATTACCACCTCCTCTTCTTCTAAGAAATGTTCTTCTGCTGTCTCAGTTTGAGATCCTGTTTGAGGATATGAAAATGGAAGTATCTTCAGGAATGTGAGCGAAAGAAGAGTCAGCAACACAAGAATAATTATACCGAAAATGAGTATCATTCGTTGATGTCGTTTCCGTGTTATATACATATATATGTAGTATATGCCTTTTTTTACTTTTGAAAACAAAAAGCACCTGTCGAGGTACTTTTTGTGTGTATTTACCCTGCTTCAAACCGAACTTTGTTTTCTTCCATCCATTTTCCCATTGCAGCTTTCATTTCCTCGGGATTTCCAGCATGTTGTTTCATGACGTCTGAATGAACAGCCATATAGTGGGGTTTGAGCGCATTCATCCAGTCTTCAAAGGTTTCCCCCTGAACTGCATGATCGCAGAGATCACAGGTAAGTGTCTTCATATAATTAAAAGTTAATTGATTTTACATACAGTATACATGTTGACGGTAAGTTTACATTGTTTAGATATTGCTTAAACTACATATGCCACTATTTATAACTAATGGACGATACACAAGTTGTGCAGTAAATTAAAACCGCCCGAATATATCGGGCGGCGTATCTTTATGCTGCAACTTGGTAATGATCAAGTTGGTTTGCTTTAAATGAGGAAGAAGTGAGTATAAAAGACCCAGTATTCCCATAAAATTTTTCAATGCGCTCTTGGTCTGACTTCATGTGTGCCAGGTGCTCATTGATTTTATTTTGAATATACATACACCTATGTATGTGTTTATTTTCTTGTATTCTTCCTTCCTTATCTAAAAACGGAAGATTTTCTTTTGCAGAGGTAATGAGTCTATTTTCACTCTGCAAAGCGGCTACTAGAGAGCTCATATTTTTTTGTATGAGGGTTTGTCCGTCGACAACAGAAAGTTTGTACTTTGGAAAATACGTCAAAAATTGATTGATTACAAATTCCATACGATTTGTCGGAAATTTGTACAAAAATCGATTTCTAGTGCGGTGTGCAAGCTGGACTTGTTGAATAAGGATTCTCCGGCCCTTGGTGACCGAAAAACCAATAGTCATCACATGCTTCTTCTTGTAATATACAAGAAACGCAAAAACCCCATCAAGAAAAGTTCTGCTGTACTTAGAGCGCCCACATTCGTTAAAACCTGCTGAATAGTCTAGACGTATTTCGAAGTCTGGCCCCAGGTCAAGAGAAAATCTTCTGATGTTGTTGTATGTATCTACAATCTCATTCCATGTTCCTTGCTGGTATCCCCAACGCCATATTGAACTTTGGATTTTTCGAACAACTTCGTAGTTTGCTATTTGTTCAAAAAGATTTTCAAAAGTTTTATACATGTAGTGTGAGCTTGAGTGCTTTAACTTACATACTTCATCAAATGAAAATTTTTCAAATACCTCCAATGGCAGTCGATGATAATCTTCAAAAAATGCAGCGACGTCCTTTTCCGGAGAGACGCTGGTCCGTCGAAGCGGAAGTTTTTCAAGTACGTTTACGATGGTTTTAGCAGGATTTTTCTGGTGTGGTAGTGGGACTTTATGTAGTTCGCCAATAAGCACACTCTGATCAATTCCTTTCATGGTGTTCCCCCTTAATATGTAAAGATCATTTAAAATTATTATACATTCAGATTTTAGTATGTCAATTCACACACGATTACAACACTCATTTTTTACACTTTTTACGCATGTAGGCCTGTATGGTACTCAGGAAACTAGTGGCTGTTATTATCAAAATTAATGAGTTGTAAGCTTGATTTGTTTAAAAATTGCTTCATTATAAAGATATTACATTCTAATTATTATTTTCATATGTCAAAAAACAAGAAACACAAGCACATACATAAGCACCACACATCTGAAAACAATGCAGAGCCGAAGTCTCATACACCAGAAGAGGAGAGCCCGATTAGCCTTGATGAGCACCTTGCTGAAATGGATCGACAATCAATGACTGTTCAGAAAGCAGACATGGCCCCAACGACTGTCGCTAAAGCAAGTGATGTTGCTCCGGAGGAGGTAAAAACCGAAGAAAAACCGGTGGAAGAGAAGAAGGAAAATGTGACAGAAGAAAAGACAGTAGAAAGAGTACTAGATGAAGCAGATAGTATAGAAAATTCCAGTCGAGTGGTTTGGGCATTTGGGGCGGGGCTCGTCATCGGCGCGCTTATCATATCTCTTCTAATTTAACTAAAGCCCCATGAATCTGTCCATTTACTTCGATAGATTTCAAAAAAGAGTGTAAGGTAAAGGGTTGGAAGAAGTGAATAAAGAATGCCGCAATTAATTGGGGCATTCTTTGTTTGATCATTGTATATGGGCATAAAAAAGAACCCCTGTAATTATACTCGCGGGGTTCTAGTACGAGTTGTCCAAGTATTAGTTGGGCTTGGTTCCGATGCTGAGGGTGGCGGCAATCACGAACTGGTCTTCGTCAGCCTGGGTAATCGCGATGTTTTGAAGATCGTGATTAGGAAATATGCTCAAAGCGAATGTCATCAAGTCAGACAGTCTCATCGGGCCTTCATTCACATCCAGGA
>Ga0316189_10000123_pt1 | contig 70189 bp, 45 predicted proteins | sample LowCovwburrow_MG_FD_204930 | JGI IMG/M metagenome (GOLD analysis project Ga0316189, IMG submission 204930) | Coastal sediment microbial communities from Maine, United States - Lowes Cove worm burrow | ecosystem: Environmental > Aquatic > Marine > Coastal > Sediment | place: USA: Maine...
GCCGCCGGCCTGACCACCGGCGACGCGACGACGCTCTACACCCAGGGGCTCGTCTTCTCGCTCGCTCAGTCGAGCGGCCTCAAGTGCTCGGCGTCGACCGTCTACGCGACCGACACCCGCTTCAGCAACAACTCGCAGCACGGTGTTGAGGCGCTCGACTGCGACACCTTCCACCGCCGCTCGCTCGTCACCCAAAACCAGAAGGGTGGCATGGCCTCCTACGGCGCAGGTCTGACGCGGGTCGAGAACTCCTACATCACGGCCAACGGAAACCTGGTCTCGGAGTTCGGCGGGATCCGCAGCGCACAGTCGAACGAGCTCGAGATCGTCTACTCGACGCTCATCGGCAACGACGGCGATCAGGCGGCGTCGATCCAGTGTATCGACGCCCAGGGCGGGTCGGTCCGCAACTCGGTGGTCATCGGTCGGACCAACAACCCGTCGGTCGATTGCATGGATGCGGTGGTCTCCAACTCGCTCGTCGACGGCGGCGAGATGCAGGGGGAGTACAACATGATCGCGATGGGCAGCGACGTGAAGCCCTGGTTCGAGGAGGCGGTCGGCGGGCTGTTCCGCGTCAAGGCGCTCGTCGACGAGATGCCGTCCCCGATCGCCGAGGTCGCAGCCTGGGCGGTCGGTGATCCCAGTTGGGACTACGATGGAGACCCGCGGTCCGCCACTGAGGGAGTGCTGGACTTCCCCGGTGCTGACGTCCCCACGCCCTAGGGGCGGGCCTCTGTATTGAGGAGTCATCGAGGGGCCCTCTGGGTCCCTCGATTTTCTTTGGCGAGCGCTACCGCGGACCATCTGTCGCGGCGGACACGAAGCTGCGACGTTCCGCCCGCGAGTGCTCGCAGGATCCCGGCAGCACCTCCTCGAGAGGCGCTCCCGATGTGGCTCCTCGATCCTCTAGGTCACAGGAGGCGCGGCCGCGCCACACTGGAAGCCTGGGATCACGCCGAGGACGAAGAGCCCGACGATGAAGAGCGTGAGCGCGAGCGTGAGCGGAAGAAACCCGGTCGATGGGGTCTCATCATCTTTTGATTTTGACTCGTCTGCCACGTCGTCTGCCTAGCTGAAACCGGGACCCTATCACCGGTTGTCCTGGTCGGGCAAGAATCGCCAGGTGCGGGCTAGACGCCGATCAGAAGGCTGCACGCTTGAGATCCGCGCCACAAGGGTTTACCCAGACGTAACCCCGGTCTAGCGCGAATCGTCTACCATGCGACGAAAGTTCGCACGACCACCCGAGCCCATGCCAGACATGCAGAATTCTAATTATGACGTCGCAGAGAGCGGTGGCTCAGGCTTCGGAGAGTGGCTCCGCTCCTGGACTCTCGACTTTCATAACCGGACCGTCCTCTTCCGGATCGGGAACTGGATCTTCACGACCTATGCGTTCCTCGCCGCGGGAGCCTTTGGCGTCGGCTTGATCGTCGCCCTCTGGCACGCGTCGATGGCCGGCGTCGACCCGGCGCTGATCGGCAAGACCTATCTCTTCATCGTCGCTCCGGCAGTTCTGATCGGCCTCCGTTCCTTCAGCATCATGCTCGAGTGGCGCGAGCTCTTCCGCCGGCCGCTGGCGACGCTGATCAAGCCCGGGTACATGCTCCACGGTGGCATCGCCGGGGCGGTCGTCTCGATCTACGCGGTCTCTGAGATCTACGGTTGGCCGCTGCTGCTCCTCCTCGACGGCGCCGCGCTGTCGCAGCCGATGGGCGAGGCGATCGCCCGCCTTGGCTGCTACGTCTATGGCTGCTGCTGGGGTCGGCCGACGTCGAGCCGTTTTGGCGTCCGCTACACCAGCAAGGACTCCAAGGTGATCCGTTGTGCGCCGCACCTGCACAACGTGAAGATCCACCCGGCGCAGCTCTACGCGCTAGTCGCGTACCTGATCCTCTTCTTCGTCTTCGTCGCGCTCCTCCCGGTGCTGCCCTTCTACGGCGCGCTCGCGGGCGCCTACTGCATCGCCCACTCGCTGATCCGGATCAGCCTCGAGTTCTTCCGTCAGGACGACCGCGGCAAGCTTTGGGGCAAGCTGACCCACACCAACCTCTACTCGATCCTGATGATCGCTGGCGGCATCGCGATGATCGTCTACGGCAGTCAGTACAGCGACCGGACGCCGCTCGACGTCAGCCATCGCTTCATCGACATCCTCGGCAATGGCTCGCTCATGGGCTGGATCGCCGCCTTCGGCCTGATCTTCGGCTGCGCGTACGGGGTCCACTACCGCAAGGTCGGCTCCTGGATTCAGCACCCGAGCGGTGGCATGAAGCCGAACGTCGACGAGTTCTCCATGGGTGCCGTGGCGCGTATGGAGGGCAGCTGCTGCGATCACGACGACAGCGACCATCGCAACCACTGAGCCTCGGGCAGGGCTCGTCGAGGCGCCGGCCCCTTGGGGTCGGCGTTTCGCAATTAGGGGCCCGTAGAGGTCGCCTCGGCGCTCCAGCCTCAGGCGAGGACGAGCCAGAGCACGAGCGCGAGCGGGGCCAGGAGTACGGCGAGCTGGAGGAGCGCCCAGAGGAGGCTGAGGAGGGTGATGGCGATGAGAGCCATGACATCTCCTGGGCTCCAGCGGGCGGGCCTTGAGTCGAGCTGGGCCCGTCTGCGGAGGTCGCCGAGGAGCTCGTCCTCGAGGGTCAAGGGGTTGAGGTCGTAGAGAGAGCGGCTATGGCGTCCGCGGAGGAACGCCCGCAGCGTCCGACGGGGGAGGATGATGAGGCCGGCGAGGAGCCCGCCCATGTTGATCAGCCAGGCGAACCACGCGTCACGGCAGCCGGCGCCGAGCTCCCACGCCGAGATCTGGAATTCGCCGCGCCAGTCGGTCCGGTAGTCGGTGAGGACGTGGTGGATGTCGTGGAAGCGGAGGGCGCGGACGCGGGCGTCGATGTTCGGCACCGGCACCCGGACAGGCCCCAGAGGGATCCACTCGACCTTCTTCGAGTATCCGCCGTCGTCGCCGAAGCCGTTGGCTCGGAAGTAGAGCCGTCGAGCGTCGGCGACCCGCATCGTGTCTGGGTACTCGACGTCGACCATGCCGCGAAGACTAGCAGGGGCTCGAGGTTTCGAGTCGTCGTCCCATCCGCTATAACCCGCGACCGTGAGCTTGGTCGTCTTCGACAGCGTCTCCCTGGGCTTCGGTGACAAGGTCATCGTCGACGATCTCGGCCTTAGGATCGGCGAGGGCGATCGGATCGGCCTGGTCGGGCCCAACGGTTCGGGGAAGAGCTCCTTGCTGCGGATGCTCGCCGGCGAACAGAGCCCCGACCGCGGCGATCTTCGCTTCGCCCGCGGGGTCCGGGTCGGCTACCTGGCCCAGGACATCGCTCCCCTCGGCGGCGTCGCGCTCCTGGACTATGTGGTCTCGTCGGTCCCGGGGCGGTCCCAGCTCGACGCTGACGTCGCGGCGGCCGAGGAGGAGCTCCTCGACGCTCAAGAGGGGGCCGAGGCGCGGCACGAAGAGGTCGACGAGGAGAACGTGATGGCCCTCGCCGTCCGCCTCGCGGATCTCCACGAGGAGCTGCAACACTTCGAGACCCACTACACCGCTCACGAGGCCCAGCGGATCCTCTCTGGGCTCGGCTTTCGCTCGGAGGACAGTGAGCGTGATCTCAGCGAGTTCAGCGGAGGTTGGCGGATGCGCGCCGTCCTCGCGGCGCTGCTCTTTCAGCGCCCAGACCTGCTCCTCCTCGACGAGCCGACCAACCACCTCGACATGCCCTCGGTGGCGTGGTTCTCGTCGTTTCTCCGCCGCTATCGCCGGGCCTTTATCCTGGTCTGTCACGACCGGGAGTTCCTCAACGAACAGATCTCGAAGGTCGTCTCGTTCGAACCGGAGGGCGTGCGCTTCTACACCGGCGACTACGAGTCCTACCGCCGGCAGCGCGCCGAAGAGGCGACGGTCCTCGAGAACAAGGTCCGCAACCTTCAGCGGGAGCGCGAGCAGATGGAGCGTTTCATCGAGCGCTTTCGATCGAAGGCGAGCAAGGCCAAGGCGGTCCAGAGCCGGGTCAAGGCGCTCGAGCGGATGGGCAAGGTGGAGACCTTGGCGACCCGTCAGGTGATGCGCTTTCGTTTCCCGCCCTGCGAGCGCGCCGGGGACATCGTCGCCCAGGTCGACGGGCTCGCGAAGTCCTACGGTGACAACACGGTGCTCGGCGGCGTCGACCTGACGATCCGCCGCGGCGAGAAGATCGGCATCATCGGCGTCAACGGGGCCGGCAAGACGACCCTGCTCAAGCTCATCGCCGGCGAGGTGAAGGCGGACGGCGGTGAGGTGAGGATGGGCAACAAGGTCCACCTCGGCTACTTCGCCCAGCACCACGCGGAGATGCTGAGCCCCGAGCGGACGGTCTTTGAGGAGGTCGCGAGCGTCGATCCCTCCGCGGGGCAGACCCGGGTACGCTCGCTTCTCGGCGCGTTCCTCTTCCAGGGAGATGACGTCGACAAGTCGATCGGCGTTCTCTCCGGCGGTGAGCGGGCCCGGGTCGCTCTATCAAAGCTGCTCCTCAAGCCAGGTAATTATCTGCTCCTCGACGAGCCGACAAATCACCTCGATCTAGAGTCGAGCGAGAGCTTGGCGGAGGCGATGCGGAGCTTCGACGGGACGCTCCTCTTCGTCAGCCATAACCGTGCCTTTGTCCGGGCCTTGGCGACGAGTATCTGGGACGTCCACGACGGCGAGGTGGAGGTCTACCCGGGGACCCTGGACGAGTACATGGAGCACCACCGGCGGCGCCTCGAGGGCGAGGAGGCGGAGCTGTCGCAGAGCGAGTCACGGGCTCGAGGGGGCGGGAAGGGAGCTGGGTCGCCAACTCCGGCCGCTCAACCTCAGGGCAGCGCAGAGAGCCGTGGGAGCGCGAAGGAGCGGCGCCGCCGAGAGGCTGAGATACGCCGCGCTCTGGACCGACGCCTGGGGCCGCTGAAGAGGCGGGTCGAGCAGCTCGAGGCGTCGATCGCCGTGATCGAGGAGCGCCAGCGGGAGTGCTCCGCGCAGCTCGCTTGTCCGGCGACGTATGAGGACGAGAAGCGGCGCAGCGAGCTCATCGACGCCTACCAGCGCGACGCCGAAGAACTCGAGGGCTTGAACAGTGCCTGGGAGATCGCCAGCGCCGAGCTGGAGGACGTCACGGCCGCGGCAGAGGCTGAGATTTCCGGTTGAAAGCGCTCGGCCTAGACGACACAGTGCCGACCATGTTCTCTGGAAGTCGTCCTCGGATAGGTCAGCGCTTGGCCTCTCTCCTCGCTGTCGGTGGTCTCTCGTTCGGACTCTCCCTCGCGTGCGGGCCGAGGTTCGCCCCCGAAGAGCCCGTCGACTCGGTCAACGACGCGTGCTGCAAGGTGGCCAACGCGGACATGACGAAGTTCGCCGGATGCCGGCCCACCGGGCGATGCGCGAAGGATGAGCCGATCTGGATGCGCGGCTATATCCGCTGCACACCGGTCGAGGAGGAGCGCTGTGCCGGCGGGCGCTGCTGCGAGTACCGGCCGATGCTGGGATCGCCCGACGCCGTGCTCCACTGGGACGACAGCAGCGGAGATGCTGAGGCGGCGGCCGAGGATACTCCGCCGGCGGCCGAGGCTCCTCTCGCGACAGAGGAGGCCGCCCCGGCGACGGAGGAGGCCGCCCCGGCGACGGAGGAGGCCGCCCCGGCGACGGAGGAGACCGCCCCGGCGACGGAGGAGGCCGCCCCGGCGACGGAGGAGGCCGCCCCGGCGACGGAGGCTGCGCCTGCGGCTGAGGCCCCGAAGAGCGAGTAGCGCTGCTCGGAGCAAACGGAGGCTGCCCCCCCTGATCCTGCCATCGGCGCTGGACCTGTGATGGTCCGACCATGAGTCGATGACGGCCTTGAGGGGACGCGCCGAGCTTCTGCGGCGAGGCCTCGCGACGGACTAGGGGGTGGCGATGACCGGAGCGTGCTCGAGGTAGAGGAGGACCCGGGCTGGACCGGTCTTCGGGAGGTTCTCCTCCGCTGCGAACTCCTCCGCGATCGCGGCTTGGACACACTCCGCGCCGGTCGACGCCGGCTGTAGCGTGATCTCGCTGAGCGCGCTCCCCTCGATCTTGAACTCGATCGTCAGGGTCCCCGGCTTGGCGAAGGCGGGGTCGTCCTTGCAGCGCTCGCCGAGCCGATAGACGATGTTGGGCATCGATGGCATCAGCGCCTCCGCGGCCGTAGGCGGCTCGCTGCCAAGGTTATTCTGGGTGAAAAGCGTCACACCGGGGGGGACGTTCCACTGGTGGGTGAGGGGAACGGCGGCCTTCGGGGCTGCCTGTTCGCCGCCGGAGCAGCCGACGAGGGGGAGGAGGAGCGCGAAGGGGAGGAGGCGAGTCGACATGGTTGACCTGTCACAAGGGCCACAATGAAGCGCCCCGGAGTGACCTCTGAAAGGTCAAACCGGGGCGGTCTCCGCGTCGTTCGCAGAGGCGAAACGAGCACGGTGCACGTAGAGTCCGTGGACTACGGCTTACCCTTGACCTCGACGCAGGTCATGCTGCCGGAGGCGGGGGCGCACTCGTAGATCTTGCGGAGGGCGCCGAAGAGGAAGCTGTCGTTACGGGCGATGTAGAGCTTCCCATCGTGGGAGGTGATGGCTCCGTACGAGCAACCGACGGAAGAGACGGCGACAACAGCGATGAACATTCCGGTGAAAAGACGGCGCATGATAGCTCCTGGAGTTCGAGAATTCGTGTGGATGTTCGCCGCAGAGCTGCATTGCCCTGTCGGGAACGGCCGGACAATGCCGATGTTTGGTCCCTGCTGTCAAGTCGATCCAATCGTCGATCTTGCGCGTGTTTGCCGTGAGCCGTGAACCTCGGAGAATTCACTTCGCCGAAAATGTGATCCGGCGCTCGTTCGAGGGGATAGGTAATCCGGATGAACATCGTTATCTTCGGTCCCTTGTGTTTTGTGACCCTGAGGACAGGAAGCGATCGGCGCGTCCTCGTGGGGCGTGGTTCGACACTGGTCGAGCTTTGGTGAGCGCGATCACTGTCGATGTGCACTGCGTAGAGGCCGTCGTATCGGCCCCCTAGGCGCGGAATTCGGCCGCGAGCCGAATTCCGAGTAGGCCTTGCATCGCGGGGGGAGCCGGCGACGGGCGAAGCCCGGAGATGCCTCGGCTGTCGATAGAAAGGGTCGCTCTGCGCTGAGAGTGAGCGAGACGTCGGGCGCTGCGGAGCCGCGCGGAGCTGCTAGCTCTGCTGTCGCAGGTGCCGTCGCAGGTGCCGTCGCGTGCTCATCGCAGGTGCCGTCGCTGGCGACCCGCGCTCACTTCAGGCGCGCAAGCTGGGTGGTCGCGTCGCGGACGTAGCGACCCTCGGGGGCGAGCTCAAGGTAGGTCTCGTAGGCCTTGATCGCCTCGGCGTCGCTCTTGTTGTTTTGGTGGAGCACGCCGAGGGTCAGCCAACAGTCGGCCTGGGTCGCCGCGATCTCGACGCACTTGGTCGCGGCGGTCATCGACGCGTCGAGGTTGCCCTGCTCGAGCGCGAGCTGAGCCTGGAGCATGAGAAGATCCTTGTGGTCGGGGTGCTTCGGCGTCAGCTCGTCGAGCAGCGACTTGAGGGCCTTGAGCTTGTGCTTGTCGTAGGCGGCCTTGGCCTCGGCGATCTTGGCGTCGAGCTCCGGGTCGTTCACCGGGGGAGGGGGCGCGGCCTTGGCCTCGGCCTCCTTGGCGGCGGCGGCCTCCTTGGCCTCTCGTTTGGCGTTCTCTTGAGCCTTGGACCTAGCGTCCTGGATCGCTGTGGACGCGGCTGGGAGGGCGCCTAGGTCTGTGTCCGCCTCATCGCCGCCGCGGAGGGCGAGGAGAACGACGAGGCAGAGGAGGGCGAGACCGCCGATCGCCGGGCCGGTCGGCAACGATCGAGAGCGCGGGGCGATCGAGCTGGCGAACGGATCTCCGTCTACGTAGGAGTCGCTCGCGGGATCGTCGACGAAGGAGTCTCCGCCGCCGAAGAAGGACGCCTCGAAGTCCGTCGCGCTGCTGGTCTCCGCGGTCGAGCGGCGGGTCCCCGCAGAGCTCGAGGCGCTCGCATCATGGGGGCGCAGACCTTCGCCAGAGCCAGAGGGATGGAGCGGAGCCAAGGCTGGCGGAAAGGTCACGTGACCTCGCCGCGAGCTGTGCTCCGCGTCGTCGTCGTCGGAGCGAGGGTTGGTCAGCAGGGCCTGCAGCGACGCCTGCACGGAGCGCTGATCACGATACGCGGGGGCGCTTGCGGGCGTATGCGGGTGCTCGCGAGCTGGTCGGTAGCCCTCGACCGTCGTCCGCGGGTTCTGGCTGTGGCGGCGCTCGTCGAAGGGCGCTTCGTTGTGGCGGGCTGCGACGGGGCGAGGATCGTCGTAGTGAAGCTCGGTCCGGCGGCGATCATCGTAGCGGGGATCGTCGCGGCGGGGATCGTCGCGGCGATGATCGTCGTAGCGGGGATCGTCGCGGCGATGATCGTCGTAGCGGGGATCGTCGCGGCGAGGGTCGTAGCGGGGATCGTCGCGGCGAGGGTCGTCGCGGCGAGGGTCGTCGTAGCGGGGATCGTCGTAGCGGGGATCGTCGTAGCGGGGATCGTCGTAGCGAGGATCGTGACGATGTGCTCGGACGGCGGCGCTGCGCGGCGGTTCGGCGGGGAGCACCGCGCTCGGCGGTCTTTCGTCGATGGGGGCGAGAGGCCGCTCTTGGGGGCGGGGCTCGGCCTCCGCGCCTGGAGTCGGCGAGAGGGCGACGGGGGCCGCTTCGTGGCTGGGGTGGACGGTCTCGTCGGCCTTGATCGGCGCGGGCGGTCGGGCGAGCGGTCGACCGCCCGCGCCGGAGTGTACGGGCTCTTCGTCCCGTGGAGCTTGAGGCGAGAGCACAGGCTCGCGGATCGTGTCGGCTGCGTTGGTGTCCGCAGGCTCGGAGCCCCTGAGGACGGCCTCATGGGCGGCGAGCTCCTCGGCGGAGACCTGGCCGTAGGGGAGCGTGTCGCGGAGCGGATCCCGGAGCGGCAGGCCGCTCACCGACCATGGCGGTCGCTTGCCGGGGTCGAGCCACTCCCCGCAGTAGCGGCACTTCGCAGCTACGTCCTGGATCGACTCAGCGCAATAAGGGCAGGCCTTCACGCGGCAAACACTAGCACAGTGCGCGTTTGCGCCGAGGCGCCCAGGGGGACGATGCTTCGGTCCCGCGGGCGGTCGGGGTCGCGCCTGCGTGGACCGCGGGAGAGCCCTCGAGGGCGACTCTGACAGGGGCTCGGAGCGTCGACCTACGCTCGCGAGCCCCAGCGGTTTCCCCCGGCCTCGGAGCCCCCGATGAAAGTCCCTCGCGGCTGCTAGGAGCGGCTGTGGGAGCTAGGGTATAGCTCGCCTCGATGGTCGACCCAGAGCGAGCTCTCGACGCCTGTGCCCGGGACGGCCTGGATCTTCGGGCGGGGCACGGCCTCGCCCGGCATCTCCAGGCGGCCCCTCCCTGCCTTCGCTTGGCCGATCTGCCGACGCCGGTGGAGCGGGCGGCGTGGCTCGACGCGGCGGGGGTTGAGGTCTGGCTCAAGCGCGACGATCAGAGCTCGACGCTCTACGGCGGCGGCAAGGTTCGCAAGCTGGAGTGGCTCCTGGCGAGCCCGCCGTTCAACGGTGATGAGCCGATCCTGAGCATCGGCGGGATCGGCTCCCATCACCTCGTCGCCCTCGCGCTGAACCTCCATGGGCTCGGGCGCAAGCTCCACGCCTTGACGTTTGACCAGGTGTTCACGCCCCACGTCGAGGCCAACCTCGCGACCCTGATGTCCCTCGGCGCGGAGATCTGGGATGTCCGGACCCGCGTCGGTCTGCCCGTCGCCTGGCTCTCCTATCACCTCTGGCGCCGCCCGGCCGACAAGGGCGTGTCGATGGCGCCCGGGGCCTCGAACGGGCTCGGGGGCTTCGGTTTCGTCGCCGCGGGGCTCGAGCTGGCGGCCCAGATCGACGGAGGAGAAGTGCCGAGACCGGCGACGATCTACATCACCGGCGGCTCGGCGGGCTCCTCCGCGGGGCTCGCGATCGGCCTTGCGCTCGCCGGAGTCGGCTGCCACCTGCGGATCGTCTCGGCCGTCGAGCGCTGGTCCTTCAACCGCCTCCTTTTTCGGCGGATGCTCGGCCAGATCGCGGCCACTCTCGCGGTCTATGGGCTTGACCCTGCGCGCCTGAGGGGCGGCGTTGCGGGCCTGCTCGCCGAGGCTGGTGTGACCTGGTCGATCGACCATAGTCAGGTCGGGGGGGGCTATGCCGTGCCGACCGCCGACGGAAGGGTCGTGATCGCGCGCGCAGCCGACCACGGCCTTCACCTCGACGCGACCTATACGGGAAAATGTCTTGCCGGGCTGACGGCGGATCTCGGCCGCGGCGATGTGCCGGGGCCGGTGCTCCTGTGGAACACCCACGGGCCCAACGACCTCCGCCGCTGGATCGATCCCGACTGGCGCTCGCGCCTGCCTGCGGGGCTCCGCGGTCGTCTCGACGCACTCCGCGAACGCTGAGGGCGGCGCTGACGTGAGTTGACCCCAGGGCCCTTGCGCCACACCCAATCGTGGGTAAGGTCCGCCCCGATGTTCAAGCTGAGCCTGGATCCACCGGAGGCGTCGCCGCGGCTCGCCGTGATTACGATCGATCGCGAGGGCGAGAAGGTCAATTCTATCGCCCCGGAGCTCTTCCCCGAGATCGAGCAGCTTCTGGCGGAGATCGAGGGCACGCCCGGTATCGCCGGGATCATCCTGGTCTCGGGAAAGCGTGACTCGTTCGTCGCCGGCGCTGACGTCGAGGTCTTCGCCCGGGCGACCCGTCGCGAGGAGATCGAGACCTTCTCCCGCGATGGCCATCGGATCCTCGGCAAGATGGCGCAGTCGAAGATCCCGATCGTCGCGGCGATCCACGGCGCCTGTCTCGGGGCGGGCCTGGAGCTCACGCTCCCCTGCACCTACCGGATCTGCACCAATTCGCCGAAGACGATCCTCGGCGTGCCGGAGGTGATGCTCGGGCTCTTCCCGGCGGGCGGCGGCGCGTCTCGCCTGCCGCGGATGATCGGCCTGCGCGAGGCTCTCGACCTCATCCTCACCGGTCGCAACCTGCGGGCGCGCAAGGCCAAGAAGCTCGGTCTCGTCGACGAGGTGGTCCCGGTCGAGTCGCTGATGGTCGCCGCGCGGGCGGCCGCGGCAGCGCTGAGCCGGGGCGAGCTCAAGCCGACCCACGAGCCGAAGATGGACGCCGCTCGGGTGATGCTCGAGGGCAACCCGGTCGGTCGTCGGCTGGTCCTCAGCCAGGCCCGCAAGAGCGTGATGGCGAAGACCAAGGGGCTCTATCCGGCGCCGCTGGTCGCCCTCGACGTGATCGGTCGCGGCCTCGATCTCTCTCTGGAGAAGGCGCTCGAGCTCGAGCCGCCAGCCTTCGCCGAGCTCGCGGTCGGCGAGACCTCGCGCTCGCTGGTCTCGCTCTTTCGCCGGTCCAACGCCCTCAAGCGCCAAGAGATCAAGGGCGAGAATGGTGAGCCCTTGGAGGGCGCCGAGACGACCCGCCTCGGGCTCGTCGGCGGCGGATTTATGGGGGCGGATATCGCCGTCGTCGCCGCGGAGAAGGGGATCGAGACTCGGATCCGCGACATCGCCGGCGAGCCGCTCGGGCGGGCGCTCGGCCACGTCGACGCCTACTTCAAGCGACGCTCCCGGAGCGTCGGCGCGGCCAACGTCTTCAAGGCGAAGGCGCGGGTCTCGGGCGGTCTCAGCCTTCGCGGCTACGAGACGATGGACATGATCATCGAGGCTGTCCCGGAGAACCTCGAGCTCAAGAAGAGGGTCTTCGCCGAGCTCGAGTCGCTGGTCCCGGAGACGACGATCCTCGCCTCGAACACCTCGGCCCTGCCGCTGACGCAGATCGGCGCGGACCTCGAGCACAAGGGGCGCTTTGTCGGGCTCCACTTCTTCTCGCCGGTCCCGAAGATGCCGCTCCTCGAGATCATCAAGACCGAGCACACCTCGCCGGAGACCCTGGCGGCGAGCCTCCGCTTCGCCACCCAGATCGGCAAGACGCCGATCATCGTCCGCGACGGGCCCGGCTTTTACACGACCCGCGTGCTCGGCTTCTACCTGATGGCCGCCCTGGAGATGATCCAGGCCGGACACACGATCGAAGAGGTCGACGGCGGTGCGCGCAAGGTCGGCTGGCCCGTGGGTCCGATCACCCTCCTCGACGAGGTTGGGATCGACGTCGGGGCCAAGGTCGCCAAGACCCTCGGCGCGGCCTTCCCGGGGCGGATCTCCGTGCCGGACACGGTCGACACCTTCCTCGCTCAGAAGCGCCTCGGTCGCAAGAGCGGCCTCGGCTTCTACGCCTACCCAGACGCGGGGGGGGGCAAGGGCAAGAAGGGCAAGAAGGAGGTCGACCCGAAGGTCTACGACTTCTTCAAGGGACGCGCGACGCTCAGCGGCGCTCGCCCACACCCCGAGGAGCTCGGCGAGCGCCTCACCCTGATCTGCGCGATGGAGGCGATCCGCTGCCTCGAAGAGGGGATCCTCGGAAAGCCAGACGACGGGGACATCGGCGCGGTCTTCGGCTTCGGCTATCCGCCCATGCGCGGTGGGCCCTTCCACCACGTCGACACCCTCGGCGCAGGCGTGATCCTCGACCGGATGCTCGCCCTCCAGGGCAATTACGGCGACGCCTACGCTGTGCCCACGCTCCTCAAGGAGCTCGCCAAGGACCGCCTGACCTTCGCTTCCCTCCAGAAGTAGGAAGAACGAGACCTCACCATGGAATCCCGTAAAGTCCGCAATGTCGCCGTCGTCGCCGGGGTGCGTACGCCCTTCTGCAAGGCCGGTGGCGCCTTCCTCCGTCGCTCCGCGGTCGAGCTCGGGGCCGTCGCCGCGCGCGAGGCCGTTCTCAGCCTGGGGATCCGCCCCAATCGTCTCGACCAGGTGATCTTCGGGATCGTCTCAGGGCCCGTCGGCGCGCCGAACATCGCCCGCGAGATCGTCCTCGAGGCGGCCTTCCCGGCGTCCCTGCCGGCCTACACCCTGACCCGCGCCTGCATCTCGGCGAACCAGGCGGTGACCAACGCCGCTGACCAGATCGCGCTCGGCAAGTCCGACGTGATCCTCGCAGGCGGGGCTGAGGTGCTCTCCGACGTGCCGATCCTCTTCGGCCGTCGCTTCCGCGACGCGCTTGTCAACGCGTCGCGGGCGAAGACGCCGATGGCCCGCCTCCAGGCGTTCTCCAAGGTCCGTCCCCAGGATCTCGCGCCGGTCGCCCCGGCGATCGCCGAGCCGTCGACCGGCGAGACGATGGGGCAGGCCGCCGAGAAGATGGCGAAGGTGTTCGGGGCTCGCCGCGACGATCAGGACGCCTTCGCCGCCCGTTCGCACCAGCGGGCGCTCGCCGCCTGGGAGAGCGGGAAGATCGGGGCTCGTGTCGCCGCGGTCCCGACCTCCAAGGGCAAGAGCGTGACGATCGTCGAGCGTGACGATCATCCGCGCGCAGACTCGACCGAAGAGAAGCTGGCCAAGCTCCGGCCGGTCTTTGACCGGAAGACCGGCTCGGTCACCGCCGGCAATGCCTCGCCCCTGACCGACGGCGCCTCGGCGGTGATCCTCGCCGCAGAAGAGGTCGCGCGTGCCGAGGGGTGGCCGATCCTCGGGATCCTCCGCGACTATGAGTACGCCGCGGTCGACCCCTTTGAGCACCTGCTCATGGGTCCGGTCGCCGCGGTCGCCCGGGCGGTGAACCGCAACAAGCTCGGCCTCGGCGACTTCGGCGTCGTCGAGATGCACGAGGCCTTCGCCGCGCAGGTGCTCGCCAACATCCACGGCCTCGGCTCTGCCGCCTACTGCCAGGAGAAGCTCGGGCTCAGCCAGGCGGTCGGCGAGCTCGATCCGGCGTTTGTGAACCAGTGGGGCGGATCGATCAGTTTGGGGCACCCCTTCGGCGCCACCGGTGGTCGGCTCATCATGATGCTCCTCGACCAGATGGCCGAGAAGGACGCGCAGTTCGGGCTGATCTCGGCCTGCGCCGCCGGAGCGATGGGCTCGGCGATGATCTTCGAGCGGGTCTGAGGCCCGGGGATCGAGGCGCCTCGAACGAGGTGCGCGGACTGCGCATGGGGCTCCTCCCTGACCTGAGGGTCGCGGAGGACACCCTCTCGCCCCTTGGCGTGGTCTGTGCGGTCCTCAAGGGCGTCGGCCTGGGCGGAGCGCCGACGAGGCTGTGTGGCCCTGGTTCGGGGCGAGTCGATTCCAGAGGGACGCGGGTCGTAGCGGCTAGCCGGGCGAGGAGGGCGAGGAGAACGAGACGAGCTCTCGTCGCTGAACCGTCTCGACTGACGCTCAGGCGGTAGTCGCGTAGTCTCTGCTGTGCCCTTGCATCGTCGCCGTCTGCTGAGGCTCGCCGGGCTCGCCGGGTTGGCCGGGCTGCCGAGCATTTCCGGTTGTTCGGGGGCGTCGCGCGAGGGAGCTGCGGCGAAGAGGAGAGGGAAGGTGCTCGGCTCCGACGGACCGACCGCGCCTGAACCCTCTGGAGGGCTGGACGCCTCCAGCCCGGTGGCGCCGCGAGGGACCGCAGGGGGGGGAGTGGACCTTTGGATCGCCGGTGACCTGCATTGGGGGGATGGCGGCGCGGAGGTGCTCGCACCGCTCCGCTCGCTGGTCCCTGCGGGGTCGCTCGGCGTGCTCAACCTCGAGGGTCCGATCGGCGCGCGACCTTCGGACAAGGCCCCCGCAGCGGCCGGCGAGGCGCCCGTCTTGAGCAACAGCGAGGCGGTCCCGGAGCTCTTGCGGGGGCTCGGGGTCGGGGTCGTCGGCGTCGCCAACAACCATGCCGATGATCTCCGAGAGGCGGGGAGGAGGCGGACGATCGAGGCGCTTCGGGGCGTTGGTATCGATCCTGTGGGTGGCGACGCCGGCTCTGTGATCGTCGAGCGTGGGGGCCTGCGCCTCGGTTTTAGCGCTCACTACCTCCGCCCGGGCGCGCCCGTCTCGGTGGCCGAGGAGCTCCGCCGTCTCCGGGCTGAGGTCGATCACTTGATCGCGACCTTCCACGTCGACGCGCCGCCCTCGTACCTGCCGTCGGCGGAGCTGCGCGACGGCGCAGAGCAGGCGGTGGAGGCGGGAGCGTCGGTCGTCGCGGCCCATGGGAGCCATGCGCTCGCGCGCCTCGAGCGGCGGGGTGAGGCCGTGATCGCCTGGGGCCTCGGCAATCTCGCCTTCGCCTGCCGCTGCACCGATGAGGTCGACGCGGGGATCCTCCGGATCCGCCTGCGCCCCGGCGAGCTGGCGCTCGTTGAGTGGATCCCGATCGCGGCTGGCCTCGACGGTCAGCCGGTCGCCGCTCACCCCGAGGCGCCGCTCCTCTTCGAGCTGATGGGCTCGCTGCGCAGCTCGCCGGGGGAGGTCGTCGATGGACGCTACCGGCTCGATCTCGGCGAGCACGGGCCGTAGAGCTCGTCTCATGCGCCCTCACGGGGCGGTCCCAGCGGCGAGCGCTACGAGCCGTAGAGCCCGTTCTATGCGCTCCTTCGGTGCTGTTGCTGGGGGGCGTGGCGCTGCTCGGAGGATCCGCTTGTAGGACCCGCTCGAAGGAGCTGCTCGTAGGACCTGCTCCGAGAACCAGGGTCTAGAAGACGTAGAGCGCCGGCAGGTTGCTCAGCCTTTCGCGTTGGCACGCGCTGAGGATCCACGAGTAGGAGCCGGACGCTGCTGACATCAGGTTGAACGCGTTCCCCGAGAGGAACGGGTTGATGTCCTTGCAGGCGGTCTGGTCGACCTCGGCCAGCTCTCCGAGCGCTTCGGCGACCCGCTGCGCGGCGATCTGGGCGAACGACTGAAAGCCGCTGTGATAGCCGCCGTCCCCGAGGTCGACCGGCATCTCGAGCACCGGCGAGCGGAAGGGCGTCTTCGGATCGGTGGGCTGAGCATAGCCGCCGCGATAGGCCCCTCGATCGCCGCGGGTCGTCCACATGTCCTCGACGACGAAGACCGTCAGTCGCTCGATCGACTTCGCCGGCTGGAAGGCGGCGAGACCTGCGACCTCCTCAGCGTCGTCGACCCGGGTGTAGGCGGCGATCGCCTCCGGGCTCATCCCCAGCTCTTCGGCGCTGTAGTGGCGGCTCAGGGTGCGGTTGATCGTCACGCCGCCGCCCTCGAGATAGCCGCTCGCCCCGTCGATCACGGCCATCGCCGCCCGCTTGCGCTTTTGCGGAGTGAAGTCGCCGATAAACACGACGTCGACGGCGATCCCCGGCAACGTCGCCCACTCGATCGAGCGGCTCTCGGTGCCTGGCGTCGGCTGGGAGCCGCGGAGCGCCGAGACCAGCATGCTGAGCGAATCGTGGTAGAGGCGCTGGCCCAGCCCCGAGCTCATCGGGTACGAGAGGTGAAAGTCGTAGACCTGCGAGACCGCGCGGGGCCCGACCTCGATCGGCTTCTCCAGCCGGATCGCCCAGCTCTGCGCCCGCGTACCGTCGTGGACCATCCCGTTGACGATCCCGTCGAGCACCTGCGGCTCGTCGGTCCCGTTGGCGACATAGAGGCTCGCCTCTAGGCGGAGGAAATCGCCGCGTCGGGTCGGCGTGCCGAAGCGCCGGATCGGGTGGGCGAAGCGCGGGTAGACGACGGTGTCCACGTGATCGCGCGGGACCACCGAGAACTCGGTCTCGCTGGTCTCGATCCAGGTGCTCGCCTCGAAGAGCTCGACCCGCAACGTCGCCAGTTGTGACCAGTCGAGCTCAAAGCCGTCGACGCAGGCGGTGAAGCTGCCGACCTCCGAGCCGTCGAAGGTGACGATCCGATCGCGGACCCCGTGGGTGTCGATCCCGGTCGACACTCGCAGGATCCGCGAGGACACCGGCAGGTCTGCGCGGACCTCGACGTAGACCGAAAACGGCTCGTCTTGAAAGGCGAAGCCGACCCCTTCGTCGGTCGCACCGCAGGCGCCGGGGCGGACCTCGACCGAGGCTATCGCGGTCTCGGCCGGCGGGTCTGCCTCGGGCTCGGCCACCTGGCCGAGCAAGCAGCCGCCGAGGCCAAGCGCACAGACGCCGGCGAGAAGGCCCGCACCTGCGCCCCGCTGGGTCAGTTGGATCGGGGGGCGATTCTTGCATCGGCAAGTTTGCAAAGCCACACGAGATTAGCGCGCTCGCAGCACGGGGGACAAGGTGGCGCGAATCTGCCCGGTTTGGCCCAGGACCGCCGGCGGGGTCGTCAAAGCTTGCGGAGGTCATCAAACCCCGAGTCTGTACAAAGAGTCACCCTCCCCGTCACCGCCCTCAGGCCTGTAGAATCGCCGCCATGGTCGTCCAACGTGCTCTCCCCCTGCTCCTCGCAGCCCTCACGCTCGCCTGCCAAAGACCAGAGCAAGCCGCCCCTGAGAAGACGCCGAAGACAGAGGCAGAGAGCGCTGCAGAAGGCGCTGCGACCAAGAGCGAGGGGGACGGGACCAAGCCCGAGGTCGCGGAAAAACCGGAGACGGAGACGCCGACCGCGACCCCGCCCGCGGACGAGGGGCCGGCGGTCGCCGAGGCCCGCCCGCTCTACTACGAGCGGGCGCTGACCGACGACGACCTCAAGGACCGGACGCTGCGCGAGCTCGATCTGATGCGCAACACGATCTATGCGCGGCTCGGCCAGAAATTCCGCAAAGGCTGGCTAAACGACCACTTCAGCGCCCAACCTTGGTACGAGCCCAAGGACGAGGTCGACGCCAAGACCCTCAGCGAGGTCGACCTGCGCAACGCCGAGAAGATCGTCGACTTCGGCAACGCGATCACGGCGACGGTGCTCCGGGAGCATCGCGATGTGATCAACGAGAAGATCCGCGGCGACAAGGCGACCCCGGAGGACGCGGTCGAGTTCCAGCTGATCGCCGCCCGCCTCGGCGAGTGGGAGGGCGGAGACACGATCACCGAGCGCCGCTCCCCCCTGGAGGATCCCGATCGTCTGGAGGAGCTGCTCACCCTTGACGACCTCAGCGACTACTCTCTGCGTGATCTGCGGATCCTGCGGAACACCGTCTACGCCCGTCGGGGTCGCAGGTTTAACTCCGAGCTGCTGCAGATCACCTTCGAGGAGAAGGCCTGGTACGAGCCCCGGGACGACTACAAAGGGAAGCTCCTGACCAGCGTCGACCGCAAGAACATCCGCATGATCAAGAGCCTCGAGGAGGAGCTCGGCGGGCCGATCTCCGACTGGGGCCACATGATGGACGAGGGCTGGCTCTACGGGGCCTGATGACCCCACCGCGCCCCGTGCGGGCGCCCGACAACCAGCCTGAAGAGACGACGACGCAAGGCCCGGCGCTCGCGGCCGGAGGCGGCCTAGCCCTCGTTGGCTTCGCGGCGGGCCTCGAGCTCTTCCCAGCGCTCGAAGAGCGACTCGGCGCTGGCCCGGGCCGCGGCGAGGTCGTGCTGGAGCGCGACGATATCGGCGCCGCCGTCCTGGTAGGTGGCGGGGTCTCCGAGGCGCTCGACGAGGGCGCTGACGGCCTCTTCGGCCTCGTCGATCTTCGGCGCTAGGGCCTCGAGCTCTAGGCTCTCGGCGTAGGTCAGGCGGCGGGGCTTGTCGCGGCGCAGAGCCTCCTTGGCAGGGCTCTTGCTCGGGAGGCTGGGGGCCTGGCGCTTGCCCTTGGCGGCGGACTCCGCCTCGGCCCGGGCTGCCGCCTGGGCCTGGGCCTTGAGGGCGAGATACATGCTGTAGTTGCCCTGGTAGAGGACGACCTCGCCGTCGCCCTCAAAGGTGAGGATCGTCGTCGCGACTCGGTCGAGGAACCAGCGGTCGTGGGTGACGATCAGCGCGGTGCCGCCGAAGTCGATGAGCATCTCTTCGATGGCGCCGAGGGTGGCGATGTCGAGGTCGTTGGTCGGTTCGTCGAGGAGGACGAGGCTGGCCTTGTGCTGGAGCATCCGCGCGAGGGCGACCCGGGCCCGCTCGCCGCCGGAGAGCGAGGCGACCTTCTGGATCGCCGCGTGGCCGTCGAAGAGGAAGCGCTCCAGGTAGGCGGAGACGTCGAGGGTATGCTCGCCGACGGTCACGGTCCGGCGATCGCCCGCGATCGACTCGCGGACAGTATCGTCGTCGTCGAGCCCCGAGCGGTTCTGATCGAGGTAGGCGACCCGCTGCGAGCGGCCGAGGACGACCTCGCCGGCGGCCGGCGGGTGCTCGCCGAGGATCACCCGCAGGAGCGTCGTCTTTCCGCAGCCGTTCGGCCCGAGGATCCCGACCCGCTCGCCCTGGCGGAGCGCGAGGGTGAGCTTGTTTATCAGGAGTGCGCCTCCCTGCTCGACGCTCAGATCGCGGAACTCGACCACCGTCTTGCCGCCGCGGGCGCTGGCGAGCTTGAGGGTCGCCGTCCGATCTGTCGGCGGTGCGCTCTCGCCCATGGCGCCCTCGGCCCGCTGGATCCGCGCCTTTTGCTTGGTGCCGCGGGCCTTGGGCTGCCGCCGCAGCCACTCGAGCTCGCGCTGGATGAAGCGCTGGCGGTTGGCCTCGGTGCGGGCTGTGTGGGCCTGGCGTTCAGCGTGGGCCGCCAGGTACGCCTCAAAGCCGCCGTCGTAGGAGTAGAGCGAGCCGTGCTCGATCTCGACGGTGCGATCGACGAGGCGATCGAGGAAGTAGCGATCGTGGGTGATGAGGAGGAGGGCGCCGCGGAAGTTGTCGGCGAGGTAGCGCTCCAGCCACTCGATGGTCTCGACGTCGAGATGGTTGGTCGGCTCGTCGAGGATCGCCAGGTCCGGCGCCGAGATCAGGAGGCGGGCGAGGGCGACCCGGCGACGCTCTCCGCCGGAGAGGTGATCGACGATCACCTCGGGGTCGGCGATCCCGAGCTGGGCGAGCAGTGACGTCGCCTCGTGTTCGCGCTCCCAGCCGCCGAGGCGCTCGATCGCCTCCGCAGCTGCGCTCTGCTGGGCGAGCAGTGCCTCGGTGTCGCCGTCGTCTGCGCTCAGCGCTTCGCTCGCCCGCGTGTGCGCGGCGAGGGCGTCGCGCCAGGGGGCGAGTCCTGCGAGAACCGCGTCCGCAGCACTCGCGCCCGCGGGCAGTTCCGGCACCTGATCAAGGAGGGTGATCCGGGCGTCGCGACGACAGGTGACGTCTCCGGCGTCGGGCTCTTCGACGCCCGCGAGGATCTTTGACAGCGTAGACTTCCCAGAGCCATTGCCGCCGATGAGGCCGACACGCTCCCCGCTGCCGATGGTCATCGAGACCGCGCTTAGGATCGTCCGGGTGCCGTAGCTCTTGGTGAGCTCATGGGCGGTGATGAGCGGCATGTCGCGCATCCTAGTTCGCCCGGGGCGATGAAGACAGGGGCGCCTTTACGGGCGGCGAACCAAGGGGCGAAGCTGGCGGCGACCATCGTCACGGTCGACATGCGAGGAGATCGCTGGTAAGTCTTGCCTACCATGGCGCATTCACGGGCGCTCGTTGAGAGCCACGCGTTGCAGAGAGATTCGTCGTCGTCGACACCCTTCGCCGATGATCGAGATGGAGCTGATATTCGATGCTCAGGAGGGGCCGATGTCCGGCCTCCAGCGCTTCGCGTATATCGAGCCATGGAGATGAGGAAAGCGTGAAACTGTTCATAGGTGGACTCGCCTGGGCGACCAACGAAGCCTCCCTGCGCGCCGCGTTCGCGAAGTACGGCGAGGTTACGGACGCGGTCGTCATCCTCGATCGCGAGACGGGACGCTCGCGGGGCTTCGGCTTTGTCACCTTCGCCGAGGCGGATGACGGCAAGCGGGCGCTCGCAGAGATGAACGGCTACTCCCTCGACGGTCGGGCGATCCGCTGCACCGAGGCGACAGAGCGGCCCGGTCGTGGCCGTCCCGACAGTCGCGGGCCGCGCCCCTCGGGCGGTGAGCCTCGCCCCAGCGGCGGCGGACGTTCGTTCGATGGCGGAGCTGGGGGCGGTCGATCGTTCCGCGACGACCGTGGCCGTCCGCCGACCGGCGGAGGAGGTGCAGGTGCCGGAGGGTCTCGCGGACCAGCTCCCTCCCGTGCTCGTTTCGACACCGCACCGCCGCCGGACACTGACGATCGTTCGAAGCGGAGTCGCGAGAAGAAGCGTCGTGTTCGTGAGCCCGTGGGCTCCCTCGACGACGACCGGGGCTCCCGCTCGCGGGCGCCCCGACGGCGCGGCGGCGGCGGCGGCGGTCGTCCCGAGATCTTCAAAAATCTCGAGGACTACGATGATGATGTCGGCTAGGTGCCGGACGTAGAGGGGCCGCGCTATGGAGGGAGCGTCGTCGACGACGACTGGGCGCGAGGCTTCAGCGCCGGACCGGGTCGTAGTCCAGGCATCACGGGGGCGGGGCTCGCGGTCAGGACGAGGCGTGGGGCTACGGCGAGCGCTTCTCAGCTCGCTGCTCGTCGGCTGTGGCGGTCCTCGCTCCGAGGATCCGGAGGGGGACGCGCGGACGATCTGGCAGACCCGCTGCGTCAACTGCCACGGGGTCGGCGGTCAAGGGGATGGACCGGCCGGGATGGCCACCTCGCCCCGCCCGCGGGACTTCACCGATCGCAGCTGGCAGGCCGAGACCGACGATCGCCGGATTCGAAACGCGATCCTCTACGGCGGCGCTGGGGTCGGGCTCAACCCGGCGATGGCGGCGAACCCCGACCTGCGAGAGAAGGTCGACGTGACGGAGGCGCTGGTGACGATCGTCCGCGGCTTTGGCCGGGTTGAGGGCGCCGGGGCGGTCGCGGGAGAGCGCGCGGACGAGGGGAAGACCCGCTGAGCATCGCCGGTTGGCGGTCATTCAGAGCGCGGAGCCAGAGGCCGAAGCTTCGCCGGTGCAGCGCAGGCGTGAGGTGCCGGCTCGCGGTATGCCGGTGTGGGTCGTTCGATCCGTCGTGCTCCAATGTCGGAGCTGGCAGTACCGGATGGACCGAGGGAGGGGGCTAGAAGCCGGGGATCGCGACCGGCACGGGCGAGCGCAGGGTCTCGCCCTCGCCGAGCTGCCCCTGCTCGTTGTTTCCCCAGCACTGCACGCGGCCGCCCTTGGTCCGCGCGCAGGTGTGGTCAAAGCCGCCGTCGATCGCCGTGGCGTCGCGAAGCCGCTGGCTGAGGACCGGCGTCTTGTGGAGCGACCGTGGCGCTTCGCCGAAGGCTCCGGTGCGGTTGTCGCCCCAGCACTGGAGGACGCCGCCGCCGGTCAAGGCACAGACGTGCTGCTCGCCGGCGGTCAGGGCCATCACGCCGTTGATGTTGGAGACCGGCACTCGCATGGTCCAGTCGTTGCTGGTCCCAGCTCCGAGGGCGCCGTGGCCACCGGCGCCCCAGCAGGCGACCTTGCCGGTCGAGCGGCGCACGCAGGAGAAGTCGCTGCCGGTGGCGAGCTGAGTCCCGTCCTCGACCTTGCGGACGAGGACCGGGACCGGCTGAGGGACGCCGAGCCCCGCCGCGCCAACGCCGTTGCCGAGCTGCCCCTTGAGGTTCGAGCCCCAGCAGGAGACGGCCCCCGAGGTCGAGCGAGCGCAGGTGTGGTCGCCGCCCGCCGAGATCCCGGCGACGCCCCCGAGGAGCCCGCTGACCCGCGCTGGACGAGCGCTGTCCTCGGTCTTGCCGTGGCCGAGCTGTCCAAGGCTGCCCTTGCCCCAACAGACGACGGTGCCCTTGCTCCGGCGGGCGCAGGTGTGGTCGCGGCCGGCCTCTAGCTGGACAGCGTCGGAGATCCCGGCGACAGGTCCGGCGACGGCGCGGTCCTTGCTCCCGTTGTCGCCGAGTTGGCCGAGGTCGTTGGCGCCCCAGCAGACGACCTGGCCGCCGCGTCGGCGGGCGCATGCGTGGGCCCGTCCGGCGGTGACGTCGACGGCATCGTTGAGGTTGCGGACCGCGACGGGCTTGGTCCCGCCCTTGCCGACCTTGCCGTTGCCGAGCTGGCCGTGATCGTTGGCGCCCCAACAGTTGACAGAGCCGTCCTCCAGGGGGGCGCAGCTAAAGCCTGTCCCGGCGGTGATCCCTGCCGCCCCGTCGACGCCCTTGACGGTGCGGAGATCGCCGTCGTCCACGGCCGGCGGAGGGAGGTCTCCGAGCAGAGCGCCGCGGTTGCTCCCCCAGCAGAGGACCGCGCCGGACTCGGTGAGGGCGCAGGAGTGATCGCCGCCGAGGGCGATGTCGCGGACGGATTGGAGGTCCTTCACTGGGGTTGCGCGGCTCCGATCCTGGACGCTGCCGTCGCCCAGGGCTCCCTCGTCGTTGGCGCCCCAGCAGACCACGCGACCGCTGCTGAGTCGGGCGCAGCTGTGGCGATCGCCGACGGCGATCGCAGCGACCCCGCGCAGGCCGGAGACGCCGCCTGGGCTCGGTCGGACGCCGTCGCCGGCGGGCGAGGATCCGCTCTGGCCGTCGCGGTTCTCGCCCCAGCAGGCGACGTCTCCCTGGGGCCTGAGGGCGCAGGTGTGGTCGCCTGAGGCGGCGAGCTCGCGGATGGTGCTGAGGCCCGGGACGGGGGCTGGTTCGGCCCGCCGTCCGCGACGGCCGTCGCCGAGCTGACCGCGGCTGCCGTCGCCCCAGCAGAGCACCTGGCGTTCGCGGGTGAGGGCGCAGGTATGGGCACGGCCTGCCGTCAGCGCGACGGCTTCACGGGCGCCCTGGACCGCGACAGGGGCGACCCAGACGGCCCGCCCTCCGTTGCCGGTCTGCCCCCCGCGGTTGTCGCCCCAGCAGAGGACGGCGCCGCCCTTGCGGATCGCGCAGGTGTGGGCTTCGCCGGCGGTCAGGGAGACGGCGTCGACGAGGCCGCGCACCGCCACCGGCCCGCTACTCTTCATGCCTGGCCGTCCGCGGCCGTCGCCGAGCTGTCCCGCGGAGTTGCTCCCCCAGCAGAGGACCTGGCCGTTGCTGATGAGGGCGCAGGAGTGGTGCGAGCCGGCGACGATCGAGGTCGCGCCGGCGAGCCGCTCGACGGGGGCAGGGGTTGAGGTCTCGACCACGCCGCCGCGGCCGAGCTGGCCGTTGCGGTTGTCGCCCCAGCAGAGCACCTCTCCCGAGCCTCGGCGGGCGCACATGTGGTCCTCGCCGGCCGCGAGCTCGACCAGCTCTGGGCCGCCGAGGGCCGTCGCCTTGGCCGCTGGCTTGGCGTCCGCGGGAGGTCTTTTTGTCTCCTCGCTCTGCTTGCACGCGCTCGGGGCGAAAAGGATGAGGAGCGCGAGGGGGGCGGTGAGGCGCACCGCCGAAGCCTACCCCGAAAAAGGAAGGACCCCGAGGCTAAGAGCCTCGGGGTCCTGTTGTCGGGGCGAGAGGATTCGAACCTCCGGCCTTTCGGTCCCGAACCGAACGCGCTACCAGGCTGCGCTACGCCCCGACGGGAGCCGGGTGACTAACAGAGGCCAGTGGGGGTTGTAAAGCATGATCGACCATGAACTCGCTAGGGGGTGCTGGGGCCACCTCCTCCGGACATTGGCCCTACGGTCTTGGGTTTGCCTCAGGGCGAGTTGCTGCCCGCGAGCCGGCGTCTCGCGAGCGAAGAGAGGAGAGTTTTCTCTCTTCTTGGGCGTTCTTTGAGGTTGGAAGGGGGTGAACGCTCCACGCGCGAATGCGTCGCCGCTGCCCCTCACAGCTTCTCTCGCGGTGCGATCTTCGGTCATCTCGAGGGTCACGCCGACGCGCAGCATCACCGTCCCGTCCATTGTCGCGAGCTGTGGCGGAGCTGGACCCGCGAGTGTACGTGAGCGCGAGGAGCGGTGAGCGGCCGCGGCTCTTGCCCAGTGCTGACTATGGTCGAGCGGGTGGGATCCCCAGCCGACACGACCGAGGGCCCCGGGGTGTCCTCGCTACAGCGGACGTGGGCTCACGGTGCTCGAGCCCGTGAAGGGCCAGCCCGCGCGGCGTCTCGTCGGAGGAGAGCGGAGACGATGGGCCCGCGCGGCGTCTCGTCGGAAGAGAGCGGAGACGATGGGCCGCGAGACGCCCGCGAGGGGTCCTCGGCGTTCCGATGAGAGCCTGCATTGGGGGGCCTTTGCGGGAGGTCGGGGGGTCCGTGAGCGTGGTGTGACGCCCCGTGTTCTCTGTGGAGCTGGCCGGCGCGGAGATCTTCCGTGTCGCTCGGTATCCAGGCGGGAGGGACGTCTGCACAGTCCGCGGCTTGACGCAAAAGAGTCGCGGGCCTACCAACAATTGGCGTGCTCCAGCTCATGGAGCGCCGCTTGCCGCCAGGCGCTCGCTCGGTGCTCCCTTGTGGGGAGGTGACCACCTCAACGTTCGACGCCTGGCGGCATCTTTTGTGGTCTCTCACCTGCGCTCGGACGCTCGCTCGGATGCTGTCATGGTGCCCGGCGAGAGGCGACCGCTACTGCGTGATCGACAGGGTGAAGGGACCGATCGTGAACCAGTCGTCCTTCCCGAGGTGGACCGGCTTGCGGATCGGTTTGCCCCGCACGGTGACGGAGCCGTCGCCGAGGATCGGGCGGAGGTGCGGGCGGGTCGGGATACCGCTCCACTCGATCACGGCGTGGACCCGGCGCACCTGGTCGGAGCCGCGGAGGGGAATCTCGCACTTCTCGCCGGCGCCGATCCGATAGGAGCCGGGGAGGAAGAGGCGGCTCTCCTCGTTGCCCATGTTGTCGCGAAGACGGAGCGTCGCCGCGATCGGGATGCCGAAGTCGCTGTGGAGGATCCTGCCGAGGATGTTGGCGTAGGCGCCGGCGTCGGGGGGACGCTCCTTCGGATCCTTGCTCAGCGCGAGCTCGACCCCCTCGGCCAGGCTGGCCGGCAGGTCGCGGCAGCTCCTGTGGCTTCGGACCGGGATCACGGGGGCCTCGGAGTGGGCCTTGAGCCAGCGCAGCGGACGTTCGCGGAATTCGTTGCGGACATCGTTGAGCGCGCGCTTGGGGTGGAAGGGGGAGCGCGCTGAGAGCAGCTCGTAGAGGATCACGCCGAGGCTGTAGACATCGCTCGCCGGCGAGAGAATCCGGGTCTTGAGCTGCTCGGGCTGCGAGTAGTGGGGCGTGCCGACGACCATGTGGGTCTGGGTCGCGTTGACGCCGACCACCGGCGAGCCGTCCCAGGAGCGCGCGAGGCCGAAGTCGAGGACCTTGATGTGGCCGTTGTCCTGGATGAAGATGTTCTCGGGCTTGACGTCGCGATGGACGATCCCGCGGGCGTGGGGCTCCGCGAGGCCGAGGCAGGACTGATGGACGATCGTCACCGCCTGGGCCGGGTGCAGCGGATGCTCAAACGAGTGCCAGTGGTTGAGCGGCGACCCCTCGAGGTAGTCCATCAGCATGTAGACGTGGCCGTCGGGGCGGAGGCCACAGTCGAAGGTGCGGACGACGTGGGGGTTGGTCAGCCCGCGGAGGATCGTGATCTCGCGGAGCGCTCGCTGGGCCTGATCTCCTGAGGTGACCGGCTTGTGCGTGAGCTTCAGCGCGAGCGGCTGATCGTAGCCCTTGACCTCGACCTTGTAGACCGTGGCAAACGCCCCGGCGCCGAGGATTCGCACGATCTTGATCGTGCCGGCGTAGGTCTCACCCGGTTTGAGCTCGAGGGTCATCGTCCCAACCCGCGGCAACGCTACCACGTACAATCCCCGGCGCGGCATGTCAGCGCCCATCGATCCACTCATCCCTCTTCACGAGCTGTTCGACCCCGAGGACTCGGAGTCGGTGCGTCAAATGCGCGCCGTCTCCCTCGTGGCGACCGACGTCGACGGCACCTTGACCCGTTCGGGCGCCCTCGAGGCCGAGGTCTTGGTCGCGATCCGTGAGCTCGTCGCCGCCGGAGTTGCGGTCTGGCCGGTCTCTGGGCGCCCTGCGGGCGAGGTGCTCGGCCTTTGCCGCTATCTCCCGGGGGTCGCCCGCGGGCTCGCCGAGAACGGTCTCCTCGAGATCGTACCCGACAGGGCCCCGCGCTGGCTCGGGCGTCCGACCGACAAGCCGCGCCTGCGGGCGGTCGGCGATCTCCTCAACGCTGAGCACAACGCTGGCCTCGAGCTCGTCGGCGATGATTTCTGTCGGATGGGGGATGTGGCCTACGAGCGCGCAGGACGCGGCGAGGCGGAGCTGCTCCGCCTCCGGGCCGCGGCGACGAGCGCCGGTGTCCACTTAATCTGGTCGAATGTTCATGTGCATCTCGCCGAGGCGATCCCGGACAAGGGCGCCGCCGTGCTCCAGCTCGCGGGGGAGCTGGGGATCGATCCGGCGACGATCGTCACCGTCGGCGACGCGCCCAACGACGCGGGGCTCTTCGTCGCCGGCCGCTTCGGCCTCACCGTCGGGACTGCGGATGTCGGCCGTCAGCGGGACTACTTCCCGAGCTTGCCGCAGGCGATGACGGCGGAGGCGGAGGCGAGCGGGTTCCTTGAACTCGCCGCAGCTCTCCTCGCGGCCCGCCGCCGCGAGTAGGATGGTGAGCCCTCTCACGGTAATTGGCGCGCCAATTCGCCGGGTGGGGGAAGCTCGGGCGGAGTCGTCGGGGTCCAAGTTTATCCTCTCGCACCCGTCGTTGAACGGTCGCCGCTCGTCCGCTGTGGGCGTTGCAGGGCGTTGCTGCGGGCAGGCGGCCCTGATCCGTGCTATGTCGCCCTTCGGCTGCTCTAGGGCCAGATCTGAATGACTCTCGCTATGTCCTCCGCCTCGCGCTTTGCCTCGCGCCATGATGGATCCCCGGCGGGATCCTGGACCGCGCGTCTCGTCCGTCGGCTCGCGCTGTGCGGCCTCCTCTCCGCCGTCGGGGCTGGGATGACGATGAACGCTGGTTGCCAGGCGAACGCCGGCAAGAAAGGGTTCGGCAAGTCCGACGAAGACAAGGACAAAGAGGACGAGGTGGAGGCGGTCCCCGTCGTCCCAGGGGTCGTCGCGAAGGGATCGATCACGGCCGTGATCACCGCCGCCAGCACCATCGAGGCCGAGCAGCAGGTGACGATCCACGCCGAGTCGACCGGGCGGATCGTCGCCCTCAAGTCGGAGGAGGGCGACAAGGTCAAGAAGGGCGAGAACCTCGCCAGGATCCGCTTTGACGCCCAGTCGAGCGCTCTCCTGCGGGCTAACACATCGCTCGCCAAGGCCGAAGAGGACGTCCGTCGGGCCGACATGCTCTATCGCGACGGGGTCATCGGCAAAGAAGAGTACGACCAGTCGCAAAACGTCCTCAACCTGGCGCGCCTCGACGTCAAGGACCGCAGCCGCGAGATCCGCAACACCAAGATCGTCGCCCCCTTCACCGGGACGATCACCGAGCGCTTCGTCGCTGAGGGGGCCTTCGTCAGCAACGGCGCCCAGGTCCTCTCGATCACCGACTTCAACTCGCTGGTCGCCCGCGTCTACGTCCCGGAGAAAGAGCTCGATCAGCTCACGGTCGGGCAGGCGGCGGAGATCGTCGGCAAGGCGGCGAAGGGGCGCAAGGGGGTCGGCACCGTCGATCGGATCGCGCCGATCGTCGACGCCTCAACCGGCACCGTGAAGGTCACGATCAAGCTGCCGCCGGAGCTGAGCGGGCCGGGGGGTTTTCTCCCGGGGATGTACGCCGAGGTCGTCCTGACGACGGAGGAGCGCGAAAATATCCCGCTCGTGCCGAAGTCGGCGGTCGTCTACGACGAGGAGCAGAGCTATCTCTTTGTCATCCCTGAGGGAGACGAGCTGCGGGCCAAGCGGGTGCGGGTCGAGGTCGGCCTCCAGGACGCGGAGCGGGTCGAGATCATCGACGGTCCGGAGCCGGGCGCGAGGATCATCGTCGCAGGTCAGAGCGGCCTCAAGGACGACGCCTTGATCGTCCTCGTCGACGCCCAAGGGCGGCCGCTCGAGGGGGATGGGGCGGCGGAGGCGAAACCCGCAGAGGGCGGCGAGGCTGCCGACGGTAGCTCCGGAACCGCGGCAGAGGGCGGCGAGGGCTAGCGGCCGGTGTCGGTGCACCGTTCGCCGGCAGCAAGAGGCGCGAGCGCCGCTCTCTCCTTCGATCCAAGGACTCTCCGGGGGCGACGGGCTCGCCGCATTCCGTTCTCCAAGTTGGCCTCCGAGTTGGCTGCTGAGCTGGTCTGCAAGTTGGCCTCAGAGCTGGCCTCAGAGCTGGTCTCTGAGTTGGCCTCCGAGTTGGCTGCCGAGCTGGCCTCCGAGCTGGCTGCCGAGCTGGCTGCCGAGCTGGCTGCCGAGCTGGTCTCTGAGTTGAGCTCCGGTTCAAGGGCTCCTGCGGGGCGATGGGGTCCCTGGCCGCTCCTGGATCTCCGACAGTCTTCTAGCCTGAGCGCGCGGGCGCTCTCTCCGAACTGACGCCTTCGCGCGTCCACCGAATCAACGGGCATATCGATGAGCGATCGCAAGGACGGGACGCCAGAGGAGCGCGACTTCAACATCCCGGGGCTGGTCGATCGACCGCCGGAGTCGGCGGCGCTCGAGTCCGGGGTGGACCACGAGGTGCCGTTGACGACCGGTTTTGGCGACGAGGACTCAGGGGGCTCGGGCTCGGCGTTCCTGGGGGGAGCGGCGGGGAGCGCTGCGGGCTCGGGTTCGGCGCTCCGCGGGGCAGGCGAGGCTGCGGGGTCTCCGGGCGCGAGCGCTGCGGGCTCGAGCTCGGGTTCGGCGCTCCGCGGGGCAGGGGAGGCTGCGGGGTCTCCGGGCGCGAGCGCTGCGGATTCGGGCTCCTTCGCCGGCTCGGCCGCTCGTTTCGGGGGCGCGGAGCTGCCCGCAGGAGCGCTCCTCGCGGGCGGAGCTGGCGAGGGTTCTGGCGAGGGTTCCGGCGATGCGCCCCGCGACGAGGGCGGTCCGGTGGCTGAGCGTCCGCAGCCGCCCGAGCCGCGCTCGGGGCTCAGCGCTCGGGCCCTTGAGCGCTTCCGCTTCACGACCACCCGCCCTGTCGCGGTCTTGATGGTCTTCCTCGCGGTGATCGTCTTCGGCGCGTTTTCGATCCGGCTGCTCCCGCTCAACCTGATGCCGGACATCTCCTATCCGCGCCTGACGGTCCGGACCGAGTACCCGGGTGCTGCCCCCGCAGAGGTTGAGAACAATGTTTCCAGGCCTCTAGAGGAGATCCTAGGGGTCGTCACGGGTCTCAGCAAGATCACCAGCATCTCCCGCGGCGGCTACTCCGACGTCGTCATGGAGTTCACCTGGGACACCGACATGGACGACGCCAACCAGGACGTCCTGGAGAAGCTCGACCAGATAAAGCCGGTGCTCCCCGAGGAGGTCAAGCAGCCGCTGATCCTCCGTTACGATCCGACCCTCGACCCGGTGTTGACCCTCTCGCTGAGCGGGGAGGGCGAGAGCTTCGAGGGGGTAGGCGGCCTCAAGTACCTCCGCCGGATCGGCGATCGCGACGTCCGTCGCTTGGTGGAGCCGATCGAGGGGGTCGCCGCGGTCAAGATCAAGGGCGGCCTCGAGGAGGAGATCCAGGTTCTCCTCGACGAGGATGAGATCCGGCGGACCGGCGTCGGCATCAGCACGATCATCAACCGCCTCGCCGCCGAGAACATCAACCTCGCCGGCGGTTCGATGCGCGACGGGCGGACCAAGTACCTCGTCCGGACCGTCAACGAGTTCAAGAGCCTCGAGGACCTCCGCGACCTCGTGATCGTCTCGCGCAACGGACGCGACATCCGCCTGCGCAACCTCGCGAGGATCATCTCTGGTTTCAAGGACCGCGACGTGATCACCCGGGTCGACGGCCGCGAGGCGGTCGAGATCGAGGTCTACAAGGAGGCCGATGCCAACATCGTCGACATGGCCCAGCGGGCCAGCGAGCGGATCGACAGCACCCTCGCGCCCCGGCTCAAGAAGGAGTACGGCGCCGACCTGCGGCTCATCTCCGACCGCTCGCTCTTCATCGAGTCGAGCATCGACGAGGTCCGACAGACGGCGCTCTCGGGCGGTCTGCTGGCGGTGATGGTCCTCTTCCTCTTCCTCCGCAACTTCAAGACGACGCTGATCGTCGCGGTCGCGATCCCGATCTCGGTGCTGATCACCTTCGCGCCGCTGAACCTCGCGGGGGTCTCGCTCAACATCATGTCCCTGGGCGGTCTCGCCCTCGGCATCGGCATGTTGGTGGACAACTCGATCGTGGTTCTCGAGTCGATCCACCGCTGTCGCGAGGAGGGGGACGATCTGCTCCGGGCGACGGTCCGCGGGACCGCTGAGGTCGGCTCTGCGGTGGTCGCGTCGACCCTGACGACGATCGCCGTCTTCTTCCCGATGGTCTTCGTCGAGGGGATCGCCGGGCAGATGTTCGGCGACCTCGGCCTGACGGTCGTCTTCTCGCTCCTCGCCTCGCTCGCGGTCGCGCTCTTCTTCATCCCGATGCTCGCCTCACGGCGCTCGCTCGGGGAGGCCGGCGCTGGGCCCCTCTGGCGCCGGGTCGGCGGCGGAATGCGCGAGACGTGGAGCCGCTGGAACTCGGTGCGCGAGCTTGCCCGCGACCTCAAGGGGCTCGGCTGGAAGCTCTTCCTCATCGTCCCGCTCGCCTACGTCCTGGTCCGCTTCAGCCTTCAGCTCGTCCTCGACATCATCGCCAAGGTCGGCCTGACGATCGCGGTTCTCCTCGCGCTCGTCGTCGGCGGGATCGCCTGGCTGGTCGGCGGCGTGATCCTGAAGAACCTCCTGCGGCCAGTGCTCTGGCTCTTTGACCGACTCCTCCGGGGGCTCGAGTGGGTCTATCCCAAGGTGATCCGCTGGTCGCTGCGCAACCGGGTGATCGTCTACGCGATGATCGCGGCCTGCTTTGGCTGGCTCGCCTGGGCGGTGCCGAACCTCGAGTCGGAGCTGATCCCGGAGCTCCATCAAGGGGAGTTCACGGCGGAGGTCTCGCTGCCGGTCGGCACGCCGCTGCCGACGACCGACGAGACCATGCGGCCGATCGAGGCTCAGCTCGTCGAGGAGGTCCCCTTCCTCCGGACGCTGGTGACGACGATCGGCTCGGAGCGCGACAGCGAGGAGTCCGGCGAGCGTGGCGAGCATACGGCGCGGCTGCGGATGACCCTGACCTCGCAGAAGACCCGCTCGCGGCCCTCGCCCGAGGGCGAGGACAGGGACGACGAGGACAGCGCCAGCGGGGCGAACGCCGACGCGCCCGCGCAGGGCCAGCCGGGGGCGCCGAAGATCGACCCGCTGACCGCCGAGACCCGCGCGCTCGATCTGGTCCGGCCGCTGCTCGCGGCGATCCCTGACGCGACCGTCAACATCGCCCGGCCGGTGCTCTTCTCCTTCGCTCGGCCGGTCGAGATCGAGGTCCGCGGCTATGAGCTCGAGGAGCTGGCCGAGGCGACCGCAAAGATCACCGCGAAGATCGCCGCGCTCGACGGCCTTGCGGACGTCCGCTCGTCGATCCTCCCCGGCTCGCCCGAGGTCCAGATCGTCTACGACCGCGACGCGCTCGCCCGCTACGGCCTCGACATCCGCATGGTCGCCGAGCTCATCCGCGACAAGGTCCAGGGCTCCGAGGCGACCAAGTTCAACCGCAAGGATCGGAAGATCCCGGTCCGCGTCCGCCTCCGTGACATCCGCGAGGGGACCGTCGAGGAGCTCCGCGCCCTGGTGGTCAACCCCGGGGGTGCCCATCCGGTGCCGCTCGAGGCGGTCGCGAAGGTCAGCCTCGGCCGCGGCCCCAACGAGATCCGGCGGATCGGCCAGCAGCGGGTCGGCCTGGTCACCGCGAACATCGACGGCATCTCCCTCGGCGCGGCGACGGTCGCGATCCGCGATGCGATCCGCGACGTCGAGCTGCCCTCCGGCGTCACCCTCGGGGTTACCGGTCAGAGCAAGGAGTGGGAGACCTCGCTCAGCTCCCTCTACCTGGCGCTCGGCCTGTCGATCTTCCTCGTCTACGTGATCATGGCCTCGCAGTTCGAGAGCCTGGTCTATCCGCTGATCATCCTCGTGACGATCCCGCTGGCGGCGGTTGGCGTGGTCGGGACGCTCCTCTTCCTCGGCCTGCCGGTCAGCGTCTTGGTCTTTCTCGGCGCGATCCTGCTCGCTGGGATCGTCGTCAACAACGCGATCGTCTTGGTCGACTACGCGGGTCAGCTCAAGGCCCGCGGTCACAGCACCGACGAGGCGGTCGAGCTCGCCGGGCTCGTCCGTCTCCGGCCGATCCTGATGACGACGCTGACGACAGTGCTCGGCCTCCTGCCGATGGCGCTCGGCCTCGGTGATGGCGCGGAGATCCGGACGCCGATGGCGATCACCGTGATCGCCGGCCTGGCCTTCTCGACGATCCTCACCCTGGTCGTGATCCCGACGATCTACGCCGGGGTCGACCGGCTCTTCGGCGGCCTGCAGCGGGAGAAGCCTGAGATCGCGCTCGAGCGTGAGGTTTTGGAGGTCCGGCCGGAGCAGCTCGCGCCCGAGGCCGCGAGCCTCGTGAGCGAGGCTGCCGATGGTCCGGCGGGAGGTCCGGTGGGACCGGTGGATGGTCCGGTGGACGGTCCGGGCGATCGGAGCCGTGAGGGCGACCAGGGGAAGGCGCAACGATGATCGAGACCTCGCCGCTGAAAGAGAACGTCGTCGTCCGGACCTCGCTGGTCCGGCCGGTGACGATGATGATGATCCTCCTCAGCGCGATCGTCATCGGCATCGTCGCCCTGGTGAACATCCCCCTGGAGCTGATCCCATCGGGCTTCAGCGCGCCCTACATGCAGGTCCAGGTTCCCTACGCCAACGCGACGGCGCAGGACGTCGAGGAGCGGATCACCCGGCCTCTAGAGCAGGCGCTGGCGACCACGCCGGGCCTGGATGAACTCTCGGCGACCTCACGGGCCGACAACTCGAGCCTCTCGCTGGTCTTCGACGGCGACACCGACATGGACATCGCCTATCGCGAGGTGCGTGATCGGGTCGCCCGCGCCCGTCCTGACCTCCCGGACGACGTCAAGCGGGTGAACATCCAAAAGCAGTCGGCGGCGGCGATCCCCGTCGCCTTCTACGGGATCACCTGGGACCCGAGCCTCGACCAGCCGCAGGACAAGATCCGCAAGCACCTGGTCCGCGCGGTCGAGCGGATCGACGGCGTCGGCGTCGTCAATCTCTGGGGGCAGGAGGATCGCGAGATCCGGATCGAGGTCGAGCGCGCCCTCGCGGAGGCGGCGAACCTCAACATCTTCCAGCTCGCGCAGACCCTCGGGCAGGCGAGCTTCAACCTCGCCAGCGGCGAGATCCGCGAGCCCTCGGGTCGCTACGTGATCCGATCGCTGGCGACCTACCAGACCGTCGACGAGCTCCGTGAGACCGTCGTCGGCGCCAATGACCTGCGCCTCGCGGACATCGCCGAGGTCGTCTACGACCACCCGCAGACCGATCGGATCGACCGCTTCAACGGCCGGCCGTCGATGGTCATGTTCGTCCTCAAGGAGTCGCAGGCGAACACCGTCGAGGTCTGCGACCGGATCAAGGCGGCGGTCGAGGAGGCGAGCGACGGCGCGGTTCTCAACGGCTTCGACATCGAGCCGATCTTCATGCAGGGCGACGCGATCCGCTTCAGCCTGACGCAGGTCGTCGGCAACGGTATGCAGGGGGGCGGCCTCGCCCTGATCGTCCTCCTCTTCTTCCTCCGGCGCCTGCGCCTGACCCTGATCATCGCCGGCTCCATCCCGCTCTCGATCTTCCTGGCGCTGCCCGTCATGTACTTCGCCGGGCAGAGCGTGAACCTGGTCTCGCTCCTCGGCCTGATGATCTGCATCGGCCTGGTCGTCGACAACTCGGTCGTCGTCGCCGAGAACATCGAGCGCTACCGGACCCGCGGCGTCGGCCGCTACGCCGCCGCTCTCCACGGCGCCAGCGAGGTCGCGCTGCCGATCACCCTGGCGACCCTGACGACGATGGTCGTCTTCGCCCCGGCGGCGCTGCTGACCTCCGGGCCGACCCAGTTCTTCATGATCCGGATGGTGACGCCGGTCTGCGTCTCGCTGCTCGCCTCGCTCTTCGTCGCCCTGGTGCTCGTGCCGATCACCTCGGCGATCGCCTTCGGCGAGGTCCGTGCCGGCCCGCGCTCGCGGATCCTCCGGCGGGTGCTCATCGTCGACGCGTTCTGGAAGCGGGTCGTCGGCCGCTTCTACGAGGCGACCCTCGGCCGGCTCAACACCTTCTACTCGCGGCTCCTCCGCGGCGCGCTCCGCCGCCGCTTCGACGTCGCCTTCATCGCCCTCCTGGCCCTCGCGGTGACGGTCGCCGTGCCGATGCAGAAGGTCCCCTTCTCGCAGGGCGAGAGCATGGGCGCGCGCAATTTCTGGACCTACTACTCGATGCCCGGGGAGACCAGCATCGAGGAGGCGGACGAGTTTTATCGCGAGGTCGAGCGGGTCATCGACGAGCACAAGGAGGAGTTCAACATCTCGGGCCAGTACATCGGCTCAGACGCGAGCTTTGGTCAGGTCCAGATCTTCTTCGAGAAGCAGCGCGAGGGTGAGCCGCTCTTCTCGGAGACTCGCAAGAAGGTCTTCGATCTGCTGCCGAATCGGCCTGGTTGGAACAAGTCCGCCCGCTTCGCCACCGGCGACGGGGCCAAGGACACGACCTTCGTCCTCTCCCTCTACGGCGACGATCACGCTTCGGTGCAGGCGGCCCAGGAGGATCTCGAGGCCGCGCTCCTCCGGCAAGAGGGGGTCATCGGCCTCTCCGGTCGCGGCAACGACACGATGCGCCGCGACGAGCTCGCGCTGGCGATCGACCGGACGATGAGCGAGCGCTTCGGCATCTCCGCCGGCCTCGTCGCCAACACCATCGCCTACGCGATCCGCGGCCAGCTCCTCCCACGCTACCGCTCCGACGAGGAGGATCGCGAGATCAACGTCCGGATCCGCTATCGCGAGGAGGATCGCCAGCAGCTCAGCCAGCTCCGCGAGTTCAAGGTGCCGACCCAGACCGGCGCGAGCGTGCCCATCCGCGTGCTCACTGAGGCGGTCGTCCGCAAGGGAGAGACCGCGCTCGTCCGCAACAACAAGCGGGTCGCGGCGCTGATCCGGCTCGAGATCGAGGAAGAGAGCCGGGACGAGACGATGGCCCGCCTGCGCGGCTTCATCGATCGCTACCGCCTGCCGAGCGGTATCTCCTTCGACGCCGATCACGAGGCCCGCGAGATCGAGAGCCTCCAGCGCGATCTGATCGGCGCGGCGCTGCTCTCGACGGTCTTCATCTTCCTCCTGATGGGGTTTCTCTTCGAGAGCTTTGTCCTGCCGCTCAGCGTGCTCCCGTCGATCCCCCTCTCGTTCATCGGCGTCTGGTGGTTCTTGATGTTCAGCGGCGCGCCGGTCGACTCGCTGGCGGTGATCGGGATCCTCCTCCTCCTCGGGGTCGTCGTGAACAACGGCATCGTTCTCGTCGACTTCATCAACGGCGCCCGGGCATTTGGCCTGAGCCGCGAAGAGGCGGTCGTTCAGGCCGGCATGCAGCGCTTTCGGCCGATCATGATGACAGCGCTGACGACCGTCGGCGGGATGTTGCCGCTGGCCTACGCGGCGCCGACCGGCGAGGGGCTGAATTACGGCCCCTTCGGCAAGACCCTCGTCGGCGGGATGATCGCGGCGACCGTCCTCACGCTGGTCGTCGTCCCGGTCTCCTACACCTACTTCGACGACTTCCGCGACCTCATCCGTCGGTGGGCCGGACGTCTGGCACGGCGGCAGTCGTAGCCGCCCGTGGTGAACGTCCCGCGCTCTCGCGAGCCCTCGGCGCGGGAGCACCCCCGCGGCCGAGGTGGCGATCCCGTCGCCCGAGCAGCGCTGAAGTCGGACCAGACCATGCGAGGTCCGTCATCGCAGCGGGCGAGCGTCGGTGCTCGCGGTGCGGCGCGATCGCTTCGGAGCGACGGCGGGGTCCCGGTTCTGGTATCCATGCCGGCGGACAGGACCGTGCCCCCATCGGGGCGGGTTTGCCTCGCGGAGAAGTATGGAGCTGCAGTGGATCGGTGTCGCCTTCGCGCTCGGGTTCCTAGTCCGTCGGCTGGGTCAGCCGCCGCTGCTCGGTTTCCTCGCGGCCGGCTTCGTGCTCGAGTTCTACGGCCTGCGCCCTGACGCCTCGCTGCGTGAACTCGCCGATGTCGGCGTCCAGCTCCTGCTCTTCTCGATCGGGCTCAAGCTCGACCTGAAGAGCGTGCTCCGCCCTCAGGTCTGGGGCGTGACGCTGCTGCACATGGTCAGCGTGACGACGGTCTTCATCGCCATCGTCCTCGGGCTGGGCGCGGTGGGCGTGACCGCCTTCGCGGCGCTAGACCTCCGGGCGGCGGCGCTTGTCGCCTTCGCGGCGAGCTTCTCGAGCACCGTCTACGTGGTGAAGGTGCTCGAAGAGCGCGACGACATGGGCTCGACCTACGGGCGGATCGCGATCGGCATCCTCGTCGTCCAGGACCTGGCCGCGGTGCTCTTTCTCGCGATCTCGAGCGGCAAGATCCCGAGCCCTTACGCGCTCGGCCTGCTCGCCCTCATCCCGCTTCGTCCGCTGCTTCACCGCGGGCTCAAGCTCGTCGGGCATGGCGAGCTCCTGGTCCTCGCGGGCCTGGCGGCCACGCTCGGCGGCTCCGCGCTCTTCGAGCTCGTCGGTATGAAGGGGGATCTCGGGGCGCTCACCGCCGGTGTGTTGCTCGGCGGCCACGTCAAGACCAGCGAGCTCGCCAAGTCCCTGCATGGCCTGAAAGAGGTCTTCCTCGTCGGCTTCTTCCTCTTGGTGGGGCTGACCGGTCTGCCGACGGTCGAGACGACGCTCATCGGGATCGGCTTGGTCCTGCTCGCGCCGGTCAAGGGCGCGCTCTTCTTCTGGCTCTTCACCCGCTTTCACCTTCGCGCGCGCTCGAGCCTCTTCGCGGCGGCCTCGCTCGGCAACTACAGCGAGTTCGGCCTGATCGTCGGCGGGCTCGCGGCTGCCAAGGGCTGGCTGTCCTCCGAGTGGCTCGTCACCTTCGCGACCGCGCTCGCGCTCAGCTTCCTCGCCTCGTCGCCCCTCAACGCGCGGACCTACGCCCTCTATCAGAAGCTGCGAGGCTGGCTTGTGCGCTTTGAGACCGCGAAGAACATCGCTGAGGAGCAGCCCGTCGACGCGAGCGACGCGAAGGTCTTTGTCTTTGGGATGGGGCGCGTCGGCACCGGCGCCTACGATGCGCTATGCGAGCGCTACAGCGGCGAGGTCGTCGGCTTTGACCTCGATCTCGACGCCATCGAGCGCAACCGCAAGGAGGGGCGACGGGTCGTTCTCGCGAGCGCGACCGATGCCGATTTTTGGGAGCGGCTGCACGTCGAGCCGGCAAAGATCGAGCTCGTGATGCTGGCGATGTCGAGCCACGTGGAAAATCTGGGCGCGCTCGATCTCTTGCGCGCTGCGAAATACCGGGGCGTCATCGCGGCGACGGCGAGGTACGCCGATGAGGTCCAGGAGCTGCGCGATGCAGGTGCTGACGTCGCCTTCCACGCGCTCGCGGAGGCAGGTCTCGGGCTCGTCCGCCACGCCTTTGACGCGATCGACGCGATGCCGCCTCGGGCGTAGAGCCTTCGCCCGTTCTCTCTCACCCGCAGGCGCGCAGCGCTGCGAGTGGCTCCTCTCCTACGTGGCGGGGTTCGGTGTCGGCGGCAGGGCTTTGATCTCGACGAGCGAATGGACGCGGGCCCTCTTCCCCTCGGCGGAGGCGAAGGCGAGCGCCTCGGTCACGCTCGTCCGCACCTCATGGAGCTGGACGAGGTGCCGCTCAGGGGCCTCGTCTGCGGCGCCGAAGCGCTCGGGTCGAGCTGAAGATGCGGCGCGTGTGATGGACGATCTTCGCCTCGACTAGCGCTCAGAGGGTCTCTGCGGCCTCTGGACCGTCGAAGACCCCCTTGAGCTGTGCATGGGTCGAGACGTGGGATTGCTGCCTACTCGCCCTGGCCGAGCGAGTATCCACGAGCGCCGTCGAAGGTGTAGAGGTGCTCTGTCTTGATCACGTCGAACCCCTTGTCGTCGAGCGCCGCGAGGAGCTCGAGCACATGGCCAAAGTTCGTCGCGCCGCCTTCCTTCGGCAGGAATCGGCAGCGCCAGTGATCGGTGCAGAAGGTCTCAGGAAGCCCGTCGGGGTAGACCTTCACGCCGCGGTTGGTGATCATCTTCAGGCGCCAAGTCGCCGGGATCGACGCACTGAGGGTCCCCCCGATCTCGTCGGGGTTGCGGCCTGCCGCGGTCCAGTCGAGGAACACATCGATCCCGGCCAGCTCCTTGACCTCGTGCGGCCGCTCGCGGTGCTGTACCTTTATGCCGCCAGGGCGGTACTGCACCGGGCTGAGCTGGCGCGGGGCCTTTCCGAGGTGATCGATGATCGCGTCGGTGAAGGCCCGTGTGCCGACCTCGCGGGAGCTCAGGCCCTCGCGGTAGATGTCCGCGGTGTGGATCCCGCTCTCCAGGGTGGCCAACCACGCGTTCTTGATCGTCTCGGCGAGCGCGGCCTGACCGATGTGGACGAGCATCTGCACCGCGCCGAGGAGCAGTCCCGAGGGGTTGGCGACGTCTTTGCCGGCGATGTCGGGCGCGGAGCCGTGCACAGCCTCGAACATCGCCACGTCTTGGCCGATGTTCGCCGAGCCCGAGAGGCCGATCGAGCCAGCCACCTGCGAGGCGATATCAGAGAGGATGTCGCCGTATAGGTTGGGCGTGACGACGACGTCGAATTGCTCCGGTTGGGCGGCGATCCGGGCGGCGCCGATGTCGATGATCTGGTGATCGCTGTCGATGTCCGGGTACTCCGCGGCGACCTCATCGAAGACCCGGTGGAAGAGCCCGTCCGTGATCTTCATGATGTTGTCCTTCGTCATGCACGTGACCTTCTTGCGGCCGTAGGCCCGTGCGTACTCGAAGGCGTAGCGGACGATCCGCTCCGATCCGGGGCGGGTGATCAGCTTGAGCACCTGCGTGACCTCTTGGGTCTGGCGGTGCTCGATGCCTGCGTAGAGGTCCTCCTCATTCTCGCGGACGATGACGAGGTTCATGCCAGGGTGCGCTGACGCGACATAGGGCGCGTAGGACTTGGTCGGGCGGACGTTGGCGAAGAGGTTGAGCGACTTGCGGATCGTGACGTTGAGGCTCTTGAAGCCGCCGCCTTGCGGGGTCGTGATCGGCGCCTTCAAGAGCACCTTGTTGCGCCGGATCGCAGTCCAACTGCTCGGCTCGATGCCGGCGCTATGACCTCTGCGGTAGACCTTCTCGCCGAGCTCGATCTCGTCGTACTCGATCTCTGCGCCGGCCGCTTTGAGGATACGGAGCGTCGCGTCCATGATCTCTGGGCCGATGCCGTCGCCGCGGGCGATGGTGACGCGGGTGGCGGATCCATTTGATCCGCTGGCGGTGGGGGAGGAGGGTGCCTTCATCGTAGTTGGGCTCTGTGACATCGGTGATTGACCGCAAGATTCCGCAGAGAGCCCCTGATGTAGGGCTGTCTGGCTCGTTCGATCGGGGGGGAGGATTGGCGATCCAAGTCGATATATCCAATGCAAACTATTCAACAAGATATTCTGTTTGATAGAACGATTGGGTGGCTGAGCTCAACTTCCACCACCTCCGCTACTTCTGGGCCGTGGCCCACAATGGGAACCTCACCCGCGCCGCCCAGCGCCTCCACGTCTCGCCGTCGGCGGTCTCGGTGCAGATCCAGAAGCTCGAAGAGCAGATCGGCCACAAGCTCTTTGAGCGCTGCGGCCGGCAGCTCATCCTCACGGAGGCGGGGAGCATCGCTCTCGACCACGCAGACGCGATCTTCGACCTCGGCGAGGAGCTCCTCGGGACCCTCGGCGACAGCGGAGGTCTGGAGCGGCGGGTCCTCCGGATCGGCGCGTTGGCAACCCTCTCGCGCAATTTCCAGATCGGCTTCCTCAAGCCGCTTGTTGGCCGTGAAGACGTCGAGCTCGTCCTCCGATCCGGGGCGATCCGCGATCTTCTCCAGGAGCTCGCGGCGCACCGGCTCGACGTTGTCCTCGCCCACGCCGCGCCGATGCGCGACTCGGGGACGGCCTGGGTCCCCCACCTGATCGCACAGCAGCCGGTGAGCCTCGTCGGCCATCCGCGCGTCATCCGCAAGGGCCGTCGTTTGGCGGACATCCTCGCCTCCGAGCCGCTCCTCTTGCCGACGATCGAGAGCGGCATCCGCACAGGCTTTGACGCGCTCGTCAATCGTCTCGGCATACGGGCGCGGATCGCCGCCGAGATCGATGATATGGCGATGCTGCGGCTGATGGCCCGCGAGAGCCATGGCCTCGCCGTGGTCCCGCCGATCGTCGTCAAGGACGAGCTCGCGGCGGGCGAGCTCGCAGAGATCCGCCGGCTACCGGACCTCTATGAGACGTTCTACGCGATCACCTCATCGCGGCGCTTTCCCAACCCGCTGCTGCGCGAGCTTATCCCCGACGAGCACGAGTAGAGGGCACGAGCTCGGAGCTTGTGAGTGTTGACCGTAGCTGCCGATCACTCCCAGTGGATCTTCATCCGATGCTTCGGACACGTTGTTTCTGATCGGGGATTCGCTCGTCGAGGACCTCGCCGCCGGACACGGCGCCATCGCCTTGCTCTGCACCGAGCTCACGCCGACCGACCCGCGCCTTGGCGATACTGGTCGAGCGGCAGCCGATCGCTCGAGGCTCTGTGGACCCTGCACGCTCGGATCCGCGAGTCGTCGCGGCCTGCCTCTGCTGCCGGCGGGATGGCGACGACCACCTCGTCGGACCTCGGACCTCGACGTTGCCGACTTGCGCGGAGGAGCCGTGTTTGCGCGGAGGCCGCTCCTGCGCGGGCTCTGGCCTCGACCCGTGGGCACAGCCGAGGAGCAGCGGCAGCATCATCGGACGAACGCCGAGGTCGGCGCCGAGCTTGCGCCGTTCTCTGCGCGAAAGCGTACGTCGACGCGGGCGAGGAATCGGATAAGGATCGATGGGGTGATGTCGTCCCTGGCGTCATCCGGAGTCTATCCCGCCCATGATCCTTCGAAGCTCGCAGATCCTCTTGATCGCCTCCCTCGCGGTCGCTTGTTCCTTTGACAGCGTCGGTCTCGGGGAGACCGGAGGTGGGTCGGCGACGACCGGCGGTGGCGAGAGTGCGACGACGACCGACGCCTCGACAACGGTCGGGACGACGACGAGCGCAGAGACGAGCACGACCGGGACCGCGACCGGGACCGCGACCTCGGACACGACGACGACGACGACGACGACGACGACGATGACGACTGGGCCCGACCCTGTCTGTGGCGACGGAAATCTGGATCCTGGCGAGGAGTGTGACCTCGGCGCCAACGGGCCCGATCAGGTCTGCCTCGAGGGGTGCATCGAGAATGTCTGCGGCGACGGGTTCAAGGGACCGGACGAGGGGTGCGACGATGGCAACACGGTCGATGACGATGAGTGTTCAAACGACTGCGTGTCCAAGAATTGCGGGAATGGTGCTCTCGACCGGGGCGAGGAGTGCGACGACGGTAACGACGACAACGCCGATGGTTGCACCAATAACTGCACTCTGCCCGTCTGTGGCGACAATGTTCTCCAGCCGAGCAAAGGCGAAGAGTGTGATGACGGCAACGGCGCCGACAATGACGAATGCACCAACATGTGCACCTTGCCGATCTGCGGCGATAGCATCCTCCAGGACGGCGAAGAGTGCGACGACGGGGACAACATCGGCCCGGGCAAGGCCTGTCTCGCGGGCTGCGTCGCCAACGTCTGCGGCGACAGTGACAAGGGCCCAGGCGAGGAGTGTGATGACGGTGACGACGACAACACCGACGCTTGCGTCGAAGACTGCAAGAACGCGACCTGCGGCGACGGGTTTGTCGAGGATGGCGAAGAGGAGTGCGACGACGGCAATGACGTCGACCAGGACGAGTGCTCAAACAGCTGCAAGACGGTCGTCTCCTCTCTGCTCGTCTTTGTCTCGAAGGGGGTCTGGAAGGGGGATCTCGGCGGGGTCGGCGGCGCCGATGACAAGTGCCAGCAGGAGGCGGAGGACGCCATGTTGGACGGGACCTACATGGCCTGGATCAGCACCGACAACAATGGCCCGTCGACCCGATTTACCACCAAGGGGGGCACGATTCCCTACGTGCTCGTCGATGGCACGACCGTCGCCGACGATTGGGCGGATCTCGTCGACGGATCCCTGGACAACGCGATCAATATCGATCCTTTCAGCGATGGCGGCGGCGACTCGAAGGAGGTCTGGACCAACACCGACACCGACGGGACCCCGGTCGGCGATGTGAACTGTTCCGGATGGAACAGTCAAGGCATGGGCTCGGAGGGCGTTGTGGGCGAGCGTGACCAAAAGGGCGACAAGTGGACCAACGCCAACACCAAGGGCTGTGGCGGGTCGAAGCACCTCTACTGTTTCCAGCAGTAGGCTATTTGCCTAAAGTGCAAGTAATCTAAGGTAGTTTGAGATGCGCGCGAGCGCGTCTCCGCTATCTCTCCACGCTTCGCACGCTCGGCGAGCTGCGTCGGTGCGTCGGTCGACGTAGCGGCTCGCCATCCGCTGCGCTGCTGTGCCGGAGCTGAGCGGCGACCGCGTTCACTCCGCCGCCGTTGTTGGCGTTGCGAGGCAGTAGACCCGGTTCTTCTGGGAGCACCAGTCGACGTCGGCCTCGAGGTTGGCGTCATCGCACTCTTCCTTGCCCTCGAGGACGACCCCGTCGCCGCAGAAGGCGTAGGTGCAACCGTTGGTACAATCATAGGTGTCGATGTCGTTGGCGTCATCGCACTCCTCGTCGCCCTGGATGACCCCATCGCCGCAGGTGGAGGCGATGCAGGTGTTCGAGCAGGCGTCGTCATCGACATCGTTGGCGTCATCGCACTCTTCGCCGAGATCCGCCTGGACATCGCCGTCGCCGCAATAGGGCAGGAGATCGCAGTAGGTCGAGCAGAGCCGGGGGTTCCGTCGGCGGGGGGTCAGCGATTGCCATCGCCGTCGTCGCACAGCTCGCAGCCTCGGACAAAGTCGTCGCCGCAGAAGGAGAAGCGGCAGGTGATGGTTCTGTCGTTGGACATATGTCTTGCCCTTTCAGGGCAGCGTCATACCGCCCTGATCATGAGGCCCCCTGGCGCCCTCGATCGGCTCACAGTCTGCACGCCGATCGTCGACGCCTAGCTCGCTCACTCACTACATCCTCAACGTTGCTCGGCTCATGGCTGTGGCTGTGGCTGGGGTTGTCGGGTATGGGGATGAGAGGGCTCGACCGGAGCTCGATTCGTTTGGGAGCCTGCGTCAGAAGAACCACGAGATCCGCGATGTTGCGTCCGTCCAGCGACCTTCCGCGCCGGTTCGCCCCAGCCCGCTCCCCGGTCGTGCGGTCCACTGTGAGTGAGAGCGTTCGTGGCTCCGACCTCGAGGCCGGCGAACGACGCCGTCGAAGTGCTCCGCGATCGACTCAGCGGCGCGGACGAGCGGCGGTTCGCCCTCGGCCCAGTCCAGCCAGTCGAGGAGGAGCTTGCTAGCCCGGCATTGCTGTTCTCTTCGGCGCTGGTGCGGGCGTGCTGACGGCCTTGCCCGCGGCGAGCTCCTCCGTCGCTCCGCGGAGGAGGGACCAGAGGACGCCGCGCATCTCCGCGGTGATCTGGTGGCGGACCTCGGGGTACTCGCGGAGCTCGACCGAGTATCCCAGCTCCTGGAGGCGGGCGACGGCGAGGCGGGTCGGCTCGATCAGCACCGCATTGTCCGCGTCGCCGTGGAGGGCGACCACCGGCGTAGGCGCGCCCTTGGGGCCGGCCTCGGGCCACAGCGGGGGGGGCAGCCAGCCGCTGACAGGAAAGGCGGCGGAGACCGACTCGGGATGGCCCGCGGCGATCGCAAAGGAGAGCATGCCGCCCTGGGAGAAGCCGGTGACGATCGGCTTGCCGAGGGTCGGCCGCTCGGCGCTGACGGTGTCGATGAAGGCGGCGAGGGTGTCGGAGGCGTCGCCGATCCCCTTGGCGAGGGCGTCGACGTCGCGGCTGCGGGCGCGGACGTCGAACCAGGAGAAGCCGTCGTCGCTCGGCTTGAGGCCTGCCGGGAGGATCACGCGGGCCGGCTGGGCAAGCCCTTGGAGAAGGCCGGCGAAGTTCTCTGGGCGGTCGCCGAGGCCGTGGATGGCGATGACCATCGGCAGCTCGTCGGTCGCCGCGGCGTCGCCGGTCAGGAGCTCGATGTAGCGGACCCCGGCGATGACCTCGTAGGTGTCCTGCTCGGCGGCGGCGGGCGCTTCGTGCTCCGCTGCGGGGGCGTTTGCGGTCGCCGGTGCCTCCGGGGCGGCCGGGGCGATCTCGGTCGGCGGCGGCGTGGTCGGGGTGATCGCCTCTGCGGGGGGGCCCGCGCTCGGCCCACAGGAGAGCGCGAGGAAGAGGGCGAAGGGCAGGGGGAGGGCGCGGCGGAGGGTCGAGCGCATCGGAGCGAGAGGTTTGCACGCCGCTACCGTGGGGTAAAGGGCCACAGGGCGCCATTGGGGCCCGCGCAGGCCTTGCTGGGCGAACGCCCGCGGGGGTGGTGGAGCCGGCGCCTGCCTGGGGATATCCTCCCGCCATGAGCGACTTCCGCTATCAGGAAATGCTGCCCCTTGGGGACGACGATACCCCCTACCGCCTGATCACCCGCGACCACGTGTCGACGGTCGAGGTCGACGGCAAGACCTTCCTGAAGGTGGAGCCCGAGGGCCTGACCCTGCTCGCTCGCGAGGCGATGCGGGATATTGCCCATCTCCTCCGGCCTGAGCATCTCGGCCAGCTGCGGCGGATCCTCGACGACCCGGAGGCGACCGCGAACGATCGCTTCGTCGCCCTCGACCTGCTGAAGAACGCGTCGATCGCCGCCAGCGGGGTGCTGCCGATGTGCCAGGACACGGGGACGGCGATCATCATGGGCAAGAAGGGCCAGTACGTGCTGACCGGCGGCGGCGACGAGGCGGCGCTCGCCCGCGGCGTCTTCGACACCTACACGACGACGAACCTGCGCTACTCCCAGCTCGCGCCGCGCAGCATGTTCGTCGAGAAGAACACCAAGACCAACCTGCCGGCGCAGATCGAACTCTACGCGACCGACGGCGACGCCTACAAGTTCCTCTTCATGGCCAAGGGGGGCGGCTCGGCCAACAAGACCTACCTCTTTCAGGAGACCAAGGCGCTGCTCAACCCGGAGAGCCTGCGCGAGTTCGTCGACGCGAAGATCCGGACCCTCGGCACCGCCGCCTGTCCCCCGTACCATCTCGCGCTGGTCGTCGGCGGGACCTCGGCCGAGTACAACCTCAAGGTCGCCAAGCTCGCGTCGGCCCACTACCTCGACGGTCTGCCCAGCGCCGGCAACGAGTTCGGCCACGGGATCCGCGACCTCGAGGTCGAGGCTGAGGTGATCAAGATCGCCCAAGATACGGGGATCGGCGCCCAGTTCGGCGGCAAGTACTTCTGCCACGATGTCCGCGTGATCCGGCTGCCGCGGCACGGCGCCTCCTGTCCGGTCGGGCTTGCGGTCTCGTGCTCCGCGGACCGCCAGGCGAAGGCGAAGATCACCGCCGAGGGGATCTTTGTCGAGGCGCTGGAGCGCGACCCGGCCCGCTTCCTCCCTCACCCCGAGGCCGAGGAGCTGAGCGACGAGGTGGTCCAGATCGACCTCTCCAGGCCGATGGCGGAGATCCGCGCGACCCTCTCCAAGTATCCGACCAAGACCCGCCTCTCCTTGACCGGGCCGATGGTGGTCGCCCGCGACATCGCCCACGCCAAGCTCAAGGAGCGCCTCGACGCCGGAGAGGAGCTGCCGGAGTACTTCCGCGAGCACGCGGTCTACTACGCCGGCCCCGCCAAGACTCCGGAGGGCTACGCCTCTGGCTCCTTCGGTCCGACGACCGCGAGCCGGATGGACCCCTACGTCGACCTCTTCCAGGCCCACGGCGGGTCGATGGTGATGATCGCCAAGGGCAACCGCTCGCGCTCGGTCACCGACGCCTGCGAGAAGCACGGCGGCTTCTACCTCGGGTCGATCGGCGGTCCAGCGGCCCGCCTCGCCAAGGACTGCATCCGCAAGGTCGAAGTGCTCGAGTACGAAGAGCTGGGTATGGAGGCGATCTGGCGGATCGAGGTCGAAAATTTCCCGGCCTTCATCGTCGTCGACGACAAGGGCGACGACTTCTTCGCGGGCCTCAGCGGCAAGTCGCTGAAGGTGCTCTCGTAGGGCTCGTCGCGCCGACGACCTACATGCGCTGAGGTCGCGAGGCTAGCCTTCGCTCTGTCGGGTTGGGTGCTCGCGCGGTCGTCGCGGCGCCCGGTCGCGAGGCTAGCCTTCGCTCCGTCGGGATCAGGGTGCTTGTTTCGTCGTCGCGGTCGTCGCGGCGCCCTCGGGGAGGAGGCCATGACGTCGGCTGAAGTCGGCGAAGGCCCGCTCGATCTCCCAGGCGTGCTCAAAGAGGCTGGTGTGGGTGCCGTGGGGCATCCGCTGGAACTCGGCGCCGGGGATCAGCCGCTGCATCGGCGCCCCGACCCGCTCCGCTGGAGCGAAGGGATCGGCGTCACCCGCGAAGATCAACGTTGGAACGGTGATCCGTGGCAGGAGGTCCGCGGCGCTGTGGGCCTGGGCGGCGAGGGCCATCGCCGCGATCGTCGGCGGGTGGAGCTCGCGGAGATGATCGACGTAGAGATGGATGTCCTCGGCGGTCGCGTCCGGACCGATCACTCGCACGAGCTGCCCCAAGTGATAGGCGGTGGAGTTGCGGGTCAGCTCGGCGAAGGCTCGCGTCGCGAGGGAGAAGAGCGGCCTAGGGGTCCACTTGGCGACCAGGCCGAAGACCCTGCCCAAGGGGCCGAGGGCGGTGTCGAGGACCCGCTCGTAGGTGCCGAAGAGGGGGACGAGGGCGTCGACCCGCTCGGGCGCCTGGCGGTAGGCCTCAAAGATCACCTGCGAGCCCATCGAGAAGCCGCAGAGCGTCGCGCTGTCGATCCCGGCGTCGTCGAGGATCCGCATCAGGTCATCGCCGAGGGCCGCCATCGTCGCCCCTTCGGCCGAGCGCGCGGGCTCTGAACGGCCGTGGCCTTTCAAGTCCCAGGTGATCACCGTGAAGTGCTCAGCCCAGATAGGATAGAGGTAGTTCCAGTAAAAGACCGAGGTGGTCAGGCCGTTGGTGAGGACGAGCGGCGGTCCGTCACCCTGGATTCCGTAGGCGATCCGAGTTCCGTCCGCCGCGACGACGCTGCGGTCATTATTGATGATCATCGTCAAAGCGCGTATAGCGGGGTGTGATCGCGAGGGTCAAGCGATCCTCCAGCCTGGCAAGGAGCGCCCGATGGCAGTTCAATCTTTGGTCCTCTCGGTCTCGACGTGCGTCGTGGTCGCCTTCTCATGTCTCGTCATCGGCTGCGCCGGTAGCGACGGCGAACCGACGACGACCGTCGCCTCGACGACCGGGAGCACCGGCGGTGACAGCGAGGGGGGCGGCGATACGGAGCCGACGACCACCGAGGGCGCGACCGGAGGCTCGGACGGTACCGCCACGGACGGGACCGGCTCGACCGAGGGGACGACCGCGGGGGTCTGTGAGCTCGACGTCGAGCTCGACATGGACCTCAGTGTTCTCGTGGATCACATCGCCGATCTTCAAGAGGTCAGCACGGCGATCTCGAACGACGCGAGCGAGCTCAAGCCCGTTGGTTTCCTCGCGGCGCCCGGCTACAGCGAAGAGCTGCTGCTCGCCGTCGCCTCGCCGCTCGACCAGGCCTGCGAGGAGGCCTCGGTGCTGGAGCCGGTCTGCGTCGAGGATGAGGCGCGCTGTTGGCAGGTCGCCTGCACCGGCGAAGGCGCGCGCTGGAGCCTGACGAGCTGGGTCAACCAGATCCCGGCCCAGGCCGGCGATTACACCTTCTCGGAGCTCGCGGTGACCGTCTCCTCGGTCGAGGCCGCGGGCTCCTTTGACTTCCAGATCTCCTCGCTCGCGACCAAGGGCCCGGCGACCTGGGGGGTCACCGCCAACGGCTCGATCCTAGACGGTGACTTTGACGTGGTCGTCCTCCTGCCGGAGCTGGTCGAGGGGCACGAGACGGTGCTCATCGCCAACGGGACCAAGGGGGTCTTCGGCGGTCAGCTCGAGGTCGACAACGTCGCGGTCGCGACGGTGAGCGCCGACGGTACGCTCACGCCGGTCGGCCCGTGCTGGTAGGTCCCCCGGCCGACCTCTGAGAACGGAAGAGCCCGCGGTCTCCCGCGGGCTCTCGTGCATCTACGTGCGCTCGGCGATGGGTGTTGCGGCCTACTTGGCCGCGGCGGAGTCGATGATCAGGCGGACCAAGAGGTCGTTGAGGTACTCGACCTGGTATTCGCCGATGGTCGGCTCGAGGTGTTCGCCGCCGATGCCGCTGTCGTTGGTCAGGAAGACGTAGGTTCCGCCGGTGGCGATGTCGATGAAGCGTAGGAAGAACTCGGTGGTCTTGTCGACTCCGGAGGAGGCGACTGGGATGATCCGGATCCCCTTGGCGGCGGCGTCCTTGATCCGCGTGTTCATGGTGCCGATGGTGTCCTGGGTGTTGTGCGGCGGCGCGTCGAGGATCAGGAACGCGAGGCGCGAGACGGCGGACTCGCTCCACTCGTGGTCGGCGATAGCGCTGTCGAGGGCCTCGGTGACGGCCTCGGGGTAGTCGCCGCCGCCCTCGGAGCTCTGCTTGGCGAGGTCGCTGAGGGCGAGGTCGATGTCCTCGGTGAAGGGGAAGGAGCGGACCAGGTAGTCGTCGCTGTCGTCGCGGTAGAAGTTGACGCTGAGGCGGAGCTTGTGGGCCTGGCCGACCTCGGTCCGGACCTCGTCGATGACGTCCGCGAGCTCGGCCTGGAGGTACGAGAGCTCGTCGCCCATGGAGCCGGTGGTGTCGACCATGAAGAGGAGGTCGAGGATCTTCTCGGGCTGGGCCGGGTCGTCGAGCTGGACGACGTGGGGATCGGCGCTGGCGGGGGCGGCGTCCTCGATCATCGGCGTGCCGTTGACGGCGATCGTCAGCGGCCCCTCGACGTCCTCGCCGAAGAGGCCGGAGAAGAGCTCGGCGCGGCCGCGGACGTCGGTGCGGGCCTCCCAGATGACGTCCTGACCGGCGAGGAGCGTGACCTCAGCGTCGGCGATCTGCGAGCCTTGAGCCTCGACGATGACCGCGTAACGATCCGAGGTGAAGAAGTTCCAGGCGTTCTCGTACTGGTTCCAGTCGGGCTTGGCGAGGAGGTCGGTCCAAAATGGCCAGTGATCGAGATCGCGCCACTCACCGGCGGTGAGCTGACCGGGCTCCGGGGGGTCGACCTCGCCGTCGGTGTCATCGCCGGACTCGCCGGTGTCGCCGCCGCCGCTCGTCGAGTCGCCGCCGGTGGGGTCGCCCGAGTCGCTGCTGGCGCCGGAGGTCCCGGAGTCGGTCGCACTGTCGCTGCCGTCGCTGCCGCTGCCGTCGCTGCCGTCGCTGCCGTCGCTGCCGTCGCTGCCGTCGCTGCCGCTGGTGCCTTCGCTTGAGGCACCGGTCTCGCCGGTCGCTGACTCCTCGCCGTCGCTGTTCTCACCGACGACGTAGGTCGAGCAGCCGCCGCCGAGCGCCGAGGCGGTGAGGAAGAGGCTGAGCGGGAGGGCGCGAGATAGGGTCCTGCGGGTCATTATGGGGGACTAGCTATCCAATCTTCGTGCCAACTCGGGAACGGCGCTTGAGGGGGGAATACACGGTTTTCTGCAGGTTGCAGGACCGGGCGTACGACACTCGCGTCAGGGATGCATGGCGTGGTTGTCCGGTGAGCGTTTTTTACAGGCCTCGATCTGCTGGGGGCTGTCTCGAGGCTTGCTGGTGTGTGGGGTCTTGGGGTGACCTCGTGAGAGGTGGAGGGGCGGAGCGGGGCTCGTCCTTCGGAGTCGGGGAGCGGGGGCGGGGGGCTTTGCCTGTCCGCGTCCGTCGCTGAGGTCGTCCTTCTGGGTCGTCTTCCGGGGTCGCGAGGCGGAGGTGTCCGGGCTGGTTCTCCGGAGGGGAGGAGCGGGCGCAGGGGGCTGCGCGAGCCTCCGGGTCAGCTCCGGCGGAGGCGTCGGCGGCCGAAGGTGAGGCGGCGGAGGAGGAGGTCGAGGGCGAAGAGGGGGAGGACGAGGGCCCAGAGGACGATCGGCCAGAGGGCCTTGGTGTGCATCCGGTCGCCGCTGACGCCAGGAGTCTCGAGGAGCGCGGTGATGGGGCCTTCGTGGCTGGCAGGGGCGGTCGCGTCGTCGAGCTTGCGGTCGAGCGAGCGCTCTATCTGGGGGAGGGTCGCGAGCCAGCTGGGGTCGACGAGGAGGTTGTCGGGCGCGATCTCGGCGGGGTAGGGGATCGAGACCTGACCTGTGGCCTCGACGGCGGGGCGATCGAGGAGATCGGGGTCGAAGAGGCGAGCTTTGAGGAGGCGCTGACCGCCGCTCGCGTCGACGCCGGTGATGGCGGCTTCGTAGCGTCCAGGGGCGGTGAGGGCGAGGGGGACCTTCTCGGGCTCGGTGCCGGGAGGCGCCGCGGGATCGATGAGCTCGACCTCACCGCTCAGCTGGTTGGCGAAGCCGGCCCCCGCGTCGAGGTCGACGACGACGTTCCAGCTGCCTTCGTCGGCGGCGGGGATGGCCCGGACCGAGGCGCCGCCGATAAGGCCCGCGCCCTGGCGCATCGTGTCGCGGGCGATCTGACTCCAGAGCTTGGCAAAGCTGCCCCAACGCAGCCAGAGGGCGGCCCAGCGCGGCTTGGCGTCGCTGGCGAAGGCTGCGGTGCGGCCGAGGCCACGGCGGCCGCGGACCAGGAGGGGCTCGCCGTCGTGGGTCTTGAGGAGAACCTCGGCGAGCGGCTTGGGCTTGAGCGGGATGAGCCCGCGCAGGCCGGGCGCGCGGGCGAAGTCGACGCCTCGCAGGGCCTGGACGTTCTTCGCGACGCGGGGGTAGAGGAGGCGCTCGGCGACGGCGTTGCGGGTGACCTCGCGGGTCTCTCGGCTGAAGATCCGCGGGACGTCGGTGCCGTCCTGGCTGAAGTAGTAGCGGCCGCGACCGCGCTCGGCGACGCGGGCGAGGAAGTCCTTGCCCGCGCCCGCGCCGACGCCGACGGCGGAGACGGTGATGTCGGCGTCGCGCATGTCGCTGAGGAGCGCGGCGACGCCGGCCTCCGGCGATTGGCCGTCGCTGAGGAGGATGACGTGCTTGACCAGCGCCCGCGAGCCGACGAGCTGAAGAAAGGCCTCGCGGAGGGCGGGGAGGGCGTTGGTGCCACCGCCGGCGCTGAGGCGGCGGATGTCCCCGGCGATCCGCAGGCGGTTGGCGGCGGGCTGGAGGCGGACCAGCGTGTAGGGGTAGGAGTCGAAGGCGATGACGCCGATCTCGTCGCTCGGGTCGAGGGTCGCCGCGGTCAGTCTGGCTGCCTCTTTGACCAGGTCTAGGCGATCCTCGGAGCTCATCGAGCCGCTCTTGTCGATCACCAAGACCAGCGCGAGGGTCGGCTGATCGCGCTGGCGCTCGCCCTCAAAGCGGACCGGCAGGAGCTCCTCGACGCTGGTCCCGCCCCAACCGCCGACGCCGAAGGAGTTCTCGCCGCCGACCATGACAAAGCCGCCGCCGTAGTCCTCGACGTAGTTGGTCAGGGCATGGCGGGTCGCGCCGCCTACCCGCCCGGCGGGGACGTCGGAGAACATCACCAAGTCGTAGGGGCGCAGACCTTCGATCGTCTCCGGGAGCTCGCCGGGGCTGACCGCGTCGACGTGCAGGTGGTCCGCACGCAGCGCGCGGGCGAGCGCCTGGGTGTCGTCACCAGAGGAGGCGAGGAGGATCCTGGGCCGGCCCCGGACCTCGCCGACGACGCCTGCTCGATCGTTGGCGCGCTCTCGGTTGAGCTCGGCGGGGACCTCGTCCGTGTCTAGGACGGCGGTGAAGACGACGGGGCCAGGCTCGCTGACGCGGGCGGCCATCTTGACCTGGACGACACCGTCGGCGGCGGGCCCTGGGAGGTCGAGCTCGACGAAGGGGGTGAGCGAGTTGGCGGCGCCGTCCTGCAAGAGCTGGAGGCGGAGCGTCTGCGCCTGCTCGGGCGGAACGCCGAGGGCCTCGAGGTCGACGACGACGTCAAAGGTCTGACCGACGCGGAGCTCCTCCGGAAGGTGGACGCCGCGGACGACGAGGTCGGCGCGGGCGCTCGCGGGGAAGGAGCGGGTGTGGACGGTGAGGCCGCGCTCCCCGAGCTCGCGGACGGTCGCCGCGAGATCGGCCCGCTCCGCCTTGGATCCTCCGCCGTCGGTCAGGAGAACGACGCGACCTTCGGTCTCGGGATCGACGAGCGCCGCGGCGAGGCGGAGACCGCCGGCGTGATCGCTGGCGAGCGCGTGCTCTGGATCGCGGGGGAGCAGGTCGGCGCTGGTCTCAGGCGAGCGCGCCGCGAGCGTGTCGGCGTCAAGGTCGAGGGCGCGGGCGCGGGCGCCGTAGGTGACGACGCGGAGGCGGGTCCGGTCTTCGCGGTCGAGCTCGCGCTCGGCCTCTCGGTCGAGGTAGTCGAGCGCCTCCTGGACCTGCGACTGCGCGGCCGCGAGCTGCCCGTCGTCGATGCTCGCCGAGACGTCGACGGCGAAGACGACCGTCTTGCCGCGGGTCGGGCTTTGCAGGGTCGGCAGCGAGAGCGCGAGGGCGATCCCCAAGAGGAGGAGGAGACGGGCGAAGAGCTGGGCTGCGATCTGCAGCGGCCCGAGATCGACGAGGCTGCGCCGGGCGATCGCCAGGAGAAAGGGGAGCACCGCGATCGGCATCAGCCACAGCGCCTGCGGTCGCTCGAGCACGCAGCGACGGTCGCCGAGGGGGGAGAGGCGCTCCGCCAGCCAGGCCGGGAGATCGACGGCCCAAGGCGCAGGCGCGGGATAGGCGAGGGCGAGGGCGAGCGCCGCGGCGAGGCCGAGCAGCAGCGCGAGCGCGGGCAGGAGGAGCGGCGACCTCATACCGTCCACCGCCGGTGGTAGCTCGCCCACTCGATCGCGACGATGCCGGCGGCCAGGAGTACGAGGAGGCTCCACAGCGGGCCCTGGCTGAGCGGCGCCGGGCTTGGGGCCTCTTCGACGGCGGCGGCGGCGGGCAGGTCGCCGAGACGATCGTGGAGATCTGAGGCGGCGGCGCTCGCTTGATTGACGGCGAGGGAGACCTCCGCGCCAGGGTTGGGCCCGTCGACCGCGCGCAGGCGGAGGATCCCCGGCTTGGTCGCCCGCACCCGGATCACCCCCTCCTGGACCGGAGCTGTCGTCGAGGCTCCGGGCTCCGGGCCGAAGACCTCGACCTCCGTGAGCCCGGGGGTCGCGAGCCCCAGCTCGGCGACGGCGATCGGCCGGCGGGCGCCGACGGGGATCGCCGCGACAAAGCCGGGGGTCGCCCGCTCAAAGTCATCGATGAGGTTGCTGATGAGGACCGGGAAGGCGGTCCGCAGCGGCATGTCGCTCTCGCGCAGATCAAAGCCGAAGGCGACGACCGAGCCCGAGGTGCCGCGGCGGACCACGGCGATCGGCTCGCCGAGCGAGCGGATCAGGACCTCGTCGCCCGGAGCCGCCTCGAGGATGGTCCCGCGGCGGATGTTGATGTCCTTGACCACGACATGCTCGAGGATCGGATGATCCTTGAGCTGCTCGGTCAGGAAGGGGCGGCGGACGTCGCGGACCTTGGCTATCGGCGAGGGCGAGCCCTCAAAGCGCCACGGATCAAAGAGGACCATGTCCTTGCTCGGCAGCGGGCTCGGCAGCGGGTTGGCGCCGGGATCGTAGAAGACGACGTCGGCGGCGGCGATCACCGGGTGGTCGGCGTTGGCCTCGGCGATCGGCACGCCGCTGAGGTGCACATGATCGTCGAGGGTCAGCAGGGCCGCCTCGACGAAGAGGTTGGTGCCGTCGGTCGCGAGCGCGACCTCGAGGGGGCGAAGCTGTGGGATCACGGCGAAGGCGAGGTCATCCTCGGCGGGCCCGAGGTGCCCGGCCGCGCTGCCCTCCGGGGCGAGCAGGCGGGCCTCCAGGCGAGCGCGGGCGGCGTCGAGCTCACCCAGGATCTGACGGCTCGACTCGCCTGGTCCTAGGGTTACCTCGCGTCGGCCGATCCCGAGGCCATCGGCTTGGACCTCGAGGATCACCGAGGCCTCCGCGTCGCCCAGGTTGACGATCTCGGCGAGCACCTCGACCTTCTCGCGATCCTGGGGGTAGCGGCGGGCGGCGAAGGCCGTGATCGCCAGGTTCGCCGCGGGGCCCTGGAAGCGGGCGACAGAGCAGGGCAGGGGCCCCTCAGCGCAGGTCTGCACCGCCTTGGCGCCGGCGTCATCGACCGCGCCGTCGGTGAGGAGGAGGATCCTCGGCCCAGGCTGTCCGTCGACGGCGTTGCGGGCGAGGGCGAGGGCGCGGCCGAGGTCGGCCTCGCCGGGTGTCGGCGCCAGGCCGTCGAGGCCGCGGAGGAGGGCGCTGTGATCCCGCCCCAGGGCTGAGAGCACGGACACCTCGGGGCCCGCGGCGATCACCAGGGCTCGGTCGGAGGGGCCGAGCGCGGCGATCTCCGCCCGCGCTCGGGCGAGGGCTGCGTCGAGGCGTGAGCGGCGAGCTTCGCCGTCGGTCGGGTCCTCGGCGTCCTCGGCCCCTTCATCGCTGGCGGCCGGACCTGCCCCCTCGCTCGGCCCGCCCATGCTCGCCGAGAGGTCGACGACGATCGCGACGGTCGCGGGCTCGCGCAGCCAGACGTCGGGCCTCGGGTCGCCGAGGGCGAGGGCGATCGCGGCGAGGATCAGGAGCTGGACGAGCCACGAGATCAGCCGTCGCAGGCGTCGCCAGATCCGGCGGGCGTCGCTCTCGCGGGTGACCCGCTGCCAGAGCGCGGCGAAGGGGACCTCGAGCGCCCGTCGCCGCATCTTCAGCAGGTAGAGCGCGGTGATCACCGCGGCTCCGCCGGCGAAGAGGGTCGCCACCGCGGTCGCGGACCAGCCGGCGAGGTTCATCGCAGGAGCCCCCCGAGGCGGAACATCCGCAGGACCAGCTCGTCAAAGGGGACGTCGATCTCGGCCCTGAAGTAGGGGACCCCGCGGGAGCGGCAGGCCTGGGCGAGCGCGTCGCAGAAGCGCTCGTGGGCCGCCGAATAGGCCTTGAGCGTCGCCGGGGTGATGGTCACGTCGGTCTCGCCCTCGCCCTCGCAGTCGATGAGGCGGACATCGCCGCGCAGGCCCGTCATCTCGGGCCGACACTCGACGGGGTCGAGCACCTGGATGGCGATGGGCTCGTGCTTGCGGAAGCGGAGGAGGTTCAGCCCGTCAAAGGCACCGTCGAGATCGTAGAAGTCGGAGATGACGACGGTCAGGCCCGGCTGGGCGCTCTCCGCCGCGATTCGCTTGCAGGCGGCGCGCAGATCGGTCGGTCCGCCGCGCTCGCTCGCCTTGAGGAAGTCGAAGACCCGGAAGATCCGACCCTTGCCGCGCACCGCCGGCAGGCTGCTGTGGATCTGTCCGCTCATACAGGTGATGCCGACCCGGTCGAGGTTGGCGAGGCCGACGTAGGCGAGGGCCGCGGCGACCTGCTGGGCGTAGCGGAGCTTGCGACCGCCGCGGCTGCACATCGACGCGGAGACGTCGACGGCGATCCGGATAGGCAGGTCCTCGTCCTCCTCGTAGAGACGGATCAGGGTCTGTCCCAGGCGCATCAGGACGTTCCAGTCGAGGTTGCGGATGTCGTCGCCGGCGGAGTACTCGCGGTGATCGGCGAATTCGAGGCCGGAGCCGACCTTGCGTGACTTCCGCTCGGCCCGGGTGCGGCCGCGGAAGACCCGGCGGGCGACCACCTGGAGGAGCTCTAGGCGGGCGAGGAAGGCCTCGTCGAAGAGCTCGCCGTCGCCGCCCGTCTCGGGGTTCGGCGCGGCCTTGCCGAAGAGGCGCGAGATGACTCCCATGATCGTGCTGCGGGGTGTCTTTTTCGGGGGGGGGGAGCGGGTGCGTCTGCGGCGTAGCGACGGAGAGCAGCGGCGCTAGTCCTCGGGGACCTTGGCGAGCACCTCTTCGAGCACCGAGTCGACGCTTACCCCTTCGGCCTCGCCCTCGAAGTTGAGGATCACCCGGTGACGGAGCGCCGGGATCGCGACCGCCCGAACGTCGACGGTGCCCGGAGACTTCCGACCTTCGAGCACGGCGCGGACGCGGGCGGCGAGGAGCATCGACTGGGCGCCGCGGGGAGAGCCGCCGAAGCGGACGTAGCGGCGGACAAGATCGCTCGCGTTCTTGTCGTCGGGGTGGGTCGCGCGGAGGACCCGGGCGACGAAGCGGGTCAGCGACGGGGTCACCGGGATCGACCGCAGGAGGCGGCGGATCTCGAGCAGGCGCTCGCCGGCCATCACCTTGCGCGCCTCCTGCGTGGCCGAGCCGGTCGTCCGCTCGAGGATCTTGACCAGGTCATCTTCGTCGGGGAAGCGGACGTTGATCTTGAAGAGGAAGCGGTCGAGCTGGGCCTCGGGGAGCGGGTAGGTGCCCTCCATCTCGAGCGGGTTTTGCGTGGCCAAGACGAGGAAGGGCTGGGGCAGGGCGCGGGAGGTGCCGCCGACGGTGACCTGGGCCTCGGCCATCGCCTCCAGGAGCGCCGACTGGGTCTTGGGCGTAGCCCGGTTGATCTCGTCGGCGAGGACGATGTGGGAGAAGATCGGGCCTGGCTGGTAGACCAGGGAGCGGCCGCCGCCCTCGTCGTCGACCAGCACCGAGGTGCCGACGATATCCGCAGGCATCAGGTCCGGGGTGAACTGGATCCGGGCGAAGGACAGATCGAGGGCCTGCGAGAGGGTGCGGATGAGGAGCGTCTTCCCCAGGCCCGGGACCCCCTCGAGGAGGCCGTGACCGCCGGAGAGGAGGCAGACAAGGACGCCGCGGATGATCTCGTCCTGGCCGACGATCACCTCCTGAATCGCCGCCTTGAGGCCTTGAAGATCGCTCTGGAGGGCGCTTAGTTGGGCTTGGATGTCGGCGCTCATCAGGTCGGTGGAGCATACAACGGCGAAGGCGGTCGCCCAGCCGCTGGCGCTCGTGGCCGGCGAGGGGCGCGTCTTTCGCTGAGCGGCGCTAGCGCGGCATCGGCCCCCAGGGATCGTCGTCGTTCCTCTTCGTTCACTCCTCAGCCCGTCGACAGCCCGTCGACAGCCCGTCGACGCAGCTAGCCGGGCGAGGATGCGCGAGCGAGCGTCTCTCTACGTCTCTGTGCGGCTCTGGAGCGGAGGCCGCCTTCTCGCGCACGATCAGCGCGGGCTCGTGGGGGGCAGCTCGACCTCTTCGTGACCTCGGCTCGCGTGGCCCTCGGAGGTTCGCAGCTCGTGGCGCAGACCTGCGGGTTCCGTCAGGACGCTCTGGCAGTCCAGTCCAGTCCAGCCCAGCCAGCGCGGCCCAGCGCGGCCCAGCGCGGTCGGCTGGGTGCTCGGCTCGCGTAGTCTCGGGGGCTCGCAGCTCGGAGCTCGCAGAGCAGACCTGCGGGCTCGTCAGGGCGCTCCCGCAGCCGAGCCGGGGCAGAGCCTTCGGTCTCGGGGGTTCGCAGTTCGTGGAGCAGACCTGCGGGCTCGACAGGAGAACGCTCGGGATCGGCTCTCACAGCCTCCTAGCCGCGCAGCGCCTTGGCGAGGTTCTTCACGGTCTTCGACATGACCTTCTTGGACTCGCGGATCTGCAACCCCTCGGGGATCGAGATCGACAGCACGTTCTTCGCCCGGAAGGAGATCATCGAGTCGTCGCCGACCGGTTCGATCTCCCAGATGACGTCGTAGGCCTCGAAGTCGTCCGACGAGATCATGGTCTCGTGGTAGCCGTTGGCGGTCCGGCAACGGCGGGTGTCGACCTTAAAGGGGGAGAAGAGGCCGCGGACCGTCAGGCGTAGGCGTTCACAGGTACCGTCGCCGCCCAGCCTCTGCGCCTTGACCGTCGTCGGCGCGAGCCTGTGCGCGCGCGCTCCGTCGGCCATGAAGTTGAGGATCGTGTCGGCGGTGAAGGGGACCCTGGCGACCGCGACGATGTAGCCGTCGGCGCTCTTGGTCCAGACCTGCACTTTCTTCGGCGAGTCTTCATCCGCGACGGCGGTCGTCGTCGCAAGCGTGCCAGTCGCAGCGATCGCGAGGGCGAGCGGGAGGTGAAGGCGACGGCGAAGTGCGGACCCTCGGGACCGCGTCGGACGGACATTCAGGCGCATAGACGGCAACCATACATCGGTGACGGAGCGGACACCGGGCCGTTCGCGGAGAACGCAGTTCCGCACCCGGTGCGAGCCTGTGAAGGGCGCAAATTCCGCTTGTCTACGCTTCTCGCTTTTTCAGACGACCTCGGGTAGGGTCTGCGCCCTATCGCGCAGGCGCGCTGTGCGCGCGGGCCTGTGCATCTGTGTTCGCACAGATCTCTAAGTCTTTCCTTTCTCATCCTTTCACTGTCATCACGACCACATCAGACGAGAAATTTCGATGATCAACTCCTTCCGTAACCTTCTCTCCCTCGGCCTTTGCGCTTCAGCCCTCGTCCTCTCCGGTTGCACCGGCGACGACTCCGGCAGCACCGACACGGACGCCACGACCGCGACCACGACCGCGACCGCGACCGCCGCGACCGCGACCGCGGGCACCGACACGGATGCGGGCACCGACACGGATGCGGGCACCGACACGGATGCGGGCACCGAGACCGATGCGGGCACCGACACCGACGCCACGACCACCGCCGGTGGCGCTGGCTTCTGCATTCAGGGCTGCATGGAGCCCGTTGACTGCTGCCCCGACAACGTGCCGGACTGTCCCGGTGACTACCCGAACAACTGGGAGTGCAACGAGGGCACCTGCTCGTTCGGCGGCTGCTCGAACAACGACGAGTGCACCTTCGGCGGCGTTGTCCCGGACAACGAGTGTCACGAGATCGGTGGCATCGGCTCCTGCTTCGACCCCTGCGACAGCGACGCGGACTGCGAGGCGATCCCCGACTTTACCTGCAGCGGCGAGGCCGACGACGGCACCAAGTTCTGCTCGGGGCCTGCGCCGGCGGGCTGCACCTCCGACGCCGAGTGCAACGGCCTGGGCGTCTGCAACGCGGGTACCGGCGTCTGCGAGTGCTCCGGCGACGCCGAGTGCGCCAGCGAGGGCTTCGTCTGTAAGCTCTAGCCGCGAAGAAGACCGCTCTTGAGCGGTTGGCGGGCATCCTCCGGGGTGCCCGCCTCTTTTTTTGCCGATGATCCGCACCGGATCACGCGCTCTCCCTAGGGTGTCTCCTGGGAGCAACGCCATGGACGGATCTCAACGAGCACGTGAGCAAGGCGCCGCCGCGGCCCGCAGCGGCGAGGGCAGCCTGGACAATCCTTTCCCGCGGCTGAGCGGCGACTGGCAGGCCTGGGTCGAGGGGTTCGTCTCCGCCCGCGGTCGCCTTTGCATGCGGCCACGATCGGTGGCGACGCGGACTCGGTACCCCGCACATCACGCCGGCGGACGACCTGCTATGGTCGCTTGGCCGAGCTGCTGATGCCCCACACCGAGACCGAAGAAAAGCCCTCAAGCCTCGCTGAGATGGCCGCGCGGTTGCCTCTGGGCGAGGTCAGCGAGTACCCGACGACCTACGATCCGGGGGTCCTAAGGGCGGTCCCACGGGCGCTCGGGCGAGCTCCCCTGGGACTGCGCGCGGAGGCCTTGCCCTTCACCGGAGCGGACCTCTGGAGGGCTTGGGAGGTCTCTTGGAGAGGGCCTGGCGGAAAGCCGGCGATCGGCGTCGCGGAGCTCGAGGTCCCCGCCACCTCGCCCGCCCTGATCGAGTCGAAGTCGCTCAAGCTCTACCTCGGGAGCTTGAACAACCACCGAGTGTCCGGGGTCCAGGTCCTCGCCTCGCTCATCGCCGAGGACCTCGCGGTGATCGCCGGTGCGCCGGTCGGGGTCCGGATCATCCCCGCCGAGGCGCTCCACGAGCTGGCACCGGCGCCGCTGGAGGGGCTCTCGCTTGACGTGCTGGAGCTCGCCGAGGCACCGCCGACCGACGTCGATCCGGCGCTCCTCCGTCTTCGCGGCGGAGCCGAGGTTGAGCAGGTGCTGGTCTCTCAGCTCTTCCGCTCGCTGTGCCCGATCACCGGGCAACCGGACTGGGCGAGCGTGCGAGTCGCCTATCGCGGGTTGGAGATCGCAGGCGAACCGTTGCTCCGCTACCTCCTCTCCTTTCGCGAGCACGGTGGTTTCCACGAGGCCTGCGTCGAGCAGATCTTCAGCGATGTGCTCGAGCGCTGCGCGCCCCGGGAGCTGACCGTACAGGCCTGTTTCACCCGTCGGGGGGGCATCGACATCAACCCCTGGCGGAGCACGGGCGAGAGCCCGCCGAGAGTGCCGCGACCGTGGCGTAGCTAGGAGGTCGGGGCTCCGAGGCCGGGCACCTCGGGATCGGCGGCGTCTGCGACAAGGGGTCGTCGCCACATCGGTCCGCAGCCTTTGGACCTAGCGACGTGGGGGCGGGAGAGTGTGCGCCGACGAGGGCCCTGGGGGCGGAGTGCCTCCGGGCGGCGAGGCGCCTTGGACAGGGAGAAGCCCCGATCTGGCGACGCACCATGGCCACTCGCAGGCCGTGGAAAAATCCCGCGCTCTCTCTTGCCCTAGTTGACCCTCCCGGCCCCGCCAGAGCTTGGGGGGCCGCCTCGCCCCATCGAGAGACGCTCCCCGCCCGCAAAAAGAGTGATACACGAATAGGTCTATGGCTTCACTGCGTACTCTGACACCGAGCCTTTGTGCTTCGCTCCTGCTCGCCGCGGGTTGTTCCGGCGACGATGCTGCCGGCGGAACGGACACGATGGCCGCGACCTCAATCGCCTCGGCTGGGACGTCGGCGGGCGCGACGTCGGCGGGCACTTCGACGGCCGGGACCTCGAGCGAGACCGACGGCACTGGCGGATCCAACACCGACACTGCGACGTCGGGGCCGACGACGACCGATCCGACGACGGGGCCGACGTCGACCGATCCGACGACGGGGCCGACGACGACAGATCCGACGACGACGGAGCCGACGACGACGGATGGGACGACCACCGGTGACTTCTGCACAGAGGGCGAGCTCGTCTGCGAGGACGGCGTCGCCAAGGTCTGCGACGGCGAGGGGGGCTGGAGCAGCGAAGAGGCTTGCGACAACGAGTGCGCCGAGGGGATCGGCTGTGTGTTCTGCATCCCTGACTCCGAGCAGTGCGACGGCGACGTCTCGCAGAAGTGCACCCCCGCGGGCGACGCCTGGGTCGACAAGGAGACCTGTGATGGCGTCCAGGGCGTGACCTGCGATGCCGAGCTCGGGAAGTGCACGGGCGCTTGCGCCTCCGGCAATATCGGCCTGAGCTATATCGGCTGCGACTACTACCCGACGGTCACCCAGCAGCTCGACGCCTACACCAACGGCACGGACTACGCGGTCGCGGTCGCCAACACGACCGACGTCGCGGCGAAGGTCACGATCACCAAGGGTGATCAGAACCTGGTCGAGGAGATGGTCCCGCCCGGCGACGTCAGCGTGATCAAGCTGCCGTGGACCGAGCTGGCGATGGGGCAAGGCCCGACCAAGATCGTCGCCGACGGCTCCTACCGACTGCGCTCGGATCAGCCGGTCACAGTCTTCCAGTACAACCCGCTGGCGGCGAACGTCACCAACGACGCGTCGCTGATGCTCCCGGTCAACGCCTGGCGCGGCGACTATGTCGTGGCCGCCTGGCCGCATTGGCTCTCGTACCCGGGCTTCTACTCGGTCACCGCGGCCGAGGACGATACCAAGGTGACGGTCACCGCCCGTGACGGCGGTGTCCCGACTCAGGGCGGGGCCGGCGTCGACAGTCAGGGCAACGGCGTTGTCACCCTCAACGAGGGCGACGTGCTCCAGGTGGTCACCGCCGCCAACGGCGACCTCACCGGGACGATCGTCAACGCGGACAAGCCGATCCAGGTGCTCGGCGGTCACGACTGCACCCAGGTGCCGATCGGCGTTACCGCCTGCGACCACCTGGAGGAGAGCATGTACCCGATCGAGGCGCTGGCGACCGAGTACATCGTCGTCCCGCCGGTCCAGGTCCCGAACGATCAGCTAGAGAAGGCCCAGGTGGTCCGGGTCATCGCCGCCTCGGATGACACGACCCTGACGTTCGAGCCCGATCAGCCGGTCAACAAGACCCTCGCCAAGGCTGGCGACTTCGTCGAGATCGTCTCGACGACCGCGAAGTTCAAGGTCTCCTCGGACAAGAAGATCCTGGTCGCCCAGTACATGGTCGGCCAGAGCGCAGGCTTCGGCACCAGCGACCCGGCGATGCTCGTCGCGGTGGCGACCGAGCAGTACCGGACCGACTACCTCTTCCACGCGCCGACCGGCTGGAGCGCGAACTACGTCGACATCATCGCTCCAGACGGCTCCTCGGTGAAGGTCGACGACGCCGACGTCAACAGCTTCGCGGCGATCGGCGCGACCGGCTTCTCGCTCGCCCACGTCAAGCTCTCGAACAACGGCAACGGCAACCACACCGTCAGCGCCGACGAGAAGGTCGGGATCAGCGTCTACGGCGTGCTCAACTACGGCTCGTACTGGTACTCCGGCGGCCTCGATCTCAAGCTCATCCCGCTGTGATCTCGAGGTCGGTGCGGAGCGCATAGGCTCCGACACCGCGACGTCCGCGGAGGACTCGCAGGGGCGCCCTGGCAACAGCGGCGCCCTTGTCGTGGGATAGGGAAGCTCGCCCCGCAATATTGCGGTTCGCCCGAATAGGGGCAGACGCGAACCCCGCGGTGAGCTTGAGCACTGGGGGCCAGATCCCGCACCTTGATCTGCCGGAAGAGCCATGGCGGGCACTGGATTTTCTTCCTTCTTTTTTTCGTTTCTCGGCCTTCGGCGCTCGGAGAGACCTTGGAAAAAATGCCGGCCGCTGGTCCAATGGTCATGAGGCGTGGTGAAGCGCGCTGAGGTCAGGGACGATGGTTAACTTCCGAGGTCAGCTCCTCCCCCCATGGCGGCCGCCGCCAGAGACGATCGGCCGGCTCTTCGCGAGCCGCTACCGGATTATCCACAAGGTCGCGGACGGAGCGGCCGGGGCTGTGTTTCGCGCCGAGGATATCGGCACGCGCGAATCGGTCGCGGTACGGCTCTTCCGTCCCGAGATTTCAGCGGCTCCCGGGCTCGTGGAGGCGTTTCAGGCGCGTATTCGCGATCGCGTGGAGCTCGAGGCGAAGGTGCCGGGGGCACTCGCATCGTTCACCGACGTGATCGATATAGGCAAGACCGCGGAGGGCCTGGTCTTCATCGTCACGCCCTACATCGCCGGCGATCGTCTCGGCGATCTTCTCGGTCGGTCGGGGCCCTTGCCATGGTCGCAGGCGCGGGGCCTCTTTCTCCGGCTCTCTCACGGGCTCGCTGACTACCACCGGCACGGTCGGGTCCACGGCACCCTCGAGCTGCGCAAGTGCTGGCTCACCGATGACCTTGGGGTCATGTTCCTCGACGACGGGGTCGACACCTTCCTCGGCGATGACGCGTCGTTGTCGAGCGCTCCCTACTGCTCGCCGGAGCGGGCCAGCGGCGACGCTGTCGGCCCCGCGGCGGATGTCTATGCCCTCGGGGTGATCTTCTACGAGCTGCTGACGGCGCGGGTCCCTTTCGAGGACTCGAGCGCCAAGCGGACCCTGGCGATGCATATGCTCTCGTCGGTGCCGCCTCCCCGCGAGGTCGCGCCGATGGCCAGGATCCCGGAGGATGTCGAGGCGTTGATCCTCCGAGCGCTGGCGAAGAGCCCCGAGGACCGCTTTCGCTCGATGGTGGAGCTCGAGGCGGCGATCGAGGCGATCGACGCCGGGCAAGGGGTCGGGCAGGGAGTCGGGCAGGGAGTCGGGCAGGGAGTCGGGCGGGGATCCGCGCCGACGGCGGTCGCTCAGAGGGCTGAGCCTGCGGGCGGGGCGAGCTCTCTTCGCCGCGCCAAGGTCCACGAGCTCGAGGGGTTCCTCGATCCGCCGAGCGCGTTTGTCGCTGAGCCCAAGACACCGCCGACGGTGCGGGTCGTCGACGGGGTCGGCGAGCCCGTCGCGGCGACGTCCGAGCCGACGATGCTCCTGTCGATGAGAGGCGCGAGCGAGCGGTCGGAGGTCACCGTGCTCCCGTCCCAGACCTCGCCGGAGCCTGCGGGCGTGGCCACAGGCGCGAGCGACTCGCCTGTCGCTGCCCATGAGCCGACCCTGATCGGCCTGGTGCTTCCTCCCTTGGTTAGCCCCGAGGCCTTAAATTCGGGCTCTTCGTCGGTGGCGGCGGCGGTGGCGGAGAGCCTTCGGACGCGCGGTCCCGGGGTCGCGGCGAAGAGGGCGCACTTCTCGGCGCCGGGCAGCCATCAGCCGCAGGGTCCGGGCGGCGAGGCGCCGGAGGTCGCGCCGGAGGTCGCGCCGGAGGTCGCGTCGGAGGTCGCGTCGGAGGTCGCGTCGGAGGAGCCTGACTCCGGGGACGCGGCGCCTGAAGAGGCCTCGCAGGCCGGTTTGGCGAGCTCGAGCAGCAGCGGCCAGCGGCAGGTCGAGGGCGCTAGCAAGAGCGGCAGTCGACGGCGACGGGCCGGGCCGCACGCGAGCGCGAGCGCGAGTATGCGCCGGGTCATCGACCTCCACCCGGGGGCGAGCGGCAGCATGCGCGGGCGCTTTGACGAGGAGCTGCACCCGAGCTCGAGTGGCAGCATGCGGATGGGCGCCAGCGCCTCTGCGGGGGCGAGCGGCTCGCGGCGGGTCGTCAACCTCGTCGACGTCCGCGCGCCGAGCGACAGCATGACCGAGGGCTGGAGCCCTGCGGCGGAGAGCACGAGCCGTGGTCAGGCGGTCGGTCTCGGCGCGGCCGTGTCGGAGCAGGGCCTGGGGAGCAGCCCATCGCTGTCTGACGGCGACCTGCAGGAGAGTGGAGAACGTCTCGCGGCCCGCGGTGATCCGCACGAGACGACGATCCAGGCGCCGATCTCCGGTGATGACACGCTCTCGGCCTCGGGCGTCCGTCCGGGCCCCTCGCGCAGCGCCATTTCGTGGGCGCTCGGCGGGATCGGGGCGCTCCTCGCCAGCTCGGTCGCGGTTGCGCTTCTCTCCCCTCCGGAGGTCCATGAGGAGGCGCCGGCGGTCGAGGAGCGGATCATCGCGCCTACGGTGCTCCCCGTCGCCCCGGACGCTCTGGAGGCGAGCGATGAGGTCCTCGCACCCAACGACGACGCGTCGGAGACGGCCGAGGCGGAGGCAGCCCCGGCGTCGAAGAAGCGGAGCCGGTCGGCGTCAAGGGCCAGATCCTCGAAGAAGGCCAAGAAGACGAAGAAGGCCAAGAGGACGAAGAAGGTCGCGGCTGCGCCTGAGGAGGAGGAGGACGACCTTCTCTCCCAGGTCGAGAGCTACATGCGAGAGAAGAAGGAGCGCGAGGCCAAGCAGGCGGAGGCGGTCGCTCGCTCGAAGTCGGACAGCAAACCGGCGGCATCACCAGCGGATCAGTCCGCCGCGAAGGAGCAGCTCAACAAGGCCCGCACTGCCTACAAGAACGGCAAGTTCACGGCTGCCTACAGTCTCGCGAGCCAGAGCGTTGGGCTGCACAGGAGCACGGACGCGCTCGAGCTGATGGCCTTGGCCTCATGCGCTCGCGGTGACGGCGATCGTGCGCGTCAGGTCCACGGCAAGATCGCCGCCTCTCGGCGCCGCGCGATCGAGGCGCGCTGTCGCGAGGCTGGGATCAAACTCTAGTAGCGCGGGAGCACGCCGAGTTTTCTTCGCCATAGCCTCCTAGTCAGCGGCGCGGCCGACGTCTACGATGGTGCAATGAAGGTTGCGCCAGGAAGGATCGTCGCGATGAACTACGAGCTCGCCACACCCAAAGGCGAGGTCGTTGAGAGCTCCGCGAAGCGGGGACCGCTGGTGTTCATGCACGGCAAGGGGGTGATGCTCCCTGGGCTGGACAAGCGCCTGGACGGGATGGAGGAGGGGCACAAGGAGGTCCTGGACCTCGCGCCGGAGGAGGCCTTTGGTCGGGTGGAGGACGCGCCCGAGAAGACCATCGCTCGCAGCGAATTTCCGGCGCAGATCGACCTCAAGCCGGGCATCGCCTTCGCCGCGGATCTCCCCGGTGGGCACACGATCCAGCTGGTCGTGAAGACGGCCGACGACAAGGAGGTGGTCGTCCGCATGGTCCACCCGCTCGCCGGCAAGACGCTCAAGATGTCGGTCGAGATCACGTCGGTGAGGGCCGCGACGGCCGACGAAGAGAAGGCCGGCAAGGCGCTCTAACGGGCCGCGAGAGCTCGTCGCCCGGGAGCCCGAGCAGGCCCCGAGCAGGCCCCGAGCAGGCCCCGAGCAGGCCCCGCTGCGGGGTCGGTAGGCATCGGCTTGTGCGGGGGTCGCCATCGGGCTCGTCGAGGTCGTCGAGGTCGTCGAGGTCGCGCACGAAGTCGTGGCCGCGCTCGGATGCGAGTTCGGGGAGCGAGCTCGACGTCGGCGAGGTCACACTCCGGGTCTGCCGCCCGACTCGCGTGGCGAACCTGTGAGCATGGCGACGGACCACCGGCCAGCTCGCAGCCTGCACGGAGTTAGCTCGCAGCCGCGAGGAGACAGAAGATGGATGTCTTTTGGGACATCTCTGGGTCGATGACCGACCGATGTTGACGGGGGCGGGGGCGCTGTTCCGGCCTAGGAGCGCTGTTCCGGGCGGGGAGCGCTGTTCCGGCCAGGGTCGGGCCGAGGTCCTCGTGCTTGCCGGAGAGTGGCCGAGGACGTCCTACGAAATTGTCATCGGTTGTAACCTTTGCGGCGTTCCTCGGGTCTCAACGGCTATGCGTGAAATTGCTCGACGAGGATGCTCCACTTATGCATAGTCCACTTCTGACCATGATGCGCGGCAACACCCACTCCTTTCTAGCCCTTCTCCTCGGCGGCGCCGTTGCGCTCGCTGGCTGCGGTAAGGACCCAGAGACCACGGCGACGACCAACGGGAGCGTGACGGATGACTCGACGACGACCACCGAAGGCAGCGACTCCGAGGCCTCGACCTCGGGGGCGACGACCGACGGCGTGACCTCCGACGCGACCAGCGGCACCGACTCCGATTCCGACTCCAACGGGGAGACCGGGACCACGACCGACGACTGCACTTTCCTCGAGTGTCAGGACCAGGGCGGCGGCGGAACTGTCGAGTGCGACATCTGGGCCCAGGACTGTCCGATGGACCAGAAGTGCATGCCCTGGGCCGACGATGGCGGCAGCGCCTGGAACGCGACCAAGTGCTCCGACATCGATCCCAACGCAGCGCTCGTCGGCGACGAGTGCGAGGGCGGAGGGGTCTCCGGTGTCGACAACTGTGAGGTCGGGTCGATGTGCTACTACGTCGACGGCGAGACCAATCTCGGCGTCTGCGTCCCGTTTTGCACCGGTACGCCCGACAGCCCGACCTGCGCCAACCTCAGCGATCAGTGCTCGATCTCCAACGACGGGGTCCTGATCCTCTGCCGCAAGACCTGTGACCCGCTGCTCCAGGACTGCCAGGGCTCCAGCTCTTGCCTGAACGCGGCGGGCAGCGACGAGTTCGTCTGCATCGCCGACGCCTCGGGCGAAGGGGGCGCCGCCGGAGATCCCTGCGAGTACCTCAACAGCTGTGACCCGGGCCTCCTCTGCCTCGACGCCTCGGTGATCCCGGAGTGTCCGGCCTCGGGCTGTTGCTCGGAGTTTTGCGACCTCGCGGACCCGAACAAGGACGAGGTCTGTTCGCTCAAGGACAAGGGCGTCAGCTGCGAGCCCTACTACGACATGATGGAGAACCCGCCGCCCGGTCTCGAGGACCTTGGCGCGTGCTACCAGCCGATGTGATCCCCACCTCTCGGTGAGCGATGACGGGCGGACCCTTGGGTCCGTCCGTTTTTCGTGAGGGCCGTGTTCAGGGCCGTCCGGGCTAGCTCTCCGGGGGGCTTCGGTCGACGGCCCAGGGCACCTGAGCCCGGCGCCCGCATTTGGGAATGGCCGTGCCAGGTCGCGTGGCGCCGTGTTCGGGTGAGCGTGGCCGTGCGCTGTGGGGGCGGGGTTGGCTTGGTCGTGCTCCGAGCAGGAGCGAAAGAGCGCTGCCTGCCGGGCAGTGTGGCCGGTGTCGGGGAACTCCGGTCTAGTGCGGTCTCATCGCCGTCTGAGGGCCGCCAAGCCTTGCGAAGAGCGGGGGCGCTCGGGCATCTTGGCCGGGCGATGAGCGTATCCACCCCGAGCTACTTCCGTCCCGAGGTGCCAGCCTCGATCTGGAGCCGTACTGGTCGTCCGCGCTGGGCGACGATCATCCGCCTCTACGTCGCGTTCTCGCTGATCTGGATCGGCTTCTTCTTTGACGGCGGGATCGCTCGCTGGGGCTGGGTCGCCGCCGGGGTCGGGGTCTTCCTCCTCTTCCCGGCCTTCACCCGGCTCCTCCTTCGCCCGATCGAGCGTGAGGTCCGGAGCGCGACGCGGCGGACCGCGAGCCATCGCCTGGGCCTCCTCCGCGGCCGTCGGCTCGTCCGTACGTTCGCGCCCCATGGCTGGCGGTCGTCCCAGGAGGCGACGCTTCACTTGATCGCAGGCGATGGCCAGGCAGCAGCGCAGGCCTACGCCGAGACCGGTCGGCTCGCTCGCCTTCGTGAGCCGTCCGCGGTCCTCCTGAGCGGCCAGGTGCACGCGTGGATCGTCGCCAAGGAGCTCGCCAAGGCGCGCGAGGTCAGCAACGCCCGTGAGAAGCTCGGCGATCTTGGGCCCTGGGATCGCTTGCACCGTGCGGTTCTCCTCCTCGCGGCGGGCCAGCGTGACGAGGGCGTGCTCGGAGAGCTCCAGGAACTCCGTGAGACGCTCGGCGATCATCCGTGGATCCTCGCGGGGCTGATCTTGGCCCATGAGCGCAGCGGAGAGCTCGCCGAGGCGCTCGCCCTGAGCGAAGAGGCGAAGGCGGCTGGGGCCGAGGACGATGAGCTCGTTGCGACGCTCCTCAAGCGGGCCGACAAGGGACTACGCGCCTACAAGAAGAGCCAGCAGCGCCAGGAGCGCAAGCGGGCCAAGGCCCAGGAGAAGTCCAAGGGGGGCGAGAGCAAGGAGGAGAGCGCGAAGAGCGGGTCAGACGATCCTCGCAACCCGCGGGGCAGCAAGAAGGCGCGCAAGCAGGCCCGTCGCGAGGCCCGTCGCCGGGCGAAGGCCGAGGAGCGTCATCGCCGGAGCGAAGAGGCGGCCCGGCGTCAGCGAGAGCTCAAGACGAGGGCGCGGCTGGCGAAGCAGGCCGAGCCCTCGGAGGCGACCGTGCCGCAGGAGAGCGCCGCGCCGCAGGAGAGCGCCGCGCCGCAGGAGAGCGCAGCGGCTTCGCAGGAGAGCACAGCGGCTTCGCAGGAGAGCGCAGCGGTTTCTCAGGAGAGCATATCGGCTTCTCAGGAGAGCAT